>Ga0208113_1000070_pt1 | contig 47089 bp, 44 predicted proteins | sample Knorr_S7_td_NADW_FD_185598 | JGI IMG/M metagenome (GOLD analysis project Ga0208113, IMG submission 185598) | Marine microbial communities from Southern Atlantic Ocean transect - Knorr_S7_td_NADW_ad_2505m_LV_A (SPAdes) (version 2) | ecosystem: Environmental > Aquatic > Marine > Oceanic | place...
GAACAGGTAGAAGCCGGCGAAAGCAAGCAGTATCCGCCACTTGAATATGTGGTAACTGCGGGGAAGGTCTTCGTAGCGTGCTGTGTTGGCGCTGCTCATGGTTGTTCTGACTGAGATTCTAAACAAAAAGGCCGAGAGGGAAGCTCGCTAGTTTCTACGAAAGCGGAGCACCTTTCGGCCTTTGACCTGGGCATCAGGATTTCCTGAAAGAAACTAAGCGGGGATACGCGCCTTTGCGATGGCTTCAAGCTCGTCGTCAGTGGAAGCCACGATGTCGATGGGGTCTCCCATCGGCTGGGGGACCTTGTAGGGTGTCCGGACATAGAGTTCGATCCGGTTGCCTTCGGGGTCGAAGAAGTACATGCCGAAGGCGATGCCGTGGCTGACGATGCGCTCAATCTTCACGTCCGGCTCTGCCTCTAGACGGGTCTTGAACTCCCTCAGGTCGTCCAATGATGGGACGATGAAAGAAATCTGCTGGATGACTTTAGCGTCATCACGGGTGACACGGCCCTTCATCAGCACAAACTCGTGGTGCTCGCGCTCCTTGTCGGCAGTGAAGAAGGTCATGCCGCGCTCTTCCAAGTCCTCGTCCGAGATTGTGAGGCCCAAGACGCGGCTGTAGAAATCGCGCATCTTCATCAGGTCTTCGGCGTAGATCCCAACGTGTCCCAGAGATTCGATTCTCGCCATGATTGTCTTCCTCCGTGCCTGTTTGAAGTCTTGTTTTTTCGCGGTCTGCCCGTAGCTAGGGGGAATTATACACCAAGCGTCCGGCCATCTTTAGTCAAATGTTCCCAACCCGCCTCACCTACTTCTGATTTTGCATAGCCCGAAACAACTTCTCCGAACTGACGGGTATCTCCATCATGGCGACTCCGGTGGCGTCCAGGATGGCGTTGACGATGGCCGGCGCCACGGAACTGATGCCCTGCTCGCCGATGGACTTGCCGCCGTAGGGAGTGGGGCCGCCGCTTTCGCTCTGCACCAGCACGGTGCGTAGCTCCGGCATATCGGGCATGGTGGGTATCTTGTACTCGCCCATCGAGAGGGTGGTTACATGGCCGTCGTCGTACTGCAGGTCTTCGGTCAAGGCATACCCGACGCCCTGCATCACCGTGCCGTCGATCTGGCTTTGGTGTCCCATTGGGTTCAGGATGGTCCCGACGTCATGGGCGGAGGTGAATTTGGTCAGTTGCACTTGTCCGGTCTCTATGTCGACTTCTACCTCGGCGATTTGGACGCAGAAGACCGTGATATCTTCGTCCCGCTCCGAGTCGTAGGTGTGCTCGGTCTCCAGCAGTCCGCCGGAACGAGATACCAGGTCGCCCAGATTAACCGATGTCTGTCCAGGCGCGGTTACCTGGCCTTGGAAGAAACCGGTATCGTCCTCCGGCCAGCCGAACAGGTCGGCGGCCATGGTAACCATCTGCTGCTTCAGTTCTTGGGCAGCGCGGTAGACGGCCTGGCCGGCCACATGGGTGACCCGGCTGCCACCAACTCCAGTCTCGAATTCAACGTCGTCGGTGCTCCAGTTCTCCAGCTCGATCTCGTCATAGGCCACGCCCAGCTCCTGGCCCAATATCTGCCGCAGCACGGTGTAGAATCCGGAGCCGGTGTCGGGCAGGGCGGTGTAGAGAGTAACAACCCCATCAGAGTCAATCGATATCTTGACGGTCGAACTTCCGGCCCCGACGTGCCTCTCGCAGAGGGCTATTCCCCGCCCGGTGAGCTTGCCAGGTGTCTGAGGCTTGGCGTCTTGATAGCCGGCCTCTTTCACGGCGGCGTCCAGGGTGCGCATGCCCATGATGTTTTGCCATCGGTGACCAAGGGGAGACGCATCGCCGTCCTGGACCAGGTTCTTCTGCCGGAACTCCAAGGGGTCCATGCCCAACTCTCGTGCGATAAGGTCCATCTGGACCTCGGCCGCGAAGATGGACTGAGGGTCGCCCGGCGCCCGCATGCTGCCGCAGGGGACCTGATTGGTATAGACCACGTAGGAATCGATTTGCCCATGAGGAATCTTGTAGGGACCCAGGCAACGCTGACCGTAGGTCACGCCACGCTGGGGTTTGAAGGCCGCGTAGCCACCGCTGTCGTAGACCAGGTGGGCCTGGCGGGCAGTGATGGTGCCGTCTTTCTTAACGCCGGTCTTGAATGTCATGACTGCGGGATGCCGGGGGTTTCCGGCCATCAACTCTTCGATGTAGGTCATGGTCATGCGCACCGGGCGGCCGGTGGTCTTGGAGAGCCAGAAACCCAGATGCGTGTCCATGAACCCGCCTTTGCCGCCGAAGTCCCCGCCGATGGTGGTGGGGTTGACCCGTATCTGCTCGGCGGGCATGTCGATGCCTTCCGACAACTGCTGGCGCACCTGGAAGGGCATCTTGCTGTTCACCCAGGCCTGCACCCGGCCGGTGTCGTCCAAAAAGACCACCGAGGCGTGGGGCTCGATGTAGGCTTGGTGCTGGTGGTTGGTCTTGAAAGAATGCTCCAATATGAGATCGGCCTCGGAGAAGCCCTGCTCGACATCGCCATGGCTCCATGAGCCGTGTCCCGCCGCGTTGGGGTAGGCTTGAGCGCCGTCGGGCGTGCCTGCATAGTCGGCGAAGTCTGGATGGAGCACGGGCGCGCCAGGCTTGATGGAATCCGATGGGTCGAGAATCGGCTCCATCTCTTCGTATTTGATCTGAATCAGGTTCAAAGCTTCTTCGGCGATGTCGTCGTTTTCGGCGGCGACGGCCACCACTTTCTGCCCGGCAAACCGGACCACATCGCGGGCCAGGATCGGCATATCCCTAAGCATTCGGCCCACCAGATGGGACGGGATATCGTCGGCGGTCAACACGGCGTGCACTCCGGGCACCTGCCGGGCAACGGCCACCGAGTTTGGGTCGATGGATACGATCTTGGCGTAGGGAAACGGACTGCGCAGGCATTTGCCCACCAGAGTACCAGGCAGGTTCACGTCGGCGGGAAACATAGCCTGGCCGGTTACCTTAGCCGGGCCCTCTGCACGGCCTACTGGGCGGCCAATTGTGTCATAGGAACTGGTCACGACAATCTCCCTTACTTGGCTTTCACTTTGCTTTTAGACTTCTTGGGCGGGCCCGCATCGGCCAGGTCGGACGCCAATTGGGCCAGGGTGCGGACGGGCACCCCCGAAGCCCCTTTCACCAGATAGCCCGACACTTTGTCCGAGGTCGAGGTCCCGGCGATGTCCAGGTGCACCCAGGCTGCGCCGTCCACGAACTCGGCCAACAACAGGGCGGCGCTGATGGAACCGGCCTGCCGTCCACCGCTGTTCTTCATGTCGGCTACGTCGCTCTTGATCAGGTCTTTGTATTCGTCAAACATGGGGAGTTCCCAGAATTTCTCGCCGGTCTTTTTACCGGCGTCGATGGTCTGTTGGACGAGAGTGTCGTCATTGCCCATCACTCCGGTACAGGCTTTGCCCAAGGTAGTCACCATGGCCCCGGTCAGGGTCGCCACATCGACCAAGCGGGTGATTCCCTGCTTACGGGCGTAGCACAGAGCATCGGCCAGCACCAAGCGGCCTTCGGCGTCGGTGTTAATCACCTCGATGGTTTTGCCGTTCATGGCCCGTACCACGTCTCCAGGCCGCTGTGCAGAGGCGCCGGGCATGTTCTCGGTGGCCGCAATCACGGCTAGGACGTTGATCTTGGGCTTCGTCTGCCCAATGATTTCCATGGCTGCGATGACCGACGCGCCTCCGGCCATGTCGCCCTTCATGGCTTCCATACCGCCCGGTGGTTTCAGGGAGATACCGCCGGTATCGAAGGTGATTCCCTTACCGATGAGACCCAGGTTATTTTCGGGATGAGAGGGGTCTCCGTCATACCAAAGGACGATGAGCTTGGCCGGTTCGTCAGTGCCCTGGGCGACGCCCATGAACGCACCCATGCCCATCTTCTTCATCTGGGCATTATCCATGATCTCAATCTTGAGACCCTGGTTTGTTGCCACTTTCTGAGCAGCTTCGGCCATGCGGGACGGGGTCATGTGGTTGGCCGGTTCATTGACCATGTTGCGGGCTGTTATGGACGCCCGGGCAATGGTGCAGCCCAGCTTGACCCCAACCTCGATGGACTTGGCGCGGTCTTTATCCAATTCCATCACGGTCAGTTTCTCGAATTCGTTCGTGGATTCGCCGCTCTTCGTCAGATAGACGCCGAACTTGTAGAGACCTAGGTGGGCGCCTTCGGCGATGGCCTGCCCTGACAGTTGCGGGTCAAGGCCGCCGATTCCCGCTCCATGTGCGATGGTGGCGGCGCTGGATATGCCCTTGCGCCTCAGGAAGCGGACTACTTCCGCCGACACCCGGCGGACTACCTGGGCGTCAAATTTGTCCTGGGGGCCTAGTCCGGCCACCAGCACCCGGCTGGGCTTGATCTTGCCCAGGGTGTGAATCAGTGTGGTCTCACCAGCGCTGCCTTTGATCTCCCCGTCTTCGATCAACTGGGTAATCACCCCACCCAGGGCCTTGTCCACCGCGCCGGTTGCTCCGGCGGGTTTCTTGACCCCGCGAAAAAGGTTAACCACCAAAGCCGGGGTGTCGATCTTAGTGATGCCAGCCGACTGGACATCGATCTCCAGTCCTTTGACCTTGGAGGCTTTGGTGGATCTCTTAGCTTTGGCTGCCCGCGGTTTAGTCGTAGTCATTGAGGTTATCTACCTGTTATTAGTCTAATTTGATCTGGCCGTTCGACCTGGCCCACTCGACCACTTGCTCCAGCACCGGGCCGATGTCCTTTGAGGTGTCCAGCCCGTAGTGTTCCCTCTCAACCGGTTCTTCCACGGGCGCCAGGCGGGTGTAGATAAGCCATCCGGCATCGGAATAGGTGTTGGCGTGCCGGTCGGCTTTGCGCTGCTTCAGGCGTTGGCGGACCGTGTTTTGTGGGGCAGTGGCGTGCACCACCGCAAGGGGCGCGCCAGTGGCATCCGCTATGTCGTAGAGGTAAATCCGGAACTCTTCATTGAGGTTGGTGGCGTCGAATAGGACGCTGTAGCCGTTGATGAGATAGTACTGGATAAGGTGGTAGCAGGAATTGAATACCCGGCGGTGCTCCCCTGTGGTGTACTTAGGGTGCTCCACCAGCACCTTTCGGAGGCGGTCGGTCTCCAAGATCAGAAATGGTACCTGCTCGGTCAATCTGGCGGCGAAGTAGGACTTGCCTGTCCCCGGTAACCCGCACATGGCCACTAAGAGGGGTTGCGCCGGCATACGTGGCTGATTGACCGCCAGGTCTTGGTCCAACGCCTGGCGCATCAAAGCCACGTCTTTATTCAGTTGGTCATCCAATACATCACGTCCGGCGCTGAGATAGTTTCTGGGAAAGACCGCTGCGAAGAGCGGTTAATCAGGAAGAAGAAAACCCTTCATCCGGAGGCCACCCTTCCGACAGATCACTAAATGACTCGGCTTTCAGCCACCGGCTCTCCATATTCGATTCCAACATAGCCGGGCTAAGCAGGAACGCCAACGAGGCCACTATCATCAAGATCACGGCCAGCGCACCCAGGCTCACCGGCAACGACGCAGCGGTGATGATTACCAGGATGGAGGTGCTCACGGTGAGCAGCCCGATGCGCAGCAATCTGGGGCCTACTTTCAAGAAAACGGCGGTCGTGACAGCCATCGCAACGAAGATAAACGCCCTAGCGGTGTCAGAATCCTGCATGCGTTCGGCATGCTCGCTCCAGAGTCCGCCCTGCCAGTTCAAGAACAATATCCAGGAGGTCAGGAATGGAAATGGCAACGCCGTCAGAGAAGCCAATAGCCAGTCTCTCTTCACCATCTTGAAAATCACGTTGGCCATTATCCACATGGAGAAGGGGACGTACCCGATGAGCAGGAAGAACAACACCACGTTAAAGGGCAGCTGCCCGGTTGTCAGCAGCGTCCACGCACCGTAGCCAAGGGTGATCAGGGACAGGAGCCAGGACAACGCAGGCGCCGCGAGCGAATAGCCCATCCAAGAATACGACCATTTGCTGGGGCTGCCGGCACGCCAGTTCCGCCAGGTTACAAACGCGATGGCAATCAGCAGCAACGAGACCAAGAAGTAGTGGCTCCAGAGGTGAAGCGCGAATAGCGACGCCAGCAGGAAGTGGGGAATGGTGGCTAATATGACGTCCCGCCAGACTCCTGGGCTGTGCACCTCGTACATGCCTCGGGCGACGGCGTCGGGAGCGCCCATCTCCTGAACGGCGCGGGCCACGGCCGCGTCATGGTCGATCCCTTGGGTCTCCAACTCTGCGGCCTTGTCTTCAAGATGCGCCTCCAATTCCTGAATGATCTCGTCTTTCTCGGCGGGATCAAGATGGAGCCTCCTGGCCAACGCGTGAAGGTAATTCGTGACCTCAAATGGCATGACGTTCGCCTACCGAGCCTCGAAACTGGCGCCCCCTGGGCGCATGATCGAATCCATCGCAATGGTGAAGCGCTGCCACTCGGATAGCCGGTCTGTCAGTGCCTGCAGACCCTTGGCGGTGATCAGGTAATAGCGCCGGCGCACGTTGTTCGAGGTATCTTCCCAGCGGCCTTCGATCAGCTTGGCCTTTTCCAAACGGTGGAGCGCCGGATAAAGAGTGCCCTCTTTGAAGGCGAAGTAGCCGCTGCTTCTCTCGTCCACTTCTTTCACGATCTGGTAGCCGTACATAGCTTCCTTCTCAAGAAGGGCAAGAAGCAGGGTGTCGGTATTGCCTTTCAGCATCTCTTGTTGGTGCATCGTGATACGGGTCCGGTCTAGTTAGGTCGAATGTACGGTCATTCTATGAACCGGGTAATACTTGGTCAAGAGTCGGTGACAACTGTGATACAGAGGCCAGCGAGCAAGCTTTAGATCCTGGATACCACAACTTCGCGCAGCAGCCAGATGACGATCAAAACGGCCATGGGACTGAAGTCGAATCCGCCGAAACTTGGCAGGTTCCGCCTGATCGGCCCGAGGATCGGCTCGGTAACTTGGTTCACCATCGTGTTGATGCTGACGACTATAGGATGTGGTCTGGCGCCACTCAATGGGATGATGAAGGAAAGGATAACCCGGGCAAAAATCGCAATTGTGAAAAGGGTTAATATCGTGTTGATCAGACTGGCCAATCTATAACCCCTCTACCCTTGTCCCAATTGAATCGATTTGCGGTATGCGGCGTCCACGGCGCTGACGATTGCCGCGGGAACACCCTGGTCTTCCAGCACCCGCAGGGCTTCTGCCGTGGTGCCACCCGGAGAGACTACCATGTCTTTTAACTCGGCCGGATGCATACCGGTATCCATCACCAGCTTAGTGCTGCCGAAAACCGTCTGTAAGGCCAACGTCCGGGCCATGTCTCTGGGCATGCCCACGTACACTCCAGCGTCGATCAAGGATTCGATGAACAAGAACACATAGGCCGGCCCGCTGGCGCTGAGGGCGGTAGCCATGTCCATGTATTTTTCATCATCTACGTAGATCTCCTGCCCGATGGATCCCAACACGGACTTGGTCATTTCCCGCCGGGACTCGTCAACGCCATCCGAACAGGTCCAGAGTGTCATGCCAGCCCCGATCTGAGCCGGGGTGTTGGGCATCACCCGCACGATCGAAGTGTGACCCAGTCCCTTGGTCAGGGTTTCCATCTTAGCCCCGGCAACTATTGAAAGAGCAGCCTGGTCTGTGCCTAGTTTACCTTTCAACTGCCCCATAACTGGACCCAGGTCCTGCGGTTTGACGGCAAACACCACTAGGTCGGCCTGTTGGGCTGTTTTGAGGTTGTCGGCGTCGGTATTCACGCCGAATTGGCTGGTAAGATACTCACGCCGTTCGGCCACAGGCTCGCCCACGCTGATATCTTTGGGGCCAGCCAGCTTGCCGAAGAGAACGCCGTTGAGGATGGCTTCCGCCATCTTGCCACCGCCGATGAACGCCACTTTCATTTTTCGTCCCTTACGGGTGACTGTATTACGCCCGGCGCGATTGCCAGTAAATGCCAGGCATCATTATAGCACCGAAGGTGGAAACCAAAGCTGGGTTCTGGCCGCGAAAGACTGTAGGGTGTTCACTAGAAGTCGGACAGGCCGTTACCCTGCGCCAATGCGACCGCTAGCCGAATGGACTCCAACATACTTTCGTGGCTGGCTACGCCCTTGCCGGCGATATCGAAGGCGGTGCCGTGGTCCACTGAGGTCCGCACAAATGGAAGACCCAGGTTGGCGGTGATACTCTCTTCGAAACCGTAGACCTTGACCGGGATGTGGCCCTGGTCGTGGTACATGCAGAGCACGGCGTCATACTGGCCTTGGATGGCCTGGTGAAAGATGACGTCCGCCGGGATGGGGCCAATGGCCTCGATTCCCTCACTCCTAGCAGCCTCGACCGCCGGCGCAATTTCCGACGCTTCTTCGTCGCCCATCAGGCCGCCGTCGCTGCCGTGGGGATTCAGGGCCGCGACGCCGATCCTAGGGATTTTAAATCCATAGGTCACGAAGCTATCGTGGGTTAGTTTCAGGTAATCGAGGACCCGGTCTTTCTTGACCAACTCGCAGGCCAGGCTCAGGGAGCGGTGGGTGCTCAAATGGACCACCCGCAGGTTCTTGGCCATCAGCATGGTAGCCACCAATTTGGACTTGGATAGCTCTTGCAGCAATTCCATATGGCCGATGGACTTGTAGCCAGCTAGGCTGGCCGCCTCTTTGTTCAACGGCGCTGTGGCTAGGGCGTCAACCACGCCGGCCATGGCCAGCTCTCCGGCCTTGGTTACCCACTCCATGGCGGCCTTGCCACAGGTGGGGCTGATCTCCCCAATTGTGATGTCTTCTGGGTTTAGGTTGTGGATATCGACAACGTCGATGACGCCAGGCTCCTGCCCGGAGGTAGCAGGGTCTTCTACTTCATTGATCTTCACCGGAAGTCCCGTCAGCGAGACCGCTTGCTCCATGGCGTAGACGTTGCCCACCACCAACGGCCGGCAGGTGGCGTACACCCGGGGGTCTGCCATCGCCTTTACCACGACCTCAGGGCCGATGCCGCAGGGGTCTCCCATGGTGATCGCGATTGCCGGTTTTTGACTTGATGCCATGACGTTTTCCTCCAATTTAGTACCGTGGGCGTTGATAGCAGCCAAAATGGCTATCCGACGAATATCGTTGACTTTTCAATGGTTATGTAATCAAGAGGCCCAGATCGGCCGGAATTATAGCATGAGTAGGGTTTTATCCTCCTTGATATGTGTGGTATGGTTGTTTCTCTTCGGGTTATAGAGACCCCAAAAAGAGCCCCCGGCATTGGCCGCCGGGGGCTCTAGGAAGACAACCTGGTTGGTTCAGGAACCGCACCACCCATGAGACTCGATTAGCCGCAGCAGCAGTCGGCCTCCACACAACCCATCCTGCACCAGCCAGGTCTGCCATTAATGACTTTTTAAGTCCTTTTTCTCCTCTTCGGTATTCCTACTTCCACGGCGCTCCAGGTCCTAATCGCACTTGTTCCAGGAGCACGCTACGCACTTCATGCATCCCTCTTCAAAGATGACCGGGGTGTTGCACTCCGGGCACTTCCGGGCGTTCAGAATCTCTTGGGCGTGGCCGTTTCCGTTGCCATTCCCATTTCCGTTGCCGTTACCATTCGCGATTAGTTGAGGCGTGAACTTCAACTGCACCTCGTTGGAATTGCTGGACGCATCTTCATCGTGTCCTGCGGTGTGGCGTTGCAACGCGAGTGCAACCGCGTCTGGGCCGGAGCGGACCAAGGTCCCTTCGTCCCAAGCCGGGCAACAGGTGATGCCCCGCAACTGCTCGATCACTGTGGCAGGCTCGATGCCCGAGCGCAGGGCCAGGGAAACCAGCCGTGATATGGCTTCCAGTTGGGCCGAGTCGCAGCCGCCGGCCTTGCCCAGGTTTCCGAACAACTCGAAGGGCGCATCCGCCTCATCGAAGTTGATAGTTACATACATATTGCCGTGGCCGGTGCGTACCCGTTCCGTGACTCCACGTATTGACTGGGGCCGCTGGCGGGGAGTCCGGGCTTCACCGGTCTCCGAGCCTTCTTCCGCCGATTGACCGGTCCCGCCGGTGCTGAGCACCTGGCCGTCCTTACTGCCATCACGGTAGACCGTGATGCCCTTGCAGCCCAACTCGTAGGCCTGCATGTAGGCTCCCGCAATCTGCTCCACGGTAGCGTCATGGGGGAAGTTGATAGTCTTTGAAACGGAGTTGTCGATGTATTCCTGCACCGCACCTTGCATCTTTACGTGCCAGTCGGGTGAGATGTCGTGGGAAACCCGGAAAACGTCCTTGACCCAAGCTGGGATGTCCAGGGTTTCTAGGCTACCGGTCTGGGCCAGGTCTTCCATCAGCTCTTCAGAGTAGAAGCCTTCCTGCCGGGCGACTGCTTCGAAGTATGGGTTGCCTTCCACCAGCCTGGTGTTGTCCATGACATTGCGCACGTAGCTCAGGGCGAACAAGGGCTCGACGCCGCTGGATGCCCCGGCTATGATGCTGATGGTGCCGGTGGGCGCGATGGTGGTCGGAGCTGAGTTGCGCATGGGCTGCGAGACGCCGCCCGGGCCGGGATTGTTATAGATACTGCCTTCCCAAGCCGGGAATGGTCCCCGAATCTGGGCTAGTTCCGAAGAAGCATGGTGGGTTCGTTCTTGGATGCGGCGCATCACCTCTCTGGACATCTCCAGAGCTTCGTCAGAGTCATACCGGATGCCCATCTCAATGAGCAGGTCTGAAAGCCCCATGACTCCGAGGCCGATGCGCCGGGTTTTCTTGCTCATCTCCTCGATCTCGGGAATGGGGTAGTTGTTCATGTCAATGACGTTGTCCAACATATGGACGGCGATATCAACGGTCTCGTCCAATCGCTCCCAGTTCATCACCGTGTCGCCATCTGCGATGGTAACCATTCGGGCAACGTTAATGGACGCCAGGTTGCATGACTCGTGGGGCAGCAGCGGTTGCTCGCCGCACGGGTTGGTGCTTTCAATCTCACCCAATTGAGGGTTAGGGTTGTCCCGGTTGATCACATCCAGGAATATCAGGCCTGGATCGCCGGTCTTCCAGGCCATGTTGGTCAACAGGTCGAAGACTTCTTTGGCGTTACGCTGACCGGTGATCTTCCCGGTGCGCGGGTTGACCAGGTCATACTCCTGATTGGCCTTGACCCGCTCCATGAAGTCCTTGTTTACGGCGATAGAAATGTTGAAGTTGCTCAGGTTTTTGCCGTCTTCCTTAGACCCGATGAACTTTTCCACGTCAGGATGATCAACGTTCAAGATTCCCATGTTGGCGCCGCGGCGAGTACCGCCTTGTTTCACGACGTCAGTGGCGGCGTCAAAGGCGCGAATAAAGCTGACCGGGCCGCTGGCGACGCCGCCGGTTGAACCCACTACGTCTCCCTCGGGCCGAAGACGGTTGAAGGAGAACCCGGTCCCGCCGCCGCTCTTATGGATCAGGGCGGTCTGCTTGACCTTGTCAAAGATGGACTCCAGGGCGTCGTCGATGGGCAGCACGAAACACGCAGAAAGCTGCTGTAGTTCCCGCCCGGCATTCATCAGGGTCGGGGAATTGGGCAGAAGTTCCAGACGACGCATCGCCATGAAGAACTTGTCCTCGGTGGCCTTCCGTTCTTTCTCGGTGGCGCCGTAAATCTTGTCCGCCTCAGAGAGGTTCTTAGCCACCCGGCGGAACATGCCTACCGAGTCTTCAAGGATGTTGCCTTCCCGGTCCTTGGAGAGGTAACGCCTCTCCAGCACCACGCTGGCGTTGGTGGTTAACTCCGTGGACCGTTCATTGGTCTGTTGGGCTATTCCAGCGGTTTCCAGAGCCGTTGAGATTCGTCGGCGTCTTTCCTGAATATCTAAATCTGTCACGGTTCCGGATTCTCTATGAGTGGCGGTCATTTCGATTTTCCTCTTTAAATGTCGAAGGACATCAGACAGGGGGTCAAACCTGCCCCAAACTGTCCGTTATTTGTAGCATTGGTGGGCCGGATTTTCGCCACCGAATTGTCAGTCCAGGCAGGACAATAACAACACTTTTCGGCAGCGACTTTCCGTTTGAAACACCACCTACAACATACCACATATTGGGGTTCAAGTTATGTCGTATACCACAACATGATGTGGTTGGTGTTTCCCAAACTACAAAAAGTAGTAGGCGAATTCTACTTCCGGCTTTTGGGCGAAGTCAATAGAAATCAGAGGAATATTGTGGACCGAAAACTGCGAATTTCCGGTGGATGGCCGGTCCATTTCAAGAGGGGAATGAGCGGAGAAAATAGCTAGAATATCGGTGTTGCGATTTTCCAAAAAACTAAGTAGATGGGCTGATGAGAGTCAATTTTTCGACAAGTTGGCGGTAGGTCATGGCGAGGTGATGGAAACATTATTCCGAGGTTTATCACCGCTTAAATAAGGAATGGCGGGTTAAAACCCGCCCAACATAATCACACCAATTCACAACAACCCAACAGATACCGGTACATCCCTATCACCTTATATAAGGGATTAAAGTTCGTATTCTTCGTCCTCGGAGTCCGAATTCCCCAACCAGCAGGTGGCCAAGCTCGCCCGCGTGGTCCTGTCGATCTCTTCTTGGATCTCGGCGATGCGGCTGCCGGATGCCATCTGGCTGGAAATCATCGCGCCCCTGGCGCCGATTGGAACCGTCTCCACCAACATCTGGTTCTCCAGGTCATGGACCTGGTTGTTGAGGGTCAAGAGTCTGGTCAAGGCTGAATATTGCAAGCTGCCGTTCATTTTGGGTCTCCTTGATGGAATCTGTGAATAGTGCTTCCGGATTTGCCGTATTTCTATATGCCTTGTATCTACTTGGACCTACTCTTGATCAATCAGTCCCGGTTGAGGGCTGCCGTTTTGCAGGCCGCCCTGGTTCTTTTTCGCCGTCCGTTTTTCCCGAGCCGGCCGAAATTCCGCCTCGGGTCCAACGGAACGCCGGCGCCCTTTCTTGGGCAGGGCCGGCGGCATGTCTAGAAGAGGCAATTGGGACTCGTCCCTCAAGTCCCGGACCGCCTCTTCAAAACTCTCTATGTCCTGGAAGGAGCGGTAGACGCTGGCATAGCGGATGTACGCCACTCGGTCCAAGTCCCGAAGCCGCTCCATTACCATGGTGCCGAGCACGGTGGTCGAAACCTCCGCGGTACCCATGTGTTGTAATTCGGCCTCTATATCTTCGACCATCTTGTCCACCGTCCGGGAGGCTACGGGCCTCTTGGTGCAGGCTTTCCTGATTCCTGATATAAGTTTTTCACGGTTGAACTCCTCTCTCCGGTTGTCCTGCTTGGACACCATCAGGGGAGCCGCCTGGACTCTTTCGTAAGTAGTGAACCGCAGCTCGCAGCTTTGGCATTCGCGTCGCCGCCGGATGCCGCTTTCGGCCACCCGGGAGTCGGTGACTTTGGAATGTGGATCGCCACAGAATGGGCAGTGCATTTCTTGGTCGTTTTTTTGTATTTTTCTTAAATTCGTATTAAATACTATATATAGTGTTATTGTTAACTAAACCTACTATCTATAGTGTCTTGAGTGTAAATACCAATAATTAACTTGTCAATCCCTATCGGATTTCGTAACTCATATGGCGTTGTGTATGGGCTACACAAAGCTGGGAATTCAAGGCAAAAAAAACGCCCTCCGATTAAGAAGGGCGGTCGTTAGATGATTCCCGGCGCCTGGTTGGTTTGCTGTGATAAGGGGGGATTAGTGCGCTGAGGCCTCCGAGAACATTACTCAGTTTTTAATGGGCTCCCGGCCCTGTGCGGCCCCGCTATTAATCTAGCGATTCCATCTTTATACCCTAGCATGTCCGGTGATTCCGGGAGCCTTTGCACTATGGACGGATTTTAACGGAAAAAGCCCCGGTTCTTGTTACTGGACTGGCGTCGCAGGAAGCTCGGCACGTCCAGTTCTTCTTCCGATTGTGGGATGACGTCTTGGAGTAGCCGCTCCAGTTCGTCCTCCCTTAGTTGCTGGTTCTCGGCCATGACCGGGAAGGACGCAGCGACCATCGTGATTTTGATATCGTCATCCAGCTTGGCGTCCCGGCAGGTGCCGAAGATAATATTTGCGTCTGGATCGGACATATCCTGAATCACTCTGGCGGCATCCTGGACTTCCTGGAGGGTCAGGCTTGGTCCGCCCGAGATAACGAACAGGATCCGGCGGGCGCCATCCATGGAGATGTCCAAGAGGGGACTCTTGGTTGCCTGACGTGCCGCGTCCACGGCCCGGTTCTCGCCCTTGCCCCGGCCGATAGCCAGCCAGGCCGGTCCGGCGTTGTTCAATATGGTCCGGACATCGGCGAAGTCCACGTTGATCTCACCGGGAACCGTCACAACTTCGGCGATCGCCTGGATCCCCTGTTGCAGGACCGAGTCGGCCATCTTCAACGCATCCTCCCAGGTGTAGGTCTGCTCGCCCTGGGCATTGAGCTGTAGCAGCCGGTCATTATCGATAACGATCAAGGTATCCACTTGGTCCTTAAGCCTGGCGATGCCCTCTTCCGCGTTCTTTTTCCGCTGGTTGGCTTCAAATGAGAAGGGCCTGCTCACCACTGCCACGGTCAAAGCGCCGGACTCTTTGGCAATCTGAGCAATCACCGGGGAAGCTCCGGTGCCAGTGCCGCCGCCCATACCCACGGCCAGGAAGACCATGTCCGCGCCTTCGAGCGCTTTCTCGATGTCGTGGCGGCTCTCTTCGGCTGCCTGACGTCCCAGGTCAGGATTGGCGCCTGCGCCCAGGCCCCGGGTCAGGTTCTGGCCGATGGCCAGCCGGTGGGAAACATCACAGCGGAAAAGGTGCTGGGCGTCTGTGTTTACGCCGAAATATTCGACCACGGGCAGCTTGTCTTTGAACATCCGGCTGACGGCGTTGCTGCCGCCTCCGCCGATACCCATCACTTTGATATTGGGCGCACCGGCGTTGATCTCCTGGACCATCTCAAAGGTGTTATCTACGTCTTTGCTGGGCTCCCAGGCTGCTGAATTGTCTTGTACCATGCTAGTTCCTCCACTTCATCATCATCGAATTAAGGTCCCGAAACCCAATTGTTTCGCTTTGGGTCTCTTTCAGGTCCGCTAAGCATTTGGCTGGTCTCGCTGGGTCCGTTGTCCGGGCGGTTCCCGGAGCGCCGGCGCGGTTGATCGGCGTCGGCGGCTAAGGCGTTATTACCTCAGTGTGGCCGCTTTTTTTCTGCCCAACCCCCATCGCCAAGATTTATTTCCCATTGTCGATCGGCCTCCATTCATGGAAGACCGTGTTTCGCCCTGGTGTTTTATCCCCCAAAGAAGCAACCCAACAGCGGCTGAGAAAGCCGGTTTCCTGAGCTGAGCCGGCAGACCGGCGATTCCCTCGGGGAAAGCGATTCTGACCTGTCCTCCCAGGGTTTTCTGGACCAGGTCCGTCAGTCCGGTCATCTCGGCTCCGCCGCCGGTCAACACGATGCCGCCGGTTGGGAATTCTCTGAGTCCGGACTGTCTCACCTTTAAAACGATCAACTTGATCAGTTCCATCATCCTGGCGTTCAGGGGGTCACACAGGATCCGGCGGGACAATGAATGCTTGGGTTGTCCCTGGAAACTGGGTATCACCACTTCTTCGTCGGCCGGGATGGTTTCGGGCATCACGCTGCCCCATTTGATCTTCATCTCTTCCGTCATATAAAGCGGCGTTTTAAGCGCCACTGAAAGGTCTCTAGTCAATTGACTGCCGCCAACGGGAATCACGGCGGAGTACCACGGTTGGCCCTGCCGATAGATAACGATGTCGGTAGTTCCGCCACCGATATCCGCCAAGACAACGCCCAACTCCCGTTCGTCTCCGGTCAAAGTCGATTCGGCCGAAGCCAAAGAATGGAGCACCATGCTCTTCACCGAAGCCTTGCCGGCTTCGATGGCCTTGACCGTGTTCTTCAGCGTGACCGAGTCACCCATCACCACGTGGGCCTCAACCTCCACCAGATTGCCGTAGAGACCCACCGGGTTTCTGATGCCGGACATGCCGTCAACGTGATAGCCGATGGGGATCACGTGAAGGACCTCTTGATCGGGGCCCACATCCGGGAATGACCCGCGCAAGAGGCGGTCCAGCAGCTTGCCGGAGATGTCACCCACGTCATCAGGGTTTTCCACCACCTCTTTAGTGTTCAAAGAACTGAGGTGGGAACCGGTGACGCTGGTGTAAACGTCTGCGGGGGCTGCATCACCGATGTAGCGCTGTGCTTCTTCCATCGAGGTCCGGACAGCTTCTTGGACTTCTACGATGTTCTCGATCCGGCCCTTCTGCATCCCTTGGGAAGTCACAACTCCGGTGCCCAACACTTTCAGCTCTCCCTCGGACCCAACACGGGCCATGATGGAGGTAACTTTATCGGTGCCGATGTCAACCGCTGTATAGAATGTATCTCTTGCCAACCTGTCACCTTCCTTAAGAATGCCGGTTTGTTCAGTATTCAGGCAGTGATCCGAATCACGGCCAATAATCTAGCTAGATCCTCTGGGCCGCCCGCAGTTTGGCGCTGCGACTTCTCGGATTGGACTGGACTTCTTCATCTGACGGTTTAACAACCCGCCGGTTGATGACCTTTAACCGCGGCGTTTGGCCGCAGACACATACCGGCAATCTGGGAGGGCACACACAGATGGCTGCCTCCCGGTTGAAAAACGCTTTAACGATCCTGTCTTCCAAACTGTGGTAACTGATCACCACCAATCGCCCCTCGGGCGCAAGCAGGTCAACCGCTGCTTCCAAACCGTGTTCAACATTCGATAGTTCGTCATTGACTGCGATACGAAGCGCCTGGAAAGTCTTAGTAGCCGGGTTAACCCGCTGACCGCGGCGCCGTCCCAGCACTCCGGCTATGATGGAAGCCAACTGAGCAGTGGTTGTCACCGGTCGTTCTTTTATAATTGCCCTGGCGATGCTCATGCCCCGGGGCTCTTCCCCCAAACGCCGGATCAACTGACCCAATTCCCGTTCGTCATAAGTATTGACGATGTCTTCCGCGGTCAGGTCGCCTTGGGGGTCGTACCGCATGTCCAGTGGTTCATCCACCTGGAAGCTCAGCCCATAGCCGGGTTTTACCACCTGCCGGGATGAGAAACCCAGATCAAGCAGCACGCCGTCGACCTTGGAGATCCCCTTCGCCGCGGCCAGGCTGGCCATGTCGGCATAGTTGCCTGAAGCCTGCAGGAAGCGGCCACCGAACTCATTCAAGCGGGACTGTGCGGTCTCCAGTAAGCGGGAATCCCAGTCGATTCCTAAAACAGACTTAACCTGCGGCACGGCCCGGAGGATCGCCTGGGAATGGCCGCCTTCTCCGGTGGTGCCGTCCACGTAGAGCCCACCCTCGCGCAGCGCCAGTCCTTGGACAGTCTCCGTCAGCAGGACTGACAGGTGCGAGACTTCGAGTTCGCCGTCGGATGCATGACCGGTACGGCCCATAAACTCCGTTAGCCAAGAGTCTGATAGTTCAGCAGTTCGTGCCGGGATTGTCGCTGAGATTGTCAGGGTAGCCAGTGTCACCGCCACTCCCGTCCGTCAGATCTAATCTGACGGTCACATCACTTCTTCCATCGGCGGTTGTCACCTGGAAAAGCCCGTCGATATATCCGAAAATATCCGATAGACCCCGCCGTTAGACCGTTTACATGCCAATGCGGTTGCAACTGACAGTACCAACTTGTAAACATAACCGTCAATGGAATTTGGGGTGAATTTTAATAAATTTTTAAACTTATCGTTATTTTGGTCACTTTCTAAGAAAGTGCCAAAGTTTGACGCCCAATCGGCTTTCCCACCACTGCTCCAAGGCGAGCCATCCAGCACCGAAATAGAGGCCACGGGACGACAGTGATTCCGTGCGCAGCCACTCGGGAAGTGATGGAAAGTGCGGAACACAGGATATGATATAATTACAGCTACCCGAACACACTGTGGAACCACCATTGCGCCCGGCGTTTGGGCCGGGATTTAGTCTTAAGATTCACCGGATGTTCGATTTGCTGTCCGCGCTGTTTCACAGTTGGTTAATATCTGAGCCATTTCACCCCCAGCCATGGCCTACAACGGAGAGGAAAGGCGTTGAACGTCACAAAGGACTCGGTCACAAACACAGAGGTAACTCTAACCATATCCATGGACTCCGATGATGAGGAGCCATTTCTAAATAGGTCTTTCAGAAGGGTTGCCAGCCGCGTCCGCATCCCCGGATTCCGCCCCGGCAAAGCCCCCAGGTCAGTGGTTGAGAGTCACCTTGGCCGCGATGCGCTGGTCCATGAAGCCCTGGAATTCATGATTCCCGAGTCATTGGACAAGGTCTTGAAGGACGAGGACATCCAAGCATTCATGGAACCCCAACTTGAAGTTCTAGACATGGCGCCCGTGTCGTTCAAAGCAGTTGTGGCCCTTGAGCCCATCGTGGACTTGGGAGAGTTCCAATCCATCCGGCTGGAACGCGAGCAGGTGGAAGTAACGGACGAGCAGGTGGACCACGTTTTGGAAGACTTGCGGTTCGAGGCGGCCCCCTGGGAGCCCGTCGAACGCCCGCTGGCCTTTGGCGACCTGGTTTCCATGAACGTAAAAGGGGTGATTGAAGGCGAAGATGTCATCGATGACCAAGGCATCGACTTCATACCCCAGGTCGACAACAACCTTCCATTCCCCGGTTTCTCTGTTTATCTGGAGGGCATGACCGAAGAACAGATCAAGGAATTTGCCCTGGCTGTCCCCGACGATTATCCCCAAGATAACTACGCCGGCAAGGAGTGCCGTTTCAACGTCGAAGTCCTCTCCATCAAAGAGAAAAACCTGGCGGAATTGGACGACGACTTTGCCAAGGGCGTGCGAGAGGGATTCGAGAGTCTAGAGGCCCTCACCGACCACGTAAGGCGGCGTCTGAGTGACGAAGGTGAGGCCGCTGAAACCCGCCGGCTAGAGGCTTCTAGTCTCGAAGAGCTCAAAAAGCTGGCCAAAATCGAAGCCTCAGAACTGGTCTACGAACGTGAATTGGACTTAATGTACGAAGAGCGCCAAAGGTCTCTGCGCAACCAGCGCATCGACATGGAACTCTACCTAAGTTATGCCGGTCAGACTGAAGAGGAACTCAGGGAGCAGATGAAGCCTCAAGCGGAAGAGCGCCTCAACACCATGTTGCTCCTCCGAAAACTAGCAGACGTTGAAGAGATCGAGATTATTGACGAGGACGTTGAAGAAGAAATAGGAAACCTGATCTCTTCCACCGGTGGCGAATCAGAAACGGCGATGAAACAGGCCTTAAGCACCGATAACGCCAAGGAGTCCATCCGCTCAACACTGATGAACCGGAAGATTATGGCCAGACTGGTGGAGATCGTCCAGGGAGAGAGGTCCTCCAGCCCGGCCACCGCCGAAGCAACACCCGAAGAACCAACTGAAGAAACCCCAGAAGAAACAACAACTGCAGAGCCGGAAGAAGAATCTTCACCGGCCGAAGAAGCAAAAGAATAAGGAGCGCCCGTCGATGCAAGACCTTCCCAACGCCAGCGGATTATTCGTACCACAATCAATCGTCCCTATGGTCATTGAAACCAGCCCAAGGGGCGAGCGCGCTTTTGATATCTATTCTCTCCTCCTGAAGGAACGGATCATATTTTTGGGCACGCCCATAAACGACCAAGTGGCAAACCTGATCATCGCCCAATTGCTATTCCTTGAGCGAGAAGACCCCGACAAGGGAATAAACCTCTACATCAACAGCCCGGGTGGCGTGATCAGCGCCGGCCTGGCGATTTACGACACCATGCACCTAATCAAGTCCCAGGTCTCGACCATCTGTATCGGCATGGCGGCCAGCATGGCTACCATCCTTCTATCGGGCGGGGAAAAGGGCAAACGCTACGTACTGCCCAACTCCACGGTCCATATGCACCAGCCCATGGGCGGCGCCCAAGGTCAGGCTACCGACATTGAGATCGCGGCGAGAGAGATTATCCGGCTGCAAGACAAGATTCGCACCATGCTGTCGGAAAACACCGGCCAGACCTACGACAAGATTGCGAGAGACACCGACCGTGACTACTACCTCACCGCTGAGCAGGCGGTTGAGTATTCCTTGGTTGACGAGATCCTTGGCTCAGCCGAGCCAGAAAAGACAGACTCCTAGGCAATCAACAACATCGATTAGTGCAGGGTTCGAGGGGTGAGTGTGGCTAACGGAAGGAGTGGGACCAGGCTTTCACGGTGTTCATTCTGTGAAAAACCCCAACCCCGGTCAGAAATGGTGATCGCCGGGGAAGGGAAAGCAGCAGTCTGCTACGACTGCATCCGAGTGCTAGGCCAGGTGGTGGAAGAGGAAACACCACCGTTGCCTAAGGAATTCGAACCCGCAAAACCGTTGGCGCCGCGAGAAATCTATTCCAACCTGGACACCTATGTGGTGGGCCAGGACAAAGCGAAAAAGGTTCTCAGCGTCGCGGTCTACAATCACTTCAAGCGGATCTGGAACGGGCACCAACGCTCTGGATCCGACGTTGAACTCCAAAAGACAAACATCTTGCTCGTTGGCCCCACCGGCTGCGGCAAAACCCTCCTGGCAGAGACTTTGGCCCGCACTTTGGATGTCCCATTCGCTGTGTGCGACGCCACTTCCCTCACTGAGTCCGGATACGTCGGCGAAGACGTGGAAAACATCTTACTCAGGCTGATTCAGGCCGCAGATTGGGATGTTAATTGCGCCGAGCACGGCATAATCTACATCGACGAGCTGGACAAAATCGCCCGCAAAGAGGGCCTCAACAGGTCCATCACCCGGGACGTTTCCGGCGAGGGCGTTCAGCAAGAGCTACTGAAGATCATCGAGGGATGTGTTGCCAATGTGCCTCCCCAGGGCGGCCGCAAGCACCCCCACCAAGAATTTCTCCAGATCGACACCCGGCACATTCTGTTCATCTGCGGCGGCGCATTCGATGGCCTGGAAGAGATAGTCGCCAAACGCATTGGGGCCGGGTCGTCTCAGATGGGTTTCCTGGCCGGCGGCCGCGACGGTGTGGAATATAATGGAAGCGCCCTGACTCAAGTGATTCCCGAAGACTTGTTGCAGTTCGGTTTCATCCCAGAGATGGTTGGAAGATTGCCGGTGACCGTGGGACTGGAATCCCTAGACAAAGATTCATTGATCCGAGTGCTGACCGAACCCAAGAACGCAATCGTCAAACAATATCAACAACTATTCAACATGGATAGCGTTGAACTGGAGTTCACCGGGGACGCCCTTGAGGCTGCAGCCGAACGGGCCTTGGAACATCAGACCGGCGCCCGGTGTTTGCGATACGTAATCGAGGACACGCTACTGGACGTGATGTACGATCTGCCTTCGCTGGACCAGGTGGTCCGCTGCGTAGTTGACCGTGAGGCTATCGAAGGCGGTGCTTCGCCAGCCCTCTACGACAAGTATGGCGGGAAGGTCGAACTACCGCCGCATCCCATCCAGAAGTCCGCTTAGACTTAGCTTTTCGCCGGGTCTTCCAACATGGCTTCGGCGATTTGTGCGTCTAGACAGAGACCGCTGGGCATGGATTTAGATAACGGCGTTCCCGACGCATCCAAGACCTGGCCTCCTGCGACCTGTATCTCGCCCTGGCTAACGGCCCGCAAGGTCTCGAACAGCAGATACGGTTCTCTGCGGTATTGTTCTCTGCGGATCGCCCGAAACAGAGCGAAGTCCTCTCCTTCAGTTTTCTTTATCTCATCCAGGTCTTTGCCCTTGAGAGATTCCCAAAGATGGTCGAATAATGGACCGGTGATAGGCACAGTGACATAGGCAATCACGGGCCCCCGGTCCACTTCTTCAGTGGCAAGGTGCACCATAGCCCCAGTCGTCGTGGCCCTGGTTTCGATCAATTCCCAGACCACTTCCTGCCAGGTGCCGGTGGGACCATCGGGAAGGGCCGGATGAAGGTTCAGCAAGGGATATTGGCGGCACATCTTGCCACCGACGATCAGCATATAGCCGGCCAGCACGCAGATGTCGGCATCCTGCTCCGCCAACTTATCCATCGCCTGTTGGTCAAACTCTTCACGATGGTCTGAGAAGCGGCCACCGGTCTGTTTCCGGAATTCAGTGGAGGAATGGGTTATCAGTGGGATTCCATACCCGTCCACCAAGGCGAAATATTCGTCTGATCCCTCAGCTTCGCCTCGCGCACGGTTGCTAAATGCAAAGCTGATATGGGCGTTGGCGCCGGTCTCTGCCAGACGTTTTTGCACGAAATTTAGAAGCCCTCTAGAGCCCTCTCCACGACCGGTGGAGAACCATCCGATATTCAACATCCTCGGGACGACACCTTCCCTAATACTTTTATCGGTCCGTTGACGTAATCTTTACTCATCAGAATCTTCTTCCGGGTCTTCGTCCAGATTGTCGAAACCGGCCGACGCGCTGTTTGGCCGGTAGGTCTCTTTCAGTTCGGTGATCTTCTGTTCGGCGTTGCTCAGCAGCTCGTTGCAGAACTGGACCAACTTCATACCCTCTTCAAAACGGGATGTCGCCTCAGCCAAAGACAACCCGCCGGCTTCAAGCTGTTCAGCCATCTCACTCAACCGCTTGAACGAGTCTTCAAAGCTGACAGATCCAACGTCTTCTTTGGGCGAGGAATCCTTGGGTTTGGCCATGGTCCAGCCTCCTGGAGAGCGGTTGTTCAGAGACATTTCCCCGCGGCACCAGCATGCCAGTCAGAAGGGGAATCTGCAAGGGCGCGGAACTACAAAAGAGGAACCATTCCATTGGGCTGGACCGTTTTGGCTTTGGCCTTCGTTCTCGGTTTCACCGGCTTGGGCGCCACATCAGCGGTTCCGGCGATTGCGGCAAGCGAACCATCAGCCACAGTTATAGCCAAAGCATCGCCGACAGAAACCTGCTTAGCGCTGGTCACCACCTGGCCCGAATCGGGCAACTCCACGATAGAGAAACCCCGGTCCAGGGTCGCTGCCGGGTCGAGGGCACGCAGACGAAGGCTGAGCCCTTCCACCTGTGTTTTGCCGTCCTGTACCAACCGTTCCGATGCCCTCTGCACCAACTGGCCGATATCATCCACCCGTCGGCGTAGGATCTGGGTGTCCGGCAGTCCGGTTTCCATGCGACGGGCTAGCGCCACTAAGTCAGACCGCCTCTGGAATGTCAGACCGTTCAGCAATCGATGCAGAGTTGCTGCGGCCATCGCCAGATTCTGCTGCAGCACGTAGCCGTCCGGCACGACCAACTCAGCGGCGGCCGAGGGTGTCGGGGCACGAACGTCCGCTACGTAGTCGGCGATGGTCTCGTCGGTCTCGTGTCCGACGGCGCTAACCACCGGCGTCTTGCAGGCATAGATAGCTCGGGCTACAACTTCTTCGTTGAAGGGCCACAGGTCTTCCAACGACCCGCCGCCGCGCCCGACGATGATCACATCGCAGCCGCCATCCCGGTCCAACAATTCCAGTGCCGCGGCGATCCTCGGGGCTGCTTCCTGCCCCTGGACTATCGTTGGAGACAAAACCAATTCCGCCAACGGGTAGCGGCGTTGGAGCACGTTCTGAATGTCGTGGAATACCGCTCCGGTGGGAGAAGTGGCCACGCCGACTCTCTTGGGGAACCGGGGCAGCGGGCGTTTGCGGGAGGTCTCGAATAGACCTTCGGCGGCCAGTTTCTGCTTCAGGCGCTCCAGCTCAAGGGCTAGTTCCCCCACGCCCTCGGGCATGGCCAAGTCAACCATGAAATCGGTGGTGCCGCCACGGGTGTAGAAAGTGATCTTGCCGTGGGCCGAAACAGAGTCGCCCTCAGAAAGGAGTTCCGCTCCCTGCATGCCCCGGAACATGACGCAGCGCAGCAAACTTTCCCGGTCTTTCAGGCTGAAATAAGTGTGCCCGGCGGAGGAATTGCGGAGACCGGAGACCTCGCCGACAACCCAGAGGTCCATCAGCAGCGGGTCGGACTCGAGCGACTCCTTGATGTGAGAGGAAACCTGGCTGACGGTGTAGACAGCCACGAATTAGCTCACGCGCTCGGTGTACTCCCCGGTGCGGGTATCAACCCGGATGGTCGTCCCGGGAGTGATGAACATGGGGACATTTACTCGGAGACCTGTCTCTAGGGTGGCGGGTTTGTTGCCGCCCTGCGCAGTGTCACCCCGGAAGGCCGGAGGAGTCTCGGTGACTTCCAGTTCCACGTGGGTTGGCATCTTAACGCTGATGGGCGACCCGTTGTAGAGGAGCACCTCCACCATCGCCTGCTCTTTCAAGTACACCAACGAATCACCCAATATCTCCTTGGTTAGGTCATACTGGTCGAAGGTTTCCTGGTCCATGAAGAAGTAAAATTGGCCGTCGGTGTAGAGGTACTGGGTGGGCCGGGTATCGACGTCAGCCGGTGTAAACCCGGTGCTGTACTGCTGGAAAGTGCGCTCCACCACGGCCCCGCTCAACAGATTCCTCATCTTTATTCGGGTAACGGGCGCCCTTTGTTGCATCTTATGACGCTGATATTCGATGACCTCCCACGGCTGGCCATCCAATTCAATGACTAGCCCACGGCTGAGATCGCTAAAGCCGATACTCATCTAAGAGTCCTCCGAGTTTCTGGTGAAGACCGTCATTGGGGCAGGTAAATCAGGAATAAACCACACCCGACAATCCGCAGATAGAGTGTACCACTAAGCTGGCCTGGCGCTTACTTCCTCGCCTTGCTCAAGGGCACTGCGCCATCCGCCCTGAGAATCACGATGTCTTCGATGCGGATCCCGCCCCAGCCGCTGAGATAGATGCCCGGCTCAACGGTAAACACCGTGTCCAGTTCCAAGACGTCGGGTGACCGGGGGCCAACCCTGGGGTTTTCGTGAATCTCCAAGCCGACGCCGTGGCCCAGGCTGTGGCCGAAATTATCGACATAACCGGCGTCTGCTATAACGTTCCGGGACAGGTTGTCCGTCTCTTCGCCGGTCATTCCAACCTTCACGGTATTGATGGCAGTCAGTTGCGCTCCTAGCACCGTGTCGTAGACCTTGTTAAAGGTCTCATCTGGCTCGCCGACGGTGATTGACCTAGATAGGTCGGAGCAATATCCGCACACCTTGGCGCCCATATCGATGACAATAGGATCGCTCTGTTTGATCACGTAGTCGGTCGGCTGATGATGGGCCATCGCCCCGTTGGGTCCGGCGGCGACGATGGTATCGAAGCTGATGGCGTCGGCGCCGAAGTCACGCATGGCCGTTTCCATCTTCCACGCCACTTCCTTCTCAGTCATGCCTGGAGTGATGGCGGGGCAGACCAAGTCCATCGCCTTGTCGGCGGCGTCGATGGCCAGTTGCAACATCTTGAGTTCTTCTTCGTCCTTGATGATCCGCTGGTTCTCGGCGAGTCCCGGTGCGGGCACCATGGAAACATCGCCCAATGCGGAATCGCCTTTGATGGCGTCGATCAGGTTGTTGTAGGAGGACACTGTCATGTCCTGGCTCTCGAAGCCAACCTTCTTGACGCCGGAAGACTTCAACTCGTCGATGAGCCAGCCCCAGCCTCCCCGGACCTGTCTGACATCGAAATAGGGCGACTGATTAGTTGCTTGCTCCGTGTACCGTGAATCTGTAACCAATATGGCATTCGCCTTGGTGATGAACAGATACCCAGCGGAGCCGCTGAACCCAGACAAGTAACGCCGGTTCTCAGGGGCCGAAATTAACACTCCGTCCAGTTCTTTGTCTTGGAACTGGGCGACCAGCCCCTCCACTCTCTCTTTCATCTGGATTCCTCTATCATTTGGATTCTTCTTCAACGAGACCGGCCAGTAGTTGCAGGGCCACCGTGTAGCTCCTCCAACCGAAGCCGGCAACAACGCCTCGGGCGATCTCCGAGATCACCGAGACCCTGCGCCAGGGCTCCCTAGAGCCGGGGTTGCTGAGATGGACTTCAACCACCGGCAGGCGGCAGTCGATCAAAGCATCCTTCAAGCTAAGCCCGTAATGGGTCAAAGCGCCGGGATTGAGCACGATGCCTTGGACTTTGCCCCAGTGTTCTTGGACGCAGTCCACCAATTTGCCTTCCAAGTTGGACTGGTAGAAGACGACCTCGACGCCAAGCTCTCCCGCGACCCGACTGATCTCTTGGTTCACCTCGTCCATGGTCTTTGAACCATAAATCGATGCATCACGGCGGCCTAACATGTTAATGTTGGGGCCGTTTAATATCAAGAAGCTGGCCATGTTTTTAGGCGTCCTTTCCGGTGGAAACTGTTTCGTCCGAACCTTCCCGCGGGGTCCTGCCGGCGGGTTCATCGGCCCTGGGATGATGCGACAGGTAAGCCGTCAGGGCTTCCTGCTTGGTTACATGAGTATATACCTGGGTGGTTGTTGGGCTGGAATGGCCCAGCAACTCTTGGATCACTCGAAGGTCGGCCCCGCCCTCCAACATGTGGGTGGCGAAGGTGTGCCTGAGGGTATGGGGATGAACGTCAGACCTCGTTCCAGCTATAGCCGAATACCGCCGTACCAACTTCTCGAAACTGCGCCTCGATAGTCGTTCGCCGTACCGGTTCAAGAACAGCGCCTCAATCGGGTTGGACATCAGGTCCCGGCGGGACTCGTTGATGTACCGGCGCAGGGCGATCTCGGTATGCTCGCCAAACAAAACCATCCGCTCTTTGGACCCCTTGCCCCGGACCAATATCTCACGCCGCGAGAACCGGATGTCGGGCAGGTTCAGTCCATGGATCTCAGCCAACCTAATCCCACAGGCGTACAAAGTCTCCAAGATTGCTTTGTCCCGGATGCCGTGGACAGTCGAATCGTCTGGCGCGTCCATCAACCGGGAGACTTCGCGCTGCCCCAAGAAGTCGGGAAGCGTCTTGGTGACTTTAACCTTGAAACTTTGACCGGAGGGAACCGGGGTAGAACGGAAAAGCCCTTCCTGCACCAAGAACCGGTAGAAAGCCCTTACTACGGTCAACTTGCGGGCCACGCTAACTCTGGCGTAGCCTTGCTGGTCGCCTCTTCCTTCTGTGGCTAGCCAAGCAAGATACCCACGCAGCATCTGCCGGTCCATGTCGGTCAGCGCCAACCCTTCATCGGCCAGGTATTGCCGGAACGTTTGCAGGTCGGCTAAATAGACCCGTTCAGTGTTCTCGGACAGACCGCGCTGGCCACGGAGGTAGCGGGGGAAGGCTTCCAGGAATTGGTCGAATTGGGCAAGGCCCTTTTGACCGGTGTTGACGCTAGTCGCCAACCGGCGCCAGATCTTCCGAGTTTTCCGCATTTCCGGCGTCTTCCAAGTTCTCGAGAATCGCTTCCTGCCAGGAGCAGTTGGTGCACGCCGAGTTATTCCGGCCCTTCTGGACCATCAGGCCTGCGCACTCCGGGCAAGGCGTGGCCAACGGCGTTTGGTTCAACAGCAGGTCGCATTCCGGATAATTCGAGCAGCCGAAGAATGACCGCCCCCGACCCTTGGCGCGGCGTTCGACAATGTCGCCTCCGCAATTGGGTTTGGGGCAGGCGACGCCCGTCTTCTTCAAGATTGGCTTGGTGTTGCGGCAGCCCGGAAAACCGGTGCAGGCCATGAACCGGCCAAATCTACCGGTCTTGATCACCATGGGATGGCCGCAGACGCCGGTATGTTCGCATTTATCGGTCCCGCCGCAGTCACAGACTTCGTCGGTCTCCTCATCCATGCGAATCTTGGGCATCTGCTCGTCGGCGTTGGTCAACGCCTTTTGGAAGGGCCCGTAGAACTCGCCCAGCATCGGCACCCATTCCCGCTCACCGCGGGAGACGTCGTCCAATTCCTCTTCCATCTTCGCTGTGAAATCGAGGTCCATTATATTCTCGAAGTACTCGATCAGCAGGTCGGTGACGGTGATTCCCAACTTCGTGGGCGTTAGCCTGTTGCGTTCCCGTTCCACATACATCCGGTCCACCAGGGTCCCGATGGTCGGGGCGTAAGTGCTGGGTCGGCCGATGCCTTTTTCTTCCATAGCCTTGATCAGCGTGGCCTCGGTGAAGCGGGGCGGCGGCTCGGTGAAGTGCTGGTTGGCTTCGAGCTTGGAGCAATCCAAAACATCGCCTTCCGACAGCGCCGGCAGCAAATTTTTGTCTCCGCTTTCATCGCTATCATCCCGCCCTTCCATATAAACGGTGCGGAACCCAGCAAATTTTAGAACAGAGCCGGTGGCCCGGAAGTTATAGACGTTATTCGTGTTTTTACAGGTGGCGTCGATGTTCAAAGTGGTCGCTTCCGACCGCGCGTCTTCCATTTGGCTGGCTAGCATCCGAGACCAGATCAGGCTGTAAAGGTTCAACTGGTCCGAGGACAAATAGTCCTTCAAGGACGCTGGGTCCCTTCTAATCGAAGTGGGCCTGACTGCCTCGTGAGCTTCTTGTGCGCCCTTGGAGGTTTTGGTGTAGACCCTAGCTTTGGCCGGTAGATGATCTTTGCCGTAACGGCCTCGGATGTACTCCCGTACCTCAGCCAGAGCGGAATCAGCCACCTGGGTGGAGTCGGTACGCATGTAGGTGATCAGACCAACCTGCCCGCCTTCTCCAACGCTGAGCCCCTCGTAGAGTTGCTGGGCCACGGCCATGGTGCGCTGGGCCGTGTAACGCAGTTTGCGTCCGGCTTCCTGTTGCATAGTGCTGGTAGTGAACGGAGCAGCAGGCCGCTGGCGGACATCCCGTTTGCGGACCTCGGCAACCTTGTAGTCGGCGTTGGTCAGTTCAGATTCGTAACGCCGGGCATTCTCCTCGTCGGAGATGCTGATTCGAGCGCGGTCGCCTTTAATGGAATGTAGGGTGGCCGAGAATTGGTTCTTCTCTATGACGTCCGTGCCGGTTTTGCGCAGCAGGTTATCGATCGTCCAAGACTCTACAGGGATGAATGCTTCGATCTCCCGCTCCCGGTCGACGACCATGCGCAGCGACACCGACTGTACCCGGCCAGCGGAGGTCCCCCGCTGGACCCGGCGCCAGAGTAGAGGGCTAATCTGATAACCCACCAGGCGGTCCAAGATTCGGCGCGCTTGCTGAGCGTTAACCAACTGCATGTCGATCTCCCGGGGGTTCCGGAAGGCTTCTTCAACAGCTTCTTTAGTGATCTCGTGGAACACTACCCGCTTGGGCACCACAGGCAAATCTTCCCAGCCGGCAGCATTTTGGAGATGCCAAGATATGGCTTCTCCCTCACGGTCTGGGTCAGTGGCCAGAAAGACCTCTTTGGCCTCGTTTCCAGCCTTCTTGATCTGCGTCAAGAGGGACTGCTTGTCTTTCATAATGACATAAGAAGGCTCAAAGTCCTGGTCCACGTCAACGCCGATCTTGCTTTTTGGCAGGTCCCGGACGTGTCCTTGGGACGCAGTCACAACGTACTTTCGGCCCAGGATCTGTCCGACTGTCCTCGCCTTGGCCGGGGACTCTACGATCACCAAGCTCTTACCCGCGGAACTAGGCAGCTTAACTGAAGCTGCTCTGCTCTTTGCGCCTTTAGCTTTGGTGGACTTGCGTTTGGCCGTGGTCTTCTTGGCCGCCGCTTTAGGTTTTGTCTTAGTTGTTGCCGGGTTGTTAGTTGTCATATACCGCTGTGGCTTCTCTTATCCTGATGTAGTGCATACATCCGACCTGTTTGATCTTTCCTTTTAACTCTAACATTGTCAGTGTACCGCTTACTGTTGTGATCGGTAGACCGCATGTCCGCTAAATGTCGTCGATGTGGACCGGAGCGTCCGTTAGATATCCAAGTAGCGCTTGCTCCTCAGGTTCATCATCGTCAGCTGGTGCGAATGATAATTGCTCTGGGATGTTCTCCAGTGCGTTTAGCTTTTTTTGTTCAATTGCTTCTTTGGAGCGATCTCCGCAATGTTGAGTTCTTTTTATATATCGGTGATTCCCATCACCAGCTTGGCGCCTTCCTTAATCATCCGGTTGGTGAAATCGCTGGCCGGGGAGAAGATACTCCCCGGTACGCAGAACACCTCCCGGTCTTGTTCCAGGGCGTGGTAGACCGTGTGACGGGCCCCACTGCCTTCTGCCACTTCAATCACTACCGATCCTAATGATAGGCCGCTGATCAGCCGGTTACGCCGAGGAAAGCTTCTTGAGTCAGGTCTAACTCCCAACGGTTGCTCACTCACGAATGCGCCCATCTCCTGGATCTGGGCGAAAAGGCCGGTATGGTCCTTGGGGTACACTCGGTCCAGGCCTCCGGCCAGCACCGCAATGGTCCGGCCAGCATTCTCCAGAGCAGCCCGGTGGGCCACGCCGTCAATGCCTAGAGCCAATCCACTGACCACCGTGAGTCCGGCCTGAGCCAGTTCTCGGCTAAGCAGGGCCGGGTACCCCGCGTAGTTCCAGGTTACAGCCGCAACCCCCGCACGTTCAAGGGCAGCCATCTCATCGTCCGGAGAAGAATTGTTTCTGGCGGCCACGATCTCTTAGCCTGGCCGGTCTTCTAGTCCGGCGACCTTGAGGTCTGTTAAACTGGCGTTCCAAACTGTTTCGAGTTTGCCGGAATGCGATTCCAAACGGCGAAACCAGACGATCCTCAATTGCGGGACTCGGCTCAATGCAACCCAGAATTTGGTGTCGTTAGGTATGGTCTGTTCCATATTCGCGATTCTAGCACAAGTTAAATTTGCCAAACAACGGCTTATCGTCGTCAACAATGCAAGGGGGTCAACTTAGCAAATCAGGCACGTCAATAACCACAAAAATAAGCCCAGATTGATTGACAATAGAATCCGCCGGATGATATATTCGACAGGCTGTTTCGAGCGTGAAATCACGACCAGAATTGGTTGTCATCATACTGGCGTTCCTCGGGCTTTTACCCTAAAACTAAGAACGTCGGACCGCCTCAGAGGAAACTTCTGACAATCGTCATGACATCTACGGCTACATCGTCACGTCCGCGGCACTCTCAGTCCCCTCATATGTCATCGGTTACCTTACCTTCTTTACGGCAATTTGCCGTTTCAGGGCATTTTGCCGTTTCAGTTCGAGTCATCTTATCGCGTTGGCCTGACCGTAGGGCCACGAGGACTTCTTAATATGCAGTTGCGCGACTTCGTAGTTCGGTTCGCAGGTGAAGGTGGTCAAGGAGTCGTCACCTCAGCGGAGGGCCTCGCCCAATCGTCGACTCGAGTCGGCTACCACGCGCTGACCTTCGCTACTTTCCCCTCCCAGATCCTGGGTGGCCCGACCTGGACCCAGGCTCGTATATCTGTAGACCCCGTTCTAGCCCCAGGAGACGACGTAAACGTCCTGGTGGCGTTTAACCGGGATGCCTACGACGAACACATCAAAGACGTGCTCCCAGATGGCGTAGTGATATTCGACTCGAACGAATTCGAAATCGAGGACGACGACCGGAGCTTCGGCCTGCCATTCGAAGAACTGGCAAAGTCCACCGGCAACAACCGGGCGGCCAACATGGTGATCATGGGAGGGCTGGCCCACCTGATCAACATGCCCCAAGAGCACTTGATCTCCTTCGTTGAAGAACGGTTCACCCGTGGCCGGGCCGAAGACGCTCAAATCATCAAATCCAATATCGAAGCGCTCAACCTGGGCCGCACCCACTTATTAGACAGCGGATTCTCTCTTGGAGAACTGGCGCCTCCAGAGATGCCGGACTATAAACAGTTGATGATAAAAGGAAACGAGGCTGTTTCCCTCGGCGCAATGGCCGCCGGACTCGACTTCTACGTCGGTTACCCAATATCACCGGCCACTCCGATCTTGCTTTATATGGAACGAAACTTGGTTGGCAAGGACCGTCTGGCCTACCAGGTCAGCTCTGAGATCGAGTCGATCACCGCCATCCTTGGAGCAGGGTACGCCGGTAAACGCGCCATGACCGCTACCGCCGGTCCCGGCGTCTCGTTGATGAGCGAGGGTCTCGGTCTGGCTTGGATCGCTGAGATTCCTCTTGTCGTTGTAAACGTGCAGCGTGGCGGGCCCGCCACGGGTCTGCCCACCAAGACTGAGCAATCCGACCTTATGGGCTGCATGTACCCGGCCCACGGCGACGTAAGATTGCCCATCATCGCCGTCGGCACAGTAGAAGAATGTTTCTATGGCGCCGTCAAAGCTTTGGAGTGGGCCGAGAAATACCAAGGCCCCGTGATTTTGATGAGCGAAATGTCCTTGGCTGAAAGGGCCCAGAACATACCCAAACCAGACCTATCCAAGATAAAAGAGGCCAAGCGGCTGGTTTACTCTGGCACCAACGGCTACCAACGGTACGCGGGACACGAGCTCTCGCCGATGCCCATCCCAGGGAGCCCCGGCGCCTACGTAGCCAACGGCAGCGAACACGACGACATGGGCGACACCACTCACTTGGGAGAGCGCCACATCCAAATGACCGAACGCCGGTTCAGCAAGATCAAATTGCTGGAAGAAGACGATTACGAACGAGACCAGCCGGAGCATTCGGTGGCTGTGGTCTCTTGGGGTGGAAGCAAAGGTCCGTCTAGAGAAGCTTATAACGTACTGAAAGAAAGCGGTTTGCCGGTAGGTTGGTATTACACCATGTTCCTGAACCCGCTTCCTCCAAAGATGCTGGAAGAGCTGAAGCAGAAAGACTTGGTGATTGTGCCTGAACTCAATTACCAGGGCCAATTCTCCAGTATTTTGCGATCGATGGGCGTGAAAGCGGAGTCCATAACCCAATACACAGGCCTCCCATTCAAGGCCCGCACCTTGGTGGAAAAGATTACGGAGATGACGAAAGCTCAACTGAAGGAGACGGCCAAGGTATGAGCAAGAAGAACCCTGAATACGATTTCAAATGGTGCCCCGGCTGTGGCGATTTCGGCGTCAGACGCGCCCTTGAGATGGCCATGATTAACCGGGCGGAAGAGACCGGCCAGCCCATGGAGAATAACGTGGTGGTGGCAGGCATCGGCTGCTCCGGCAACTTGGTCCACCTCTTGGAAGGAGACCAGCCTTACGGCATCCACGGGATCCATGGCCGCTCGCTACCGATCGCCTTGGGCGTAAAAATGGCCCAACCCAACTTGAACGTAGTTGTGGTGGCTGGCGACGGCGACTTCCTCAGCATCGGCGGCGAACATATTGCGCCGCAGGCAGCCCGTAACTTGAACGTCTGCGCCGTGATCATGGATAACGGCGTTTACGGCCTAACAAAGGGCCAGAGCTCTCCGACCACGCTGGAAGGCGCCATAACCAGCAGCACGCCGTACGGCAAGCTGGAAACCAAAACCAACCCGCTGGAACTGTACCTGACCTTGGGGGTGACCTATATCGCCTCCGGATTCTCAGGCCAGCCCCGCCCACTATCCGAGCTTATAAGCCAAGGCATGAACCACCCCGGGTTTTCCATCGTTCACGTCCAATCGCCTTGCACCACCTATAACGACACCTTCATCGAATTGAAGGGCGATCTCAAAAACGGTATCCAGCCCACCCTCTGGGATATTCCCGAGGACCACGACACGTCAGACAAAGCGGCCGCTCACGAGATACTGCAGCAAGGCGGAATCCCAGTGGGGGTGCTCTACAACGACACTGACCGCCTTTCTCTTGACCAGAGCGTGGTCAACACCTGGGAAAAGGCAAATCCTAAAACCGTGGAACAGTTGCTTGGGGCCTTTGAATTCTAGGTTTCGAGCGCTAATTTCGTATGAACAAAACGCCTCGCTGAACTGCGGGGCGTTTTTCATTCAGTATTTGTGCACTTGCAACCGAAATTAAGTTGTAGTGCATCTAAGATTCTGAAAAGAAAATACTGACGACAAATCGACAACATCCTAAGCTCCAGGTGTTGCCTGTAGACGGGCTTCCGAATTAATATTAAACAGGCTTAGAATGGAACGGAGGCAAATACCGTGTTTAACGCCATAAAAAGATTCTTCGGCAACGGTGAATTCGACTGCGATGACGTGGTCAATCACTCTTCCGCCTACATCGACAACGACCTCAAACCTGACCTGCGGTCGGCATTCCAACCTCACCTGAGTAAATGCGGACCGTGCCAGACATTCGTGGGAACTTTGTCTTCCACCATCGTCGCTTTGGGCAAGCTGCCCGGCATCAGTGCTCCATCCGCCCTGAAGCAATCGCTGGTCGACCGGATTCGCTGGGAGAACTCATCACTCTTGTGGCGGTCCCGCAGTAGCGGCTACTAAAAGAAAATCCCCTGGAAGAATCCAGGGGATTTTGATTTTCCGAGTCAGTTGCGCGGTCCCGTCAACCTTGTATTGGGTTTTGCGCGGAGTCCAGTTCGTCTTCCAAGTCCACATACTTGGACGGACATTTCACCAGGATCGCATCGGCGTGAAAAACTTCGTTGCCCCCATAACTTCCTTCCAAAATAAGCTCGGAATGGGGATTGAAAAACAAGTCCGGCAGGACGCCGGTAAAGCTGGCCATCAAGGTTACGCCGAGAGTATCGCCGTCTTTGTCGGTGATCTGGAACTGGGATTCTAGGGAGTTGCCTTCGCGCCCGAACGTCCCTTCCACCAATTTGCCGGACACCCGCAACAGCCGTCCATCTTGGACCTCTGAGCGTTCGTTGAACTCGCTGACCGTGAGAAAGTAGAGAGCGTTACCGGGGAAGGCGGCATAAATCATGTAGCCCAAAGCGAGGACGATAACGGCGCTTAGGACCAGAAATCTGGTCCGGTTGGAGCGGGCCGGGGCCTCGTCTCCGAATTCGTCCAAGGGATCCATTCCTCTGTCGATCAAGACAGGTCTTCCTTTCCCCCAATCGCGGCGTAAAAGTGGCGAAAGACAGACGTGGCCTTCGATGGCGCTCTTGCCGTGATGCCTCTTCCGTCAATCGTGCCTATCATATCATGGCGTTAGTTACCCTGCCAGCAGCAACTATCCTCGATTTACGCGCGTCGCCGAGGGCCTACCGCCTTCGGTCTGCCTTGCTATTCAATGGCCCCTTAAGTAGAATCCCGAAGGTCTTACTCTCTCTAAAACCCTCACGAGACCCCAGTGGAAACCACCTCAAATCACCCATCTATCCGCGCCGATTCAGGCCTTTCTCTTCCTACCCAGCCAGGTTCAAGTCGTGCCGGGTTGAATCCGATCCCTCCCATTGAACAAATAATCCTGCGACCTATCCCAATCTCCGAGCGTTTATCGTGACAACGGCTGCTACGGAGGCTGTCCAGGCACGTTCCCTAGAGAAGAGTTTTGGCGAGTGGCCGGTCTTGTGGGACCTCGACCTGACTGTGGCTTGGGGCCAGACGCTGGTAATCTTCGGCGCCAACGGGGCTGGGAAGACCACTCTGTTACGAATACTGTCCACCCACGTCCGTGCCGACCATGGCTCAGTGGCAGTCGCCGGACATAGCCTGCGGACTAGGCCCGAAGAGGTCCGCCGCCGAATTGGAGTCGTCGGCCACCGCAGCCTGCTCTATGACGACCTGACTTGCCGGGAGAACCTGATCTACTATAGCCGGTTATTTGGGCTCAAGGACCATAAACCGAGGGTCGATGAAGTCCTGGAGAAGGTGAAACTGACCAGCCGAGCCGACCACCGCGTGCGCACTTTGTCTAATGGCATGCAGAAGCGGGCGGCCATCGCCAGAGCTATCCTCCACGAGCCAGACGTTCTGCTTTTAGACGAGCCGGAAGCCGGCCTGGACCGGGAATCGGTATCCATCCTGGGCACGTTATTGGCTGAATGGACAGATTCCGGACGCTCGGTAATCATGACCACGCACGACTTAGACCTAGGGATGACCTGGGGGCACCGGGCTGGGGTGTTGCGCGGCGGCAAGGTGGTCTTCCCGGGTTCCAATACCCAAGCAGACGGCAACACACTCGAAAATAGCGATATCCGCCAAGCCGTGGCCGATGCCTTGGAGGCCGGACGGTAATGGGGTTGCTGGGACCCGTCATGATCATCGTCTGGAAGGACGTGCTACTGGAATTACGGTCCAGAGACCTCATAATCTCTGTTGTGGTCTTTGGATTGCTGGTAGTAGTGGTGTTCAACTTTGCCCTGAACAACACCCCTGGCAGGTCTGAGGAACTCGCTCCCGGCATCCTATGGGCTGCCTTCGCCTTCGCCGCCGTCCTAGCCATGAACCGGGCATTCGTGCGGGACCAGGAGCAAGGTGGACTTGAGGGACTGCTGATCTCGCCAGTGAGCCGCGACGCCATTTTCCTTGGGAAAGCGCTGACGAGTCTGATATTCATGCTGCTTGTTGAGGCGGCGTTGCTGCCAGTTTACGCAGTGATGTTAGATTTCTCGGCACTGTCTTGGACGTTGTTGCTCACGATCTTCCTAGGCACGCTGGGATTCGCTGTAGTGGGCACGCTATTCTCAGCAATGGCCGTGCAGACCCGGTCACGGGAGATCATGCTGCCGGTCTTGTTCTTCCCAGTGTTGCTGCCGGTAATCATCGCCGCAGTGGAGGCTTCGACGCGGGCCGTTGGTGGGGAGACCTTCATAGGGCTAGGCCGGTGGCTCCCTTTGATCGGCGTGTTCGACGCCCTGTTTTTGGTAATATGTCCATGGGTCTTCGCATTCGTAGTGGAGGAGTGATCTAGGTTGGCAAACACCCAGAATTTAGAGCTTTCCGGTAGCCTGGGTCGATTCCCAAGCGTCAAGACATCATTAGCCATAATCACCGGCGTAATGATGCTGGTGGACCTCTACCTGATATTCATGGTCGCGCCCACAGATTCCGTGCTTGGCCACGTGCAACGGGTCTTCTACTTCCACGTGCCAATCGCAATCATGTCTTTCCTGGCTTTTTTCGCGGTGTTCATCTTCAGCTTGATGTACCTGGTCAAGCGTACGCCCAAGTGGGACGGGGTTGCTTACGCCTCGGCAGAAGTAGGTGTTGTCTTCGTCACCCTGGCGCTCCTCACGGGCATTATCTGGGCCAGGCCGGTCTGGAACACCTGGTGGACCTGGGAACCCCGTCTGACCACCACGATGATCCTCTGGTTGATCTATGTGGCCTATCTGATGGTCAGGTCGTACGCGCCGACCCAGTCCAAAGGCGCGATCTACGCCGCCGTCGTCGGGATCGTAGGCTTCATAGATGTCCCCATCGTTTATTACTCGGTGGTCTGGTGGCGGTCCATCCACCCTTCGCCCGTCGTCGGACCATTCGCCCAATCAGACGCCTTGGACGGGACGATGTACCTGATTTTGCTGTATTCGTTTATCACGTTCATATTCTTCTTCGTTTATATGGTGACGGAGCGGATGGAGTTACGAAGCACGGAAGAGGCCCTGGGCCGGATCCGCTTCACTTTGCGCCGGAGAGGCCGCTAGGCGCGGCTGATAGATACCGGGCCACGGTCCACTTAATTCATCCAAGGAGTTGGCTTGCTAGACTTCATACTGCTCAGTTCTCACCTTCCATCTTCCAACTTGCCGTATCTATTCGCAGCTTTCGCGGTCAGTTGGATGGTGTTGTTTGGATACCTGTTCTACGTGAACCGCCGCCAGCACGAGATGAAGAAAGAGATTGCCAGGCTGCAAAGAGTGTTAGACGATGACCCAAGCGAAGAGTAGACGCCTCGGGTTTGTGTTCCTGGCCGGTGTTCTTTTCTCGACTCTGGCGCTCGCCATTGGATGCAGTGGTGGGTCTGGACCACCTGTCTACTCTGACGGCTCGACCTACCTTGAAGAACGGGAGGGCCGCCCGGTGTTGGTTTATGAGTTCTCAATCACCGACGGCGACGGAAATCCATACACGGGCCCTCTTCTAGTGGAAGGGACCGCATTTACTCCTGGCGGTGTAGATCCGATTCTCAAGACCAATCGGGCCGGCAAGGTCGAAATAATCCTTGAACCAACGACAGCCGGCGAATACAGGGTCGCGATCCAATCATTCATCGATCCTGAGGGCCAGACCTACCGGCCCTTACCAGACGACACGGAATTAAGTGGCGTGGTCGTGTTGGCCCACACCTACGCACCATAGGGTCTGGTGCTTTCAAATCCGAACTCCCACCTCCGCTTCTCGGCGTCGGAGGACCCCATTTCACCATCGCGCGCCGCCCTCGGCTGAGAATCTGCTATCTCTCCGTAGTTGTAGAATCTCCGTATCTCGACCTTGACCTATCCGAAGTTTAGTAGATGGCCGACCAGAAGCTAGGATTTTGCACAACCGATGACGGTGTAAGGATCTGCTGCGCTACCGTGGGGGAAAAATCCGCCACTGGTCAAAGCTCCGAACTGATTATCTCACATTGAATTCGAGTGGCACAGCCCGGTTTGGAGTCATTGATGGGAGGAGTTGTCGGCCAATCACACGGTGATCAGGTTTGACCAACGAGGCTCCGGCCTCTCTGAAAAGAAGGGGTAAGTCAATAGTTTGTTACTTCTTCCCCTTCTTCTGAATCTTCTGGGATTATGAGTTAGTTTTCTAGCTGGTAGTCCTTGTACCGCTCCCGCAACACCTTTTTATCCATCTTGCCGACACTGGTCTTCGGTATCTCGTCGATGAACACCACATCATCCGGCATCCACCAGGAGGCGAACCGGTCTTTGATGAAGTCTAAGACGTCGGCCTTGTCCAGTTTTCCTTGCGAATCCGCGTTGGCCACCACGCAAGCCAGCGGGCGTTCTTGCCATCTTTCGTGGGGAATGCCAATCACCGCCGCCTCAAGAACACCAGGGTGGCCGATGATGGCGGTCTCCAGGTCCACCGATGAGATCCATTCTCCACCGCTCTTGACCATGTCCTTTACCCTGTCGCCGATCTGGATATAGCCCTCTGGACTCACTGAAGCGATATCGCCGCTGTGGTACCAGCCGTCTATGAAGGTCTCCTCGGTACGAGGGTCGTTGTAATAGCTGTCGGCGATCCAAGGCCCCTTGAACAGCAGCTCGCCCCGCTGATCTCCGTCCCACGGAATGTCGTTGTTCTCATCATCTACCAGGCGCATCTCCAGACCGGGCACCATAGCGCCTTGGGTCCCTGCCAACTGTAACTTGTCCCCGTCAGAGTCGCTGTCAAAACCGCTTGTGGGCCGGTTGTAGGAGATTATCGGTGTAGCTTCAGTCATCCCGTAGGCCTGGACCAGGTTAACGTCCAGTTTCTCTTTGTAAGCCTGGATCAGGCTGATGGGCACGGCGGCGCCGCCGCTGACTATCTCACGCAAGCAGGAAAAATCGTAGTCCCTTCCGGAACGCTCGATATGGTCCAAGACCCCGATCCAGATGGTGGGAACTCCGAGGCTGAGGGTCACCTTCTCAGAGTCTATCAAACGGCAAATAACTTCAGGGTCGGGCCTGACGCCATTGAGAACCTGCGTGGCTCCCACCAAGGCGGAGGTGTAAGGCACTCCCCAGCAATTGGCATGGAACATCGGTACGATAGGCAGCACTACATCGCGCTCCCGAAATCCGATGGTGTCGACCTGGGCAGCCATCATAGAGTGCAGAACGATGCCCCGGTGAGAGTAGATGACCCCTTTGGGGCGACCGGTAGTCGCCGACGTGTAGCACAAACCTGCCGGTTCATTTTCGCCCACTCTGACTGGCGAATACTCATCGGAGACCTCTGAGAGTAGGTCTTCGTAGTTGTGGGCCGAAGGGAGAGTGGTCGTGAAGCTACGGTCGTCGGTCATAATGATGAAGTGTTCAACTGACTCCAGTTGAGGCGCCAGAGGTTCCAAAATGGGCACTAGGTCGGGGTCGATCAAGATAACCTTATCCCCGGCGTGGTTGATTATGTGGACCAGGTCTTCAGTGAACAACCGGATATTGATCGTATGGAGCACGGCGCCCATGGACGGGGCCGCGAAATAGGCTTCCAGATGCCTATAGGTGTTCCAGGCGAACGTCCCAACCCGGTCTCCCTTGCCCACGCCCAGACCTGCTAACGCATTCGACAGGCGGGACGCCCGTTTCGTCAGGTCTGCGTAGGTATACCGGTGAGCGCTGTCGCCCTCACGGCTGATTATCTCTTTGTGTGGGGAGAATACACTGGCCCGTTCCAGGAACTGGTGCACGAGCAGAGGGTAATCCATCATGGCTATAGGGCCTCCGGTTAGTCTCGTTGAAGCCTAGGAGTTGGTTAATAGAGATGCAGAGTGCCTAGGGATGTTTGATGCTGATCCCACCGTCCACCGCCCAGGTCTGCCCCGTGATGTAGGAGGCGGCGGGCGAGGCCAGGAACACACACAGATAACCGGGCTCTTTCAGTTGTCCGATGCGGCCTAAGGGAACTCTGCCTTTGGCGTCGTCCTGGCGGGTCTGGTAGGCCTCGGCTGACATCTGATCTGGGTCTGGAAACGAGCCTGGCGCTACGGCATTCACTCTCACTCCAAAGGGCGCCCACTCCTGGGATACGGTCTCGGTGAAGCGCATTATCCCAGCTTTAGCAGCATCGTAAGCCGAATAACCGGGCCGTCCCCGGAAGGACGCCCAGCCAGAGATGTTGATCACCGAGCCTTGGCCGCGCTCCAGCAAATGGGGGCCGACGGCCCGGCACCCTTGAAAAGCCTCAGTCAAGTTGATATTTACCACATGGTTCCAGTCGTCCTCAGTCATGCCCTCTTCCGAAGAGCCCGGCAACTTGACCACCGGTTTTCGTATTGAATCCCCAACGCAAGTGACGAGAGTGTCGATATGCCCGAACTCGGCCAGGACCTGAGAGGCGATATTGTCCATGTCGGCGGCCTTGGTGGCGTCTCCAGTCACGGGCAAAGCGGTGCGGCCCATGGCCCGAATCTCCTCGGCGACTTTGCCGACTGTAGACGCGGTCAGGCTTGCTATAGCCACATCTGCCCCAGCCTCGGCGAAGGCCAAGGCGATGCCTTTGCCGATACCTCGGCCGGCGCCCACTATCAGAACCTTCTGTCCCGTCACGTCGAATTCAGGCAGACTCATTCTTTACTCCGTAAGGATTAACCATAAATACAGACCAACCTGTGGATAGTAGATGGACATTGCCAAGGGGGTCAATAGAGGCACGGGCTCATCCTAGACAGCTTTGACTGTGCCTGGATGCCAGGTTATGATTTCCCTCTGATTTACACCTGTCTCGAGATTAAACGCATACAGTTCCATCCAAGTTTTCCTATCCAAGTTTTCCATCAACCAGGAGGCAGTCCCATGAAGGCCGTTTACATCACAGAGCACGGCGGCACCGACAAATTGGTCTACGGCGACCGGCCCGAGCCTGAGGTAGCCCCGGGAGAGATCATGGTCCGAGTGCGCGCCAGCGCTCTGAACCACCTGGACCTGAATCTGCGAGAGGGCAAGTCCTACAACGGCCCCCTCCCCCGGACACTGGGCTGCGATATCGCCGGTGAGGTCGCCGCTATAAGCCCGTCCACCAACACCTCGCTCCAGGTGGGCGACCGAGTCATCCTCAACAACCGCGTGACCTGCGGTGTCTGCGACGCCTGCAATATGGGCTTAGACCAGTCCTGCTCCAACGGCAAGCGCATCGGCGTTGACCTGGATGGTGGCCACGCAGAGTTTGTGACCGCACCCGCGGCCAACGCCCACGTGATTCCCGACGAAATGGACTTTACCGAGGCTGCCACCTTGCCAATCGCAGCGCATACGGTCTGGCATTGTTTAATGACCCAGGCGCAGATGAAGCCCTGGGACACGGTCTTAGTCCAGGCTGCCGGCAGCGGCGTTGGCAGCATGGCGATTCAAATGGCGAAGATGGTCGGGGCAAGGGTTATCACCACCGCCGGCAGTCAATGGAAGCTGGACAAGGCCAAAGAATGGGGCGCGGATGAAGTCATTAACTACCGGGAGACCCCCAAATTCAGCGAGCGAGTCAAGGAATTGACCGGCGGGCTGGGCGTGGACCTGGTCTTCGACTGCGTCGGAGCAGACGTCTGGAACGAGAACCTGCTTTCCATGGCCCCCAGAGGCCGTTTGGTGATCACCGGCGTCACCTCCGGAACCCAGGTCGACATGAACCTGGCGCTGCTCCACAATCGGCCCCTGCAGCTCATGGGGAGCGGAGGGCGTAGCAACCGGACCTTCGCCGACTTCATGAAGGTAGTCCACCACGGCTCGCTCCGCGGCATCGTGGCCCAGGTGTTCCCGTTAGACAATGTCGCCGCCGCCCACCAGGCGATGGAAGACCGCGACTTTTACGGGAAACTGGTGATCGAGAATTAGAAACGGTCAACCACACCCACCGGTAGCCAATCTGGTGCCGGCGCGTTAAGATTACGCGGTTATTCCAGGTATGGCATCTGGCCTCACAACCGAGGCCAAACAATACGTAAACAGAACGAACGATAACCACACGCAGGAGGAAATGATCCTATGAAGATTGCCAGATATCTCGCCCACGGCCAGATCAGCTACGGCGCCGTGGAAGGAGACTCGGTCAAAGAGTTAAGCGCCAGCCCCTTTGAGCACCACACCATCACCGACCATACCCACAAGATCTCAGAGGTCCAACTGCTGGCCCCGTGTGAACCCACCAAGGTCTTAGCTGTTGGCCTGAACTACTCCAGCCACTTGCATGACCGCCCAGCCCCAGAGATTCCCATGATCTTCTTCAAAACCCCGAACTCGGTCATCGGCCCCGGCGAAACCATCATCCGACCCAAGGGCACCGAGAAGCTGGACGCCGAAGCGGAATTAGTCATCGTGGTCAAAGACCGCTGCCACAAGTTGACCAAAGCCAACGCCTTTGAGCATATCCTTGGCTACACCTGCGGCAACGACGTCTCCGCCCGCGACTGGCAGCGTGACGACCGCAATTGGTGGCGGGCCAAGTCCTCGGACACTTTCACGCCCGCCGGCCCCTACATCGAAACTGAACTAGACCCACACAACGTTCGGGTGACTGGCCGCATCAATGGGAAAGAGGTCCAGAGTGAGACCACCACGTACCTGATCTTCGATATTCCGACCATAATGGAATTCGTGACTGAGTACGTGACCCTTGAGCCCGGAGATATGATCTACACCGGCACTCCCGGCGAGCCTCAGGAGATGCACGACGGCGATGTCTGCGAGATCGAGGTCGAAGGCATAGGCGTCCTGAGCAACCCCATCAAGCTCGAGAAGTAGTCTTTTCCGGGTCCTCAGGCTTGGACCAAAATATGAAGGGGCGGGTTTGAAACCCGCCCCTTCGTTCGTTTAACATTTCCGACGCCCATGTTTTGGCTCTGACCGCCATGGGCGATACCGGAAACACCATTCGTGGCCTGGACCTCGGCGCTGATGAATACCTGGTCAAGCCCATCGTCAAGCCGGAGTTCCTGGCCCGGGTACGTTCCATGGTCAGGCGGGCCAAGCCGCCGGGAGAGGTACCGGTTGAATACCGCGACTCTGTGATCTCTTTGGACCTGTTGACCCACGATGCCAGTTGCAGGGGCGACACCGTGCACTTGCGGCCCACCGAATACGGGCTGCTCGCCTGTCTGGCGCTCAACCACAACCGTGTCTTGAACCACCAAGAACTGCTGGATAAAGCCTGGGGTAATGACGGGGGGTCGCTGGACTCTCTGAAGTGGCACGTGTCCGCCCTTAGAGAAAAGCTTGAGACCAACCCCAAGAAACCGAGCATCATCGTTACGTTCCCCAGGGTAGGCTACCGCTACGTCCGCCCCTGACCCATACCCCGGTCCACCACTTCCGCTCTTGGCTCCTTGCATTCCGCCGGATATGTCTGACCACCTGTTCATCCGCAACATTGTGATTTGCCGGACGGCGAGTGTGGTGTGGGAACGGTGTGCGTTTCTGGGCGGCTAATCGCTTGTCCTTCAACAATCCCAGGACGAACGGTGATCCTGGGAGGATCCTCGTCTCACAGAAGATCGCCCGAGCCCACCGTCGTTACTCCGGATCAACCCGGCGCAGGGTGTAAAGGTCTGAAGACATTATCTGCGGTATTGAAGGGCTCAGAGACTCAAAATCGTCGTTGAAGGCGGATATTATCCTTCCACTAAGGCCGTCGGCGCCGCTTCCGGCCAGCCACACGGCCAGGTCGGCACACCGGTCGATAGAGGCTCCTCCGCCAGAGGTGACTCGCATACCGGTCTCGTGAATCAGGTCGGCGCCAGCGTCCGCCGCGGCCACGGTCATTTCATCCCACATCCGGGTGTGCACCGAGCCTGGCCCCAAGGCATTCACGGTGATGTCAGTACCCGCGAGCTCCAGAGCCAGCACTTCAGTCAGACGCACCACCGCGGCTTTGCTGGCGCAATAGGCCGACATGTTGGCCCAGGCGTTGGCTGCGCCCGCTCCGGAAAGGTTCACGATCCTGCCCAAGTTATTGCGGCGCATCAGGGGCAGCACCGCCCGGCAGCACAGGTATAGTCCGATCAGGTTGACCTGAATCACGCTGATCCAGGCTGCCATGTCGTTGTCCTCAAGGTTGCCGATAGGCCCTGGGATGCCGGCATTGTTGACCAGGATATCGATGGTTGAATAACGCTCGACGGTGGCGGATACCAGGTGTTCAACTTGGCCGGCGTCGGTCACATCGGTCGGTGTAACGAGCACTTCCGCGCCCAACTTCCGGCATTCGGCGGCGGTCTCTTCCAACTCGGGCACGCTGCGGGCGGCCAGTGACAGCTTGGCCCCTTCCCGGGCGTAGGCGATGGCGATTGCCTGCCCGATACCGCGGCCCGCGCCTGTAATCAGCGCGATCTTGTTATCCAGTTCTGGCATATCACTCCTTCCAAGCGGCTCACCTTAACGCCAGGGATAAGCCAGCTCTCTTTCTGCAGACTCTGGCGGCCAAATTATCACCTTGCGGCCCTCGTGCCACTGGACCAACAGCGTCTCTCGTCCGATTTGTGCTCCGGTTTCAGGGTCGATCTCGAAATTCCCGTAGAAAGTGGAGAATTTTAGGCTCGACGCTGCATCTCTCAACGCCTGACTGTTGGCGCTGCCGGCTTCTTCCAAGCATCTCTGCACAACCACCCCGGCGGCGTAGGCTTGGGCCATGGGGTAATCCACGTGGGAGTGGCCATCTCGCTGCAACGAAGCCACGACCTGTTCAGCGGTCGGGCCAAAGTCGGGCTCGTAATGGGCGTCGGCCTCCCACTGACTAGGGCCTACAAACCGCTCGGCCAGACTGCCCAGATCGTCTTGGAAACCCTGTATGCCGGCGGCCACGGCTACCACTGTTCCTGCATTAATCCCGCTTTCGGCTAGCTGTCTAGCCAGGTCGAAGTCATCCTGGATTCGGCCCACAACCACGACCATGTCTGGTTGAGCAGCTTTTAATTCCCGCAACACATCGGTGAATCGTTTGGTTGAAGCCGGAAAGTCTGTCGTGAGCACGATGCTGAAACCCAGATCGTCCGCAGCTTCTGCCACACCCGAGCAAACAGCCTTGGGGAACTCACCGGTGGAAGCTCTCAGCAGAGCAACTTTGCTGGCTGAAGGGTCAGCTTGGCGCACTAGTGGGAGCAGGCCGGCTAGATAGCGGCTGGCAGGCGTAAGGATTCCCACTATCCAGCAGTATTCGCGTCGATAAACATTGTCCGACGCCCCGCCCTGGTTCCAGAGAAGCTTGCCCTGGGATTCCGCCACTTCAGCCGCGGCAGATGTGAGAACACTGGAGTAGGGGCCGATAAGTATGTCCACCCGGTCATCGACGATCAGACGTCGCGTTACCTCACGCACCGTGGCCCGATCGCTGGCGTCGTCGTAATGCAAAACGCTGAAGGAGTCCGGGTTCTTGGAATTAGCGTCGCGGGCCCAGGCCTGTAATCCGGCCAGCGCTTGCTGCCCCTGGGACTGGAACTGCCCGGTGAGAGACGCGGGCATGCCCACAACTAGAGTCACAGTCTAGATCCAGGATTCTTCAATTCCACCCACAAACGCAATCACCACCCAGCACGCTTAAGGAGACGCGAAGAGCCGCTCGTCAAGCTGCCTTAAAGTTTGGGGCGAAATAGACCGAATGAACTCGTATAGCCGTGGAGGAACGTTGTTCCGCTCACGGGGCCGATCTCGCCGTTGCAGAAGAACCCGCCCAGAGGAACGTCACCCAGCTTGTCGCGGAACAGGTCCGTATCGTGGTTGGGCTTGCCGTAGAGGTATTGGCCCCGCCCTAAGCATGAGAACAGCAGAGCGCCCGGAATGTCGTTCTCCCGGTGTTCGTCTGCGTAACGGGTCAAGACGGCCTGCAAATCGTCTGTGGAGGTCTCAGCGTCGCGTAGATGGAACTGGACCAACTGTCCTTCCTTTAGCATCTCGCCAATGGCCAAGCCGCCGGTGGCCTGGTCCATACCCACCACGTTGCGGATCAGGAAATCGCCCTGGACCGGTGAATCGATCAGCTCGTCCATGACCACCCCCAAGAAAAGGGAGTTCTGCAAGAGTCCACGGTCTCGCTCGGGCAGTGTTTCAAACATGTTCCGCAGGACTTCCATGGGCGGCTGGCCGTCCAACTCCACCAGCATGTTGCGGTCGCTTTTTGAGATACGCATGGGATTGCCGATGGGCCGGCAGCCCTGGGCCACAACTGTGTCCACGGTGATATTGCCGTCCAATGCCAGCCCGATGGCCCCGGAGCGCCACACCTCGCCGTCCAGGAAAAGAGCGTTACCCCCCTGACGGCTGGCCCCGCTGGCCAGGCCGCCGATCTTGGCCGCTCTGGGGAAGGCGAAGTCCATGCCCATCAGCAGGTCTTGCACTGGGAATGAGTAGGGGTCGGCCAGCATCACGAAATGCGGGTCTTGGTCTGCCTGGACTCCGACTAGGTCTGTCCATTTGTCGGGACCCGCATCCATATTCGGTAGCAGGTCTCCCTCGAGGTGGAATGGCCTGACATTCACATTGGGCAGGACGGCCGCAGTTATCGATACGCCGGCCCGCTGCTCAACCTCGACGCCGTTGCCGATCACGCCGCCCCCCGAGCAGCCAAAGACGTGTTTGGCGCCTAGGGTCTCAGCCATGAGGTCGGCCGCACGATCGTAGGAGTCTTCGTAATGGGGCGAGATGAAAGCCACGGCCAAGTCCAAAGTCTCGCCACCAACAACATTTTTTATCGCTACGCCGCATTCGGCGATCGCTTCTTCCAACACTGGATTTTCGGAAAGCGCAGATGTCCAATCCATGTCTGATACCCCCGTGGTTGGGTGGTCTGTCGTCGGCAAAGTATATCAATGCGCTGGGCGAATTG
>Ga0208113_1000072_pt1 | contig 46600 bp, 45 predicted proteins | sample Knorr_S7_td_NADW_FD_185598 | JGI IMG/M metagenome (GOLD analysis project Ga0208113, IMG submission 185598) | Marine microbial communities from Southern Atlantic Ocean transect - Knorr_S7_td_NADW_ad_2505m_LV_A (SPAdes) (version 2) | ecosystem: Environmental > Aquatic > Marine > Oceanic | place...
TGCTGTTCACCAGCGCCGGCATGGTCCCGTTCAAGCCCTTCTTCATGGGCGAGCAGACCCCACCGTCCAAGCGGCTCACCAGCAGCCAGAAGAGCTTCCGCACCACCGACATCGACGAGGTGGGCGACCACAAGCACCTGACATTCTTCGAGATGCTGGGCAACTTCAGCATCGGCGACTATTTCAAAGAGGGCGCCGTGGGCTTCTGTTGGGAGCTGGTCACTGAGCTATTCAAGCTGGAGCCGGAACGGCTCTACGTAACGATTCACCTGGACGACGAAGAAGCCTTCGCCATCTGGCGGGACCAGGTGGGAGTGCCGGTGGAGCGCATCTACCGCTACGGCGACAAGGACAACTGGTGGGGCCCCGCCGGCAACGAAGGACCCACCGGCCCCTGCTCCGAGGTCCACTATGACGGCGGTTCCGAGAAGGGATGCCACGACGGCCGGATGATGCCCCCGGAAGCGCTGACCGCACAGTTCAGAAAGGATCTGGAGTCGGGCGATTCTTCCCCCATCGACGGCTGCCATCCCAACTGCGATTGTGAACGGTTCGTGGAGCTATGGAACCTGGTCTTCATGCAGTTCTACCAGGACACGGCCGGCGGCCGGACGCCCCTCCCAGCCCCGTCGGTCGACACCGGAATGGGTCTCGAAAGGGCGATGGTTATCCTCCAAGGCAAGGACAACATCTACGAGACGGACCTTTTTGTTCCCATCATCGACCGGGTCGGCCAACTGACGGGCAAGACCTACGGTACGGACACCGATACCGACTACGCCATGAGAGTGGTGGTCGAGCACGCCCGTGCCGCCGCTTTCTTGATCGGGGACGGTGTGGTGCCGGGCAACGAGCGCCGGGGCTACGTCCTGCGCCGTGTAATCCGCCGGGCCATCCGCTACGGCCGCCAACTGGGTCTGGAAGAGGCTTTCCTGACCGAGGTTGTGGAAGCCGTAATCCCACAGTTCAGCGCCGTCTACAAAGAACTTTCAGAGAACCATGAGTTCATCCAGCGAGTGATAAGTCTTGAAGAAGAGCGGTTTGCCGACGCGATCCAGACCGGCCTGCCGCTTTTGGAAGACGGGTTCATACCAATCCGAAAGTTGCTGTTGGCTAATCCCAAGCTTGGGGACATAGATATTGCGGCCATAGATGCCACTCTCCAATCAGATGAGATTGCCCACGCAGCCGGGCACGGAACGTTGGAGATCGTTGGCGAGGCGCTCAAGAAAAACCTGCCTTCAGGAATGGAAAATCAAAGTAGGTTTTTCGGCACGCTATCCGACGCAGAGACATTCGTTCTCTACGACACCTACGGTTTTCCTCCGGAACTGACCGCCGAGATCGCCAAGGAGCACGGCCTGGAAGTGGACATGGAGGGGTTCGAGCGGGAAATGGATGCTCAGAAAGAGCAGGCTCGGTCCTCCGGCTCGTTCTCCGGCAGCATGGAGATGCAGACTTCGTACTCGGACTTGGGCCTCGGTTCCAGCGAATTTGTCGGCTACGAACTGACGGAACAGGAATCGAAGATCGCCGCAATCCTTTCGGGCGGGGTATCAGTGGACCACGCCACGCAGGGCCAGCAGGTGGAGATTGTTATCAGCCAATCTCCCTTCTACGCCGAGGGCGGCGGACAGTTGGGCGACCGGGGGCTCATCAGCGGCCCCAACGGCGTCGCCGCGGTGGAAGACACACAGAGTCCGGTCGCGGGGCTTATCGTTCAGCGGGGGACGGTCGAGCAAGGCGAGATATCCGTTGGCGACGTTGTCACTGCTTCAGTCGAAGTGGCGCGCCGCTTGGACTCCTCCCGGAACCACAGCGGCACCCATATCCTTCACGCTGCACTGCGCTCAGTGTTGGGGGCCCACGTCCGGCAGGCCGGATCATTCGTCGCCCCGGAGCGGCTGCGCTTCGACTTCAGCCATGTCAGCGCATTGACTCGAGACGAACTCTTGTCGGTCCAATCCTTGGCCAACGACAAAGTGCGCGGCGACCTGACCGTTACATCCCACGAGACCAGCTACAGCGAGGCGGTCCGCGAGGGCGCTCTGGCCTTCTTCGGTGACCGCTACGGCGATGTGGTCAGAGTGGTGACCATGGCGCCCGCACCCCACTCAATGGAAGACGCTTTCAGCGTTGAGGTCTGCGGAGGAACCCATGTCTCAGCGACCGGGCAGGTGGGCACGGTGGTGGTGTTGGGCGAGTCCAGCATCGGCGGCGGGATGCGCCGTATCGAGGCCTTGACCGGCCGGGCGGCGGAAGAACTATTCGGGCAGCAATCCGACCGCCTGGAAGCCATATCTCAAAAGCTGCAAACTCCGGTTGCCGATCTGGAAGCCCGCCTGGACAGTTTCATCCAGGAGAACGAAGACCTCCGCAAGCAGTTGGAAGGTTTCCAGAAGACCTCGCTGCGCAGCGAGGCCGAGGAGCTGCTAAGCCAGGTCCAAGACGTTGACGGCGTCAAAGTTGTCGCCGGCAGGACATCAGCCTGCGGTTCCGACGGCATGCGGGAGATGGCCGACTTCCTCAGGGATAAGCTGGGCAGCGTCGTGGTCGCTTTGGCCGCGGTGGTTGAGGGCAGCCCCATCCTGATCACCATGGTCACCCCCGACCTGGTTGAACGTGGCCTGCATGCCGGGAACATCGCCAGGGACACCGCCAAGGTCATGGGCGGGGGCGGTGGTGGACGTCCCGAGATGGCTCAGGCCGGAGGCAAGCAGCCCGAGAAGGTCGACGAGGCCCTGAACGGAGTTCCAGCCCTAGTGCGCCAGGGATTGTCTTAATTCCGGCTGGATGCCGCGAGTCTCGATGAAATCGGACGCCGAACAACCAAAGCTGATGGCGTTGGACCTGGGCGAGCGCCGCATCGGTCTGGCGGTCAGCGGCCCCGACGGCCTGGTACTGCCAGCCGGACACATCGTCCGCACCAAACTGGCCCAAGACGTGCAACAGGTCATCGCATCCGCCCGGGAGCGCCAGGCCCAGGGCATCGTTGTCGGCATCCCCTACACCCTTGACGGCGAGACCGGCGCCTCCGCCAAACTGGCGCGTGGGTTCATCCGTGCCCTCCGCCGGGCCATCGGCGCAGCAGGATCCCTGGCGATCCACGAGATGGACGAGCGGTACACCAGCGTTGAGGCCGAGGGATTGCTGCGGGAGTCGGGGGTACAGCCTTCTAGGGACCGGGCGTCGGTGGATGAGGTGGCGGCGGTTTTGATTCTGCAGCGGTTTTTGGTTTCGCAGGAAGGGTGAGTCAGGAAAGGAGGGGAGAGCCCTCATCCTAGGCGTCTCCCGTTGCGACGGGAGAAGGGACAATTCCCTCTCTCTTCGAGGGACGGTTAGGATGGGGGGCCGACGGTCCGGTTAAGCCAAACTCGCCTGAGGATTCACCCCGAAGCCGCGTGCCTGGCGGCTAGGTAGCCGAAGGTCATGGCGCCGCCCAGCTCGCAGCCGGCTTGGTAGCCGATACCGTAGTAGTGGGCGCTGGCGCTGCCGCAGGCGTAGAGTCCCGGTATGGCCTGGCCCCGTAGATGCATGACCTGGGCGAGCTCATTGGTCACGAGCCGGGTCGACCCAGCGGCAGCCGGTTCCAGTGGCAGGCCGTAGTATGGCGGCTGGTCCAATGGACCCAAGTTGGGGTTGGGCTTGTGGCTCAAATCCCCGCTGACTGAGTTGGCGAAGGGGAATTCGCCCCGGCCGAAGTCCTCGTCTTTCCCGGCTTCCGCGAACTTATTGAACCGCTGGATGGTCTTGGTTAGTTTTTCTCCGTCGACGCCCAATCCCTGAGCCAGCCCCTTGATCGTTTCCCTTCTGATCAGCCAATCGGGGACGTCCTGGCCGGGCTGAATACTGCCCAACCCGTACTTGTCCAGGTAGGTCTGATCGAACACCAAGAAGCAGGGGACGTTGACGTAACGGTGCCGCCGGACGTCGAAGTTGCGCAGGGTGGCGCCTACCTGCTGGCCGATCGACTCGTCGGAGAAACGATTGCCGTCCAGGTTCACCAGGATACAGTGAGGGAACCCCGACTCGTTGTTGGTGACGCCTCGATACAAAGGCGTTCCGTAGTGCTCTTCGCCGGGGATGACGTAAAGCAGGTCCTGCTGGAACTGGGGTTTTATGCTGACAGCCCCGCCGATCTCTCCGGCCAAGACTATGGCGTCGCCGTCAACGCTGTGAGGCAGGAGCGATTTTGTAGCGTGGAACTCGCTGGACCTTTCAGTCAACGCCTCGTTCCTGACGTTGCTTCCGGTGGCTAGCAGCACGCCCTTCCGCGCCATTATTCGAAACTCGTGGTTTCCTTGCTTGGCAATCACCCCTTGTACCCGGCCGTCTTCGACGATCAAGGACCGCACGTCAGTGTCAAGGTAGAAGGGGATATTCCGCCGCAGTACTGCGGTCATCAGATGGCCCACGAGGCCGGCGCCAAAGGTGCGCACATCCTGCTCCATCCGCTCACGAATGAGCTGGCGGTCCCAGTTCTGCGGTTGCGCCCGTCCGCCCCAACCGGCAACCTCCTCAAGCGTCGCACGGTGAGTGACCGCCGGCGCGGCTCGCAAGTGTTGATGCCATTCGCCCAACGATTTGGACTCAAAGGGCCTGACTTGCAGATTGCGGCCTTCGCCCAAGGAACCGTTGGCCATGCCCTGAAAATAATCGGGAAAACCGGGGACCACGTAGAAAGGAATGCCCACGTCGTCGCAGAAAAACTTGAGTGCCTCGGGGGATGTCTTGATGTAGGCCCGGAGGTTGCTTTCCATCTCATGACCGGCAGCCAGGTGGTGGAGATAAGCATAAGCGGCTTCCTGGGAATCTTTGATCCCTAAAGCCCGTTCTAGATGGTTGTCACCGACCCACACGATTCCGTAGGAATAGGTCGTACCGCCGCCGAACACCTCGGATTTTTCCAGAATAACCGTCTCCAGACCCTGCGCCTGAGCCGCCAATGCCGCGCAACTTGCGCCCATCCCTGAGCCGACGGCGATAAAGTCGACTTCCATGTTCGATTCGATTTTCGGCGTGAGAACCGCACTCGTCATCCGGTAATTCCTTGGTGAATGGAGATTCGACTATCATACAACAGCGCCCACAAAGGCCTACAATGGCCGCTGTCACTCGACTCTGAATCGAACCATCAAGAGATCTTGGGGAGCCCGATATGACCTCCATCAACGGCAAAGCAGATACCGTGATCAAGAACGCCAACATCATCACGATCGATACTGGCCGCCCTAGGGCACAGGCATTGGCCATGAGCCACGGAAGGCTCGCCGGGGTTGGCAGCAACGAAGACATCGAAGGTCTGATCGGGCCGGACACCAAGGTGCTGGACGTGGGCGGCAAGACCGTGCTGCCAGGGTTCATCGACGCCCACATCCACGTGTTGAGCAGCGGCGTGAAGCACGTGATGTCCGCCGACTGCGACGTGCCCACCCTCAAACAGGTCCAGGCCGGACTGAAAGAGCGGGCAGATAAAGCTCCAGTCGGGAGTTGGGTACAAGGGTTCAAATTCGACGACACAAAGACCGACCGGACCGCTTCCAACGAGGGTCGCCACCTGTACCGCGACGACCTGGACGCTGTGACTACGGATCATCCCATCATGGTGGCCCACCGGGCGGGGCACGTCTTCTACATGAACACCGCAGGGCTGGAGGCAGCCGGGTTCAATGACGAGACCACCGACCCGCCCGGCGGCAGGCTGGGCCGGGACCCGGACACGGGTAAGCTGAACGGAATGGTCTTCGAGCGGGCCATCGACCACGTGCGCTTCAGTCTCATTCCGGTGGATACCGACGAGGTGCGCCGGGAGGGCCTCAGGACGATCTGCCGCATGCTGAACCGGGTCGGTCTGACTAGCGTCCACGACGCAAGAGTGACCACCGAAGAGTTCCAGACCTATCAGGACGGATACGCCGCCGGCGAACTTAGTCTTCGCGTCTACGCGCTGATGTGGTACCCCCAGTTTCCCGCGCTCCGGGACGCCGGAATCAGGTCCGGGCTGGGCGACGACCGCCTCCGTATCGGTGGGATCAAGATGGTGGCGGATGGCGCCATCGCGACCCGGACCGCCTACCTGTCCCAACCCTACGAGGGCTCAACATGCGACCACGGCATCCTGGCCATGGAGCAAGACGAGATCGAGCAGCAGGTGATGGACATGCACCGGGCCGGATTTCAGGTGTGCATCCACGCCAACGGCGACTTGACCATCGACATGGTGCTGTCGGCCTACGAGAGGGCGCAGAAAGCCCACCCCCGGGCCAACACCCGCCACCGCATCGAACACTGCACCTTGGTCAACCCGGAATTGCTCGCCAGGATGGAGGCGATGGGCGTCATCGCGACTCCGTTCTGCACCTACGTCTATCACCACGGCGAGAAGATGCGCTACTACGGCGAGCAACGGCTGGAGTGGATGTTCGCCCAACGCTCGTTCATCGATTCCGGCGTGATATCCACCGGGGCCACCGACTACCCGCCCGGCCCCTTTGAACCCCTGCTGGGCGTTCAGAGTTGTGTAACCCGAACCGACAGCACGGGCAAAGAATGGGGCGTCAACCAGAAGATATCCGTCGAGGAAGCGCTACGGCTGTACACCCTGAACGGGGCCTACGCGTCATTCGAGGAAGACAGCAAGGGCTCGATCGAGGTGGGCAAATTGGCGGATCTGGTGGTTTTGGGCAGCGATCCCACCCAGATCGACCCGCTGAGCATCAAGGACATCCAGGTAGAGCAGACGATCGTTGGCGGGGAAACGGTCTACGAAGGGTGAGCCGGACGGGACTTAGAGGTACGTCCGATCGAAATCGCTTGAGATCATAGACATGTTCTCCACGTCCCAATCAAAAGACAACACCACAGAGCGGTCAGATGTGGCCTGAAGAAGCCTGATTCCGTTCTGAGTTACTACGCTTTCAGCCAGGCTGTAGTCTAGTTCTCCGGCTTCGTTGCCCGAGCGGTTGCAGACCATCATTGGCAGTCCGGTGTCCGCCGACCTGGCTTCCCACTCCCCATCAGGACCGCAGCGGCCGGGGCCCCAGGCAACGGGCGAGACCAATAATTGGGCGCCTTTGTCCTTGAACACCTGGGCGATCTCGTTCTTATAGGCGTCGGCGCAGATCAGGATGCCCGTCTTGATGCCGTCGCATTCGATGGGGTCGATCTTCCAGCCGCTGGTCGACCAGGATTCCGCTCCACCCAGGGCCTTGACCTTGCGGTGCTTGCCAATGATCTCGCCGGTGGAGTCGATCACGAAGACCGTGTTGTACATCTTGTCGGTGGCCGGGTCGCGCTCTGGGTGGGAGAGGAATACTGTGAGGCCGTTCTCCTTGACCAGACTGAGGAACCCGTTCATCCAGGGGTCGGGCTGGGGGAGTATCCAGTCAGTGCCGATCGTTTCCATGAACAGGTAACCGGGGATGCACAGCTCTGGGGTGACCACCCACTGCGCGCCCTGCTGGGAGGCTACTTTGACGCCGTGCTCCACCAGCTTGCGGTTGTGGTCGATGTCGTTGGTGACCGGCGCTAGATGCAGGAATGAAATGCGGAGCTTTTTCATCTTCGGGGGATTATAGCATCCAACGCTGGCCACATCCTGCGGCCTTGACGGCCCGGTGTCGTGACATCAGAATAAATGGAGCGGCCATAGCGATGAGTCCGCTCCACTTTCTGAAGCCCCGTAGTGTAGTGGTAACACGCCAGCCTTTGGAGCTGGAATCCCTGGTTCGAACCCAGGCGGGGTTGCCAGTTTTTTCTTGCTCTTAGGGTACAACCGACGCCCGAGTCCACCATCTCCCTACAACCCAGTCTCGCCTCTCATTGACCCACTCTCCGCGGCGCGCGTATATTACCGGCATCACGGCGGCCTGGAATCTCCAGGGCTGCTGAATGCGAGGTTTACTACAGCGTGTATGCGTTGATCTTGGCCGGCGGGAGAGGCGAAAGACTCCGTCCGCTGACCGATACCCTGCCCAAGCCCATGGTCCCCGTATGCGGCAAACCCATCTTGGAACATCAGGTTGAGTGGCTGAAGGCCGGAGGCGTGACCGATGTGGTGTTCCTGGCCGGTTACCGCTGGGAAGCCATCAAGGACCACTTCGGCGACGGCGACGCATTCGGGGTAAGGGCCCACTACAGGCTGGAAGAGTCTCCCCTGGGCCGAGGCGGGGCCATCAAGGCCGGGTTTCCCCAAGTCCCAAGTAGCGAAGATACTGTGGCCGTGCTGAACGGGGACACCATCACCGACGAGACGCTGGACAACCTGTACGCGTACCACCAAGAACGAAAGTCGGCCAACAACTCACACCTGGCGACAATCATGGTTGTTCCGATGGTCAGCCCCTACGGACTGGTCGAGATGGACCCATCAGGCACGGTGACCGGCTTCCGCGAGAAGGTGGAGATGGAGCACTGGATCAATGCCGGTATCTATCTCTTTGACCGCGCGATAGCCGAAGAACTGCCCGAATTGGGCGACCACGAGACCGAGACTTTCCCCAGGCTGGCCCAAGCAGGGCGATTGGCGGCCATGCGGTCCCGGAGCTTCTGGCGAAGTGTCGATTCATTTAAAGACCTGAGCGAAGCGGAAGAGCATGTTGCGAGTCGGTGAGCCAGGCGAGGATCCGAGCAAAGCCGAAGCCCACGTTGGGAGCACTTGAAACAGATAAACGAGTTCGTGGACCGGGAAGAGCTGTAGCCCGGCTATTTCTTGCTTCCCGCCCGCAGCTCTTCGATCACTTCTTTGATCTCTTCAAACCGCACGTAGCGCACGTTGCCGTCGAAGGCGGACGACGTCACCAATACCCCGAGAAACTCGCCGAATTTGTTGAACACCGCGCCTCCGCTCATGCCGCTGGTCGCGGCGGCGTCCACCTGGCCCAGGGAATACTCGCCGGGGCGGATGTCCCACAACGCTCCGATCCGGCCGAATGTGACCAGCGGCGTGTTGGTTGATATCTCCGGGACGAACCCGATCAACGCAACCTCGTACCCGATATCGGCCACGGACCTTTGTGATAGGTCGGCGAACACTTGATTTGAGAAGGGCAGTTCGACAGTCAGACCGCTAACTAGATCGTCCAAAGTTAATAAAGCCAGGTCGCGGTCAGTGTCGTACCCGGTTACCGTGGCCCGTTGATAAGCCTGGCCGTTCACGGATACGTCCGCCCTGCTGGCTCCGGCGATGACATGCTCGGCGGTTATGACCTCCGTGGGCGAGATGCGAACGCCCGAACCCTGGGAGAAGACGATGTCGATGAAGGTGACGGTGCTCCGCATGTCACCGATGAAGTCGCTAAAGTCTGGCGGCGGCTCCCCAGGCAATCCCTCGGGACCTCTGGGGCCCACGAATCCGGGGAACCCTCTGGAGCCAGCATCCCCGGCAGGTCCTTGAATTCCCTGTTCGCCTTGAATGCCCTGGGCCCCCGGTTCCCCTGGCAGGCCAGGTTCGCCGTCGGCGCCCTGGCAGGCCAACGCGGCGAGGACGGAGATTGCGGCCAATGCCACGAACGCATGCCTGAACCTGGTCCTAAATCTGATTCTGAACGGAAATTTGCCGGTCGGTGTTTTCAAGCTATACACTGGTTGCTGGTGAATGACCGCCGTGGCGGGCCTGTTGTCGTGCCGCGGCGTTTTTGTTTGGCTTTTTCATATACGTTGATCTGACCGTTTTCCGATGTACCAACTCATAAATAGGCTGCCTTTTTTCTACGGCTGGACCATTCTTTTCGCGGCCGGCAGTTCCATGGTCGTCAGGAACGCTACTGCCAGTTTAACCCTTGCCGTCTTCATATTCCCTATGTCCGAGGACCTGGGCTGGAGCCGGACTCTGATCGCCGGGGCGGCCAGCTTGGGCGGACTGGTGGCCACGGTGGCCTCTCCGCTGGTGGGCTGGGCCCTGGACCGGTACGGCGCCAGAACGATACTCACGGTCAGCGTACTTATCCTAGGCCTTTCGACGGTGTCGTTGGCCTGGGCTACTGTGCCGATTGCATTCTATCTGGCTTACGGCTTGGGGCGGGTGATATTTGCCAGCCCGTTGAACATCGGCCCTTCGGTTGTTGTGTCTCGGTGGTTCGTCAGAAGGCGGGGCCGGGCCACTGGCATCTTATTCCTCTCCCATTCCCTCGGCATGATCACCTTCCCGCTTATCGCCGGCTTGGTAATCAAGTACCGGGGCTGGGAGGATGCCTGGGCCGTGCTGGGGGTGCTGGTCTGGATATTGGCCCTGGGGCCGGTCTCGATGCTGGTCCGCCAGAGCCCCGAGTCGGTGGGTCTATTGCCCGACGGAGACCCGCCGCAACAAACGGACGAAGGCAAGGAAGCGGCGGCTGCTGTCGAAGAGCCGAATTGGACACTGCGGGAGGCCGCGCGCACTCCGACCCTGTGGCTGCTGGCGATGGCCACTGGGTCACTGTTCTTACTCCAGTCCGGCACCAATATTCACCAAGGGGCCTATTTCTTGGACCAAGGACTGGGGGTGGGTATCTCGGCGGCGTCATTGAGTTTGAACGCGGTATTCACAGGGGTAGGCAGCATCTTTTGGGGCTGGTTGGTGGACCGAGTGCCCGTCCGATTCACCTACGCCGGGGTGGCGTTGATGATGGCGGTGGCGCTGGTCCTATTCCCCATGGCTGACACAACAGCCGAGGCATTGGTCGTGGCTTCCATATTCGGGACCGCCGTGGGCGGGATACTGGTGGTGCCGGTGGTCGCCTACGCCAACTACTTCGGCCGCCGTTCCCTGAGCGCAATCCGCGGCGTAACCGAGCCCTTCGTATCCCTAGGCCAGGCCATCGGCGCCCTATTCTCGGGCATCATCTACGACGTAACCGGCAGCTACAAAGATGCGTTTTTGATTTTGGCCATCCTGGGCCTCGCCACGATTGCAATGTTGCTGGCGACTAGGGAGCCGAGGCGGGTTGGAGCGGGAAGCCCTTAGCCCTCAACCGGCCAGGCCAAGGGTCGTGTTTTTCAACGACCCGAACCGAAGTATAATGTTGGCAATACACCGTCAAAGTGGATATGGAGGACTGCCATGGCCCAATCGATGGGCGAATTGGAACAAGACGCCCTGCAGTTGTCCGATGGAGGCCGGGCGAGGTTGGCTGTTAGCCTTCTCTGTAGTCTTGAAGAGAAAGGTGGAGACCCAGCGGAAGTAGAGAAGCTTTGGGTCGCCGAGGCAAAGAGAAGGGCGAAGGAATTCGATGATGGTTCAGCAATTGCGATTCCTGCCTCGGATGTGTTGGCTAGGCTAAAGTCTAAGTACCAAGAGAAGTGATAGAAGTACATTTCCTCGCCGAAGCTATAGCGGAACTAGAAGCCGCGGAGGAATTCTACGAATCACGCCTTGAGGGCCTTGGAATAAGGTTCTTGCTCGCCGTATAGATTCAGCTAGAGCGAATCGCGGTTTTCCCTGATTCGGGCCAAGGCCTCGAAGACGGTATTCAAAAAGTGATTGTATTAGGCTTTCCGTTTAGCATTATTTACCGAAGCGCCGAAGACCAGGTCCTTGTTCTTGCGGTGGCTCACTACTTCCGGAATCCCGGGTATTGGATGGGACGTTCCCAGTAAGATTGAATATGTCGGCCCGTCAATCGGTAGTGGCGTAGTACGCCAGACGACTTAATCGCTACGAGGCCTCGAATACCCCTACCTAAACTCCGGCATGACCTCTGCGGCGATCGTTTCCATCTGCCGTTTTAGGGCGGAGACGTCCCCGGAGTTCAAAGCCAAAACCATGTGGTCTACGCCGGCGTCCTGGTAGGCTTTGATTCCGGCTACCATCATTTCTGAGTTGTCTCCGGGGAGCCTTGTCCGTGTGGATGCGCGTTCGCTGGAGGGACGGCCGTGCACTTCAACCTCAAGCCTGGTCGACCAGGTCATAGCCGAGGCATCTCTGCCTGCGGCGGTGGCGGCTTCCATGATCTCATGCTTGGTCAGGGCGTAGCTTTCGGCGGAAACGCCGGTGGGATGCCAGCCGTCGCCCCGCAGCGCCGTCCGTTTTATCGCTCCCGGACTGGAACCCCCGACCCATATCGGTATGCTGGACTGTGCCGGTTTGGGCGAGAAGTAGAGGTCCGAGAAGTCCCAGCGCTTGCTCTGATACTTGGGCAGATGGCTGGACCATAGTTCCTTCATGATGTCGATGCATTCGTTGGTGAGGGAGCCCCTTTCGCGCATTGAGATGCCCAAGGCGTCGAACTCCTCGGTCATGGCGCCAACGCCCACGCCCAAAGTGACCCGGCCGCCGGAGATCTGGTCCAGGGTGGCGGCGTATTTGGCCAGTTCCACGGGATTGTGATACGGGAGCACCAACACCGATGTCCCCAGGGTCACCTTTGACGTGGTGGCCGCCAGGTAGGACAGAGTGGACATGGGGTGGTAGTAGGGCTTGTCTTCCAACCGCTCACGGATGTATCCGGTGTTGAACAAATGGTCCATGACCCATACCGAGTCATAGCCTAGGCTTTCTGCTAGGGGGCCAAATTCCAAGACCTGCTTCGGGTCTTCGACGCCCCAATTATTAGGAATAGTCACACCGAATTTCACGTGGAGCTCCTTGGATTCTGAGATCTGAGGGGAGAGTATCTGTAATTATGCGGTGTTGGCGGCTTCGATCAGCCGGGCGGTCTCGATGGCAGCGACGGCCGTGTTGGCCCCCATGTTGCCTGCCTTGCCTCCGGCGCGGTTCAAAGCCTGTTCCATATTCTCGGTGGTTAGCACGCCGAAGATCGTAGGGACTCCGGTCTCCAAGGCCACCGAGCTTATTCCGCTGGCCGCCTGTCCGGCCACCATGTCGTAGTGGGAGGTCTCGCCTCGGATCACGGCGCCCAGGCAAATGACCGCCTGGTAGCGTCCGGTCTTGGCCAGGGTTTTGGCAATCACCGGTAACTCGAAGGCCCCCGGTACCCAACTGACCGAGATGTCTTCGTCTCGGACGCCGTGCCGGACCAGCGTCTCAACCGCTGAATCGAGTAGTTTCCTGGTGATGATCTCGTTGAAACGGGCAACGACCACGCCTACGTGTAGGCCCTGGCCGTTCATGTCGCCCTTTATCTCTTTGGGCACGCTTATTTCTCCTGGTGCAGGTTGTTTTGCATTATGACTGGACCGGTGCGGAATTCGATTCCTGACGCACTCCGCACTGCATTATCTTTTCAACGAACTCGGATTCAGTCACAAGACCGGGGATCTGGGTCAACTCGTTCACCACGGTGCACGGCACGGACCGAACGCTGTATTTTTGCGTCAGGGCGGGAAATTCTTCGATCTCCACGACGTCGGCGGTGATGTTTTGGTTCTCTAACGCCAAGGCATGGGCCAATCGGGCGATGGGCGGACATTCGGCGCTGGTCGGTGTTACGAACACCTGGATGTGCACCGGCTGGTTGATACTGCGCAGCTTCTTCCGGGTGTCCATGCTCAGAGGGCTGACGCCCCGGGAAATGGTCTTGATGTTCTCCACGACAACGGCCAATTGGTATCCCATGGGTATGCCAAAGAACCTCAGTTTGGCTTTCCCTTTTTTGCCAAAAGCGATGGCCGGCACTCGGGTGATGCCTTCTTCCAGGGCCATTTCAGGCTGCGCGTAGACGTCGGTCGTCTCAAGGGTGACCTTGGGAGAGAGAGCAACCAGCTCCTCCAGCAACTGTTGGGTCTGAACGCAGTACCGGCATTCCCGGCCCGGTACCGAGATGGGCGAAGGCCGCTGGGTGAACAGGCGCAGTTGCACCTCGGCTTTAAGGTCCTTGCGGAAAGTACGCTTGAGCTGGGACTTTTGCTGGGCCTGGATCAGCGCCTGCTGCGTCATTAACCGGTCTCCAATTTCTGCGGTGCGGAGCTCCAAGTGGAGCCCAGTTTACACGGGAAGCAGTGGGTTATCCAGCTTTGTCCAGCATGTCGCGGATGGTGAACATGCGCTGAAAAAGGGTGAAACACGAGACGATGGCGATGGCCAGCAGGAACCATTCGATCTGGCCGACGATCAGGCCCACACCCAACAGGACCACGCGCTCCGGACGGGTCATCACCCCCGCTCTGGTGAATACTCCCAGCCCCTCGCCGCGGGCGCGGAGGTAGCTGACCCCCTGAGAGAAGATCAGGGCCGAGAGCAGCACGGTGATGAAAAATATCTTGCGGTCATCGCTGGTGTCATCTCGCAGAGCGTAGACCGCCACACCAACGAATAATGCGGATTCGCTCAACCGGTCGAAGACAGAGTCCAGCAGCGCGCCGAAGGGGCTGACGGTGTCAGTGAGCCTGGCCAGCGCGCCGTCCATCAGGTCCAGGCCTCCGGCGAACAGAAAGACTATTCCACCAGCAACGAGCCAGCCGGCGCCGACCAGGTAGGCGGAGACGACGGTGATTAGGAAACCAAGGATGGTGATGCCGTTGGGCGTGAGCTTGATTGCTCTGAAAAACTTGGCCCCCGGCACCTCTATGTAGCGGAGGACCGCCGCCCTAAATTGTTCGCGTCCCGGTAGAGCCATTAGCGGCCTGTATACATCTGTTGTAATATTCCTCGACCCGGCCGGCGACCACTTCCCACCGGTAATCCTCGGCGGAACGGCTGCCCTGGCCGCCCAATTTACTGCGTAACTCCGGGTCTCGAGCCAATCTCCCCAGTGCGTTGGCCAAAGCGCCGGTATCTTTCTTTGGGACCAGCAAGCCCTGCTCGCCGTCGGTCATGATTCCCCGGAACCCTTCGATATCGGAAGCGACCACCGGCTTGCCGGCCGACATGGCTTCCAACAGAACGATGCCGAAGCTCTCTCCTCCGGTGGCCGGTGAGCAGAAGATGTCTGCAGTGGCGTAATAGCGCGGCAGCTCATCGTAGGAAACGCGGCCCGCGAATTCCACGTCCCTCAGGCCGTGGGAACTCAAGATGCGGTACGACTCTTTGTCCGGGTTTCCGGGGCCGACCACGATCAGCCGGGTATTTGGCATCTCCCATTTCAGCTTGCTGTAGGCTTCAAGCAGATACCGCAATCCTTTGCGCTTCTCCAGGCGGCCCACAAACAAGATGTTCAGCTTGCCGTCCTGGTATTGGGGCAGGGGAGCGACATTGGCTGAGAAATGCTTGTAATCGATGCCGTTGGGGATGATCTCGTATTCGCCAGGGAACGTGTTGTTTACATAACGCCGTGCGGCGGGAGAGACGGCGATACTGCCGTGGAGCCGCTTTTGCCAGCGTTTGATTATTGGCTGGAAGGCGCGGTAGAGGTGTTGGCGGGAGTAGGAGGCGTGAAACGTCCCAACGTTTACCGACTTGGAGAATTCCAGCACGCATAGTGGGAGGATCGGCACCATCGGTTCGTGTAAGTGAATGATGTCGAACTGCTCTTTCTTCAGCAACGCCCTGATCTTGGGATAGAGCCACCACGATAGGGTGACCCTGGCAGTGGAGCCCCCGCTGGGTAGGGGGACCGAACGGCCAAAGGGCACCAAAAGGTCGGAATCTTGGAAGTCACGAGAGGGGGAATGGGGCGCCAGCACCTGGACCTCATGTCCAGAGCGACCAAGGGCGCGTGCCAACTGCGCAACGTGGGCCGTGACCCCGCCGGGCCAGGTGAAATCGTAAGGAGACACCATGGCGATCTTCACGGCGCTACCCCCGTCCCATCGCCGACCAAGGACTTAGTCCGTGGATGCTTCTGATACTTCCGATGCTTTTACTTCCGGTGCTTGTTCGGCGATGAATGCCTCGACCATATCTCGAGCTTGGTCGTCAGTGTGTTGAACCGGTGGCGATTTCATGTAGTAGGCGCTGGGCCCTTCTATCGCGCCGCCCTGCCCACGGTCCAGGGCCAGTTTCGCGCAACGGATGGCGTCAACGACCACTCCAGCGGAGTTCGGGCTGTCCCAAACTTCCAATTTTACTTCCATGTTCAAGGGGACATCGCCGAAGACGCGGCCTTCCATGCGGATGTAGCACCATTTGCGGTCCTTCAACCACGGAACGTGGTCGCTGGGGCCGATGTGAATCTCGTCGTCTCCGAGAACTTCGTCCATCTGAGACGTAACAGACGTGGTCTTGGATATCTTCTTCGATGTGAGCCGCTCCCTTTCTAACATGTTCAGGAAATCGGTATTTCCGCCGAAGTTCAACTGATAGGTGTTGTCCAGGGTGACGCCCCGGTCTTCAAAAAGGCGGGTCAAGACTCGGTGTGTGATGGTAGCGCCCAACTGGGACTTGATATCGTCGCCAACGATGGGGACGCCGCGCTCTTCGAAACGGTTGCGCCAGTACTCTTCGCGGGCCAGGAAAACCGGGATGCAATTAACCATACCGCAGCGGGCGTTGAGTATCTGCTCAACGTACCACTTGGTTGCCTGTTCACTGCCCACCGGGAGGTAATTGATGACTACGTCGACTTCCCTCTCTTGGAGGATGCCGGTGATGTCCGCGGTGGAGTGAGGTGATTTTTTTACGATATCTTCCAGATACCGTCCCACGCTGTCGTGAGTCATTCCCCGTTCGACAATCACCCCAGTCTTGGGGACATCAGCGAACTTGATGGTGTTGTTGGGGGCCGTGAATATCGCTTCGGACAGGTCTTTACCGACCTTATTCTTATCGATATCGAAGGCGGCCACTATATCGATGTCATCTATTCGATATCCGCCGATGGTGTTGTGCATGACACCCGTTACTTCGACATCGTCAGGGAGTTCAACGTATTTGTGGACCCCTTGGACGAGCGATGAGGCGCAGTTTCCTACGCCGATGATTGCAACCTTGATTTTCCCCACGGATTTGGCTCCTTTTACCATTAACCAGCGCTGGTCCACCTGTTGGTCTGACCCAGTGAACCAAGCTGCTGCATTTTAGCAATTCGCCCTAGTCGTCACAATAGCCATCATTGCGGATTGCGATGCTTATCAACACGATTCGGGCGGCATTAGACAGCCCTAATCACCCAAGTCCTCGGCTGATTAGAAGAACCTGATTATTGCCGTACGGTCATCATACCGGAACCGTACTCCGATTGTCTCCGGTACCCGGCCCTCTTGAAGCCGCTCCTTGATGGTGTCCTCGATGGTCGAGGCGGCTGCTTCAGGCGTGTCGGCGTTCCGTACGACCTCAGCGAGTTCTTCGATGGTCATGTTGTCGGTGATGCCGTCGGTCGCCAACAAGAGCCTATCTCCAGGTGAGGGAGCTATCTCGACCTGGGCGGGTTGGACAAATTGTTCAGACGCGCCGATGGCTTTGGCCACACCCACGTGCAGGAATCCTCCCGCATGTCCTGAGAGTTTCTGGTGGCCGTCTTTGTTGATCAAAAAAACCGGGCTGTCGCCGGCGGAGATGATCTGGACATTGTCACCCCGGCCTAGCACGGCGGAGACCGTAGTCAGAAGGAACCGGCCCGACCCCACGCTGTAAAAATCCTCGTTCATTTCAGATAAGAGTTGGACGATGTCCTTAGCGTTGTTCAGGTCGCCCGCGTCCAGCGCATCTCTGAGTTCGGTGCTGGCCTGTTCTCCACCGTGGCCAGTGACGCCGTCCATCACCACGTCCAGGAACTCCCCGTTTCCCAGGTCTTTACTTAGGAAAGAATCCTCGCCGTGGGCTGAATTGTCTTGCATCGTTGTTACTGTGCTTGCCAACATTGCGGCCAAACCTCGGAAATTTCAATTAGTTGTTCAATTAGTTTTTCAGGTGGATGATATTTGATGCCGTCAGGCCAGGTAACCGGCCATCTCGGAGTCTGGATCGAACAAGAATCCGCGCCAGTAATCTGCTTTCAACCAATCCGCGGCTTCCTGCCAAATCTGGACCGATTCAGAGGCGTTTGCCTGCCCGGCGTTCCGTTCTGCGATGCGGTCCAGGTAGGCTGTCAGATCGGCCCGGAAGGGAGCATATTTAGTGTACGCCCGTTCCCGAATCTTACTCAGGATCACCGAGCCCGTCTCAACCACCGCCGGAGCGCACCCGGCCAAGTCCCGGGCCATCTCGTTAAGTTCTTCTTCGATATTTACGATGGGCCTGATCCCTCGGGCGTCGCGGTAGCCTGACGCGTCGTCCGGCGGTTCGAGCGGTGTGGTGTAGAACTTCAATATCTCCAAACAAGCATCGTTCACGTCAAAGGGCGGGCGGCCACGAGGGGCTTCATCGTCCAAACGGGCCAGAGCCCCCGTGTCGATGACCACCATCTTCCCACTAGCTGGCTGGTAGAAGATGTTCTGAGGGCGGAGGTCCAAGATAACGTACCCAGCGGAGAGGTAGACTTCTTCCAGGTCTAACAACTGGTTGTGGACCGGATGTACCGGCACCGCGCTGGGTTGGACCAAGGGAAATAATGTGAACAGATTTTGCCCCGCCCCGATGGGCACTCCCTTGAACTTGGACATCATGTCGCCCAATAGGGGTATGCCGCCAGCCCGCTCCTCCACCAGAACTTGGTAATCCTTGCCTAGCTCATCGCCGAAGAAGGCGTCGTGATTGCCGCGTTCGGTATAGCCCAGTATGGGGGAGATAAGGTTGGTTGAGTGACCGATCTCGTCGTAGGCTTGCAGGATCTTTTCGGTCCGGGCTTCGATGGCCTGGTGTTGATCCCGGCTGATCGCCTGGGGCACGGGCCGTTTGATGGCCACCTGGTTGCCGGACTCACGGTCGACCGCCGCCCTCACTTCATAGTCGGCGCCGGCGCCAAGCCGTCCGGTTATCTCGTACCGGTCTAGGTCGACCTTCTCCAATGATGTTGCTCCAGGTGCTAAATGAAATCGGCGCTGGATAGTGGGCTGGTTAACCAGAGGTGCGTCTGCTGAAAACCAGGTTAATCGAGTCCAAAAACCCGCTTCAGAGGCCGATTGGATGGTACCCCTTGGTCTGGGAAAATGCAACAAATGGCCGAGCCTGAATGCCGCGTGGGTGCTATGCTTGGACCGATGCTGCTAAGGGTTTTCCGGCGCCCGGTACAGCAGGGTGACCCACTCTTCCTGAGGCCACTCGCTGATCAATGTGAAGCCCAGTGGCTCCACCGCGCCGGCCACCTCGTCTTTCTGGGCCATCAGCAAACCGGAGGCGATGAACAGTGCGCCCGGCTTCAGAGCCGTCAGGATAAAGGGACACCGGTCGGCGACGCCCCTGGCCGAGATATTGGCCACTGCCAGGTCGAACTCGCCGGCCGGGGCCGTTGGATGGGGAATTGAACCCTGGCCCAGCCTGATCTGCTTGTTGATGCCGAGCCGCCGGAAGTTCCGCCGCGCCGCGGATATGGCCTGTGAGTCGATGTCCAGGGCGGTTACCAGTTCCGCGCCCAGCTTCATGGCCGTGATGGTCAATATGCCCGAGCCAGTTCCCAGGTCTAGGACCGTCATCCCCACCTTGACGTGCTGCTCCATGGCCTCCATGCAAGTGGCGGTGGTGGGGTGATAGCCGGTGCCGAAGGCAATTCCCGGATCAAGTTCAATCACGATGTCTTCCGGACCGGCGGTTGAGTCCAGTTCGAGCCATGTGGGCTTGATGACCAGACGTTTTCCGATGCGCAGGATTCTGAAGTGAGATTTCCAGGAATTCATCCAGTCTTCGTCGTCGGGCAGATCACGGATATTCAGGTCGCCGATGGGTTCGATGGCGCCGACCAACTTCACACCGACTTCGATATGGGCCATCCGTTGTCTCGACCCGGTCGTTAGGTAAGTGCGCAACAAGACGCGGCCCTCGCCCGCCAACTCGGTGCTCAACCCCTTGCCGTAGCGGCTGAACAGATACGAGATCGGTTCCACGTATTCATGGGGTACGGTGATGCTTAATTCTTGCCAGGCCACCGGCCCTCCTATTCCTTGAGCGTCAAACTAAAAGACCCGCGGGACCAGCGGTCCCCGGGCCTATCGTCACAGGATACGGATCTGGGATTCGCAGGAAGTTATCAACCCAGTGCCTCTTTGATCTTGTCGAAGATCCCCTTGTCGTCTCCATCGTCGGAACCGCCTTTGGGGGAACTCCCGTTTGAATCGGCGAAAGACTGGGCCAGTTCTTGCAGCAGTTCCTGTTGGCGGTTATCCAGCGAACCGGGGACCCTTACGTCCACCGTCACTCTTAAGTCGCCCCTCCGGTTTCCGTGAAGATGCGGCACACCCTTCCCCTTGATGCGGAACTCGGTGCCGGGTTGAGTACCCTGGGGGAGTTTAAGGTCTTCGTCGTTGCCATCCAAGGTGGGTATGGATTTGTGGGCGCCCAGAGCTGCTTCAGCTATATTCACCGGCAGCACGTAGGTCAGATCCGAGCCTTCGCGGTCGAAATATTGGTGTTCTTGCACATCGATATACACGTAAAGGTTACCAGTGCCGCCGCCATCCCGGCCTGCGTCACCCTCTCCGGTGAGGCGCACTTGCATGCCGCCTTCGACCCCGGCGGGAATATTCACGGCGATCTTGCGGGTCTTACGTTCCTTACCTCCGCCCCGGCAGTTGGAGCAGGCGGTCTTTATGATGGTGCCCTTTCCCGAGCAACTGGTGCAGGTTATGACCTGAGTGAACTGGCCGAATACGCTGCGTTGGGCGCGCCGCACCTGCCCGTTGCCCTTACAGGTGCTGCAGGTCTCGATGGGTGTGCCGGGTTCGTTTCCTGCCCCGGAGCAGACTCCGCAGTCCTCGAGGCGGGTCAGATCGACTTCACGTTCCGCTCCAAACACCGATTCTTCGAAACTCAGTACGACCCGGTGTTGCAGGTCGCTGCCCCGTTGCGGTTGCGCCCGGCTGCGACGGCCCGACCCATTTCCGAAGAATGAGTCGAAGATGTCTCCAAAACCGCCGAAACCTTCGAACCCGTCGAAGGGCTGGCCGGACCCGCCGTTGCCGCCTACACCGGCTTTGCCGAATTGGTCGTATTGGGCTCTCTTATTCGAATCGGAGAGGACCTGATAGGCCTCGTTTATTTCCTTGAATTTCTCTTCAGCGTTGGCGCTCTTGTTGCGGTCGGGATGGAACTCCATGGCCTTCTTGCGGAAAGCCTTGCGGATATCCTCTTCCCCGACGCCCTTGCGCACGCCGAGTATGTCGTAGTAGTCCCCGTTAGCCATTCACGAACACCTTTGTGTTTCGGTCTCCAAACTGGTCCTCTTTGCCGGACCTTTGCTGAACTGCTACAGGCCATTATAAAGCAGGCGCGGTGGCCGCTCAAGAGCGGCGATGCCCCGGCCCGGCGGCGGATGCCGTTGCTTGGTCCTATGACGGGCGGGGTTAACTGGGTTCCTGTTTGCGTAGGTTTAACGTCGAAACGGTTAGATGAACAAGGGTTTGCTAGTCGGCTTTCGCCTTGACACCTTCTAGGCATCTGGTTAGGATGATAGTCAGGAGTAATAGCTCCTTTAAATAGGCACACTAGGCGGAAAGGAATAGGTGATTACCGTGGAGATTATCATCGTCATCCTAGCCGTCCTGGCGGCCGCAGGGATTGGTGTTGCTACCTGGTTGGCTCTCAAGTCGCGAAATGACGCCGCGCAGGCACAGGTCGCCGGAGAGAACGCCAAGGGTATTATCACCCAGGCTGAAGAGGAAAGTAAAAAAGTCCTCTTGGCGGCCCAGGAAGAGGCATCAAAACTACGTAACGAAACTGAATCGGACCTAAAAGACCAACGCCAAGAGTTCCACCGCATGGAAAGCAGGCATCTGCAGCGGGAAGAACAATTGGAACGGAAAGTAGAAACCCAGGAAGAAAGGGAACGTGAGCTAGCCTCACTGGAGGCGGAAGCAGATAGGGACAGGATAGAAGCCGAGGAACTTAAGGCGGAACAGTCCAAGGCCCTAGAGCAGGTGGCAGGCCTCAGCGTAGATGAGGCCCGTGAACAGGTTGTACGGCGCGGTGAAGAAGAAGCGGTGCATGACCTGGCCAAACGGTATTACGAACTGGAGAAGCAGTACAAAGAAAAGGCCAACGTAAACGCTCGTAAAATCATCACGGTAGCCATCAACCGTCTCGCAACCGACGTAGTTTCAGAAGTTACCACTTCGAAAGTTTCCCTGCCCAACGATGAGATGAAAGGTCGTCTTATCGGCCGCGAAGGGCGCAACATTCGTACACTGGAAGCCCTCACAGGGGTGGACGTCATCATCGACGACACTCCCGAGGCAGTGACCATATCTTGTTTCGACCCGGTCCGGCGGGAAGTAGCCCGTTTGGCCCTGGAGAGATTGGTCTCGGACGGGCGTATTCAGCCCGCTCGGATCGAAGAGATGGTTAACCGGGCCACAGAAGAGATCGACCAAACGATATTGAAGGCCGGCGAACAGGCCACCTTCGATGCTGGGGTCAGCGGCCTGGACTCCGAGCTGATTCGGTTGCTGGGTCAACTCAAATACCGCTACAGCTACGGGGAAAACGTGCTGCAACATTCCATCGAGGTCTCGTTGCTCTCAGGTATGTTGGCGGCGGAGGCCGGCGCCAATGTTCAGGTCGCCAAGATGGGCGGCTTGCTGCATGACATCGGCAAAGCGGTGACCCACGAGGTCTCCGGCCCCCACGCTGAGATTGGCGCCGAGATCGCCCGGAAGCATGGCATCAACCACAGCTCATACCGGGGGATACTGGAGCATCACAGCGACGACCACGAGACCGTCGAGTCGTTCTTGGTGGCTACGGCCGACGCCATTAGCGCATCTAGGCCCGGCGCACGCAGAGAGTCCCTGGAGCTGTACGTAAAGCGGCTCAAGGAGCTTGAAGAGATCGCCACCAGCTTCAACGGTGTTGAACGGGTCTTCGCCATCCAGGCGGGACGCGAGGTTCGGGTAATGGTTAAGCCAGACGACCTGAATGACATCGAAGCCGCTGAATTGGCCCGGAACATCGTCAAAAAGGTGGAGGAAGACCTGGTCTTCCCCGGTCAGATCAAAGTGACCGTGATTCGGGAGACCCGGAACGTCGAATACGCCAAGTAGCCGCTCGAAAGAGTGACAACCAGGCAAACATGAAGGGGACCCAGAAGCGGGATTGACCGTCTGCTGGGTCCCCTTTGTAGTCCCGGCATCATTTAAATAAGCGCGGATAGATCAAGGAGCATCGGTTCTTGCGTATACTGATGATAGGAGACGTGATCGGCATGCCCGGCCGGGACGCTGTGCGGGCCCTGCTACCCGATCTGAAGCACGAAAAATCCATCGACTTTGTGACCTGCAATGGTGAGAACACGGCCGGCGGCTAAGGCATTACCGCCAGTACCGCGGCGGAACTCCTGGATAGCGGCGTGGACGTGCTTACCTCCGGCAACCACATCTGGGACAAAAAGGAGATCATCTCCCTCATGGATGAGGGGCTCCCCCTGATCCGGCCCGCCAACTACCCCGACGCACCCGGCAGGGGCCACATACATAAAGGTGGGGTGACTGTGGTGAACCTGATGGGCCGGGTTTTCATGGCATCGTTGGACTGCCCCTTCCGCGCTGCCGACGCGCTTCTGGAGAAGTTGCATGAAGAGGGCGGAAGCAAGGTGATAATCGTGGACTTCCATGCTGAAGCCACATCTGAGAAACAGGCCATGGGATGGTATCTGGACGGACGGGTCAGCGGCGTGTTTGGCACCCATACCTACGTGGGCACAATCGATGCCAAGATATTGCCCAAGGGCACGGCCTACCTGACAGACGTCGGCATGACCGGTCCCTAGACTCGGTGATCGGCTCGAGTGTGGAAACGGTGCTAGAGCGCTTCTTGACCACCCTGCCCAAGCGGTTGTCGGTCGCGGATGCGCCCTGCATGCTGAACTCAGTCTTGGTGGACGTGGATGGAGAGACCGGCAAGGCTTCCCTGATCGAACGAATAAATAGGACAGTGAATTGATTTGGCCGCGACTATTGATCTACACCTGCATACCCTCGCTTCAGACGGACGATTGACGCCCACCGAGTTGATTCAGCTGGTGGCAAAACAGGGACTTAAGACCATCTCCATCACCGACCATGACAGTACGGAAGGCCTTGCGGAGGCCTATGAAGCAGCCAAAGAATTCCCGGACCTGCGAATCATTCCCGGCATCGAGATGAGCGCCGACCTTCCCGGAAACGAAGTCCATGTGCTGGGCTATTTCTTGGACTATCACGACGTGGATTTTCAGGCGTCTCTAACGGAATTCCGCAGGGGCCGCGTTGACCGGGCCCAGATCATGGTGGAGAGATTGGAAGCATTGGGGAAGCCGGTGGAATGGGAGCGGGTCCAACACTTCGCCGGAGATGGTTCGGTGGGACGGCCCCATATCGCCTTGGCCATGGTCGAGGCAGGCTATTTCAAAGAGCCTAAAGAGGCATTCGAAGAGTACTTGGGCAACGACGGTCTTGCGTACTATGACCGTCCCAAGCTGAACCCGATCGAAAGCGTTGAGATGATTCAACGTGTCGGCGGCGTGCCGGTCCTAGCCCACCCCACATTTATGAACGACATGGAAGGCGGTATAACCGAGCTCAAGAAAGCGGGGTTGTTGGGGATGGAGGTCTACTATGCGCAGTACGATGATGACACCGTACGGCATCTGGCCAGGCTGGCTCGCGAATACGACCTGATTCCCTGCGGCGGTAGCGATTACCACGGCCTTGGCAACGCGGGAGAACCACTGCCCGGCACGCTGGGGCCGCCCGAAAAGACCATCAACCTGTTGGAAGATGCGGCCGCGAAGGCCAGAACGAAATAGACAAGTTCAGAAAGCTAGGGTAGTCTCCAAATCATGGACATCGCTGCGCTGTACATAGGTGCATATCTGCTGGGTTCCATACCTACGGCCTACCTGATTGGGCGGTTGGTACGGGGCGTAGACATTCGCGGCTATGGCAGCGGCAATGTTGGCAGCGCCAACCTTTGGGAGCATGTTGGGAAACGGTGGGTCTATCCAGTGGCGACGGCCGAGATATTCATCAAGGGCGCACTACCAGTTTGGGTGGCCCTGTATGTGCTGGACGTCGACCGGTCATCCGCATTCCTCATCGGCCCGCCACTTCTAGCCACCGCCGGCAATAATTGGTCGCTGTTTCTGAAGCTCCAAGGTGGGCGGGGAATCGCCGTGGCTGGCGGGACCCTCGTGGCATTATCGCCGATCCTCGCGGTTTCCGCCGCCGCCATATCCATCGGAGGCTGGAAGATTACCAAGAACTCGGGGCTCTGGGTACTGATTTCCCTGATGTTGTTGCCCTTATTCGCTTATCTCGTCCACGATAATCTGAACTTGGTTTGGTATTGCTTCGGGCTGCTTGGTATCGTGGCCCTGAAGCGGCTTTCGGCCAATTGGACGCCCTTTCCGGCAGATGTCTCCCGCAAGAAAGTCCTGATCAACCGGCTATTCCGGGACCGGGACGTGGCAGACCGCACCGGGTGGGTGCGGCGCATCCCCGAAGGCTCTTCCTGAATCCAATGCGCCAGGGGTATTCAAACAGGAAGACTTAGGGTGGGATATTAGAGACTAGAAACGATGGAACAACAGACCGGCTCCAGCCAAGAAGAACACCAGACTGCTTACTGCGATTGGCACCCCAGCGCTGAGACGGGGCTGTCTTGCAGTCAATGTGGCCGAAATATCTGCAGCCAGTGTCTGATACAAGCTTCGGTGGGAATCCGCTGCCCTGAATGTGGCAAGGCCACCAAGATGCCCACGTTCGACGTTCAGCCGACCTATTATGCTAAAGCGGTGGGAGTTGGGGTCGGCGTGGCAATCGGCGGCGGGATCTTATGGATAATGTTCAACGCGATATTCGGTAGTTTCGGGATACTGTCGTCGATACCAGTATTGGCCGTGGGATACGCCGCAGGCGAACTGATCAGCAGATCGGTCAACGCCAAGCGGAGTAAGGGACTCGCCTACATCGCGGCGGGCGCGGTTGTCGGCGCTTTCATCATCGCCTTGCCGTCCGCTCCGCAGGTGGGCTTCTTTGGGCTAATCGTATTGGCCATCTCTATCTACACTGCCGTCCAACGGGTCAAGTAGGTCCCGCCAGATCCGTTCCACGGTCTGGCCCAACACATCGCCTTCGAACCCTCTCCGGTGTAAGAACCCGCCCAACTTGCGGCGAAATTGTCCGGCGCTATCCACGGAAAGCTTTGATGCGTATTTCGAGCCGGCTCGGTATGCATTGGCCGAGGAATCGAAGTCGGAGAGTGCTTCCCGGATCACCTCGCGGTCCACTCCCAGATTTTGCAGCTCTTGACGGATCACCGCGGGCCCCCGGGGCCGGAACTTCTCCCGCTGCTCCCGCCATTCTTTGGCGAAGGCCGCGTCGTCCAGCAGCCCCTGACGGCGCAGGTCAGATAGAGTGCGGTCGACGGCCTCCTGGGTGAAACGACCCTCCAGGCGGCGTTGGACCTCTTTCTCCGATCGCGACCGGTAGGAGAGCAGGTGCAGGGCCGCGTTTTTGGCTTTTATATACGAAGATTCGGGGTTTTCGTCCGGGTCTCGTGGTCCAGGCATAGAGGGTTTCTCCGCAAGAATTTAGGCCAACAAAAACGGCCGCTTGGAGTGGTCAACTATGGTCCCCAGCGCGGCCGTTCTATCTTCACCTTTCAGTAGACGTCTTTGTTAAGCGGACCTACTCTTCTTCCTCCGGTTCTTCCGGTTCTTGGAGCGCTGCGCCGGAAAGGATGTCCGCCACAGTATCTTTGGTCTGAGCTGGTCCATCGTTGGCCACCGCTTCGCCTTCGGGACCGGCATCCGAGCCCGGACTGCGGAGGCGGCCTTCCACGGAGGCAGCGATCTCTGGGTGCTGGATCAGGAAGTCCTTGGAGTTTTCCCGGCCCTGGCCCAACTTGGTCTCCCCGTAGGAGTAGAAAGCGCCGGACTTCTTGATGATGCCCTGCTCCACGCCGATCTCCAAGATATCGCCCATCTTGCTGATTCCCAGGTTGAACATGATGTCGAACTCGGCTACCCGGAAGGGCGCCGCGACCTTGTTCTTGACGACGCGGGCTCGGACCCGGTTGCCGATGACCTCGGCGCCCTGTTTGATGGACTCTACGCGGCGCAGGTCGATGCGTACCGAGCTGTAGAACTTGAGAGCCCGTCCGCCGGGAGTGACCTCAGGACTACCGTAGGTGACTCCGATCTTCTCTCGGAGTTGGTTGATGAAGATCACCGCAGTCTTGGAACGGTGGATGGTGCTGGTCAATTTGCGCAGAGCCTGGGACATGAGCCGGGCCTGCAAGCCGACGTGGGTGTCGCCCATGTCGCCTTCGATCTCTGCCTGGGGCACCAGGGCGGCAACGCTGTCCACCACCACTGCGTCCACGGCTCCGCTGCGGACCAGTTGCTCGGTGATGTCCAGTGCCTGTTCGGCGCTGTCCGGCTGGGCGATGAGTAGGTCGTCCAGTTCGAGGCCGCAGTTGCCGGCATAAGTGGGGTCAAGGGCGTGCTCAACGTCGATGTAGGCCGCGATCCCGCCCAGTTTCTGGGTCTCGGCCATGATGTGGATGGCCAATGTCGACTTTCCGGCGGACTCTGCGCCGAAGACCTCGGTGACACGGCCTCGAGGTATCCCGCCGATGCCCAACGCAATGTCCAAAGCCAGAGAACCCGTGGGGATGCACTCAGTCGCTAGGGAGTCGTAGATCTCGCCCAGGCGCATCACAGCGCCCTTGCCGTGGTCTTTCTCGATCTGTCCCAGGGTTATATCCAGGGCTTCGCGCCTGAGCTTGTCCGTTTTTTCTGTCTTATCTATGCTCGTCATCCTCACCCATCCTTAATCCAGCGTCAGGCGTTCGCCACCAGCCGTTTTTTGTTAGGTCAGCTTCCGCCGATCCAGTACGCGGGGCATCCTAACATTCCGTCCCACCACCCAACAAGGAGACACTGTCAGTACATATGTTCGGATCTATTAATTTGCCGGAAACGAGGGCCAACTGGCACTATTAGAAGTCTCAAGTGCCGCCCTTGAAGCCGATGGTTACGACTCCATTCTCCACGATCACCGGTGTGACCCTTTCTCCGGCGGTCAGCTCCAACAAATCGGGTATCTGGTCGGCCTGCTTGGAAAGATCGATTTCCGTGTACTCCACCTTGCGCTGGCGATAGTCCATCTTGGCAGCGGAGGAATAGGCGCAATCGGGGTGGGTATAGATGATAGTGCTTGCTTGGGTCACGTTTGACTCCTGAGATGTACCTGGATTGTTCTTGGACCGAAGGGGTAGCCGGGGAACACCCGACATAACCTGTATGTGACGGTAATTGTACGGCTGGCCCGACGATTCTTCAACGAGCAGGGCCGCTGCTGGCGTTAAATCTAACGTTATAGGAATTAGCATAAGCCTAGTGGAATGGTATGCTGTAGGCACACATTTGGTTATGATGCTTCACTCCAACTCTGGAAAGTTCCCCCATTGACTGACCGCGCCCAAGACGAACCCCATTCGGAGAGCCTGGCGGCTTTGGCGAGCCTATTAGATCGATACGCCACCGGCTCCGGCCGAATCACGCCCAGGCCAAGGGGCGCCCGGTTGAGTGAGGATGTCAGGAAAATGCTGGCAGATGCCCTAGCCGAAGTTGAAAGCACGGCAAATAGGGCTGGATCAGCCACTGACCTGCTGGTTTACGGCAACGGCTGCTACGCCGTCGGTCGGCACGCCGACGCTTCTGACGTTTATCTGTCTATCTTGCAGGATGAGCCGTCCAACGCAGATGCCCGCTTCAACCTAGGGCTAGCATTTCTGCGCTTGCGGAGTCCGGAAAACGCAGTTCGAGAGTTTACGGACCTGTTGGTCCAAGAACCCCTGATCGCCGAGGCTTTCTACCAACGAGGCAACGGCAACGACGACCTGGGTCAGACCGAGAGGGCTCTGGCGGACTATGAAAGGGCCATCGAGTTGGACCCGGAGTACGTTCAGGCCATGTATAACCGGGGTATCCTGTTGGCCCAAGCCGGACGGCATCAAGAGGCGGTTGCCCAGTTCGACAAGGTGAATGGCGTTAGGCCCGACATCTCCAACTCCTACTTGAACCGCGGTGCCTCATTGGACGAATTAGGGCTGCACGATGAAGCTATCAGTGCCTACACGAGGGCGGCTGAACTGAATCCGGATAGCGCCATGGCCCTGTTCAACCGGGCCAGGACCAACTATTACCTGGGTAATCTGCATGATGCTCTGACCGATTACAGCGAGGTGATCGAGCTCACCCCGGACGACGCTGAGGCCTTCAACAACCGGGGCCTGACCTTTGATGCCCTGGGCGACTATGATAACGCCATCGAGGACTTCGATTCGGCCATCGAACTGCGTCCGTCGTTCGCCGAGGCTCACAGCAACCGCGGCGCCGTTCTGGAGATGACCGGAAACCTGGACGCCGCGCTTGAAGAATACAAGCATTCGCTGGAAGATGACCCTGAGATGGCATCCGCCCATTACAACGCAGCCCGGCTCTACTCACGGACGGGAGATGTCGCCGCTTGCCTGGAGCACTTGGACCGAGTCCTTGAGATCGCCCCACAACTAGCCGAGGACGCCGCTCATGACGAGCATCTGGGTTGGGCGTTGGAGATGCGGAATCTGCGCCGAGAACAAGGGCCGGACGGGGCCGAAGAGGACAGGGGATAACCTCCGATTCTATTGGGGGCCAGAGGTGGCGTGACCCAGTTCGCCGTCTTCGTCTTCCAGATCGTCGTCATCTTCGTTGTCCTCGTAGACCGGGTGGGAGGCGAGGAATAGCCGCCTTCGACGGGTGAACATGCTCCGTAGCAGCACCAGCGACGCTAGGACTACAAGCCCTGTGACCAGGTCGCGCTCGATCTGGTAGTACTGGCTGATGGCCAGCATTACCAAGAAGCAGGCCGATACTCCCCAGGTGGATCGCAGGGTCGAATGGCGCATCAGTAAGACTGTTGTCACGCCCGCGGCGAACCCGAGAACGGCCAGCACCGGCATCATGGCCAGAGAAACACCCATCAATGGGGCCATGCCGTCGCCGCCCCTGAACCCGGTGAACACCGACTTCCAATGACCCACTACGGCAGCTCCGCCGGCCACCAAGATCAGCGCCGGAGGGACGCCTAGAGCCCAGGCCGAGAAGACAGCGGCTGAGCCTTTGGCCACGTCTCCAACTAGGACAAGGGCGCCGGTACGGTGTCCCACGTTGAAGAAAACGTTGGCGCTCCCGGCCAGGGTGCTTCCGGTGGCGAATACGTCGATGCCACGGAGGCGTGATGCGATCTGAGCGAAGGGAATCGCTCCCAAAAAATACCCGGCAGCGATCGCCAGCACCATTCTCTCGACAAGCTGTAGGCCTTCGGTCATGAAACGATCATGGCCATTGTGGATGGCTGCGGACCAGGCGAGAAGAATGGTATCGAGGTTGAAGTGGTCATGATGTCATGAAAACACGAAGTCGTCATAGTTCCAAATCCATCATATACCAGCCAACGGGATGGGGATAGGTAAATCAGCCCGCTGTAGGGTATTTAAGGATCCGTTGCGACCTGCCGTTGGCCCATTCGGCCGGCTCGGGGCGAATATTCAGGTGAGGCCCCTCGCACTTGGCCCGCTCATGGTGAGCCTGTCGAACCACCGCTTGGGTTGAGGATGTTCTCCACCAGCAGCATGACTTTTGCGCATCCTTCGACGGGCTCAGGACGAGCGGAAAAGAAACCCATTCCGCCCGTGGCGCTCCTTCCGGAGAAGGATGTCGAACCGCGTTTTACAACGGCTTCTAGCCCCGTTTTTCGCCAACGAAGAGCCAGTAGCCCAATTCCCCAGCGGTAACCATGTCCCGAACTTTGGCCACCAGCTCCGGCGACCGCTCGAGTTGGCCTTCTCCGGGGGAGCGCCGCTCATGCGCGGGAAGGCCAGGAAGGCCGCCAGTTTACCTTGGATCTCGTCGAGTATCTTGATGATCTCGCTTGAGGCATCCAGCCGTTGGGTGACTTCGAACCCGCCGTCTTCCAGAAGCTGAACATAGCCGTCGGCCGTGAGGGCGCTGGTCATGTACAGGACTTGGCCCAGATCGCCTTGCAACTCGGAGGGCAGCGAGCCTGGCTCGATGGTGACATCGCTCAGGCCGAACCTGCCGCCGGGCTTGAGGAGCCGGGCGGTCTCGGCGACAGCCTTGGCTTTGTTGATGAACAGGCTCATGGAGCACTCGCAGACCGCGGCGTCAAAGGCTCCGGTCCGCAAAGGCAAGCACTCAGTGTCGCCCCGGACGAAGTGAGCGTGGCCTGTTTCGGGCGCGGCGTCGTGGGCGTGGCGCACAGCCTCGGCGCCGAACTCAACTCCCAGCACGCTGCAGCGGAACACCCGGCCCAACGCCTGGGCGCTTTCTCCCCGGGCGCTGGCCAGGTCGACCACCACGTCGCCGGATTCCAGACCCATGAGCCGTCCCAACTTGTTGGTCAAGCCCAGTCCTCCTGGGTGGAGGGTGTCGCCCATGATCAGCTTGGCCATGTCCGACTGGTAAAGGTCGGCGCAACAAGCCTTGGCTTCAGCTTCGCTCGGCAAACTTCAATTCTCTCCTAGTCGTCCGCGGGAGTAGGTGCTTGGCTACTGATCTGCTCAGCGAGCCGAATCTTTTTCCTGGCGTTATCCAGCTTCTGTTTTTCGACAAGCTGATCCCGAATCTCCTCCCGGTATCTCACCGAATTATAGGCGCAGAATGGGATGATCCGTCCGTCGGGCACCAGGATGCCGACGCAGCACTTCATCACCTGCTTCACGTTGAACGTCCAAGGGTCGAGGAAGTCCTTGATGGCGATCTGGAAGATGTGGTCTTTCAAGTGGGACAACTCGTAGCCCAATTCCAGACCCGAACCGCAGGCGCACTGGAACTGGTCCGCGGTCTGTTCCGTCCCTGCAACCGCCGACGCCGACCAGAGACCTTCCAGGGCCTTCTGCACGTCCGCTGAATTGGTGAGCTTGGGCAGCGCTCGGTAGGTGATGTAGTCCAGGTATTGGTCGATGTCCAACATCCGCGGCAGGGGCACCGTGTTCTCCCCGCCCACAAATACATAGGAGTTCACCTGGCAGGTCGGGAAACAGCAGGGCACGGGCACGAAATCCTCCATCACGAACCGGCTGTCGCTCTGGTCCACGATGCCGTGTATCGCGTCGGGGATGGTCACCCGTTCCATGGGGTCGAAATCAATGTGTTACCCAACGTGGGTCACCGGCTGGAAGACCACGCCCCGCACCGCCGGATGCTCCAGTCCGAACTTCAGGATGGCGCCCACCTCGTCGGTGTTCACGCCCCGTTCGATGGCGGCCACCAATACAGCGTCGATGCCCCTCTCGGCCAACCGGTCCAAGGCCTTCAGTTTCAGGTCTATCAGGTCTTCGCCGCGGATGGTTAGGTAGGTCTCCGGCCTGAGCCCGTCGAACTGGAAGTAGATCACCGGGTTTTGCTTGGCCAGTTCGTCCAAGAACTTGTCGTCCCGGGCGATGCGGACGCCGTTAGTGTTGACCATGACCTGCCGGATGCCCCGGTCCTTGGCGGCCTGAATCATCTCCATCAGGTCGGGGTGGATGGTCGGTTCGCCACGGCTGAATTGGATGACCTCGGGGTCGCCCTAGATCTCCACGAATTGGTCCAGCATGAACTCGACCTGATCCATGGTCAGGCTGAACCCGACGCCGGCGTTGGCGAAGCAGATGGGACAGTCGAGGTTGCAGCCCGTGTTGACCTCGATCAAGCCCAGGCACATGTGCTGCTTGTGCTCGGGACAGAGGCCGCAGTCCAAGGGGCAGCCGTCCTTGACCTCGGTGCTGAATTCCAACGGGAGCGTTCCCGGCTTGTTGAACCTGACCGAGTCGACGTACATCTGGGCGTCGGAGCTGATTATGACTTTGAACCAGCCGTGGGTGGGGCACCGCTTGCGCATCAACACCTTGTTGTCTTGGATGAGGATCTGGGCATCTATCACGGTTTTGCACTCGGGACAGATGCTGCGCGTCAATTCATGGAATATATAGTCCGCGTCCTGTTTCACCCTGACTTTTCCTTTATTTGCGGGTTTGACCAATGGAGATCCCCTTGCCAGATGTCGTAGCTAGGTACCAACGCCGTATATTAAGCTGGCGTCTTGTATACTTCGGATGCATTTCGCAATCATTAGGTTCTTAGAGTTTCCTGTCTGTTTCGTCAAGGGAAACCGGGTTTACGAGGCCAACAATGACGACCGATTCAGCCTTGTCCGGCGTGGCGGTGCTGGACCTGACCCAGATCATGGCCGGGCCCTTCTGCACCATGGTGTTGGCCGATATGGGCGCCGACGTGATCAAAGTCGAGAGGCCAAACGGCGGAGATGACCAACGCCGCATGGGCCCGCCCTTCATCAAGGACTGGTCAGCCGGGTTCCTGGCCTTGAACCGCAACAAGCGTAGCCTGGCCGTTGACCTCCGCAGCGAGTCCGGCCAGGCGATGTTCAAGCGGCTGGTGGAGGGCGCCGACGTCGTGGTGGAGAATTTCCGCCCCGGCGTCATGGACCGGTTGGGTTTGGGTTACGAGGCCCTGGCGGCCATCAAGCCCAGCCTGGTCTATTGCTCGGTGTCCGGCTTTGGCAACACGGGGCCGGACGCCACCAAGGGCGGCTTCGACCTGGTGGCCCAAGGAGTGAGCGGGCTGATGAGCATCACCGGCCACCCGGAGATGCCCCCAGCCAAGGTGGGCGTGCCCATCACTGACATCTCGGCCGGTCTGCTGGCGGCCAACGGCATACTCTGCGCCTACATCCACGCTTTAAAGACCGGCCAGGGGCAGCAGGTAGACACTTCGCTGATGGAGGCGGGAGTGGCCTATACCGTGTGGGAGTCGTCGGTCTACTTCGCCGACGGCGAGATACCCGGCCCTTTGGGTTCGGCCCACCGGGTCTCGGCCCCCTACCAGGCGCTTCGCACCAAAGACGGCTACCTGAACATCGGCGCGGCCACCCAGCCAACCTGGGAACAGCTATGCCGGGCTATCGGCCAAGAAGCCCTGATCGACGACCCGCGTTTCAAAGTCCCCGGCGACCGCAAAGCCCGCCAGGACGAACTGGCTTCGCTACTAGAGGAGACTTTCACCACCGACACCACCGAAAATTGGCTCAAGATGTTGGAAGAAGCAGGCGTCGTCGCCGGTCCCATCTACAACATGGACCAGGTTTACAAAGACCCGCAAGTGCTGGCCCGGAAGATGCTGGTCGACCTGGAAGACCCGGACCTGGGCACCATACATAACATAGGTATCCCAGTGAAACTATCGGCCACCCCCGGCCAGATCCGCACCCGTGCCCCCATGCTAGGCGAACATTCTTCTGAGATACTGCTGGAACGCGGCTTCAGCAAGGCAGAGGTGGGCGAGTTGGTGGAGGCTGGAGTGGTGGTTGAGAACCAGGGGCCGGGGACTAAGCGCTAACCAGCCGTTCGCCACGGATGCCCGTCAGTCGTCCTCAGAAACTCTTCCACCAGCAATGGGTTAGAGACGATTACGCTGGGCGTGAACAACGCCCCTTGATTGCCCTGGCGATTTACTACTTTGGCGCCGGCTTCTTGGGCTAGGACTAGGCCCGTAGCCAAGTCCCAGGGCATGAGAGAATGGTGGAAGTACAGATCAACCCTGCCGGCGGCGGCGTAGGCCAGCCCGAGGCCCGACGAGCCCATGAACCGGACGCTGTACATGTCGGGCCAGAGGGAACGGATCAGGTCTAAGGCGTAACCAGCCTTCTCGTCAACATAGCCAAGGTCGCAACACAGCAGGCTGCGGCTGAGTTCCGTGGTCTCCGAGGCTTTGATCTGTGCGCCGTTGAGAAAAGCGCCCTTCCCCTCCTCAGCGGTGAACATCTCCTCCCGCACTGGGTCATAGGTCACTCCGGCGATGATGTGGTCGTCCTTGGCCAGGGCGATTATGGTGCAGAAGTGGGGGATGCGGTGGGCGTAGTTCCGGGTCCCGTCCAGGGGATCGACCACCCATTTGTAGGGCGAATCGCCGCCCACGGGCTTGGATTCCTCGGCCAGGATGCTGAACTCGGGGAACTCGCCGGTGAGCAGGTCCAAGATGGTCTTCTCGGCGGCCAGGTCAACATCGGTCACGATGTCGGAGCGGCCCTTGAAATGGACTTCGTGCTCTGAGCTGAACCGGTCCCGGATTATCGTCCCGGCGGCGCGGGCGGCCTCCAAAGCAACATCCATGGCGCCCCGTCCATTCTTAGAAACCGGCGAATCATAAGGCATATAAAAACCCACTGTCTAAAATAAAAGGATCGGAAAAGAGCCGAAGGCCCACGATGGAATCGGGGCTAACTACCCGAGGCCCATTTTCTCATAGACCTCGGCGATGGTCTCCTGCGCGATGGCCCTAGCCCTCTTCCCGCCCTCGTGGAGAATCTCCTGGACGTAGCCGGGCCGGGCCTGGATCTCTTCCCGGCGTTCCCGCAGGTCCTTGAGGTAGTCGTTGATGCTGTCAGCCAGGTGGCGCTTGCAGTCGACGCAGCCCCTGGCGGCGGTAGTGCACTCGTTGTAGACGGTCTGGGTAGCCTCCGCTCCGCTGAAGATCTTGTGCAGCGAGTAGACGTTGCAGACCTCCGGGCGGCCCGGGTCGTCCCGGCGAATGCGTTGCGGGTCTGTGAAGGCCGTCAGCACGCGCTTGGTGGTCTCTTCGGGGGTGCCGGCCAGGTCCAGGTGATTATCAAGTGTCTTGGACATCTTGTTCTGGCCGTCCAAGCCCAGCAGCAGCGGCGCTTCCGTGAGCTTGGCCTGGGGTTCGGGGAAGGTCTCGCCGAACATGTTGTTAAAACGGCGGACTATCTCCCGGGAGAGTTCGATGTGGGGCACTTGGTCCTGGCCCACCGGCACGGTGTCGGCCTTGTAGAGGATGATGTCGGCGGTCTGGAGCACCGGATAGCCAACCAGCCCGTAATTCACCGATTCCTCGGTCTCGCTCATCTGCCGCACCTTATCCTTGAAGGTGGGCACCCGGGTCAGCCATCCGAGGGGCGTGACCATGCTGAGAAGGGCCTGGAGGGTCATGACCTCCGGGACGTGGGACTGGACGAAAACGATGCTTTTTTCCGGGTCGATGCCGGCCGCCAGCCAGTCCAGTATCATGTCTTCGATGTTGGGCTTGATGTCTTTAACATCTTCCCCAGACTCCAGAGTCGTGAGTGCGTGGATGTCCACGGCGCAGTAGATGCAACTGTAGTCTTCTTGCAAGGTGACCCAATTCTGGAGGGCCCCCATATAGTTGCCCAGATGCAGCAGGCCGGTGGGCCGCATGCCGGAGAAGATTACGCCTTTATGGCTGGGATTGGCTGGTTGGGTCATATCACCGAATCACACGTAAAATTGGCGAAAATCACGCCTGAGGGAACCCCAAAAGTGTAGCATAGGGGCATGGCAGCGGCAATACTGGACACGGTAGGGCGGTTACTCCGGCCACTTGAAGTGCTTCGAGACCAGGCGGTAGAAGCCCCAGCCGAAATCCCAGGCGTGCAGCGCGCCGTATGCCATCCAGCGGTCCAGTTCGGCACGGGCCTCCGGGTGCATGGCCTCGCCTGGCTGGAGCGTGGGAAGTATGTCTTCGTTCTCGCACTCGTAGATGGCTAGGTACTTGGGGCCTGAATTAAACCCATCCAGCGCCGGATGTTCTAGGACCCGGAAGCGGCCAGCCAAAGCGTAGCCAGGAATCTTCAGCAGGTTGGGAACGTGGGATTCGTCGTACCAGCGGTCCCACTCAGTTTCATGCTCCGGGTCTACACCGGCGGTTACGATGCTGATCGGCCGGTCAGACTCCAGTAGCGGCGGTCTGAGTGGAGTACCGCTTATCTGCTCGTAGACATTGGCCACGTGCCCGGACATGCCGTCCAGCCGGCTGAAGGCAGCAAACTCGCTGGCGGCTATGGGGTGAAAATCAGGGCTGCCGTTGCGGTCGAGTATCGACGGGAAATCCGAAGCGTGCTTGATTCTATACAAAGCCGTAAACCTGGTGGCGCCGCCCTCGCTCTCTTCGAGATTGATGTACCTTTGGGCCCACGTTAACCCTGGGATACGCAGCAGATTGGGGAGGTGGCTGTTGTACCAGGTGTTGAAGGCCCCAAGATGCTCGTCGGTGCAGGTGACCTGGACCATCAACAACAGAGGATCATCAGGCATTCTGCGCCAACGACTCCAAGAGTCCGCCAGAATAGCCGGGGTCTTCCAGGCCTCTTTGCTCGCCCCGGAGGTAGCCGATCTGGCCACCGTGCTGATTGAACTCCCAGAGTAGCTGCTGGCACATGATCGGCAGAGTGATGGTGCCGCCCCTGGGATTGGTCACGATCAGGCCGTTGAAGTCGGAATCGCTCAGAGACTCGAAGTACTCGATGCTCTCTTGCCGGATTGCCGCGACGTACTCCAACAAGGCCGCTGTGTCGGGGGCCTGGTAAGCCTTTAGGTCTTTAAGTGTGAAGCCGTAGCCGGTGTCGTTTTCCACGGCGGGGGCGCGCCCCAACCTCTCGGCCCAGTCGCCACTCTCCCACAATTGGGCGTCGCCCTTGAGACGGGAGTACAACCAGCGATCCAGAGTGCGGGCGTAGTGCCAGACCAAGAATGCGATGGACGAGCATTGATCGTTGGGAGTCCAGGCCATCTCTGCTGGGCAAAGACCGTCCACCGCCCGCATCATGGAGTTGTAATGCTGCTCGAAACAGCCCTGGACAAATAGTTTTAGTTCCATAGGAGAATCACCTGCGTGGCCTGGAATAGACGGCCAATTATAGCAAGCGAGAACGCCAAACAGCCAAGTAAAGCGAAGGAATTACTGGAGAATCAACTCGAACTGGCGACGCCTACAGGAAACGCGGCGCGCCGCCGACGCCTATTCTTCGGGGTCTGCGTCTAGGCGTCCGCCGAGTTCGCTTAGGAACTGTTCGATCTCCGGGGACAGTTGTGTGGCCGATGCCGTGGTCTCGGTGGCCGGCGAAGACGCCTCTTCCGAGTCGAGCTGAGCATCGTAATAGGCTTCCATCTGCTGAATCAAAGTCTTGAGTTCTGTGTTCCGGTCCAGGGTCGAGTTCAGCTCCCGGTATTGCCGCTGTCCCCGGCGCACTGGGGCGAGGTCGGCGGGGATGTTGTTGTAGACCGACGACAGGACTTCGATCATGCGGGAAGTCCCGGCGTAGTCCTCTTCCAACTGGACGTACTGGGGCAGGTGGACCATGAAGTTGATGGACTCTATGCCAACCTTCTCGATACCTTCCGAGAGCAGGTTCATGATGGTTGTGGGGCCCTGGTAGGTGCTCTGGCGCACCTTGAAGTTGGGCACCGGGCGGTTCTGGACCACGTCGCCCAGACTGCCGGTGACCAATAATGGCCGGGTGTGAGGCACCGCGTCGTACATGGCTCCCAGACGGCAGTAGCGTTTCACGTTGAAGTGGTTCACCACTTCCAGTATGGAATCCGTGTAGTCCTCGCCGTTGGAGTGTGGCTCCATCAGGTGGAGGAACAGGTAATCGGGTCCGTCATCGGTGATGGCGTAGCGGATGATGCTGTTGGGAATCTTGACCTCGCGCTTGCCGTCCACCAGTCGCATGTTGGGACGGTACCGGGTGAAGTCGAAGAAAGTTCCCGGCCGGGACAGGCGTCCCAATTCCTTGGAACCCATGAACCGTTCCAGACGGTTGAGCGTGAGTGTGCCTACCCTGCCAACGTCCACCCACGGACGCACCATCGCGAATACGTGGGGGTCTCTTAGCTCGGGCAGTGGTTCAATCAGATCAAAAGCGCCGATTTGCATAGGCTCATCTTGCCAGAATAGCTTCGGATTTTCAAGCCCCGCCGTGCCTTCAGGCGAGCGTGCTCATCTCTGGTTAAGCATGGTGTCGGCCGAGCCCAGGCCTTCCAAGGCCAGTCCGTAGCCCAACATGTCGTGAATCAGGCGTTTAACCACCATGGTCATGGCTACCCGGCTGTAGCGCAGCACGATGTCCGATTGCTGGGCCATCTGTTCCGCCAACTCCCAAGCCCGAGGCAGAAGCTCGCTCTGGGGCATGACTTCGTTGACCAACCCCAGTTCCTTGGCTTCTTGGGCCTCGATCCGCTGGCCGGTGAAAAGGAAATACCGGCCCCGGTTCAGTCCTAACAATAATGGATAGATGATGTGCATGCCGTCGCCTGGTACGAGACCGCTCATGAAGTGGCCCGAGTCCTGGAAGGCGGCTGTGTCCGAAGCAAGGACGATGTCGCAGAGCAACGGGATCTCCGAGTGGCGAAGGGCCGGACCGTTGATGGCGCTGATCATAGGCACTTCAACGTCCAAGAGGCTGGTCAGGATGCGTTTGCCTTCCCAGTAGGTCTGGTCCCAATCTTTGGGCGCCCGTTTGGGCGTGCCAGCGGCGGTGCCCTGAGGACCGGTGAAAGCGTCCCCAGTGCCGGTCATGATGACGATACGGTTCTCGGTATCGCTGCTCACATCGACGAACACTTGCGAGAACTCTTTATGCGGACTTCCTCCCCACTGCAACGGCCCGCCGTCCGTGTGGAAGGTCATCTGTAGGATACCGTTCCGGCGCTCCATGCGGATGCTTGGGTATTTATCGGCGTATTCGTCCAGAGAAGCCATAACTATGTCTCCCGTTGATATCGCCGGGTCTGGGAAAGCGGGACTCCTGAATGAGGGACCGCGCCGGTTTAAGCCCTGGGGTCGTCGGCGCCCCCAGCACCATTGGGCAGACCATCAGGAAAATGGTCAGGGAATGGGGGTACAGGCTCGCTGACCACAGCAGCGGCGGGTGTGTTGATCAGCGCCTGGGGTGGAGCTTCGTTGGGAACAGCGTGCCGGACGACGAAATTGGCCACATCGCGGTAGAGCGGTTCGTCCAAGTTGCAGCCCCGCAGCATGGTGAAGTTGGGGTCGAGTTCCTCCAACATCTGTTTGATTCTGGTGTCGCCGTGGCGGGCAGCCAGAGCGTAGGCGAGGCCGCGGGTGTCGCGGTCCAATGAGCGCTCGTGCTCTTCGCCCTCTTCCAGCTCGACGTCGTAATCGACACGGTCGGCGACGCCCAACGCCTCCATGGCCTGGCGGCGGGAAGAGTCTATATCTTTGATCAACGTGTAGAGATCGATCACCGCGCGAGCGGCGTGGCCCAGCAGCTCCGGAACGCGGTTCTGCTTGTCAGCCGCTGATTGGGCCGCATTTCGGGCCTTGGAGAAAGAGTCCTCTTTGGCCCTCTGGCGTTCTTCTTCCTTCTGGGCTTTGGCCTTTTGCAGACGCAATTGGGGAGCTTCCGCAGCTAATGGTTCCAACCGCTGCATCTCTCTTTCCGCAGATTCGGCTTGCCTCAGACGGTCGCTAAAGGTCTCGTCGATCCCGTTTCCGTTGACCATGTTGAATGCTCCTAAACCACTGGTTGCCGCCTGTTTTGAGTCCCGGACCGGCCGTTTTCACCGGAGACGCACAACCAAGGGCTGCGCGTAGCTGCCCCATTTAGCCATGATAGCCAGCGCAACACAACATCCTCTAGGGCGACGCGCGCCGATTTCCAATCTTTTGGCCCCATCCACGCCTGGCTTGACCGGCACATGCAGCTTGAATAGACTGCCGGTGGCGGAAGTTTCACCCAACAAATCAGGCGGTCTGTACATGCCACGTGCTGCATTCATCTACGAAGACGCCCTGTCTCGCCATGAGTTACGCTCGGACCACCCCATGCGGCCGGTGCGCCTGCGCTACACCTACGAGCTACTCCGAGAATACGGGGCCTTCGATCATCCCGACGCGGTGCTGCTGGACCCCCGGTCCGCAACCGAAGATGAGCTGGCCTGGCTGCACACCTCTGAGTACATAGCCGCGGTCAAAGCCCTTGGCTCGGGCGAGGGTAGAGTTGACGGCGCACGGTTTGGCTTCAGCGGCCAAGGGGACAACCCGGTCTATCCCAACATGTTTGAAGCGGCCGCCCTGAGCACCGGAGGGTCGTTACTCGCCGCCGAGATCGTTGCCAGCGGCGAAGTGCGCGCGGCCTTTAATATATCGGGCGGACTGCACCATGCGGCCGCGGGTCACGCCTCCGGGTTCTGCGTCTTCAACGACCCGGCCCTGGCCGTCCACTATTTCTTGAACAAGGGTATGCGCGTCGCCTATGTGGACATCGACGCCCACCACGGCGACGGAGTTCAAGAGGCTTTCTACAGCGATGACCGGGTGCTGACGATCTCGGTCCACGAATCGGGCCAATATCTGTTTCCCGGCACGGGCTTCGTGTCCGAAGTGGGAATGGGCGCGGGCCGGGGTTATTCGGTCAACCTGCCGTTGTACCCCTACACCGGCGACGATGATTACCTGGAGGCCTTCAGTCAGGTTGTACCGCCACTGATCCGGGCCTTCGCCCCCGACGTGCTGGTGACCCAACTGGGCATCGATAGCTACCACAGCGACCCGCTGACCCACCTCCAGGTGACCACCGCGGGCTACATCGAGGCGGTGCGGCAGTTGGCGGGGCTGGGGCTGCCCTGGCTGGCGTTGGGCGGCGGGGGTTACGACGTGAATGCGGTCGCTAGGGCGTGGACCCTGGCGTACGGAGTGATGCTAGACATCGACTGGCCGGACCAGCTACCCGCAGGCTTCGCCCAAGAGCACGGCGCCGGAAGCTTACGGGACCAGCTAAACCCGGAGGTCCCATCCCACATCGAAACAGACATCAGAAGGCATCTAGAGGACACGGTAGGGGAGATCCGGCAGCAGATCTTTCCGGTGCATGGGCTTGGTGGGTAGTGGGGCTTCAAAATTCAGAAGGCCACGACAACTTCTGTCATTCCTCTCCTTCCGCGGAAGGAGAGGAATCTCGTTGCGAGTGGGAAAACACAGTGGAGAGCAAAGAGACCCCTGCTAAACTCGAGGTGACAGGTGCGGAGAACCTTTAGGCACTTGGATGTGGCAAAAAAGAAAGCGGAGGCGTTAGCCCCCGCTTTCTTTCTAGTACAGGTTGTTGTACCGGCTAGTTTACGTGTTGCTCCTTGTTGAGCATCTCTTTGGCTTCGTCGCCCACGTTGGCCTCGATGCAATCGCGCAACGTCGAATAGACAGACTTGTTGAGAGCGTCCATCATCCAGGCCTCGTAGTCGGGGTCGGTCTGATAGGTGTTCTTCAGGGTCACCAGGCGCTGAAACAGGCTAAGATAATGATACTGAAGTGGCGTCAGGTCCTTGTCGATACCTGCCAGCGTCCAGTCGTTGTCAGCGACCGGTGTATCCATATCTGAGTCCAAGTTCGGCATTACCTCTTCAGCATTGCCGCCGCCCAGGACTTCCGGGTCTGCCTGATCTTGTTGTCCGCTCATGCTACCTCCATCGGCCGTTGTCTTCGATCGCTCGAAGGCAGGTCCAATTTGGGGTGTCTGTTTGTTCGTTAAGGAGTGCCTATCTACCATCTGGTCTACCGATTGTCTCTTGGCTTGATTATAGCAGACCGGGCTCCTTAAGCAACATAATACCGAATCTATGCTTGGGTTTTCGCGGGAATTTCAGTGGATATTCGGGTGAAATTCAAACCTTGCCATAGCTTAGATTTTCTTCCAGCCTAGATACTACGGTCAAACTGGGCGGCTGGACTCAGGGCTAGACCTCCCTGAACTCACCTTCAACGGTGCCGTCGTCGTCAGACGGTCCTTCGGAACCGCCGTCCGCACTAGGGTCACCCGAATCTCCGCTGGGGGCGCCGTCTTCCGTGGCCGCACTCTGGCTATACACCACTTCGCCCAGGCGCTGCAAGGCGCTATTCAGTTCGGTAGTCGCCGTTTGCATCTCGGCTGTGTTATTGGCGGCGATTGCCGCCTTCAGCGCGTCGATCTTGGCTTGGACATCGGTTTTGAGTTCCTCGTCCACCTTGTCAGCGTTGTCTGCCAACAGCTTCTCGCTATTGTAGACCAGTGAGTCGGCCTGGTTGCGGGTTTCAACCTCTGCGCGGCGCACTTGGTCGGCTTCCTCATTCTGTGCAGCCTCGTCTACCATGCGCTCGATGTCTTCTTTCTCCAGACCGGAACCTGACTGAATTACGATCTTCTGTTCCTTGCCGGTCCCCTTGTCCTGGGCCGACACACTCAGGATGCCGTTGGCGTCGATGTCGAAGGTGACTTCGATCTGGGGGATACCCCTGGGCGCGGGCAGCAGGCCGTCCAGCATGAACCGCCCGATGGACTTGTTATCCGACGCCATGGAGCGTTCGCCCTGGAGGACGTGGATATCCACCGTGGTCTGGTTCTCAGCGGCCGTGGTGAAAGTTTCGTTCTTCTTGGTAGGGATGGTGGTGTTCCTGGAGATCAGCGTGGTCATCACGCTGCCCAGCGTTTCCAGACCGAGGGTCAAAGGAGTGACGTCCAGAAGCACGATGTCATCGACTTCCCCGGCCAATACGCCTGCCTGAATGGCGGCGCCCAAGGCCACGGCTTCGTCGGGGTTCACGTTCAGGTTGGGCTCCTTGCCGAAGACCTGCTTAACCTTTTCATGAACGGCCGGCATGCGGCTCATGCCGCCCACCATGAGCACTTCGTCGATGTCGCTCGCGCTCAGTCCGGAGTCGGTCAAAGCCTGCCGGCAGGGACCCTCGGTCCGGTCTACGAGTTCCGAGACCAACTGTTCGAGCTTGGCCCGGCTGAGCGTCTTGACCATGTGCTGCGGCCCGCTGGCGTCGGCGGTGATGAATGGCAGGTTGATCTCGGTCTCAAGGACACTGGACAGCTCCACCTTGGCCCGTTCCGCGGCGTCGCGCAGGCGTTGCAGGGCCATACGGTCGGCAGCCAGATCGATGCCTGTCTCCGCCCTGAATTCGACGATCATCCATTCCAGGATCAGTTGGTCGAAGTCATCTCCGCCCAAGAAGGTATCGCCGTTTGTCGACTTGACCTCGAACACTCCGTCGCCCATCTGAAGGATGGTGATATCGAAGGTACCGCCGCCAAGATCGAATACTGCGATGGTGGAGTCGGTCTTGGTCTTGTCCAGCCCGTACGCCAGTGACGAGGCCGTTGGCTCGTTGATGATTCGGAGCACTTCCAGTCCGGCAATGGTCCCGGCGTCTTTGGTTGCCTGGCGCTGTGCGTCGTTGAAGTAAGCTGGGACCGTGATCACTGCCTGGGTTATCTTCTCGCCCAACTTGGCTTCGGCGTCCTGCTTGATCTTCTGGAGAACGAAGGAAGAGATCTGGGGCGGAGCGTGGGCGTCGTCGCCCAACTGCACCATGGCGTCGCCGGTGGGGCCAGCCACGATCTTGTAGGGCAGTTTGGACATGGCGTTCTGAATCTCAGCGTCGTTGAACTTGCGACCCATGAGCCGCTTCACCGAAAAGAGGGTGTTCTCCGGATTGGTTACGGCCTGCCGCTTGGCGACTTGGCCAACGTAACGCTCACCGGTTTTGGTGTTCAAGGCAACGACGGACGGGGTGATGCGGCCGCCTTCAGCGTTCTCCACGACCACGGGCTCACCGGCTTCGATGATCGCCGCGACTGAGTTGGTTGTTCCGAGGTCGATTCCCAGGACTTTAGCCATTTGGTCTCTCCTAAATACTCACGCGCTGGTGACGATATTGATGCAGTGGGATGATTTGGGGTTTGCTATCTGATCTTACTTTGATTCTGATGGGTCTTTGGGGGCCGTGGCCACCATAACTTGGGCTGGGCGAATGACCCGGTCATGTAACCGGAATCCAGGCCTCAGTATCTGTGTGATGTAGCCCGGCTCCACCTCGCTTGACTCTTCGGTGCCCACAGCTTCGTGCTCCATGGGGTTGAACATCAGTCCCACGGCTTCGATGGCCGCCACGCCCTCGGATTCTAGCACGCCGGTTAATTTCCGCTGGATCAGCTTGATCCCTTCGAGAAAAGAGTCATTGATCTCGCTGCTGGATTCGGTGTGGCTGATGGCCAGGTCCAACTCCTCCAAGACCGGGAGGATATTGGCGATCAACCGGCTGTTGGCGTACTTGGCGTTGGCGATGCGGTCTTCGTCGGTCCGGCGCCTGAAATTGACCATCTCCGCCTGGGCCCGCTGGGCGGTGTCCAGGTTCTCGGCGGCCTCTTGCTGCGCTTGTTCTAGGCTGGTCTTCAAGGAACTCACCTGGTCCTCCAAAGGGAGACTGTCCAAGTCGACTCCGGCTTGCGCCAAGAGTTCTTCCAGTTCTTGTTCCAGTCCCGGAGATTCGGGCCGTTCCGCCCGCTCTTCTTGCTCTTCGGGCTGGTCATCTGATTCGTTCGGTCCTTTCCCCATTGAGGCATTCCCCTAGATGTGATCGGTCTTGGTCCGGGTAAGCCGGCGTTAACGGTCGACCGGCAGATTCAGGCTGTTGAATAATAAGTCCATCTCTTCTTGTACCACCTGTTGGGCTGCAGGGATACCCTCAAGCCGGTCGATGATCCGCTGCTTGATGGTGGACATATTGTCGAAGGCCGCCAAGGCGAATTCAACTCCAGCCAAGTTCAGGCCCAATTCGTCGGACAGATACCGGATCAATCGGACCTTTCTGATGTCCTCGGTGGAATAGAGCCGCAGCATCCCGATGGTCCGTCCAGGGTTGATCAGCCCCAGCCGTTCGTACTTGCGCAGCGTCTGGGGGTGCATGTCCAGTATCCGCGCGGCCACGCTGATGATATAGACGCCCTGGACCTCGATCACCGGTTCGTCATTGGCAGGCGGAGCGGTGGGTGAGATGTCCGTATTTTCGGGCCGAATTGGAGGGGTTTGGCCCGGGGTCACAGACCGGTCGTCTACGCGAGGTCTCTGCTGTTGGCTCATTTGGACTCCCCGGACACGCCACCGGAAGCTATGGGATGGAACATCGGGTGGCGTAATTCGGTCACATTGTTGACCGGCGATTAATCACATGATAGAGTCTGATACGATTCGTGTCAAGATTGGTGCAACAGCCTGCATTATATGACTTAAGATAATCCGGTTAATGGCTGAAGCCAAATAAGAGTTGGGCCAGGACGGTTCAGCAACCGGGAAAAAGGAGGTTAATCATGATGTACTTCAAGGAATGCCCAAAGTGCCACGGTGACCTATTCGACGGAGAGGACCTTCATGGCCGGTATGTAAGCTGTATCCAGTGCGGATACATGCGCGACCTGCCTGAGGAGATCCCCCATCCGCTGGCTGGCAAGAGCTTCGTGATCGACGCTCCCAAGCCAGCCAAGAAGCGCCGGAAAAAGGTCGCTCGAGCCGCCTGATATTTGATTAGGTCGATGCAAAAGAGGGGCGGCTATCTAGCCCCCCTCTTTTTGTTCTGTCTAGGACCTTCTGCTATTTGGTCAGTTCGGGCCAGAAGCGTTCTTCTCTCCAGGGATCGCCGTCGTTGTGGTAGCCGCGCTGCTCCCAGAATCCGGGGGCATCTTTGGCGATGAGCTCGATTCCGTTGACCCACTTGGCGCTCTTCCAGGCATAGATACTAGGGACGACCAGCCTTAGGGGCCAGCCGTGGCTCGTGCCCAAAGGCTCGCCTTCCTGCTTGTGGGCCAGTATCCCCTCATCCATGGCCAGGTCCAGCGGGAGGTTGGTGGAGTAGCCGCCGTAGCAGTGGGCCATAACGAACTTGGCTTCCGGTTTGGGGCCGGCGGCGGTGACCAGGTCGTTAAAGTTCACGCCCTCCCAGGTGTTGTCCAGCTTGCTCCACTGGGTGACGCAATGGAAATCGGCCAGCGTGGTAGTCCATTTGAGGTTGGAGAATTCTTCCCAGTTGAGGGTAATCTCCCTTTCCACCAGGCCAAACACTCGGAT
>Ga0208113_1000076_pt1 | contig 45552 bp, 44 predicted proteins | sample Knorr_S7_td_NADW_FD_185598 | JGI IMG/M metagenome (GOLD analysis project Ga0208113, IMG submission 185598) | Marine microbial communities from Southern Atlantic Ocean transect - Knorr_S7_td_NADW_ad_2505m_LV_A (SPAdes) (version 2) | ecosystem: Environmental > Aquatic > Marine > Oceanic | place...
GATACGGCGCCGGAAGCTCGTTCTTCTTGCAGAACTCGGCAAGCATCGCGTTATAGAAAATCATGAACTCAGCGATCATGGTCCTAGCCGGATTGGAGCGTTGAAGCACATTCACGGTTATCTCGCCCGACTCCGACACCTTGACCGATAGCTCGTCCCTGTCCAAGTTCGGTGTTCCGGTCGACTCGCGCTTGGCCTTGATTTTTTTCGCCAGCACTCTCAGACTTGACAGTTCGCGGTGCATCGGGGCGTTCTGATCCGCGATGCGAGCGTCAACAGTGTCGTAACTGAGCGCCGCGCGGCTTTGGATTATCGACGGCGTGACCTCCCAACTAACAACTTCTGCGTCCTTGGATATCGTCGCCAGCAGGCTAACCGCAAGCCTGCGCTCACCAGGGGAAAGACTGCCCAAGTCTGCTGCGACCTGTGGGGGCAGCATCCAGATTTTCCGTTCAGGAAGGTACATTGTCGCCATGCGACGGTCGGCGTCTTTGTCCAGAGCAGATTCGGGTTGGACGATGGAGCTTGCGTCGGCGATGTGGATTCCGACTCGGTAAGCGTCGGTCATGACGCCGTCGATATCGGCTTCGACATATTCGATGGATAGACCGTCGTCTCGATCCGTCGTGTCTTCGTCATCTACCGTAATTACATCTAGAGATGTCAGATCGCGGCGGTGCGAGTCATCGAACTGGGAGGATACGTCCAATGAGCTGGCTTCAGCCAGAACGTCGTCGCTAAACTCAATTGGAATAGCTGCCTGTTCCAGGGCCAGGAATTCGTCTCTGGAAATGTGCCCCGCGTTCGCCAATGTCAGGAAGGCGGTCCTTTGTGGGTCTCGTGATACGTCCGTTATGCTTTCGAGGTATTTTTTAGCCGACGCTGCCCTGGTGTAGTCGTCACCGAACACAGCCAGTCCGCGAATTTGGTCAAGAAGGTGGGCCTGGTGTGACGTAATCTCTTCTGGAAGCTTGCCTGAGGATAAACACTCCGCGAGAGCCACCGCTTCTTCTGCGTGTCTTGCGGTCCGTTCTCGGCGGGTTTCCAACTCGGCGACCTCTTCGCGGGTCCGAGGCGTGTATTCGCCGCCTTTTGTCGTGAATCTCAGGTCGTTTCTGTCGAGGTGAAATAACAAACCTACCCGTTGAGCAGATGTCGGCTCGTCGCTCCAATAAAGTTCTGCCATATCCTCCAGGCTCAAGGCATCGCGGTCATCGCACACGATGTCCCAGAGGTCAGTCAGGTCGAGTTCGGATGCCACGGTCTCTGCCTCTCGTGTCAGATTTTCCACGGCTTCGTGGCCGGCGGCTTTCATCCCCGTCGTCAACATCACCCTTGCCAGCGGTAGGCGCGCTTCCTTGTTCCTTCCGATCGCTATTTTGACCCTTGTTGAGTCGGCCTCAACGAAGCGGCCGATTCCTGGCCCACTGTTCAGGCGCACAACTATTAACTCACCAGATTGCATATGTTCCTCGGGGTTCGGGCTGCCTGCGAATAGCCGGCAGCCGTGGGGTTTTTGTGTTCAATATTTCGAGCAAAAACCTGGCACATCGCTTAGACCTTTCGTGCCAGCAGTCGCATGGTTTACTCCAATAGGTATGATAACATCTCGGACTTGCTAAGACGGTTGCCTGGCGTCCACCGACGCTGGTACTCTGCCGTCAGACTGAACACGATGCCAGGAGATATTCACATGAACCCACATCAGACTCGAGCGCTTGAGATACTTGAATCGCTGGGCAATCGCCCTGCTGCCCCCTTCCATGAAGGAGGCCCAGCGAGCTATCTGATTGAGCAGGCCACCGTGTTAGGCGTCGATGTTCGTGTGGACGAGTTCGGAAACGTGATAGCGCATTACGCGGGAGGCGATCTGGAGACCGAGCGCGTCGACCCGCCAATTGCCTACGTGGCTCACATGGATCACCCGGGTTACGAGATCGTCGAGGTCGGGGAACGGGGAACCATTGCCAGAGCGCTGGGTGGGGTGCCTGTCGTTTCCATGAAACAGTCGGTTGCCGTGCTTGCGCTTCTTTCGGACGGAAGCAGGGTTCGCGCGAAACTCATCCCTCCTGGAGGACCGTTGTCTGACGATCCAGATGATCGGTTAGTCCTGGTGGAGTTTGAAGTCGATGTCGAGTTCGCGCCGCCTGTGCCTCTTGTGTTCGATCTGGTGAACTTCACATTAGACGGCGATCTAATCAGGATGCGCGCCGCCGATGACCTAGCTGGTTGTGCCTCCGGATTGGCGGCTCTAGAGCGAATCGTGGCCGACGAAGTAAACGTGGATTTCTACGCCGTTTGGACCCGAGCAGAGGAGGGCGGGCTATGGGGCGCAAGACTGATGGCTGAGGCCGGAACTCTGCCGAAAGACACGCTGGTTGTGTCCATCGAGTCCAGCCCTGTGATTCCTGGGGTCGCTCAGGGTGAAGGGCCGGTCATCCGCACAGGGGACAGGATGTTTACATTCGATGCCGACGCCGAGCAGATATTCATTGTCGCCCAAGACGCCATCCAGTCGAGGAATCCCAACTTCAAAGTCCAACGCCAGCTTATGAGCGGCGGCTCGTGCGAGGCCACAGCGTTCGCGGTGTTCGGCTACAAGGCGACCGGCATAGCGTTCCCGCTGGGTAACTGGCACAACGCCACTACGTTCATCGGTGACCCGCAAGGAGGCATCGGCCCTGAGTACATCCACGTCGACGATTTCCTGGGAGGCGTCGAACTGCTCACCGAGGCCGCAAAGAGCGTCGGCAAGCGCAATGACTCTCCTACACGTGCCAGAGTGCGGCAGATTCCCGCCAATATCCGTGCGAGGATGGCGTCGTCTGGACAGTGGGTTTAACGGTATTTAGGCCTCGCTGGTGTCCCACCCGTAGATGGCCCAGTAACCGACTTTCGGAACGTCCGACACTGTGGTTAGCCCCTGAGCGCGTTTGATCCTCTGTATGTTGAACAGGTGAGTGGTCTCTTCAAAGTAGATGTGTCGCATGACGGCTTCGTACAGCATCACGGCTTTCGTGGGGTCGTCGGTCAGATTGACACCAGTGTGGTGGGCTTTGTTCATCAACTGCCATTGGAGATTCTGTTGTTGAATTACGGAATGCGCTCGTAGAAACCCAACATTTCTTTCGGACAAAACGCGTTGGGCCAGTACGATAAATTCCTTGAGCTTGCCTAAGATAACCGAGAGGGCGTGGTATTTGTTGTCATCCATTCTTCGGTCGAAATCTGAATTTGCTATCGCGTTCACGTCATCGACACCGTGATCGCCGTCGGGAAACAGCGTGTCTCCCAAGCGTAGAACGAGCCAACGAGGAATGAGCGACGCCATGTGGCTCAGTTGGACCCTGATGCTCCAGTCAGCCCAACCCCATTCGTCGGACCTGAAATCTAACTGTTCGTCGGTCAAGTCTCTGACCTCGGCGTCAATCAGGTCGTAGAGCGTCGCGTATTCGGGGAACAGGACTGTTCCTGGCGAGTCGTCCGAAACCGGCTGGCTTGTCATGTTGGCTCCTTGCACGTTGGCGACTTAGGGGTCAAACGTGCTTTTCCAAGAGTTCCTTGAGTTGCTGCATTGACAGATTCCCGCCGCTCATTATCAGCACGACTTTTTTGCCCGCAAGTTGGTCCTTGATCTTGACGGCACCCGCCAAAGAAGCGGCGCCTGCATGTTCGGTCAGGTTGTGGGTGTTCTCCAGGTGGAGAATCACCGCTTGGTCCATTTCGTCGTCGCTGACCAGAACGAAGTCGTCGAGTTGCTCGGTAAGAATATCCAACGTCGTCTGATAGCCGCTGCCAGTTGCGAGACCTTCTGCATGGCTTCGCATCGGAGCCTCCACGATCTCGCCCTCTTTCCACGAGAGGTAAACGGCTGGAGCCTGTTCGGACTGCACGCCAATCACCTTGATTTTCGGATTGATGCTCTTCGCGACGATGCACGCTCCGCTGGCGCCGCTGCCGCCGCCGATAGGGACAATTATCACGTCAACGTCGGGCAGGTCTTCCAGGATTTCCAATGTGTATGTGCCCACGCCTGCGATCAACTGAGGCTCGTTAACCGGATCAATGTATCGGTAGCCTTCTTCTTTGGCGAGAATCTGAAGGTGGGCTTTGGCCTCATCGAAGAAAGCGCCGTGATGGATGACCTCAGCTCCGAGATTTAGCATGCTCTCGACCTTGCCTGGGTTGGCATTTTCTGGGACGCCTACAACGGCCTTCATTCCGAACACCGAGGCGGCGTAGGCGATCGACTGCCCGTGGTTGCCGCTTGAAGCGGTGGCGACTCCTCTCGCTCGCTCTTTTGCTGACATCTGTGAGATCAGGTTTATGCCTCCTCGCATCTTGAACGCACCAAGCCGCTGGTGATTCTCGTGCTTGACGTACACCGCTTCGGCGCCCAAAAGTTTGTCCAGAGAGATGTAGCGGTGCAGGGGAGTGCGCGTGACGTGGCCGGCGATTCGCTTCTGGGCATCCAGAACGTCTCGGAGGGTCGGAGTCTGGCTCAAGGGTCGTCTCCTTAGTCATCAAACTGAAGTTTTGGGTTGACAACTAAGGATACTGGTTTCGAACAGGTTGTGAAAGATTCATTGCGATCCAACGGATCGGCTCTTAATGGCGTTGACCTGCTCCCGCAGCAGAACCGCATTCCAGCCGAGACCGACGGCCGACTTGAAATCGGACTCAGCCAACTCATCGTTGCCTTTGCCTGTGTGGGCCAGCGCGCGAAAGGCGTAGTAGTCTGATTTTTTGTTATCTATTCTAATCGCCTGATCCAAGCTGTTTATCGACCTGGCGTAAGAGCCAACGGCCAGGTGAGCCGCGCCCTTGGAGTAAAGTGTGTCAGACGCTTCAGGATCAATCGCCAGCGCTTCCTCGAAGTTCTCGATGGCCCGAATGTGATCGCCCTTACCACCGTAAGCCAGTCCCCTGTTATGGAAAGCATCGGAGTATTCCGGATAGTGTCGGATGGCGTCATCAAAATCTTCGATGGCCAGAGTGAGGGTGCCTAGATTGGCCCTCAGGAGTCCTCGATTGTAGTAGCTCTGATACTGATTCGGGAATGCGTCGATAGCTTTTGTGTACTCCTCGATTGCTTCCTCGGATCGATCGGCACGCTGGTGTTCGATGGCAAGATCATAGTGCTCTTGGGCTTTGTCTGGATTGTCGACGCAGGCTGTCGCCAAGAACATCATACCCACGCAGATCATCGAGACAATGTTGCTATTCATCTACCGACACTCCAGAATCTGGATTGAATCGTTGCCAACAGCCGAGTTCCAGCCGCGCAGTTACTTGACCGAGGCGCTACGATGTTGGACATGTAAGCATCTAACGGCAAAGGGGTCAATACATGGCGGGCAAATCAAAACCTCAGATCAAAACTGGCAGAAGTGCGGTGTACACCAATGGAGGCGTGGTCGCGTCGATATCCCCATTGGCCGCGTCGGCCGGCGTTCGAGTTCTGGCCGATGGCGGCAACGCCTTCGACGCCGCAATTGCGACCGCAGCCGTCGAAGCGGTGACCGTCTCTGCTGGTTGCGGTCTGGGCGGAGAGCCGTTCGTTATCATGTATGAAGCCAAGACCGGCAGGGTGTACGGCCTCAATGGCAGCGGCAAAGCTCCGATGGCCGCCACTCGTGATTACTTCGTCAGCAGAGGGCACAAAACGATGCCGCTGACTGGGCCGCTCGCAGCCGCGATTCCTGGTGAGGTAGCGGGATGGGAAGATATACTGGAGCGGTTCGGAACTCGCACTCTCGCCAGTCTCCTGGAACCGGCTATTGGGTACGCAGAGGAAGGCCACGCAGTGTCTGCCAGAACAGCCCGTGGCTTCCAGATGATGAACGATAAGCTAAGCGCTTATCCTGACACAGCGGCAGTCTTCACCAAGAACGGCGCCCCTCTTGAAGAGGGCGAGATACTCGTTCAGAAAAACCTCGCGAACACGCTTCGCCGCGTCGGCGCGGGTGGTTCCGAGGAGTTTTATCGAGGCGACACTGCCAGGGAAATGGTCAGGGCCATACGGGCCGCTGGAGGCCTCTACACCGAGAAGGAATTCGCCCAGCACAAGTCCACTTGGCACGAACCACCCATTTCGACAACGTACAGAGGTTACACAGTCTACGAGACCACTCCTCCGTCCCAGGGTTTCTTGCTTTTGGAAATGTTGAACATCATGGAAGGCCTGGATATCGGCGAGATGGGATTCTACAACGCCGAAGCGGTTCATGCGATGGTACAGGCCAAAAAACTCGCAATGGCCGACCGCAACGAGTATGTAGGTGACCCTGATTATATAGACAACCCGCTGGACGAACTGATCTCCAAGCCCTGGGCCGCTCAACGGCGCGCTCTGATGAACCCTGCGGCGGACATCAACTTCGAGCCTGGGCCGATGGCCGCTCCGATTCCTGGCGACGACAACACAAGCTACTTTTGCGTCGTAGATAAAGAGGGCAACGCGTTGTCCTTCATTCACAGCCTGTCAATGGGCTTCGGCGGCGGGTTCGTAGCCGGGGAGACCGGCGTGACGCTGAACAACCGCATTGGCCGCGGTTTCAGTCTCGTCGACGGACACCCCAACGTCATCGAGCCAGGGAAGCGCACGATGCACACACTCAACGCCTACATGGTTTTCAAAAACGACAAGCCATACCTTGTCGGCGCGACTCCAGGCGGAGACCGTCAGATCGCGTGGAACGCCCAGGTCATCTCCAACGTGATAGATCACGGATTGGACCCACAGGAAGCCGTAGAGGCTCCTCGCTGGACCAGCACGCCAAGCACGGACCCAGCAAATATCGACGACCCATTCGTCCTTGAACTTGAAGGTGGCATGGAGATTGAAGAGGTCGCAAAGCTGAAAGCCAAAGGCCATGAAGTGGATGTGCAAGAAACCGGCGGCTACGGCGGTTCAGTGAAGCTGATAATGATTGACCCGGAGACCGGGGTGCGGATCTCAGGATCAGACCCTCGCACGGATGGTCACGCCGCTGTGGTCTGACGACGCATTGGCCGGGGCTAGGTCAGCAGATTGAAAACGAGGAAAAGCGTGATCTAAGGCCATAGCCAGTCGATTCATTGAAAATGGTAATATGAGCAAGGGCGGGAACATCCCGCCCTCTTTATTGCACAAGCGAGGGCGAAGGTTTGGGACTTAAGATATTTTTCGACGTTGATTACACGATCCTTGCGGTTGATAACAGCCTTAGGCCTGGCACGCGAAATACTTTCGAAAAGCTAATATCCGACGGTCACGACGTTTATATTTGGTCTGGAGTTGGGCTTCGAAATGCGGAGATTCGTCATCACGATCTCGAAGACTTAGTTTCCGGCGTTTATCGAAAGCCGATCCAGAATTACGTGGCCGGTTTGTTAGAATTTGATGTTCCTCATTGGCCCGATTTCGTGATCGACGACTATCCAGAAATCGTCGAGACGTTCGGCGGCGTCGTGTGCCAGCCTTACTACTTCCGCTCTGCCTCAGATGATGAGATGGAGCGCATCTACGGCATCATCTCGGAGTTTGCCGAAACTGGCGAATCTGCCCAGGTCGGGTACCGGGCCGCGACCAATGGGAGACCCTCGACCCAGGAATAACCTATGCCGATTCGACTCCTGCGCCCAGACGTGTCCTCGAAGATCGCCGCCGGCGAGGTAATTGAGCGGCCAGCATCCGCCGTCAAGGAGCTGATTGAGAATTCGCTGGATGCTGGCGCGACACGAATCTCCGTTGAAGTGAGAGGCGGCGGCTCTGAGTTAATTAGGATTTCCGACAACGGCGTTGGTATTCCCGCCAACGAAGTCGAGTTGGCTTTCCAGAGGTTCGCCACAAGCAAAGTGTCCAGCGTCGAAGACCTTGACGGAATCAAAACTCTGGGTTTCCGAGGCGAAGCTCTGCCAAGCATATCAGCGGTTTCCAGGGTCACGCTCGTGACCCGCTACGAGCGTGAATCAGAAGGGACCAGATTTGAGGTCCACGATGGCGAGACGGTGGGCAATGAACCTGCAGGGGCGCCAACGGGAACCACGATCACGGTGCGCCAACTGTTCCGAAATCTTCCGGCCAGACAGAAGTTCCTGAAGACCGTCGGAACTGAAATCTCACGAATCCAGATCGCGGTGACCCGGTACGCGCTGGCATATCCAGAAGTTCGGTTCGAGTTGAACCCGGACAAAGGCAGGAAATTCGCTAGCCCAGGCACTGGAGACCTTCGAGCAGTAGTGGCCGCTGTGTACGGCCTTCAGAACGCAGAAGGGATGTTGGATATGACGCCATCGGACGAGGACGACCTCTCGCCGATGGTTTGGGGGTTGGTCAGCCCACCTTCGATGGACAGAGCGAATCGATCTTATATCTGTTTTTTTGTAAACAGGAGATGGGTGCAGAACCGATTTTTGTCATTCGCGCTGGAGCAGGCTTACCATGGATTCATGGCTGAACGCCGTTTTCCGATGGGCGTGGTGAACATCAATATGCCCTACGAGGACGTCGACGTAAACGCTCATCCCGCAAAGGCTGAAGTTCGTTTTAGACGAGAGAACCAGATATTCGGCGCGGTCCAACAAGCTGTCAGGCACGCCCTTGTGACCTACTCCCCAGTGCCGGAAGTCAATCGGCTTACTTCCGGACATTCTCCGTCGCATGCGAGGACGCAGGCGACATCAGGAGCGTTCTGGCCCACGACTCCGTTCGCGCGACCCTCGCCTTCCGAACGCGACCGACTGGCGGAAATCACAGGCTGGACCTCCGACCATGATGCGGCGCAGACGCCTCCGATCACCGATGTCACGCCTGAATCGGAGCCGATGATCCCCAAGAATGCCCTGCCTGTGCTTCGTGTGTTGGGGCAGGTCCAGACCACTTACATCGCCGCCGAAGGGCCTGACGGGATGTACCTCATAGACCAGCACGCGGCCCATGAACGAGTGATGTTCGAGCGCGTGCAGGCACAGGCCGTCGCCAGCTCCCCCGAAATCCAGAGCCTCCTGGAGCCGGCGGTCGTCCAATTGAATCCAGAACATCAAGAGTTGCTTGAGGCTCAAGGCGAGATAATCGGTTCGTTAGGATTTGCCATCGAGCCATTTGGAGGCGACACGTTCTTGATTCGCGGCGTTCCCGCCTTGCTGGGAGAAGGCGACCCGGCGCGGGCGCTGATGGACATCCTGGACCTCATGGCCGACGGCGGTGGATTCGAGTCATGGGAGGAGCGTGCGGCCTATTCCATCGCGTGCCATTCGGCGATTCGCGCCGGTAAAGTATTGTCGCATCAAGAAATGATGGAATTGACCCGTCAACTCGAAGACTGCGTTCAGCCCAACACCTGTCCTCATGGTCGCCCGACGATGATCCATTTGAGTTCGAGTCGTCTAGAACGGGAGTTTGGAAGGACTTAACCTCCAATCAACCGAGAACAAAAAAGAAACTGGCCATTGGGCGCAAACTCGACGGCCAGTTTCTCGCTATCGCTTGGGTTTTGCTACTTCGCAACGCCGATTTCGCGAGATATTTGTCATGGGGTCCAGTAACCTCAATCGAAGAATCGATCTCATTTCTTTCCGACACTATGTTTCGGCGCCAATTGGGGGATGTGGCCGGATGGGGCCTGGTCAAAAAGCAGGAGAACCGGATCATCGGCATATGCGGATTCACCAATTGGGACCCGGAGAGCAAAAAAGCCGAGATCGGGTACGCTCTGGCGCGCGATCATTGGGGACAGGGGTATATCACTGAGACCGTGAACCAGGTCATCGATTACGGGTGCCGATCGGTGGAATTAAATCGCATCGAAGGGATGTGCGACGCCGAGAACTAAAGATCAGCCAGAGTCATGGAAAAGGCAGGCATGAGCTTAAAAGGCTTTCTGCGTGGCTATGGTTTCTGGAAAAACGAGTACCACGGCATGAAGTTGTTCTCGATTCTACGCCGAGAGTATTTCGAGACGACGGGATAAACTGGCATGGATTCCGGGTCTCATTTCAAGTAGCGGTCGAACCACTCACTGATAGCGTTCAGCCTGACGATTCGCCTGTCGGTTCGTCCGGCTCTCGACAGACCGTGCGACTCGCCTGGAAACATGACGAACTCTGAGTCAACGCCTTGGCGTTTCAATGCGACGAATACCTGCTCGCTCTGAGTGATGGAACACCGCAAATCCTGCTCGCTGTGGATGACGAGAGTTGGCGTTTTGACGTTCCCGAAATACCTTATCGGCGATTGCCGCCAGTAAGTCTCCAGGTCGTCCCACGGCGCCTTCCCGCCGAACACCTCCTCCCATATCCAGTTGCCATCCGTCGTGCCGTAGAAATCCACCAGATTGCTGACTGACCGTTGCGTGACCGCGGCCTTGAATCGATCTGTGTGACCGATGATCCAATTGGTCATGTAACCGCCATAGCTGCCTCCCGTCACTCCCATGCGCTCGGTGTCAATGTATGGCAGATTTTGGACGTAGTCGTTCCAGGCGATCACATCGTCATAGTCCACCGTTCCCCAATTGTTGTCGATGGCTTTAGAGTGACTCTCACCATAGCCCAGACCGCCTCTGGGATTGGTGAAATAGACTACGTATCCTTGAGCGGAAAGATAATGGAACTCGTGCATCAGCAGATTTCCATATTGGGCAAGAGGTCCTCCGTGGATTTCGAGAATCGACGGGTAGGTTTTCGTCGAGTCGAATCCGGGAGGCTTGAGAATCCAACCCTGAAGGTCGTTGTCGTCGGGGCCTTGGAACCAGACCTCCTCAATCTCTCCCATTTCGACCTTGTCTCGAAGGAATGCATTCAGGTCGGTCAACTGAGTTCGTTTGAAGTCGGACAGGTCGATTGAAATTATCTGTCCTGGATCGCGCCGACCGGAGAACAGGCATGCGGCGCGGTTTGTGTTTGCATCCACCGTGAAACTGAGTATCACGCCTTCACCGCCAGCAACTTCGGTCCTGTGTCTGGATTCAATGTCCAGTTTCACGAGATGAGTGTTGCCGTGCATTGAAATCTGGTAATAAAGAGTCTTGGAATCATGGGACCACGCTGGCGCCGAAAGGCCACCTTCGCCTGAATCGCCAATGCTCATGTCGCCAACGCATACGTCCTCGTCCTCAGTGAGGCATTTCGGATCATCGCTTCCGTCGAACGGCACAACCCACAGATGATCGTTGCGCCACCAGTCTCCAGCGCCGTCTCTGCCAACGTAAGACAACCATTTGCCGTCTGGCGAAACCGAGTGGCCGTACTTTTCACCCGCTGGCACTGGAATCTCTCTCAACTCCCCTCCGTCAATGGGAATTGCGTAGAATCCGATGGCATGCGGCGTCTGATCTGGGTCGTTGGAACGGTTGGATTCAAAAACAATCTCAGAGCCGTCTGCTGACCACATCGGGTTGTTCTCGTTGTGCGTCTCGCCGAAGGTTAGCTGAGTCGTTTTGCCGCTTTTGACTTCCAGCGTCCAGATGTGCCAGCGCTCAGACGGAATGAACCCTTCGCCATCGGCCTTGTACCAGATTCGCGTGAACCGTCGATGGACAATCCCTAGTTCTTTCTTCTGGTCGTCGGCTTCTCGTTCGATCTCCTCTTTGCTCTTTTCACGGAACTCGAAAGCGATACGTTTGCCATCGCGCGACCATTCCATCCGTCCGAAATCGCCCTTCATCTCTGTAACCGGTCGAGCCTCGCCACCGTGGACGGGCACAACGAATATTTGAGATTGGTCGTCCCCGGTCCGGTCGGATCGGAAAGCAATTCGCTCGCTGTCGTGAGACCAGACGGGGCCGGTATCGGACTGGTCGCCGTGCGTAAATTGCAGAGGCTCACCGCCATCAGTTTGAGTTAGCCACAAGTTTGAATATTTTTTTTCGGGTTTTTTGTCCACCCGTTGAACCGAATATGCGACCGTATCGCCATTTGGAGAAATGCTGGGATTTGCCGCAAGTTGAAGGTCGTAGAGGTCTTCCGCCGTGATCGGGCGTTTTTTGTCGTGCTTGGTTGTCATCGTAATCATTCTCGCGTTTGTGATTGGGTTGCGGGTGATATAAGAATACGCCAGAGACGGTTCAAATCGCTCTGGCGTATTTATCGCAATCTGTTTGAGTCGAGAGATGGTAGTTCGCCAACCACCGCTCAGAATGTTACCAGTTTAGCAGGTGGGTTTTCTGGTCACGCCAGCCCTGGTCGGACGGGAAGACTGTGGTCATCATTACACGTTCTATGTCCCCGTCGAACCAATCCTGAACCGTGGATCGCCACTCTTTGTAATGAGGCGCTTCACGGTGGGCGTCAAGGGCCGCTTCGTCGGCATAAACCTCGTAGAGATGGAACAGGTTCGGGTCTTCAGAGTTCTTGAGGATATCGAACCTGAAGCATCCGGGTTCGTCCCGTGTCGAGCCTTGTGCGTCACCGAAGCTCGCTTCGGTGAATTGTTCGGCGAAACCTTCTTTGATTCTGATGGTTACGAAAATCGAGATCATGGAAATTTCCTCAGTAGGCGCTAAGATTGGCGCGATTATATCAGCGCTCGCGAGCGCAAGCCAGTTTTGTTAATCAGGAGCGAACATGCCGAACAGCGAGAACTTGAAAGTCACAGTGGTAGGCGCAGGTATTGTGGGCGCTGCCATTGCGTTCCATCTGTCGAGACTGGGAGTAAACGTCACCGTGCTAGAGGCAGAAACTCCAGGCGCGGGAGCGTCAGGGCACTCTTTCGCGTGGATTAACTCCTTCGGGAAGGAACCGCGCCACTATCATGACCTCAATCGCCGTTCCATGGACACGTGGGACCGGTTCGCGAGACTGTTAGATGCAGAGGTCGGTCTGAAATGGGGTGGACATTTGACCTGGGCATCGAACGAAGAGCAGGCCGAAGGCTTGAGAAAGCAAGTACAACGTGTTCAGTCCTGGGGATACAACGCCCGTATGGTCGATGAAAAATTTATCAAATCCCTGGAACCTGGACTCGAGCCTGACGCTGTTACCGCCGCGGCGTTCACTGCCAACGAAGGTCACGTTCTCCCTCCTAGGGTGTCAGAGATATGCATGGATCGAGTGCGTCTCAACGGTGGAAGAGTCCATATGAACCGGAAGGTGACCGGCATCCAGACGACAAGTGGTGGAGCAACGATAGTCGAAACGACAGGCGGGCCAATCGAGTGCGATGTGGTTGCGCTTTGCGCCGGACTGGGCAACACCGAGTTGGCTGCGTTTGTCGGGATCGACCTGCCCCAACAAGTCAGCCCCGGCGTTGTCATAAAGACCGACCCTCAGCCGATAATCCTGCGATCTGTGGCCGCATTGTACTGCCCTCCAATCAGCGATGGTCAACAGGAAATCCACGTTCGGCAAGACATTGATGGCGTCTTGATGATCGGTGAAGGGAGCCAAGAGAGCATGGCGCTTGATGACAGCCAATCGCACGCGGATGACCTGCTCTCAAGGGCCACTCATTACATGCCGGCGTTAAACGGCGCGAGGGCGATCCCCGTGCCCGTGGGATACCGACCGTTGCCGATGGACGATCTGCCCGTGGTCGGGTTTGCGAAGCAGGCGCCTAGCGTTTATGTGGCGTTGATGCACAGCGGCGTGACACTCGCGCCGCTGATTGGTGAACTTGCCGCCACCGAGATTGCATCGGGCGCAAAAATGGATGTGTTGGAGCCGTACAGGCTGGAGCGGTTTCAGTAATATTTCGGGTGGCTTATATGAACGTGGCGATCTCGTCGAGGCTCTTTTTCGTGATATCCGGGACCGTCGCGTCGTCAGCTGGGTAACCGGTCACAATCAAAAGGTAAGGCCGCTCGTTGCCCGGCCTGCCTAGAATCTCGTTCAAAAACCCCATCGGACTGGGCGTGTGGGTAAGAGACGCCAGCCCGGCGTTGTGCAGCGCCGTCAACAATATCCCCGTTGCGATTCCGACCGACTCGGTCGCGTAGTAGTGTTTGACTTGCCGACCATCGGGCAGTACGCCGAATTTTTGAGCGAATATGGCGATGAGATACGGGGCGTTTTCAAGAAATGGTTTGTTGGGATCAGTGCCCAGCGGCGCCAGGGCGTCCAGCCATTCCTTCGGGGCGCGGTGATCGTAGAATTCTTGCTCTTCCTCCTCAGCGGCAACCCGGATTCGGCGTTTGGCGTCGGCGTCAGAGACCGCGACGAAACTCCAGGGCTGCATATTCGCTCCGCTGGGCGCGGTTCCTGCGGCCTTGATGCAGTCCTCGATCACCGATCTGGGAACGGCGCGATCCGAGAAGTCGCGGATCGTCCGTCGCCTCGCAATATCGGAATGGAAATCGGCGGCGCGTTTTGTCATTTCTACTTCTGAGTATCGGCGGTACTGGGTCAGCGGCAGGAATTGTGGGCTGCCCATGAACGACCTCCTCATTTGATCGGTGATTTGATGATGTTGTTGTTAGTGTACAATGCGCCTCATCTAAGGGAAATACTCTTGTATAGGGTGAAGTTGCCATGTCTGTTCGCCGCGATGATCTACAAGCGATGTTGCAAGAATTGATCCGCGAAGGCGGGAACCTGTGGACTGCCGACGCCTGTGGCAATACGCGCCAAGGCACGCATATTCCCGCGCTGACTCATAGAGATGCTTATGTCTCGGTCACAGACAAACACCGAATCCTGGTGATAGGCGGGCTGTCTGGCGATGAGCGGGATGTAACGGCGGTCGAGAGAGTGGCATCGGTTTACGCGGAATCCGAAGCTATGCAGGCTGGGATAGCGATGAGCTTCGTCCTATCCGGGAATCCAGATGGGTTGGAGATCGATTCCAGCACTGACAATGGAGCCGGCGGAGACCCGACAACCGGATATCCGCCTGTGGACAATTTCTTTCTGGACGCGAACAATCCTGAATCGCGCTACCTGTGGCGTTGGGCCATTTTTATGGCCCCTGACGCTGTTCTCGAAGTTGTCTCGGGAGAAGTTACCCGCTGGGAGGCATCGGACCCGGTTGGCGCGATTGGAAGGTCGCTAAATGCCGATTCTATCGAGCCTGCCGATTCTATGCTGGCAGCTCTGGCTGTCGGGCAGCCGAGCGGCCTCGGCACAATACCCACTTTTCGAATCACCGTTTCGTTGAATCAGATCGACACTGAAGTCGGTCGATTCCTGGCGAATATTGCCGAGTTGACAGCTCCGACGAAATCGCCGGCCCGCTTGAAATTGGATAGCCGGCGCGACAGGAGTCCACTGGACGTGGCGAGGCTGTTAGCCGACAAGTACGGCTACACTCTGGACCCTCTGGTGTATACCCAGGGGGTTGCGATCAGTGGGCGTCTACGAGTGGCTGAACTCGACGGCACGGAGCCATCAACGGCATCAGATGTCGCTTCGTTGGTGGAGCCATTTGCCTCAAACATCGAATCCACGCTACAAGACGCAGGCGGACAGCATTTGGCAGGACTAGTTTGGTGCGAAGAAATGGCGTCCGCAACGGGCGATCCGCGGTACGAGTCATTACTGTTAGGAGCGGCGAACTTGTTCTTGGGCCGGCCGCTGGGCGACCCTCCGCCGGTTTGTGACCATGATTACCGCACAGAGGATATGTTTTTCGCAGGGGCGGTGTTGGGAAGGGCTTTCAAAATCACGGGAAATGCCCAATACATCGACGTGTTGGCAAGATTCCTGCTCGGCGGCGACGTGCAGCAACCAGATGGCCTGTTCTGGCATGCCGACGATGTGCCGTTCTTCTGGGGTCGTGGAAATGGCTTCGCGGCGATGGGCTTCGCTGAGACGCTGACATACATGGATGACGGCCATCGAGATAGGTCCGCGTTGTTGTCAGCCCACAAAAGCCATCTGGACGCTCTGAGAGGGCGTCAACACCGTTCGGGAATGCTGATCCAGGTCCTCGACGATCCTGGTTCCTATCACGAGCATACCGTGACCTCAATGGTAGGGTATGCCGTGGCGCGTGGATTGAGGCTCGGATGGCTTGATGAATCCTACCGGGGGTTCGCCGAATCTCTCTGGAACGCGGCGTCGGAGCGCGTCGACGACGACGGCGGTCTTGTGGACGGCTGTGGCGGCACAGGGCCGCAGGTTGACGCGAGAGCGTATCTGGATCGACCTGCAACCTTCGGATTCGACGACCGCACAGGCAACCTAGCCCTGTGGTTCGCCGTCGAGATGGAGAGACTGTCCCGCGTCTGACGATACCGAAGATTCCGTGATTGCATCCTGGCGTCCTCATTCAACGGGCGGAACCAGGGCGATGCTAGCGTGTTCATTTGGTAATTTCCATATTGTTACTCAACATATCTGACTTCACTTGCTCACTGGAGCACCACGTCATCGTGTTGAATCTGAAGCGGCGATAGATTCGCTGACCCCGACGCACGATCTCCCCGATATTTTCCTATCTGATCCTACCTTCCAAATCTGCGCGTTGACGCCTAATATCGGGTGCGCCTGACTTTTCTGACATTCCTGATATGTTTTGTCGGCGAGGCGTCAGAGTCCTGAAAGCCGGTAGTCAGGCCGTGGCTCCGTTTCCCGCATAAACTCGAACCATGACGAATGAGAGCGGTGGAACGCACGCAGGAGCAGTCAGAGTTACCGACGATAACCGCACAGACCAAAGGACAAAGACCGCCGAGGCAGCGCCACTTTATCGGGGAACGGAACCATCCAAGACTGCAAGGAATTGTATCATGGCTAGAATGAATCTCAATAGTTGACCCAGGTGCAATGGCGCGGTTCTCGACTATGTTCAGCCGACCGAAGATAGCACAATGTGCATCATGTGTGGGTGGCTTGACCGAACAGTCTCAGAGTCTGTGCTCACAGAGGTCAAAAACCATCTGGCAAGCCATTCATCGAGCACAACTACACACACACACAGAAAAACTACCCGTGGCAAGCCTCAGATGAGTTGCTGGGAACGCGAGAAGAAGCGTCGATCTCATATGAGAATGAGGCCAGAAGCGCATAGGAACTTGATAGCAAGTTAACGAACATTGCGACAAGCTCAGAAATCATTTTACCTGGATCATCATGGACGCATCTGAACCAACGGTGACCTGATATCTAAAGCAACCGCGCCCCTCGACTGAACTTGATGCGGTGTCGGTCGAGCGCGTTGGGCGGGCCGTAAATCAGGGACTGGGAACCCAGATTACAATAGCCCCTTCTCCAATTCGGAGAAGGGGCTATCTTTGTCCTTCGACTCAACTTCGGGTTGAATGTTGGATTTATGCTCTAGCTGTGTCCCAGCCTTCAGTCCGGATGCAGGCAACCCAGTGTCCAGGTTGGACCTCTCGGAGTTCTGGCATCTCTTCCTGGCATTCGTCAATCATGACGGGACAGCGAGTATGGAATACACACCCTGGGGGTGGATTCATGGGGCTGGGCACGTCGCCAGTGAGGATGATTCGTTCCCGCTCAGCCTCGACAATCGGATCGGGAATTGGGACCGCCGACAACAAAGCCCTTGTGTACGGGTGTAGAGGGTTATCGTAAAGTTCGTTCCTGTCCGCGACCTCAACGATGTGACCGAGGTACATCACAGCGACGCGGTCGCTGATGTGCCTGACCACTGAAAGGTCGTGCGCGATGAAGAGATATGTGAGGCCGAACTGCTCTTGCAAATCCTCGAGCAAGTTGATGACCTGGGCTTGAATTGAGACGTCCAACGCAGACACTGGCTCGTCGCAAACGATGAAGCTGGGATTCACTGCCAGAGCGCGAGCTATGCCGATGCGCTGTCTTTGACCGCCGCTGAACTCGTGCGGATAGCGGTCGGCCATGTAGGGATTAAGGCCAACAGTTTGCAATAGCTCGTCAACCCTGTCCCGATACTCGCCCTTGCCTGAGGTCAACTTGTGAACGATCAATGGCTCACCCACGATGTCTCCGCACGTCATCCGTGGATTCAGCGAACCGTAAGGGTCCTGGAAAATTATTTGCATCTGGCGCCGCATGGCCCGCATCGACGAGTTGTCCAGATCATTGAGACGGGTGCCGTCGAAAATCACGTCGCCGTCTGTCGGCTTGTATAGCTGGAGGATTGCTCGACCAGTTGTGGTTTTGCCGCATCCGCTCTCGCCCACCAAACCCAGTGTTTCACCTTTGGCGATTGTGAACGAGACGTTGTCCACCGCCTTAACATCGGCGACCTTTTTCTGAAAGATGATCCCAGACGTGACAGGGAAGTACATCTTCATGTTTTTGACTTCGAGCAGAGTCTCGCCTTTGGCGGTCCCTCCGTTGGTCTGTGTGTCAGTTTGACTCATTGTTGTTCGTCTTCCCTAACTTTTTGCTGCTGCTGCGAGCTCGGTAAGCTCGTCATGACGCCAGCACGCAGAGGTGTGGTTGGTGTCGGTTTCTACAAGGACGGGCGTTTCCTGAGTGCATCGCTCATAAGCGTACTTGCAGCGGGGAGCGAATGAACATCCCTGTGGCAGGTCCACGAGATCTGGGGGCAGTCCCTCAATGGCGTCCAATCGCACGCGTTCTGTGGCATCGAGTCGTGGGACTGAATTCAGCAGAGCGATTGTATACGGATGTCGCGGGTTACGGTATATGTCATGGGCTGTGCCGGTTTCTACTATCTTGCCTGCGTACATCACCACGACGCGGTGAGCATAGCGGGCTACAACGCCGAGGTTGTGAGTGATAATTACCATCGCCGTGCCAAATTCTTCAGCAAGGTCGCGCATGAGTTCGAGAATCTGGGCTTGAATCGTGACGTCAAGCGCAGTGGTCGGCTCGTCAGCGATAATCAGTCTGGGATTGCAACTCAGGGCCATCGCGATCATGACTCTCTGGCGCATGCCGCCGCTGAATTGGTGTGGGTAATCAGACAACCGGCTTTCGGCATCTGGAATCCCAACTGTCTGCAACAGTTCGGCGGCTCGTGTGCGAGCCTCCCGTGACGCCATTTTCTGATGAAGTTCCAGAGTCTCGGTCAGTTGGCGGCCAATCGTCAGGACTGGGTTCAAAGACGTCATAGGTTCCTGGAACACCATCGCGATTCGGTTACCACGAATGTGACGCATCTCAGAATCGTCCATATTAAGAAGGTTTTCACCCTCAAACAGAATTTCGCCAGCCACTATGCGGCCCGGTGGATTCGCGACAAGGCGCATGATGGAGAGAGCGTGGACACTTTTGCCACAGCCACTTTCTCCTACAACACCCAGAACTTCGCCTTCCGCCAGGGTATAAGATATTCCATCGACTGCCTTGACCACCCCGTCCTGAGTAAAGAAGTGGGTGGTGAGGTCTTTCACCTCAAGTAGATTGGCCATTAACCCCCCCCTTGCGCCCCTTAATTTCGTCATTCGATGAGGAGCCGGTTCATCTGTATTGGACGCACATTTTGCGTCGAATGGCAAGTTACGCGTCAGGTGTCAAACCGTTTCGCCTTAAAATCACTCCGCGCAACGTTATGGTATTTGGTTTGCGATTGTCAAGCGTAATTGGCAGGCGCGCCTGCCTAAAGCCTCCGATTACTGTCTACGCAGGCGCGAGCGACTCGAGAGACTCGGATATCCGAGCCCAGTCCCAGGCGATCACTCGAAAATGACTAAGCGACCGTGTCGATTCGACGTCGTCAGGCGGGCACGCCGACCTTGGGTTGAAGACGGTCATCTTGCAAGGCGTGAGCGGATGCAACAACAAGTTCGGCAGCATACTCTAAACTCACGTCGCTGGTGTTGATCGTCAAATGGTACAGTTCGGGATCATCGGGCGAGGCAAGCCCGAAGTGACTCTTGAAGTAGATGTTTCTGGCAAGGTCGCGAGCTTCTATGGTCTTTTGCGCTTCCTCAGCGGTCAACCGCTCGCGGGCCATGATCGTCTGGATACGGTCCTCGATTCGAGCAACAACACCTACCCGCAGGACGCCGGGGAAATCCTTCAGAATGATGTGGCCGCCGCGCCCGACGAACACGACACTGCCACGCGCCGCGACATCCTTCATAACGGTCGTGACTGCCTCGAAATACTTCTCGTCTTCTAGCTCATGGCCTCGGGTGATGGTGGGCTGGGGCAGGTCTTCATACTCTTCGGTGAGGTAGGTTGAAATACCGGGTCCGAAGTAAGGGTCGCCTCCAGCGCCGGTCACAGCGGACCGTTCCAAAATCCGTTGAAGGACACGAGTGAATCGCTCTCCTCGCGTTGGTGGACGTTCCTCGCGTTGGTGCAGAGCCTCGACGGTCGCGCCCACGTGTCGAGCAATGTCGGCGAGGATCAGCCTATCCACGTAGTCTGCGCTGATTTTTTCAGCCACCAGAGGGCCGAGCGCTCTGGCTCCGCCACCGGAAAGGCCACCCATGGTGATAATTGCCATGATTTACCTCCAGGCTTTGGTGTGTTGGTTGCGATTATTCATGAAGAACCGGCTCTGACATTTCAGTATTTGCGAATCCTCAACGCAGGGCTAGCCAGCACTGAAATATGCCCTGACTAAAGTTCGCCGCCTGCCCTATTCGCCGAAATCTCAAAGTTAGCGTCATGTTCGTCAGCCAGCCGGTTTAGCGCGTATCTATACCTGCTTACCAATATTCGACAACCGGCACGATAAATGTGCAGGCCGATTCGAGGCTCAAGCTCGCACAATTCGATGAGTTTGACTCTGGGAATAACGAACGCGGTTCCGTCGGTGAAAGCTCTTGCGTTCGTTATCTGTATTGGCGGGTCGAAAAGCGCCGCCACCGGGAACGTTTCGCGCTCGCGAACGGTTCTCACAACTAGGGATTTGTCCTGGGCCCCAGTTGTTGCCTTGATCTCGCCACTGCGGATGATGTAAATCTGATGACCGGGTTCGTCCTGATCTCCCAGATTGTCGCCTATCTTAAACTCGGTCTCCTCACAAAGCGCGGATATCCTGTCCAAGTGGCGTTCTGACAGTCCTTTTAGCACGTCAACCTCTCGCAGGAACTCTGTGACATGACGCACGCCTGTCTTGTAAACCATAATATCTGACCCCCGGTTCATATCGTTCAGTCATTCAGTAAGCGAGACCATCGATCTGAACGCCAAAAATTCTCGGGCTGACAATCGATTAATTCAGTTTATATCGTGGCAGACCGATGATGTATATGTCAAATTTGTGTGCCGTATCACAATCGGTTTCCACCGTTTTATGGCGTCACACTTTGTAATAACCACTCATGAATGGGTGGTCAGGAATAATAAGTCGCCTGTTGGGAAAGCCTGCACTTACGGGCAAAATCTGCAAAGCGATGACCGCAATTCTGACTTAAATTGCCCTTTTTAACTCTGCGACGTGCCCTTGCTAGTGGCCTGCCATCATTTGCAAACGTTCGTTTGTTGACGATTCTCCCCTGTTCATGCCGATAAATACCGTAGAACTCGGATCGGGAATACTGTGAACCGCTGTGGGCACACGCCCCTGTATTTCGCGAACCTCTCGAGCCAATTCCTCAACGGTCTTGCCGGATATGGACTCGATTATTCGATCGTTTACCTCGTCCGATTCCGCCTCAAATTGCCGGGGATCGCCTCCTGAAACGACAGACTCGATGCCATCGGTCGTGGTTTGATGCCAGTAAATCATGTGGCAAAGAACCTTCCAGGCGCCCCGATCACCCACTTTGGCATGAGAAGCCAATCCTTCGCCGGTTAGGTATTCCAAAACATCGCTGACAGTTTCTTCCAGAGCTTCGATGAGTTGTTCCTGTGAATTTTGAGTTGGCAAAATGAATCCTTCCGATAAATCAGTAATGCACCAGAGAAAATATGTCGTAGTTGCCGAGCGTATTTCTTCCACCCAAGTCGTCCAGTTCGATGACGATTGCCAATCCTGCCACAACTGCTCCGGCCTGCTCAATGAGTTTGGTAGAGGCAGTCAATGTGCCGCCGGTGGCTAACAGGTCATCGACGATTAGCACGCGGTCGCCACCTGATAATGCGTCGACATGGACCTCCACAGCATCTGAACCATATTCCAATTCGTAACTCACCGTGTGGGTGCGGTAAGGCAGTTTGCCCAATTTTCGAATCGGGACGAACGGAATCCCAAGCCTGTGGCACAACGGCGCGGCGAACATGAAACCCCTTGACTCGATACCGACAATAGCATCGATTCTGGAGCCCGTGTAACGTTCAGCGAACATCTCGATGGTTGACTTAAATGCCTCGGTGTCCTTTAACAGCGGAGTGATGTCTCTAAATAGGATGCCGGGTGTTGGGAAATCCGGCACATCCCTGATGTAGTCTTTTAGGTTCAACAGCTTATCTCCAAGTCTGAAGGCGGTTCCAGGTTCAGTATAATTCATAACGCCAAGCTAGTTCCGTTATTTGACAGAGAGCCGCCGTCTATAAGATATTCACTTGGGGAATGCTATTAAATTTGCGCACGGATGGTTCAAATGAACGACCCTCAGGCTTCAATGGAACAGTTCGAGTTGGATTACAACAATGCGCTTGCCATGTTGGCCGAGCGTCATCCCGACGACGAATCTGTCCATTCGCTGCTCGTGGCTGAGGAGAGCAGGCCGAATATGGGCACTGAGGGTTACGCTCCTGACTGGATTCAGCCCTTTGTGGCAGTGGTTGCAAATCTTGCGCAAGATCAATTCATGCGGATGGCCGCCAGCACGGGCGGCCTCGCGTCGGTGATACCCAGCGCGATAGGTCCGGCATTGGTGAGGGCCGTCCAAATGGGATATGCCGAAGGGTATCTGGCGGCAAAAGACGACTGAAGGAACAGGATATTCAAATGGGATTGTTGGACAGGCTCACCGGTGGCAAACGGCGCGCAAATGTCGAGGCAACGATTCGGGAGATGGCCGAGTCTGCGCGCCTTCAACCGTCGATTCAACATTTTCATTCGTCGCAGGCTGCGCTCTGGAACACCTTCTGCGAGGGCGCCGAAAACATCGTATGGCAACTTGTTGTGAAAAACTTGGACAAACGCATGGACTGGGGACTGAAGAGCAAACTTCGCAAATTTGACGAAGAACGGCTGCTGACGATCTACTGGTGGATGCTGTTGTATCACTTGATATTGTTGAAGCATGGAGGAGTGGATGGTCGCAAAACTCCGGACGATTTCGCGGCTCTCGAAGGCGCTGCAACCGATTTCGTGAGGAGTCACGCTAGAAGAACCTCAACCGGAATTGAGGCTCCGCGACCCTGGGACGAACGATGGAATCATCAGTTCACGTTGGAATCTGCGATGAGCATTTACAACGGCGTGTACGAAATGCTCGGATTGTTCAACGACCTGACGAAACGAGTAAACCACGTATCAGAATTTACAACGGCCACGGAGCGCGGCTTCGACGAGCGGTTGAATTCACTAAGGGATTAGGCTCCGATTTAATTTTGCGAATGTGTTCAAACGCAGGCCCTGGAGTTGATGGATGAAGATAGCGATAATGGGAGCAGGCGGCGTTGGCGGTTATTTTGGCGGCCTGATCGCTCGTGCCGGGATGGATGTCATGTTCATCGCCCGAGGCCCTCACATGGAGGCGATTAATCGTGACGGCCTGACTGTCGAATCTGGTTTGAAAGGTCAATTTAACGTTTCGGCGAAAGCGACCGACGATACCGTGTCGCTTGGTCATGTCGATCTTGTGATATTCACAGTCAAGATGTACCACAACTCAGAGGCCATCGAAACCGTGAGACCGATGGTCGGCCCAGATACGATCGTTTTGACTCTTCAGAACGGGATAGACAATGGGGATCAGTTGTCCACTGCATTTGGCAAAGAAAAAGTAATGGTCGGCATGGCGGTGGTGCAGGCCCGTATCGAGAAACCTGGCGTCGTCGCTCAACTAGGTCACCTCGGAAGCGTTACGTTCGGCGAGATTGAAGGCGGGATAACATCGCGTGGTCAACAGCTCAGGGAGTTGTTCGCACAGGCAGACTGGAGCGTTGAGTTGACCGATAACGCCATGCGCGCCCTGTGGCGGAAGTTCATCTACCTCACAGGATCTGCTGAGGTCAATGCAGTGACGCAAATAACCTACGGCGAAATGAGGACTCTCCCTGAAACCAGGGCGCTGATTATCAACGCGTGGCATGAGATTGTTGATGTGGCCCGGGCCAAGGGCGCGGATATCGGAGATGACATTATTCCGTGGTGCGAGACATCTCTGGATTCCTTTGCGGCAGACGGCATGACCAGTCTCGGCAACGACTTCCGCGCAGGCAGGCCCGTGGAGTTGGAAGGCCTGACAGGCACGGTCGTGCGGATGGGCGCAGAGATCGGAGTTCCGACGCCGATACACTCCACTATTTACGCGCTTTTGAAACCTGCAGCTCTTCGCATCGAGTCGAACTTGTCCAAGTGACCTGGAAGGGAAATACGTTGCGATTGTCGTCGAATTGGGCCACCAATCTGATCCGACTTGGCATATAATTGGGACGTGCTAGACCTTCTCAAGAAACATTTCGGCTATGACAGCTTCCGCCCTCTTCAAGAGGACATAATCGGAAGCGTTCTGGACGCCGATGACACCCTGGTTTTGATGCCCACCGGAGGCGGCAAGTCGCTGTGTTACCAGCTTCCTGCTCTGAGGTTGGATGGTCTGACCCTGGTTATGTCGCCGCTTATAGCGCTGATGAAGGATCAGGTCGACGCTCTGAGGGCCAATGGAATCCCTGCCGCGTTCGTTAACTCCACGATGACCGGGCGAGAAATATACGACGCGCAGAAAGACGCCTACGATGGCAGGTTGAAGATACTGTATGCCGCGCCTGAGCGACTCGCCAACAGCGGGTTTCGGCAGTTCTTACGAACGGTGAACCTTAGCCTTTTGGCGGTGGACGAAGCACACTGCATATCTCAGTGGGGCCATGAATTTCGGCCCGACTATCGCAACCTGAGCTCGATTCGCGACGAGTTTCCCTCTGTGCCGATAATCGCCCTGACTGCCACAGCCACTGACCTGGTTCGCAAAGACATCACAGATCAATTAGCGCTCCGCAGTCCCCAAGTGTATCTTGCGAGCTTCAACCGGCCCAATCTCACTTACACTGTCCACCCCAAGGCTGACCAGTATGATCGGCTGCTCGATTATCTCGACAAACATCGCGACCGGTCTGCCATTCTCTATCGGATTTCCCGGCGGGGCACTGAAGAACTTGCCCAACGATTGAATCAGGACGGATTCTCGGCGGTGGCATATCACGCTGGATTGGGCGATCGAGGAGCGATTCAAGAGCGGTTTATTAAGGACCAAGTCCAGATCATAGTGGCGACCATCGCCTTCGGAATGGGAATCGACAAACCGGACATCCGACTGGTCGTTCACTATGACCTGCCAGGCTCTGTGGAGCAGTATTACCAGGAGACCGGACGGGCGGGGCGCGATGGGCTGCCATCGGATTGCGTTCTGTTTTACTCGTTCGCCGACAAGATTCGTCAGGACTACTTTATCGAGCGCATAGAGAGCGAAGCCGAGCGTCAGGGGGCCAGGAAACGACTCAAGTCGATGACCGATTATGGCGACCTGACGAAATGCCGCCGAAAATATCTGCTAGCGTATTTCGACGAGATGTCCGCTGAGGACGATTGCGGCGGTTGTGACATCTGTCTGTCCGGCAACGAGGAACGTTCGGACGCCACCATTATTTCTCAAAAGATACTTTCTGCGGTCATCAGGACAGGCGAACGGTTCGGAGCCGCCCACGTTGCCAAAGTGTTAAGAGGCGCGAACACCCAACAAATCCGAGCGCACAACCATAACGAATTGAGCGTGTACGGCATCGTAGACGACCTCTCAGACACTCAGGTTCGCGAGACTATTGGCTTGTTGCTTAGAGATCACCTTCTTGAGCAAGTGGGAGAATTTCGCGCGCTGGCCGTGACGGACAGTGGCCGCGACGTTCTGAATCGTCGAAACCCCATATTTCTGCCTCAACTAACGGCTCGAGCAGAGCCGAAAGCGCCATCCAATCAGCAAGACGCAATCGAATACGATTCGGCTTTGTTTGAAAAGTTACGCGCCCTCCGTCGAACGCTCGCGTCGGATCGTGGAGTGCCCCCTTACGTGATATTCGGAGACGCGGTCCTTCAGCAGATGGCTCATTACTTTCCTCAGAGCGACGAAACACTCATCCAAATGTCTGGTGTTGGAGAGACCAAACTTCACGAGTTCGGAAGCTCATTCATTACAACGATTCGGGATTACTGTCGCCTGTATGATCTTGGGGACAAGCTCGCGCAAAATACTTACTCCCGCCCGCCTCGCCTCAGAACGGAGCGCCAGCCACGCGCAAAATCGCTGGGCGGTTCAAAGACGCTGTCAGACACTCAGCGGTTGGTTAGACAGGGCCTTACCTTGTCTCAGATCGCAGAAACCAGGCAGCTTTCCAAGACAACGGTCATTGGTCATATCGAACGCCTGGCACGCAGTGGAGACCGCGCAGAGATTGCCAATTTACTACCTACGCAACCCAGAATAGACGCCATCAAGTCGGCCTTCGATTTGCATGGCTACAATATCCTCTCGCCGGTTCGAGAATTTTTGGGCGAAGATTACACATATGATGAACTTCGTCTGGTTCGAGCATTTCTGAACACACGTGAGCGAGAAACCGAATATTAAATTTACACCGGTTCCCCTGCAATCAAACCAAGGAAATCATCAAAAAATATGAAATTCAGCAACTTCTTGTTCCCCCACTCCGCAAAGCCTGAGGACGATTTTAAGGCCGTCACTCAAGCGCTGGAAGAGGCCGCGCTCACAGAGGAGCTTGGATTCGATGCTGTTTGGCTGGGAGAGCATCACATAGACGGAGCCTGCGCCTACGTCGACCCAATAACCTTCGCAGGCGCGGTGGCCGCCAGAACCAAGACTGTCCAGATCGGGTTCGCCGCCGTCCAGATGGCGCTGCATCATCCAACTCGTCTTGCCGAACAGGTGTCGTTGCTGGACAATCTGAGCCGAGGACGCATGATTTTGGGCATCGGCAGGGGAACTGCTTTCAACTTCTACGAGTACCGGGCATACGGCATTCCTTTCTCCGAGGCTCAGGGGAGGCTAATCGAGTCAGAGGAAATTCTCATCAAGGCGTGGACGACAGAGAATTACAAGCATGAAGGCGAACACTTTAACATTGAGATACCAGCGTTGAGGCCACAAGTGTACACAAAACCACACCCGCAGATGATTCGCGCCGTTGCCACCGAAGCGTCTATGGTATCGATGGGAGAACAAGGAAGGCCGTTTATGTTGGTCGTTCAACCAGACGATGAGACCGCTCGGCGGTTCGGCGTTTACAAGACGACGATGACCGAATCCGGCTATGACGACGAGGCGATCGAAAAGAACATGGAGCAGTGCTGGATTTGGCGCAACATATTCTTGGCTGAAACCGATGAAGAGGCTGAGAAAATCGGAGTGCCTGCGTTTGTGGAGTCTCGGGAGCACATAGCGAAAACTCGGGACAAATTCAACACCGCAGAAGAGATGTCGTCGGTGTCTCGTGGCCTTGCCGATCCTCGCTTCGGCGTCGAGCACGCCCTTATTTACGGCTCTCCGGACACTGTTTCGGAACGCATCGCCAGGCTTGAAAAGTTGGGCATGGGAGGTATCATCCTCCATTTCCGGGTCGGCCCGTTATCCTGGGAGGACAACGAAAATAGCCTGCGGTTGTTCGCCGACCGCGTGATGCCGAACTTCAGGTAATTCACAATAGACAAGAACGTCACCAACGGAAGAACCGACGATTTCATTCAGCTGCCTCGCCGTCAAGTAATGCTGACAATGGGCGGCGTCATGCTGGCTATGTTCCTTTCCGCTTTGGATCAGACCGTAGTTGGAACCGCGATGCCCAGGATCATCACGGACCTGGGCGGTTTCGATAAGTTCACGTGGGTCACGACCGCGTACCTTGTGGCGTCCACTACAGCCGTGCCCATTGTCGGCAGATTGTCCGATATATACGGGCGCAAGCGGTTTTATATCGCAGGAATTATCATATTCCTGATTGGCTCCGTGTTGGCCGGTTTGAGCCAGACGATTAACCAATTGATCGTGTTCCGAGCAATTCAGGGGTTGGGCGGCGGTGTCATCATGGCCTTGTCGTTCGTAGCCATTGCAGACCTCTTCCCGCCGGAAGAGCGGGGGAAATACCAAGGATTGATTGCGGGAGTCTTCGGACTTTCGTCTGTCATCGGGCCAACCCTCGGCGGGTTCATTACCGATAATCTGTCCTGGAATTGGATATTTTGGATCAATGTGCCTTTGGCAGTCCCCGTTGTCGTGTTGTTCGTTAAATTATTCCCGGAGAGCCGACCGCAAGATGATGGTGAGAATCAACGTCTAGATTATATGGGGATGATCGCGTTGATTCTCGGACTCGTGCCTTTGTTGTTGGCGCTCTCCTGGGGCGGAGCACAATATGAGTGGGGATCGCCGCAGGTTATTGGAGCGCTCGTTCTCGGCGGAGTTATGTCGGTCGCGTTCGTGTTCATCGAGGCGCGGGCCGAACAGCCGATCATGCCGTTGGACATTTACAAAAACCGAATGGTCAGTGTGTCGCTCATCGCAGGTTTCCTGACCGGATTCGGCATGTTTGGAGCCATCATATTTATCCCGTTGTTCTTCCAAGGCGTGTTGGGCGCGTCGGCCACCAGTAGTGGCAGTTTTTTGACGCCGATGATGCTCGGCATTGTGTTTGGAGCCGCAATATCTGGGCAAATTCTCTCCAGAACTGGCGGACATTATCGAGCGCAGGCGTTGGTGGGAACAGCCATACTCACGACCGGAATGTTTTTGATTTCCCAGATGAATGAGGACACCAGTTTCGTGAGAGCGGTGTTCAACATCGTCATCATGGGTTTCGGGATGGGCACCACGTTCCCAACATTCACGCTGGCCGTGCAGAACTCGGTGCCATTCAGAATTATTGGCGTAGCGACGTCAGCGACGCAGTTCTTCCGTTCCGTAGGCGGGATGTTGGGGCTTGCGATACTGGGGGCTGTCATGGCTAACCGGTTCGCAGCAAACCTGTCATCAAACCTGCCTGATGCTGTCGCACAGTCTTTGCAGCCAGGCCAATTGGAGGCTTTCAGGACCAATCCGCAGGCTTTGATTAACCCGGAGGCGATGACGGCGTTGCGCGCTGGTTTCGAACAGGCAGGGCCTGAAGGAGCGATTCAGGCAGAACAGCTTCTGGTTGCCCTGCGGGCATCGCTGGCGCAGGCGATTGGTGACATATTCCTCGTGACAGTGGCGATCCTCGCGTTGTCATTCATCGTGACGATTTTCCTGTCATCTTCCAAAACAGAGAAAGAAGAGAAGGCTCCAGGAATTCAATCAGAGCCCACGCCAGCCGACTGATTCGGAGAAACTAGCTGTTCATTCCGATTTTGCGGTAGATTCGATTGTCATCGGCAGAATCACGATCCGCGCGGGAGTCGCGCCACACTGATTCGATAAGCCGTCAATTGCAAATTGGTGATGTCGTAGATCGCGATACCATTCGCGAGGGGACTAACTATGTATAACCGTTGGCCGTTCTCGCTGATTGCGAAGTGCATAGGCGGGTCATCGGGTTCGTTCACCGCCAAAACGTGCTGGGAAATCGTATCGTCAACGCGAATCTCGTTAACAACAAAACCTCTGCGTTCTTCATCGTCCCTGATAAATCCAACGAACAATCTGGCCCCGTCGGACGTCGCATCGAGCGTGCCGATTTGACCGAGCGAAGAGTTTTCGTCGTGTGCGAGTTCAGCATGGGTGACCGCGCTTGTTTGTAGATCAACAGTTGGGATCCGGTTCTCTCCAGTAATGATGAAGAGACTGGTCGAATCCTCGGGTTTGATCGCCTCAACAACGCTTTCAGACCGGAACACGGCGATGTTCTCGATCTCCATGCCTTTGATGGGGTCGGTCAACGAAGCGGTGGTTGTGAATCCAGCATCAACGCGCCCTGACGAATTTACGCACAACTATTCATCTGAGGAGACTGTGATTCTCCGGCCGCACTCTGGAACTTACGACTCGTTAATGACCTCAAAAGAACTCGGGTCGAGCACGGAAATTCTGATATCGCTGGCATTTTGTTCTCCGTATTTGTGGGCGAACAGAACGTCCCCGTCATCAGAAGCAAAAAACATCGGATCCCCGATAGGACAAAACTTGTAACGAGTCCTCTCTGTCAGTGGAACATCGTGAGACAGAAGTGAGCCAGTTCTTGTGTCAAATGAGCTTATGTACGCGTTCATGTTCCCGCGTGTCACATGGCTGCGGTAGGAGTCGGTGACGAACATTGTGTTCCCATCCGGCGAGAACGCGATGGACGGCGTGTATCTGACTCTATAGGTTCTGACCGTGTTTCCGGTGACGGCGTCACGCGCGACGATGTTGGAAACGAGATCGCCGCCGCTGGGGTCGATGGTGTAAATTAACTCAGCGGGGAGTGCGCGGGAAACCGCCGTAGGGGCAGGAATCGGATCAGGTGGAGCGTTTTTGGTTTTCGAACCAATATGGGTTTCAGTGGGGTCAGCGCATTCTGTGGTTAATAAAACAACCACTGCGATCACCAAAAGCCGGAATCGCTGAAGCACCCATTCTGTGTCACCAGTCTATCACCGAGCGGCGCAGATACCTTACGCTTGAAGATCCCAAAAGGTGTCTGGACCGACGGTCCGCACACGCCAACCGTCTCCAGGAATCAATGGCAGATTGCCCGGCACAAACACATCGTCCCGTGAAACAGAGTATCCGCCTCCCAGAACTTTATGACGGCAGGGCAGGGCACAGTGATTGTTCGCGATTTGCTGTCTCCAACTACGTCCAATCTGACGATGTTATAGTCATGTAGGCCTGCGCCTATGTCGCCCTTCGGCCCCTGCGAACCTGTCGGACCTTGATTGCTCTGAGGACCTGTTGGTCCCTGTACGCCTTGCGCGCTCTGTGCGCCCTGCGGGCCGACTGGGTTCGGCGGGCCTCCAGTAGTATCGCCTCTCGGCCCTTGATCGCCGGTCGTCCCTTGCGGGCTTGCTGAGGCTTGCGGCCCTTGACGGCCAATCTGCCCTCTTTCCCCAACATCGCCTAGAGGGCCTCTCGGGCCTTCTGGCCCAGTTGGCCCGGGCGGGCCGAGGAGACCCGGCGCTTCTGGTCCGACATCGCCGGGTGGTCCGACAGGGCCTTGCTCGCCATGGGAGTCAACTCCAAACGGGCCGGCAGCGCCGATTTCGTCCTGGGGTTTGACAGGTCCAAGTGGGCCTTCGGGGCCCAAAGGTCCTTGCGGTCCGAGTTCGCCTCGTGGACCTGTGTCACCTTGTTCACCCCGTCGCCCGTCGGGGCCTTCTGGCCCCGCTGGGACTTCGGGGTCTGCGTCGCCCTTATCACCGCGGGTGGCGTTGGTGAAAGCAGTTGCGAAATCCGAGCCTTCGGATTGTTCCGCTCCTCCCCCGACAAAGGGGATAGAACTGCACGCCATCGACAGCAGAGCCAAAACGGACAGTCTGATCAGGATCAACCGTCTTGAAACCTGGTATCTCATGCCAGTTTCACAAAAAAAGCAATTGTCATGATTGAAGTTTCCTGGCGCCTGGGCGATCATGCCAGCGGAATCGTTCAGTAACTTAGTTGATTTTTTCAAGGCGCATCTGTTTTGGTTCCGGCGCTCGCAAGGCCAGAACCTCAATTCGTTCCTTCAGACCAGATTGTGTGGACACGCGGGAATGGGATTTCTACAATGAGTTCTGATCAATGCCTACGGGGCTGTGAAGACGAGGCCAAGGAGGACTGAAATCAGCGTTTCAGAGACTGACACCATTCTGGAGCAAGGCATCTCGACTCGTCGTAAAGTCATCGCGTTCGCCGTGATGGGCATTGTTGTCTTTGGATTCTTCGGCTTGCTGGCGCTTGGACTGATGAACAAGTCGCCGGTCACAGGCAGGAGCGGCGTAACGCGAGTGGGAAAGGCGGCGCCTGATATCACGATGCCTCTGTTGCAAGGCGGAGAATTTCGACTCTCAGAACACACCGGTGAACCGACCGTCGTGAATTTCTGGGCTTCTTGGTGTCCACCGTGCAGGAACGAGTCTCCCGGTTTCGAACGAACCTGGAGAGGCTTCTCTGATGATGGCGTGCTATTCGTCGGGGTCGATATTCAGGACACACTGGATGATGGAATGTCCTATATTCGAGAGTTCGATCTGACATATCCCAACGGAATCGACGTGGAAGGCAAAATAACGGTTGAGTATGGGGTGATAGGACTGCCAGTGACGTTCTTCATCGGGGCAGATGGCATCGTCAAAGGCCGGTGGGTCGGCGCGCTGCCGGAGGACCGTCTGACGGGATGGGTCGAAGCCTTGATCGCAGGAGCCACGCCTGAGGGCGCGTCTGATATCGAAAACTCCGAAAGTTTTTTCAAATTCGAGTGACGCTGGCACGAAATCGGCATGACGCGCCAGTCGAACGCAAATCAGGTTGAAGTAGGGGCGGGTTTCAAACCCGTCTCTACTCAGTTTTCAGGCCCCTACGGATAGCGCGAGAAGTCGAACCCTTCTTTCACAATGAACTCGACCAACGCTGGCGTGCCAGTTTTTGTGACCTCAATGGCCTGTTGCAGTGACGGGACGATCTGTTCTGGCTGCTCGACTCGCACGCCCCAGCCGCCCAGGGCTTTCGCTACGCTTCGATAATCGCCACCCTGATAGACTGTTCCGAACTTCTCGATTGCGATTGGCATCGAGTTGCGCTCAATGGCCATTGCCCCATTGTTGAACACAATCGTGAGGATTCCCAGGTTGTTGCGAACGGCAGTCTCAAAGTCCATGCCCACCATGCCTATCGCGGCATCGCCCATGATGTTCACGCAGAGCTTGTCTGGCTCAGCCAGTTTCGCGCCCATCGTGATGCCCAAACCGTAACCCAATTGGGTCGATTTCCCCCAGCCCTGGTAGGTTCTTGGCGCGACGGTCTCCCAGAACGGGACCAACTGGTCTCGCGGACTGCCGGCATCGTGAGTGATGATGGTGTTGGTCCTGTCGACGAGGCGCATCAAGTCCCAGATAATGCGGTACTGATTCAATGGAGTTTCGTCAGAGGTGAAGTGGGACATCCATTCGTCGAGCCACTCTCGCTTGACAGCTTGAACTTCGGACGCGGTGGCGGCGTCGTTCCGGTTGCCGATTCCGTTGGTCTGAGCTTTGATCTCCGCGATCACTGCCTCAAGCACGAGCTTGGCGTCGCCGATCAGGGCCAGGTCGGCCTTGTAATCTTTGTTCACATCGGCAGGGTCGTTGGTCGAGTGGATAATCACCTTGCCGTTCGGGATGGTCCTGCCGTAACTTGTGCGAGTCAGGCTTGTTCCGATACCGAACACCACGTCGGCGCGACCCAGGAATACCGAGATCGGCTTCGTGGTGGACACAGCAGACGCTCCGAGCGCAAGTGGATGATTCTCCGGGAAGCCGCTCTTGCCTGGGAGGGTGGTCATAACAGGCGCTTGTAGAAGCTCGGCCAACTGTTCCAGTTCATCGGTGGCTTCAGCGTAAAGGACGCCCTGGCCGGCATGGATCACTAGGTTTTTGGCTCCCGTCAAAACTTTCGCGACCTCGCGGACGTCCGCAGAATCGGGGCCGAAACGATTCGCTTTCACCGGCTCGTATGCGAGTTCCCCTGGATATTCGGTGGCTCCAACGTCTCCCGGTAGTTCGACAAGCACCGGCCCGCCCTTTCCGGTTCGCAGGTTGTAGAACGCCCGTCGCATCAGCTCCGGAAGACGCTCAACCGAATTTACCTGGGCGGCCCATTTTGTGACGCGCTCGTAATGAGGAACCGCGAAGAAATCCGGGCTTACTCCCTGACGCCCCACATCCGGCCCGCCCGGAAGCATCAGCGTCGGGACGTTGTCCGAGAACGCCTGCGCCGCGCCGGGGAATGAATTTTCCGTGCCTGGTCCGTGCTGCATGGAGTACACGCCGACTCGCTTGCCGTTCGTAGTTCGGCTGATGCCATCGGCAATCGCGCTGCCCATGCGCTCCTGCCTGCACAGGACAGGCCGAATATCCAACTTGGCGCATTCCTCGATCAACGGTTGATACGGAAAAGCGGCTAAGAACTCGACGCCTTCTCTCCGAAGGATTTCTGCCATCGCTGCGACGCCATTCATATCAATGTCTCCTGTTGGATTGGAACTCAAAATGTTTGAAATTGCAAAAGGGGCGGGCCAATCGACCCGCCCCTCTCTTGCCCGTTAGGGATTCACAATCAGACTATCCGAAGCGGGACTTCTTAGACTCCAAGTTCGAGTGAACGTCGATAAGCACGGTGTTGCCTTCGGCGTTGTGCCTCTGTGCAGCAGCAAGGGCTACAGCCATCTCAGCAGGATCTTCCACAGTGATGCCGACAGCGCCCATGTTCTGGGCCTGGCTCGCGTAGTTTCCGGTCAACTCCGTGACGCCGTAGAGTTCGCGGGCTGTGGGGTAGCCTCCAGGGTAGGTCGCCATGCCGCCGTTGTTCAAAACCACGGTCGTGATGGGAGCTCCGGCCCTCACGGAAGTTTCTAGGTCCATCGCAGACATGCCGTAGGCTCCGTCTCCCATCAGGTTGAGGCAGAACTTGTCAGGATTTGCCAATTTCGCGCCTATCATCAGGGGTATGCCGAATCCCAGATGAGTCGTCTTGCCCCAACCGATATAACCGCCGGGGGTCGTGGCATGGTAGAAGGGTATGATCGAGTCGCGAGGCGCGCCGGCGTCGTGAGTCACGATGCTGTTCGTTTTGTCCAGGCAGCGGTCAATTTCGCCGACGACGCGGTATGTGTTGATCGGCACATCGTCTGAATCCAACATGCTGTGCCATTCGGCCATCCACTGCTTTCTGACCTCGGCGATTTCGCTTGCCACGCCTGTCTTGCGGCCTTCCTCGCCGATGGCGGCTTTCAGCTCGTCGATTGCGATTTCGAGGGTCGCCTTCACATCTCCGTAAAGCGCAACGTCTGCCGCTTCGTCTTTGTTGATGTCGGTTATGTTATCAGAGTTATGGATAATGACCTTTCCCGAAGGAATCGGCTGGCCATAGCCTGTGCGGCTCAAGCTCGTGCCAAGACCGAACAGAACGTCACTCTCTTGAAGCCACTTGTAGGCAGGCAGTGTGGTCGCCCCACTGCCTGCGCCGAGGGACAACGGGTGGTCTTCGGGAAACGCGCTTTTGCCCTGCATTGTCGTGAACACCGGGACATCGGCAAGTTCTGCGAACTGCTTCAATTCGGCGGTAGCGTCACCGAACAGCACTCCACCGCCTGCCCAGATCACGGGTCGTTTGGCGTTGACTAGGAGCTTGACGGCTTCCTTGACGTCGGACCTTGACGGCGAGGTTATGGATCGCTTTGGCGGATTGTAGTTCTCTAGCACTTCACTGGGAACTTCAGCAGCGGCAATGTCCGCTGGTGTCTCGACAGTCACTGGCCCGCCAGTCCCGTTGCGGAGAGCGTGGAACGCTCGTCGCATCACATTGCCCACCTGGCCAGAGGAGAATATTGCCTCGGTCTGTTTGCTGATAGGGGCATACACTCTGGACGGCGAGAAGTTGGGCTTTACGCTCCAAGACGCCAGAGGCGGGCCTCCGGGGATCAACAGAATTGGAATGTTGTCAGCGTAAGCCTGCGCGATGCCGCCCATACCGTTTTCCGCGCCAGGGCCGCCCTGTGTTACGTTGACGCCGAACTTCTTCCGGTGGCTGCTGCGGCTGTACCCGTCTGCTGCCATGATGGCTCCGCGTTCCTGACGGAACATCGTCAGGCGGATGCCTTCCTGAGCTATCGCCTCGATGAGGTTGTTAGATGGGAAGCAAGACACCCACTCTATGCCTTCTAACTTGAGAATCCTTGCGACTGCTTCTATACCGTTCAATTCTTCCTCCTTGGATGCTGTGTCGTTGGACACCCGTCGCCACGACTGTTGAAAAGATTTCAGCGCTAACTGCTACGAGTTCAACGCGTAGGATACTCCATCGAATTATGTCGGGCAACCGGATCACCAGAGGTAGGGTTTGTACAGCTTGCCGCCCCTAACCGTGGCGACGTGTTCCAGCTCTCGAGAGCCTTCGACCGTCGCGTCCAGGGAATCGACGAATGTGAATTTGCCTTCTGAAACGCGCATGACCGTGGCATCTCCTTCTGCTCCGGGTTTGAGTGTTCCAATCTCGTCGGCATGGCCTATGGTCTTGGCTGTGGCCGACGTGCTGAGTCGAATTACCTCGTCTAATGAAAGGCCCAGGTGGAGGAATTTCGACAACGTGGAGAGTTGGTCGTGCACTGGCCCTTCAATGTTGTAGATGTGAAGGTCACTGCTGATGTTGTCCGGGAGGAAATTCTGGGCTAACGCCTTTTCTGCCGATGCAAATGAAAAACTGCCTCGTCCGTGGCCGATGTCGAACACCACACCACGTTTTTGAGCCTCGACGATTCCATCGTACACACGGCCCGAATCATCCATCGCTCCGTGGGCGCTGCCGTGATAGGCGTGGGTCACGACGTCGCCGGGCCTCAGCATGCCGACTAGTTCGTGCATCGGCGTGAACGAATTGCCGACGTGGATCATGACAAATTTGCCCAGTTCTTCCGCCGCTTCGATCGCTCGTTTCAAAGAATCGATGTCGTGATTGGCGGTCAGCGGTTGGCTCAGCCTGACTTTTATTCCGAGGATATGGTCTGGGTTTGCGCGTCCCACGCTCGTGGCGTCTTCGACGTCTGCCCAGCGAAGGTCTTCCAACTCGCCGATTTTCGGAGAGATCATCCCCATCGAGGATATGTTGAGCAAGGCGTATAGACGAGTGGCGCTGCGCTCCATAACGTAACGACGGAACGCAGGGAACGTCCAGGCGCCGGCCGACCCGGCATCGACAGCAGTTGTGACACCTTTTGCAACCTGAGTTGGGTCAGCCTCGATTCCATAATGGCCAACTCCCCAGTACACGTGCACATGGAGGTCGATAAGACCGGGGGTCACAATGGCGTCGGTGGCGTCCACAATCTCGTTCGCGAGGTTGTCAGAGATATCAGGTTCGACAGCGGCGACTTTGCCATAGCTGAATGCAACGTCTTGGCGCTCGTGAATACTCTGAGACGGATCAACGACGGTCCCGCCTTTGATAATCAGTTCGTATTTCGCCATATTTCGACTCCTAGGGTGGTTGTGAATTGTGCCGCTTGGGAGGAATTGTAATTCAATCGGCGCGCGAGTCAACCACCAAGCCAGAGTCGCGAGAGAGGTGTGCTATCCTTGGGAAAACAGATCAAAGGCGCAATATGAAACTTCTCATCAAAGACACCACAGTCGTCACAGGAAATGATCAACGCACGGTTCTTTACAACGCCGGAATCGTAATCGAAGACAGGAGAATCTCGGACATTGGGACCTCGATGGAAGTAGAGTCCCGACACCCTTTAGCTACCGTTATCCAAGGCCGTGGCAGGGTGGTGTTTCCCGGCTTGATAAACTGCCACACTCATCTTCAGGCTACCGCGGATAAAGGGATTCTCGAAGACTTCGGTTTTCCGACGACGCTGCGGTTTCCCACTAGCGGCCGTGGGTTATTGAATCCCGACGAGCGAAATGTGTTCGGACTGCTCGCGTGCATCGAGGCCATCAGGAGCGGCACAACTACACTTCTGGAAATCTCGAATGACATTCACGAGTATGCTGACAGCCTTGATTCCACCGGAATGAGGCTGATGCTGGGCGAGAACATCAATGACATCGACAGCACGAAAACTCGCGATGGCAAGTTTGAATTTTTAGATTCCAAGCGCGAAGCGGGCCTTCAGCGCAGCGCGGATTTGATCGAGGCTTGGCATGGCAAGTCGGACGGTCGAGTTCTTGGCTTTTTGGCTCCTCACGCGCCAGAGACAGTGTCCCCAGAGTTGTTGAGGGAATCACGGGAGATGGCCGAGCGATACGACGTCGGGTACACAATCCACCTGTCTCAAAGCTACGAGGAAATCGAGGCGATCAAGCGCGTGCGGGGCGTCATGCCGACACACTACCTGTTCGCCAATGACTTCCTGGGAGACCGTCTTGTCGCCGCTCACTGTCGCTACGTAAATTCGTCGGAAATCGCGCTGTTGGGCCAGGCTGGTTCGGCGGTGTCCCATAACGCTGCCATCGGCGCTCGGAGGGGAGCGGCAGCGCCTGTTAAAGAACTAGTCGCCGCAGGCTGCGCCGTGGGAATGGGTTCTGACAACATGTCCGAGGACATGGTCGAAGTGATGCGCGCAGGCCTGTTCCACGAACGAGTCCGACGAAACGATGAGATGGACCCACAGCCCGAGGATGTCCTGGATTGGGCCACCTATGGGGGAGCGCGAGCGCTGGGAATATCCGAAGATGTGGGAACACTGGAAGTCGGCAAGAAAGCCGACCTTTTCATGGTGAATGTCCGTAAAGCTCACCTCGTCCCGACGCTAAGAATCGTCTCGGCGTTTGTCCACAACGGAATGCCGTCCGATATCACTGACGTGATGGTTGACGGAAGCTGGGTACTGCGAGACTCGAAGCTTCTGACCATCGACGAAGACGACATCATCGCGAAAGCCGAAGAAATCGGCCATCGAGCCTGGAACCGGCTGATAGCCGAGAACCCGAACGTTCCGTTCCCGATTAATCTGCCTCCTGGGCCACTCTAGCCGTCAGATCAGCTTGTTTCTGGCGGCCTTTCAACATTTCGGTAAGAAAATCACGCTCGCGCATAGTTCGATTTTCGGATGAATTGCTTCCAAACTGGGAATCCAATGCCTCTGATGAATCTGCAACTCGCATCGGCCATTCCTGGGAGAAGCAACCAATAAATGGAAAACAAAAAGATCGTGATAACCGGAGGAGCGACGGAAATGGCGCGAGCCACTGGTCTGATCTGTGCCAGGCATGGCGCCAAAATAACAATCGACGACATAAACGCCGCAGAGCACGAAAGCGCCGTCGCCCAGATTCGTGACGCTGGCGGCGAGGCGTGGTTCCACCAAACCGGCGTTTCAAAAGACGCAGATGTCCGATCTTTGATGGAGACCGTTGAGAGGGACATGGGTGGCATCAACTCCCTAGTCTCAGCAGCGGCCATTGCCAGAGATTCTATGGTTCCAGTGGATGAGTTTCTGAATGCCACCTGAGAGGAGCACATTGACATCCATCTAATAGGACCATTCCTTGCCGCGAAGTATGCGGTTCCCGCGATCCGGAGGGCGAGAAGAGAGGTGATAGTCATGATCGCCTCTGCAGCTGGCGCTAGCGTCAGCTCAAGCAAGGGCGACGTCAACGGCCTTGGGTTAACGCTGGAGCAGAGCTTGGCTGAAGAAAACATTCGGGTAAATGCGCCCTGCCCCGGCAACATCGCAACACCTCTGAAACTGGGCATAATCTATCAGCAGGTGTAGATGTTAGGTGGAACGGCCAACGAGGCTCGCCAGATAGCCGGACTGGGAACGCCTGACGGCATGGCAAAGGTGATACGGTTCTTGAATTCTGACGATGCAGAGTACGTGAGAGGCACGATATTCACCAGGTAAGATTTGCGAGAAAATCCCCCAATGCGTCTAGAGGAGGATAACCGATGGCTAGCCCGAAGATCACAAAACTTGAACTGGTTGTGTTTCAACATCAAATTGATGACATGGGCACTGACTACAACGGATTCAACCAGGTCTATGAGGCTGGAAGCAGCGTCACGGCGTCATCCACCGTCTTGAGGATTCACACAGACACGGGAATCACTGGAGAATATCTGGCCGGGCCTGCGAGTCGCACGGTGCATGGACTGGATCAGGTCTCCGGATATCTGTTGGGGAAAAATCCGTTCGAGCGGGAATTGATATACAACGACCTCAAACGAGGCTTGCGACACACCGATCGCACGGCGATGGGCATGGTCGACGTTGCTCTCTGGGATTTCGCAGGCAAGATTTATGGCGTTCCGATACACCAGCTTCTTGGCGGATGGCGAACCTCGATTCCTGCTTACGCCAGCACCTATCACGGCGACGAGAACGGCGGACTCAGCACACCGGAACAGTTCGCCGACTATGCTGAGCAGTGCTACGACATCGGCTATCGGGCTTTCAAGATACACGGCTGGGGCGACGCTCCTATTTCCAGAGAGGTGGAGAACGTGCTGGAGGTCGGGCGGCGCGTCGGCGACAGAATGTCCCTCATGATTGATCCCGCGTGCGAATACAACACCTGGGGAGAGGCGCTCCTCGTGGGCAGGGCGTGTGACGAGGCTGGATTTTTCTGGCTGGAAGACCCTTATAAAGACGGCGGAGTCTCGATGTTTGGGCACCAGCGGCTGCGAGAGAAGATTGACACACCGATCCTTCAAACCGAGCACATTTTCGGCCTCGAGGGCCATGTCGATTTCATCGTGAATGGCGGAACCGACTTTGTGAGGGCGGGTGTTTATGAAGATGGGGGAATCACGGGAGCGATGAAAGTTGCCCACGCCGCCGAGGGTTTCGGTCTAGATGTCGAATTTCATGGAGGAGGTCTCGCCCATCGCCACTGTATCGCGGCGGTCAGGAATGCCAACTTCTACGAACTAGGCCTTCTTAACCCGAAGATAAAAAGCAGTAAACCGCCGGTCTATCCGCCGGAGTTCACCGACGAATTGAATGGCGTCGACGCCAACGGCCACGTTGCGGTTCCCCAGGGGCCAGGCCTGGGAGTTGAGATGGACTGGGACTACATCGAGGCGCACAAAGTCGACACGTTAACCAGAGAGTAATCTCAGCATGAGCTGAGGCCACGAACGATTCGACTTAGTTCAGCTGCTAATGGCGTGATTGTCTCGTGTCCAAGTCAGCGAATGCCGGTGGCGAGGCGACCTATAATGCAAGCGCTCACTTGCAGATAACGCACGTGTGAGCCGACAAATCTGGCATCCGGGGCCACCGTTCCGAATAATTGATGTGAAATATCGCTGGATCGTGCATATTTTGTTTCCATTGTGTCCACACTATACCAAGTGAATCCTGTAAATGGACTGTAGCTGGTTATCGCCTAACCAGTTTGAAGGAGGGAGCAATGGTCGAAAAACGCAGAACTCAGAGACCAACTGGTAGTCTTGAAATCGATCCCGGCGGACGACTCTTCAGAACAGGAGGTCGAATCGCTCTGGCGCCAGTTGATGATCCATGAGTCATTTTCAAGCAGTGAACTGGCAGAGGCCAAGGCGAAGCGAAGCGCCGCAGAGGCCGCTCGCCAACAGACCGAGATTGAGTCGGTTCGGAACACCAGAGCGGTGACTGAGCGGATGCGAAACAAGGCCGAAAGCGCGGTCGAAGAAGCCAAAGACCTGCGCGACGATGCCGCGAGCTGGGGCGCAATAACCGGGTCGGGACATCTGTCTCAATTGATGTCAAACGTGCTCGGGACTACTGTTCAGGAATGTGTCGGGCCTGAAGCGACCAGCCGAGGCACGGCAATACTTGCACTGCGGGGTTTGGGAATTTGGAAATCACTGAACGATGTTCCACCGAGGCTTGGTCGAAAGTACGAATCCGATCCCATTCTGCACAAATTGTGTCTAAGAGATAGAATACGACATGACTCGCTTTATGAATCACTCGTCGCTGGCGCTTAGTCGACATCGTGAACGGACGCCAAACATTGAAAAAACCGACACAATGAATGCAATTGGTTTAGTAGCCTTCAGGAGATCATGCAATTGACTGATAGTAGTAATTCCATTCAACAACTCAGAAAAATTGGTCAGAGCGTGTGGTTGGACAACGTTTATCGGAGCCTCATCACGTCAGGCGATCTGCAGAAACTAATAGATTTAGGCGTGACCGGTTTGACGTCCAATCCGACGATATTTCAGAAGGCCATATCTGCCGGTTCAGACTACGATGAGTCGATGACTCGCCATGCCGAGTCTGGCAAAGATGCCGTTGGAGTTTTTGAGGCGCTTGCCATCGAAGATATCGTGTCGGTCGCCGACCTTCTTGCGCCGGTCTACCAGCGCACCGGCGGCGCGGACGGTTTTGCATCGCTGGAGGTTAACCCGCACCTGGCTCACGATACTCAGGGCACAATCTCCGAAGCACGCCGGCTGTTCAAGCTCATGGGACGGCCAAATATCATGATCAAAGTGCCTGGAACGCCGGAAGGCATCCCCGCTATACGTCAACTAATCAGCGAAGGCATCAACGTAAACGTGACGCTGATCTTTTCACTGAAGGCTTATGCTGACGTGCGAGAGGCTTACATTTCTGGACAAGAAGCGTTCTCCCGGTCCGGCGGCGATCCGTCCACCGTTTCGTCGGTGGCGTCGTTCTTTGTTAGTCGGGTCGACACCGCGGTAGATGCCGCAATCAGCGAAGCCGTTAATGCCGGCAACAAGACGCTTGGTTCGCTGTTGGGCAAAGCGGCGATTTCGAACGCCCGCGTTGCGTATCAGGAGTTTGGACGATCCTTCGGCGAGGACAGGTTCGTTGCTCTCAAGGAAGAGGGAGCGCTGGTCCAACGGCCATTGTGGGCTTCAACCAGCACCAAAAACCCAGCGCTCAGCGACGTCCTGTATGTCGAGGAGTTGATCGGCCCCGACACGGTGAACACCCTGCCCGATGCCACGTTGGCGGCGTTCCTGGATCACGGAACAGCGCAACAGAGGTTGGACGCAGATATTGAGGACGCCACCGACACACTTTTCGCTCTGGAGGCGGCAGGAATCAAAATGGACGACATCACTGCCAAGTTGTTGGAGGACGGCCTCATGTCATTTGCCGACTCCTACGACGAGGTCGTGGAGAACGTTGACAGCAAGCGAGCGAGTCTTGTGCGCGGTTAGATTGACGCCAGATCACGTGAATCTGGGATCATATCAGCAGTCCGTGGACGGCGCCATTGCGAAACTCGATGCTGATCGGATCGTCCAACGCATTTGGGAGGCCGACCACACAGTCTGGAATCATGACCCAACTGAGATCATCGACCGGTTGGGTTGGCTCACGTTGCCCGACACAATGCGGCCCCAACTGCGCAATATTCAGCGGTTCGCGTCTGAGGTCGCTGCCGATGGCATTCAGCATGTTGTGCTCTTGGGCATGGGTGGCAGCAGCTTGGGGACAGAGACGCTGAAACGCTGTTTTGGCCCGGTCGACGGCGCTCCGGCCCTACAGGTGTTGGACTCGACGATTCCCGCCGCTGTGAAGGCAACGAGGGACGCCGTCGACCTATCTACAACGCTGTTCATCGTCTCCTCGAAATCCGGGAGCACTATCGAGCCGAATGCACTGTACAGGTATTTTCGGGGTCTGGTCGATACAGCCGTTGGCACGGAAGAATCGGGGAGTCGTTTCGTCGCCATCACAGACGCGGGCACATCACTGGATGTCATGGGGACAGATCAAGGATTCAGGGAGGTGTTCCGAAATCCTGAAGACCTGGGAGGGCGTTACTCGGTTCTCTCGTACTTCGGCTTGATACCGGCGGCCATCTCGGGGATCGACACTTCAGAGTTGTCCGCATCTGCTCGGGCGATTGAAGAGGCGTGCGAGCCGCACATCGCCACAGGAAACAATCCTGGCGTTTGGCTTGGCGCGACACTAGCGTCGTTGGCAGGAAGCGGCAGAGACAAATTGACTTTGGTGACTTCGCCACCGCTTGCCGGATTTGGGCTGTGGGTCGAGCAGTTGATCGCAGAAAGCCTAGGCAAGGATGCTAGAGGAATCGTGCCGATCACTGGCGAACCGCTGGTCGAAGCCAACGCGTACGGCGATGACAGGCTTTTTGTGTTTCTCAAGCTCGCTGGAGACGAATCTCGCGAGCTTGATACGGCGCAATCAAATCTGGAGGCTGCTGGACATCCAGTCGTTGTTTACACACTGGATGATCTATATGCGCTTGGCGGCGAATTCTATCGATGGGAATTCGCCGCTGCTATTGCGGGGCGGGTGATGGGCGTTCAACCATTCAACCAACCAAATGTGCAGCAGGCGAAAGACCTTACTGATGCCGAACTTGCACGATTTCTGGAATCTGGCGATTCGCCAAACAATATGGCGTTCGACTCACTGGCTATGCTACTCAATTCGGCTAAACCGGGAGACTATCTGGCGATCCTGGCGTATATAGAAGAAACGGACGAATCCAACCGGATGTTCGAAAGTCTGAGACACAAGGTGATAGAGCGAACCGGAATTGCCACCACATTGGGATATGGGCCTCGCTACCTGCACTGCACCGGTCAGCTGCACAAGGCTGGACCGGTCTCAGGGTTGTTTCTCGAAGTGACGACTGGCGATTCCAACGATGTAGATCTGCCAGGCGAGCCTTATTCTCTGAAGGTTCTGGCCGACGCGCAATCCGCAGGTGATGGCAGCGCGTTGCGCGCAGCCAACCGCCGGTTCGCCCGTGTCGTATTAGAGAACGTGAGTGACCTGCATTCATTGGAACAAGAGCTTGAGTAACGCTATCTGAAACAACCTGGAGGAGGACGAAATGGAACTCGGCATGGTGGGGCTTGGACGCATGGGCGGGAACATGGCCCAAAGGTTGTTGACAGGTGGACACCATATCGTCGCATTTGATCCTCAACCCCTGGCCGTGAAAGCTGCTGAAGGAAATGGCGCTGATGGCGCCAGTTCTCTCGATGAACTCGTGTCGAAACTCACGGCTCCCAGAGCGGTGTGGGTGATGGTTCCTGATGGCGCTCCGACCGAATCGACCATCAAGTCGCTGGCCGAGCTATTGTCAGATGGCGACATGATACTCGACGGCGGAAATTCCAACTTCAATGATTCTATCCGACGCTCGAAAGAACTTGCCGAAAGCGGCATCGAATTCATGGATGTCGGAACGTCCGGCGGAGTGTGGGGACTGACTGAAGGCTACAGCATGATGGTGGGCGGCAGCGACGAAGCGTTTGCACGAATCGAACCGCTCATTCAAACCCTTGCCCCAAGCCCGACCAGTGGCTACGGGCATGTTGGGCCGGCTGGCGCGGGCCACTACGTCAAGATGGTGCATAACGGCATCGAATATGGCCTGATGCAGGCGTACGCCGAAGGTTTCGAGCTGATGAACGCCAGAGAAGACATGGCGCTGGACATGGCTCAGATTGCTGAAATATGGCGCGAAGGAAGTGTCGTGCGGTCGTGGTTGTTAGACCTGACAGCCGCCGCATTTCATGAGGACGGAGACCTGTCTGGTCTCGCTGCCTATGTTGACGACTCCGGCGAAGGCAGGTGGACCGTGCAAGAATCCGTCGATCTAGCAGTCCCAATTCCGGTGATTACGGCGGCGCTTCAGGCGAGATTCCGTTCCCGCCAGGACCAACCGTTCGGCGCCAAAATACTCTCGGCCATGCGTAACCAATTCGGTGGCCACGCAGTCCGGAAGGCCGAGTGATGGCCGAGCGCAGGACAACTGTGGTTACCATCAGCGGAACCGGCGACCTCGCCCAGTAAAAGCTAGTTCCCGCCATATGCAACCTCGCTGAGAAAGGGCGGCTAGACGAGGGATTGAGCGTGCTCGGATTCGCCAGGCGGCCTCTCGACGATGCGTCCTACCGCGACTTCACGTGGGCTTCATGCCAGTCGGAACGCAGAACGGACACTGATGCCACATCACACGCCGCGTGAACGTCGTCAGAGGAAACATGCACTGGAAAGTAGAGT
>Ga0208113_1000077_pt1 | contig 45374 bp, 40 predicted proteins | sample Knorr_S7_td_NADW_FD_185598 | JGI IMG/M metagenome (GOLD analysis project Ga0208113, IMG submission 185598) | Marine microbial communities from Southern Atlantic Ocean transect - Knorr_S7_td_NADW_ad_2505m_LV_A (SPAdes) (version 2) | ecosystem: Environmental > Aquatic > Marine > Oceanic | place...
TGTTGCTTTCGTTTTTTCTTCATCATTCCAATAGCAGCGCATAATTCCAGCGCCACGGCTACATACTTCCCCAGGTAAGCCAACTTTTTGAACATCACCCAGCTCGTCAATAATTTTAACTTCAGTATGAGCTAATGCTCGGCCCACTGTGGTGACTTGTTTCTCGAGTGGTGAGTCGGTTTCGGTTACATTATTGATAGGGCTACATTCAGTTTGGCCATAACCAATAACAACCTCTTTCATATGCATTAATGAGTGAACTTTACGCATAACTTGCTCAGGGCAGGTTGAGCCGGCCATTACGCCTGTCCGTAGGCTAGATAAGTCATAGTTTGCAAAATCTTTAAGCTCTAACTCGGCGATAAACATCGTTGGAACACCATGTAGGCCAGTGCAGCGCTCATTTTCTACAACTTCAAGGGTGGTTTTGGGGTCAAACGAATCCCCCGGAAAAACAGCCGTAGCGCCTTTACTTATACACACTAAATTACCAAGCACCATACCAAAGCAATGATATAAAGGCACCGGAATACAGAGTTTATCTTCATGTGTCAGCTTCATCGCTTGTGCCATCAAAAATCCATTATTGAGGATATTCTTATGCGATAAGGTGGCACCTTTTGGGTTACCTGTGGTTCCAGAGGTAAATTGAATATTAATATCTTGGTCGCAATGTAAAGTGGAAGCAATGGCATCAAGCTCCAGCTTATGGGCATCTGTAGCGCGCTGCATGATATCGCTAAAGCTGAACATGCCTGAAGCAGGCTCATCACCAATACGAATAATGTTTTTTAGATGTGGCAGGGCACTTAAATTTAATTTACCTGCTTGAGATTCTTTAAGTTCTGGTGCGAGCTCATTCAGCATGTTTATATAATTACTGGCTTTAAATTCACTTGCTGTAATCAATGTTGAGCATTCTACGCTATTGAGTGCGTATTTTAACTCGCTTGGTCGGTATGCTGGGTTGATGCAGACCATAATTGCACCAATCTTGGCTGTAGCAAATTGGGTTAAGCACCATTCAATATTGTTAGGAGACCAAATACCAACCCGGTCGCCGGGTTTTACGCCAAGCGATAATAACCCCATTGCTAATTGATTAATCTGTTGCTGATATTGTTTATAAGTTAAACGGATCTGTTGATGATGAACAACAATCGCGGGGTGATCAGGGTGATTGTCGACAATATCATCTAAGTATTGGCCAATGGTTTTTTCAATTAAAGGAATGTCTGTGCGGCCTTGATAATAGCTTTGAGAAAGTGGAAGCGCATTACTGTGTGTGTTCGTTATCTGCATTGTGTTCTCCGTGTCCGGTTAATGTGTTGTCATGGACTTGATGCAAAAGAATTGAAACTATCATTTAAGATGATTTCAAAACATGCGTACCTGATTAACTAAACATAGATTGTCGACAAAGAAAAGCTTTATAAGACTAATGTACAGAGAGTTACTTAAACAAAATAGAATAAAGAATGGGTTTTAGATATAAAAAAACGTGCCGTAGCACGTTCTTTTTGATACTAAATTAGCAATTAAGCTTTTGGCTCATCTTGCTTATAAGTTTTACGCATGATGTAAACGTAAGCACTTATGAATGCGTTTTCTTGGAACTTCTTCAGACCTGTATCTTCAAAGTCGATAGGCACAGGGTTGCGTTTAAGCTGCTCTTTGATTTCAGTTGCCGATAAAATTTGCACATCTAAGCGCTCAATTAACTGAATAGCCGTTTCCATTTTGAAACCTTTTGCGCTACCAGCGAATTTACCTTTAGCTTGACGCTCTTTGATTGCCACAGAGTCAATTTGATAATCTTCCATTAACTTTTTGAAATCAAATTGGAATTTACGCATTACTTCTGTGTCATTACCGTTACCTAAGGTAAAACGTGTTTGTCTAACATCACGGATATCAAATACGTCATTGTCTTTGGTTAAAATGCACAGTAGTACGTCGCTACCTGTAATTTCTACACCACATGTTCTCATGGTCTTTCTCTAAATAACTTAATTTGCGCAATTATAGCAAGTAACGTTATGAAAAACAGGTGCTTTAAAAATGAATTTTAATAGCGATAGCACTGTGGTCACTTACGCTGATATCTTCACTAAGGATGCTTGGTGATATATGCCTATCATAACTTTCATAATCGAGCGCTTTAACCTTCGAAACTTGGCAGTCAGGATTAAAATGTGCAGAGGCGAGAATGTAATCAAGTACATTCCCTTTTGATTGATAATAATGACTAAAGGGCTTTGATTTATTCTCATAAAATGAGCGGCTAAACTCATAGCTGTCGGTTAAACCTACAACGGGTTCGTTATGTTCTATGCAAGGTTCGCAGCGAGTTGGGTGAAACCCTTGAGTCATAAACGATAAAGTTGGGCTGGTGAGTACATCATTAAAATCCCCCATAACAAGTGTTGCACATTGCTTTTCGCGTTGGGTTTTAAGGGCATCATAATAAACAATGGATGCTTCTAATGAGCGCGAGATTTGAGACTGCATGGTACCCACCGTTTGATGTAGCAACTGCAAAAGTGGATCTTCAAGGTTATGGATATTAAGGATATGCGCCATTGACTGGACGCGCTGTGATTTAAAATGAACCACATAAAAGCATACTTCACCAAAATCAGGTAAATCAATTAAGCATTTAATCGGCGTGCGGTTAAATTTGAACTCATTCTGATTGTTTAAATACTCAAGTAATTCAGGGCAAGGCGATAGTGCATCGGCAGATTTGAATGGGTGTTTACTCGCGATAGCGACAACAGGGTTAAATAATACCTGTGGATAAAGACCATCATGGGATGGGCTATCTACGGTTTTAAAATAATCGTAGCCTGCTTCTTTACATTGAACTTCTAAGTCATGTGGACTGAACACTTCTTGAAAGGCTATTACATCTGCATTTGACTCACTCAAAAAGTTAGCAATAAATAACTGTTTTTGCTGCCATTGTGTGTTGTTGTATCGTTCATGTAGCTGATAAAAGGAGTAGGGTGGCGCGGTATAATTTAATAAATTAAACGTCGCAAATTTAAACGTACGCGTGTGTGGCATTTTGATCACCCTAAAAGTACTAACTCATTAAGTATGAAATGAGTTAACTAATTGTCAATTTAGTCTTCTAACTACTTGTATTTGAGTACGTGAGCGGCGACAATAGCTGCTTGTATTTGCGAAGACTCAGTAAGTACATGCTTAATTAGCAATGCTTATTCGTAAAAGCGTTGCAGAGTTACTTAAAATTAATTTAAAAATATTACATGTGGTGCATTGTAGGCATCACCACTGTATAAGGATTTATAATGCCAGTTATTACCCTCCCTGACGGCAGTCAGCGTAGTTTTGAAAACCCAGTAAGCACATATGATGTAGCAAATGATATCGGTCCAGGTCTTGCCAAAGCAACTATTGCAGGCCGTGTAAATGGCACCCGTGTTGATGCATGTGACTTAATTACCGAAGATGCGCGTTTAGAAATTATCACAGCAAAAGATGATGATGGTTTAGAGATCATCCGTCACTCTTGTGCGCACCTTATCGGCCATGCGGTTAAGCAACTTTTCCCTGAAGCAAAAATGGCAATCGGTCCGACCATCGATAACGGTTTTTATTACGACATCGATATGGATCACTCTTTAAGCCAAGACGATTTAGATGCAATCGAAAAGCGTATGCTTGAACTTGCTAAAACAAACTACGACGTTGTTAAAAAGACCGTAAGCTGGCAAGAAGCGCGTGATACTTTTGAAGCACGCGGTGAAACATACAAAATGGAAATCCTAGACGAAAACATCGCAAAAGATGATCGTCCAGGTTTATATCACCACGAAGAATACATCGACATGTGTCGTGGTCCACACGTACCAAACATGAAATTCTGCCAACACTTTAAAATTATGAAAGTGGCAGGTGCATATTGGCGTGGTGATTCAGAAAACAAAATGCTGCAACGTATCTACGGCACAGCATGGGCAGATAAAAAGCAACTTAAAGCGTATTTAAAACGTTTAGAAGAAGCTGAGAAACGTGATCACCGTCGTATTGGTAAAGCGCTTGATTTATGGCATTGGCAAGAAGAAGCACCAGGCATGGTGTTTTGGCACAATGATGGTTGGAGCATTTACCGTGAGCTAGAAGACTTCGTTCGTGAAAAATTACGCGAGTATGATTACGAAGAAGTAAAAGGCCCATTAATGATGGACCGTGCGTTGTGGGAAAAATCAGGTCACTGGGACAAATACGCAGATGCGATGTTCACAACTGAGTCTGAAAAGCGTGAGTACGCAATTAAACCAATGAACTGCCCAGGCCACGTACAAATCTTTAACCAAGGTTTAAAATCATACCGTGATCTACCTTTACGTATGGCTGAGTTTGGTTGTTGTCACCGTAACGAACCATCAGGTGCCTTACACGGCCTAATGCGTGTTCGTGGCTTTACCCAAGATGATGCGCATATCTTCTGTACTGAAGAGCAAATCATGGATGAAGTATCGTCATGTATCAAAATGGTTTACGACACATACGAAACGTTTGGCTTTGAGAAAATCGTTGTAAAACTTTCTACTCGTCCTGAAAAGCGTATCGGTGAAGACGAAATGTGGGATAAAGCTGAGCTTGCACTTGCAGAAGCATTAAAAGCAAACGACATTGAGTTTGATTACCTACCAGGTGAAGGTGCGTTCTACGGTCCGAAGATTGAGTTCACACTGTATGACTGTTTAGACCGTGCATGGCAATGTGGTACTGTACAGCTAGACTTTGCATTACCAGGTCGTTTAGGTGCAACTTATGTTGCTGAAAACAACGAGCGTCGTACACCGGTTATGATCCACCGTGCTATTTTAGGTTCAATCGAGCGTTTCATCGGTATTTTAACCGAAGAGTATGCTGGTTTGTTCCCAACATGGCTTGCTCCAAAGCAAGTAGTGATCATGAACATCACGGATAAACAAGCAGATTATGTGCAAGAAATTGTACAAAAATTAAATAAACTTGGAATTAGAGCCGCTGCTGACTTGAGAAATGAGAAGATTGGCTTTAAAATCCGTGAACATACGTTAAAACGTATTCCATACTTACTTGTTGTTGGCGATAAAGAAGTTGAACAACAAGAAGTGGCAGTACGCACTCGCACAGGTGAAGACCTAGGCAAATTTAGTGTTGATGATTTCATTGCAAAATTAAGCGAAGAAATTAAAAATCGACAATAAAGCATGAGCGTGTAGGGCAAACAAACAGCCAACTACACGCTTTTTATTTTATATTCTTGGAGGATCGTACCATTAGAGGCGGCAAGAAAGGGCAACAAACAGCTCAAAAAAATCGTATCAACGAAGATATTACAGCTAAAGAAGTTCGTTTAATTGGCATCGACGGCGAGCAAGCTGGTATCGTGTCATTAAAAGAGGCGCAAGCTATCGCTGATGATGCGGGTGTAGATCTTGTAGAAATCAGTCCTAATGCTGAGCCACCTGTTTGTAAGGTTATGGACTACGGTAAGTTCATCTTTGAGAAAAGCAAAGAACTAAAAGAACAAAAGAAAAAGCAAAAGCAGATCCAGGTTAAAGAAATCAAATTCCGTCCTGGTACTGACGAAGGTGACTACCAAGTTAAACTTCGCAGCTTGCGCAAGTTCTTAGAAGCGGGTGACAAAGCTAAAATTACTATCCGTTTCCGTGGTCGTGAGATGGCTCACCAAGAAATTGGTATCGAATTATTAAACCGTGTTAAAGCCGATTTGGAAGATGTATCACAAGTTGAGTCGTTCCCAAATCGTGTTGAAGGTCGCCAGATGGTTATGATGATGGCACCTATTGCTAAAAAGCAATAAACAGGGTATATTACGCACCGATTTTATTTCAGGTCTGCAAGTAACAGTTTACTGTTCACCTGAAATAACCGGTTTAAGTAAGGTTGCACTGCTTTTGTAGTGGGCCTTCACCGGATTATGGCAGTAAGTTAGGCCTTAAAAGTAGAGCTATTTTAATATCTCTCGCCTGCTTGCTAATTTTTAAGCAATACATTTGGAGTTATTGCAATGGCTTATAAGCTAAAAACTCACAGAGGCGCGGCTAAGCGTTTCAAGAAAACTGCTTCTGGCGGTTTCAAGCGTAAACAAGCGCATCTTCGTCACATTCTGACTAAGAAAACTTCTAAGCGTAAATTACACTTACGTCCTAAGATGATGGTTCATAAGAATGACCATGGTCTAGTTTCACGTATGTTACCATTCGCTTAATAGGAGTCTTCAGAAATGGCAAGAGTTAAACGCGGTGTTATCGCACGTGCACGTCACAAAAAAGTTTTAAAACAAGCTAAAGGTTACTACGGAGCACGTTCACGTGTTTACCGCGTAGCTTTCCAGGCAGTTACTAAAGCGGGTCAATACGCTTACCGTGACCGTCGTGCTAAGAAACGTACTTTCCGTCAACTTTGGATTGCACGTATCAATGCAGCAGCTCGTCAAAACGGTCTTTCATACAGCCGTTTTATCAATGGTCTTAAAAAGACTTCTGTAGAAATCGATCGTAAGATCCTTGCAGATATCGCTGTTTACGACCAAGTTGCATTCGCAGCGCTTGTTGCAAAAGCAAAAGAAGGCCTAGCGGCTTAATTTCGCTTTTCATAAAGTTTAAAAAGGAGCCTAGTGCTCCTTTTTTTGATCTTAAATAAAATTCATAAGTAACAACGATTTTGCATAGCGTATGTCGTTTGCTCCATTTTTTTGTTGAATCACCGCAGTTTACGCAATCCATTCAGATTAGTTGTTATAATTTCCCCAATAGAATAAGTACCGCACTTGAGAGTGATATGTTTGCGAGTTTAGTGTTTTTATCTGCTGCAGTAACTTTAGACAGCCACTTACCCCCATTGTTGCCATGGCAAGGCGACAGTGTGTCTTTAATGCAAGAAAAAGGACCATTGACCACTGATTTTGAGTTAAGCAATGGCACATTATCGCCGAACTACACAGACACAATGGCGTTTGTAGACCGCCTTGTTGCAGCAAACCCAACGCAATTCAAAGTCACGACTATTGCAACTAGCAGTGCGGGTCGTGCGGTTAAGATGTTAGTGGCGAATGAACAAGGTTTATTTGATGCAAAACAACTTGTTGCAGATACTAAACCAACTATCTTCATTCAAGCAGGTATTCACAGCGGTGAAATAGATGGCAAAGATGCCATGTTTATGCTGTTACGCGATATTGCTACAGGTAAACGCCGAGACATACTGAGTAAAGTCAATATTCTGTTTATTCCTATTTTAAACGTTGATGGTCACGAGCGTAGTAGCCAATATAACCGTATTAATCAGCGTGGCCCAGTAGAAATGGGTTTTAGAACGAATGGTTTAAATTTAAATTTGAATCGTGATTACACTAAGCTTGATACACCTGAAGTACGCGGTGTGATGCAAGTGATTAATCAATTTAAGCCAGATTTATACGTGGATGTCCATGTAACTGATGGCGCTGATTATCAGTATGACGTGACCTACGGCTATAATCCTGTTTTTTCTAGTGAGTCACCGAGCGTCTCAGAGGCGCTTGATAACTTATTTAAACCTGTTATTGATGCAAAATTAGAAAAAGCTGGGCATATTCCAGGTCCACTGGTGTTTGTAATGGACAAGCGCGAGTTTAAAAAAGGCTTAGCAGGTTGGGTTGCAACACCTCGTTTCTCGAATGGTTGGGGGGATTTACGTTCATTACCAACTATTTTGGTTGAAAACCATTCATTAAAACCGTATAAACAGCGTGTTTTAGGTACGTATGTGTTTATCGATGGCGCAATTGACGCCTTAGCTGTAAACGAAAAAGCACTGAATGATGCAGTTAAAAAAGAGCTCGATTTCAAACCAACGCAGTTAGTCGTTGAACGTGGTTATGCAAAAGAACCAGATACCATCGAATTTAAAGGTATCGCTTATTCAAGAACTGAAAGCGCATTGTCAGGGCAGCCTGAAGTTAAATATTTAGGTGAAGCTAAAAACTATGACGCCTTGCCTATTTACTGGCAAAAAGACGTTAAAAAGACCGTAAATGTGCCAACCGCATTTTATATTCCGCCTGCGTACAGCCAATTGGTTAGTAAACTTAAATTGCATGGCATAGAAGTAACGACACTCAATGAAACTGTTTCTGAGCCATTAACCCAAGCAAGCGTTGCGGATTATTCATTTGCAAAGGCTCCTTTTGAAGGGCGCTTTCGTGTAGAGGCAACATTTGAATACAACACTGTTGAAAATGTTGATATGACGGGTTGGTACAAGGTTTCAACCGATCAGCCATACTCTGAGCTAGCTACGCATTTATTACACCCAGAAGCGCCTGATTCATTCTTTGCTTGGGGTGAGTTTAATACTATTTTTCAGCGCACTGAATACGTTGAGAATTACGCGTTAATGCCGTACGCACGCCAAATGCTTAAAGAAAAACCAGCATTGGCTTTAGAATTCGATAAAAAAATTCGTGAAGATAAAAACTTTGCAAAAGATGCAGATGCACGTTTGCATTGGCTTTATGAGCGTACACCGTTTTATGATCAAGGCTATTTAAAATACCCAATTTTAATGGCGTTTGAGCAGTTACAAAAAGGACAATAACATGAAGGTAGTCGCTGTTCCTGTTACTGGCTTTGCGCAAAATTGCCGCATTATCATTTGTGAGCAAACGAATAAAGCTGCACTGGTAGACCCAGGTGGTGATGCAGAGAAGCTGCAAGCGGAACTAGCTGCGTTAAATTGTGAGTTAGAGGCAATTTACTTGACCCATGGTCACTTAGACCATGTGGGTGCTGCAAAGCAACTCGCAGAGCATTTTAGCGTTGATATCATTGGCCCACATTTAGATGATAAATTTTGGTTTGACGCTTTACCAATGCAAGCACAAATGTTTGGTTTTGCAGCCATCGCGCCATTTTATCCAACCAAGTGGTTAGCTCATGGCGACACTATCACAGTAGGTGAACTTGTATTAGCCGTACGTCATTGCCCAGGGCATACACCTGGTCACGTTGTTTTTTATCATCAAGATTCAGAACAGCTGATTGTGGGAGATGTGATTTTTCAAGGCTCTGTTGGTCGTACTGATTTTCCAAAAGGGGATAGTGCGCAATTACTCGAATCAATTAAGTCTGAGATTTTATCTTTCCCAGATGACGTTGCTATTTTGCCAGGCCACGGTCCGAATACCACCGTAGGGCACGAGCGAAGAACAAATCCGTTTATTAGTGGTCGATTTGGTTAATGCCAACTCGCACAAACAGCTAGTTATTTGATTAAATGGATCGGTATAAAATTGCAATTTTTTTGCATAAATAGTAGAAAATAGGCAGACTGATTTTTAAATCAGTTATATAATTTAACCAGTATTTTTACAGAAAAAGAAATAAAATGTCTCTGAACCAAGTAGATCGCCAAATTTTGGCATTATTACAGCAGGATGCTAGCTTATCTACGGCAGAAATTGCCGATAAAGTTGGTTTATCTCAATCCCCATGTTGGCGTCGTATCGCTAAGCTTGAGCAAGATGGCTATATCAAAGGTAAAGTTGCTTTGCTTGACGAGAAAAAGCTTGGCTTTGATATGTTGGTTTATGCCCATGTTCGCTTATCTAATCACGGCAGAACAAACCTCGCTGAATTTGAGCGTTTGATCATGAGCTATGATGAAGTGACTGAGTGTTACAGCATGGCGGGTACGATGGACTTTATGCTTCGTATTATCTCTAAAGGTATTGAGGGCTACGAGCAATTTGTCCGTGATAACCTACTAAACCTTGAATTTGTTCAAGAGGTTCACTCGAACGTAACAATGACTTGCGTTAAGCGTAGTACGTCTTTACCTCTTTAATCTTTTTCTACTACGTTTTATTTTTTCAAAAACGGTTAGTGCTTTTCGGTACTAGCCGTTTTGTTGTTAATAATTGTTAACTTTTGCGGATTTTGCTAGAATTCTGCGCCTTGCCGAAATGCACTCATTACAAAGAGGATTTTAATGTTTAACTTACTCAGCAAAGCGCCAAGCTCTGCTAAAAACGATATATTATCAGGCCTGACCGTTGCGTTAGCCTTGGTACCAGAAGCAGTCGCGTTTGCTTTTGTTGCTAATGTTGAGCCTTTGGTTGGTTTATATGCCGCATTTATTGTTGGTTTAATCACGGCTATTTTTGGTGGTCGTCCAGGTATGATTTCTGGTGCTACAGGTGCACTAGCCGTTGTGATGGTAAGTTTAGTATTAGATCATGGCGTAGAGTATTTATTTGCAACCGTCTTGCTGATGGGGATACTGCAAATACTTGCCGGCATTTTTAAGCTGGGTAAGTTTATCCGAATGGTGCCTCACCCAGTTATGCTGGGTTTTGTTAATGGTCTTGCGATTGTTATTTTCTTGGCGCAACTCGGTCAGTTCAAAGTGCCTGATGGCATGGGCGGTCAACAGTGGATGGAAGGACAAGCGCTTTACATCATGCTTGGTTTAGTGGCTTTAACTATGGCCATAATTCACTTTTTACCTAAGTTAACCACAGCCGTGCCTTCATCATTAGTGGCGATTGTTACCGTGACTGCAATCGTGATTGGCTTTGATTTAGAAGCGCGCACTGTACTTGATTTCTTAAAAGGTATGACTGGTAATGAGCAGGCAACCATTGCCGGTGGCTTACCTGAATTCCATATTCCAATGGTCCCGTTTAACTTAGAAACGTTTAAAATCATTTTTCCATATGCATTAATTTTAGCGGCGATTGGCTTAATTGAGTCGTTATTAACGCTGACCTTAATTGATGAAATTACCGAAACCCGCGGTCAAAGTAATAAAGAGTGTATTGGTCAAGGTGCTGCAAACATTACCTGTGGTTTCTTTGGGGCAATGGGTGGTTGTGCGATGATTGGTCAATCTATGATCAATATTAACTCGGGTGGTCGTTCACGCTTATCGGGTATCACTGCTGCGCTAATGCTGCTTGTGTTCATTATTTTTGCAGCAGGGTACATTGAAATGATCCCACTGGCAGCGCTAGTGGGTGTAATGTTCATGGTTGTACTGGGCACCTTTGAATGGGCAAGCTTTAAGATGATGAAGCGTGTACCAAAATCGGACGCGTTTGTTATTGTACTTGTTTCAGGTGTTACAGTAGCGACAGACCTTGCAATTGCGGTATGTGTAGGTGTGATTGTGTCTGCACTGGTTTTTGCTTGGCAACATGCTAAACACATTTATACGAGTAACTACATTGATGAGCAGGGCTCTAAAGTGTATGAGCTTCATGGGCCATTATTCTTTGGCTCGGTTAAGAATTTTGCTGAGTTATTTGATGTTAAAAATGACCCAGAAGATGTGATCATTGAATTTAAACACAGCCGTGTCGCTGATCACAGCGCAATTGAAGCAATTGATAGCCTAGCTGATAAATATGCTAAAGCAGGCAAACAACTACACTTGCGTCATTTAAGCCCAGACTGTATTCAGTTATTGCATAAAGCACGTGATTTAGTTGAAGTAAATGTCATTGAAGATCCACATTACAAAGTGGCATCAGATAAATTAGCTTAAAAATCAAGCTTAGGAAAAGCGAAGGCGGCAATCGTCTTCGCTTTTTTTATATCTGCAGAATGCGGTAAGGCTATTAAAAATTAAGATAGGCGGCAGTGCTTTGTTCTCGTGACTATCGGTATAATAAAAATAATTATGAAAGGTAATCTGATATTTTGAATTGGCAATCATTAGTTGATAATCGACAACGCTTTTTCTGGGTGCTGCAAATTGCAGGCTGGATTGGGTATGCGTTAGTTAATTATATCGGCTCTAAAGTCTTTGAAATGCGTGATATTTACGTATTTGTTATTGTATTAAACGCTTATGCAGGCTGTTTAATGACAGTACCTTTGCGTTATATGTATCGTAAAGTCTGGAATGCCTCACCGTGGGTGTTGATGCTTGTTGTATTTGGGGCCTCTTATGTTACCGGTACATTGTGGGCTGTTGTTCAAAAATTCAATTTATGGGAAATCTACCGTCACGGTTACCGACCAAATGAATGGTTTTATTACTTTCAACAAGGCTTAGATTCGGTTTATATCATACTTTGTTGGAGTGGCTTGTATTTTGGTATTAAGTACTACCAGTTGTTGCAAAGTGAGCGCCAAAAAGCCCTTAAAGCAACCACCATGGCGCACGAAGCACAGCTTAAAATGCTGCGTTATCAACTTAATCCACACTTTTTATTTAATACTTTAAATGCCATCTCAACCTTAATTTTGGTTAAAGAGAACAAAGATGCGAATTTAATGGTATCTAAATTGAGTGACTTTTTACGTTACACACTCAATACCGATCCGATTAAGAAAGTACCGTTAGAGCAAGAAATTCACGCTTTGATGTTGTACTTAGAGATTGAAAAAGTACGCTTTGATGAACGTTTACAAGTTAACGTCGAAGTAAGCGAACAGGCAAAAGAAGCCTTAGTACCAAGTTTGATCCTCCAGCCTATTATCGAGAACTCGATTAAATATGCGATAGCGCAACTAAATGAAGGCGGTGTGATTGATATTAAAGCACAAGTTTTTGCAAATGAACTATTATTGGAAGTAGGCGATAATGGTCCTGGCACTGAGCTAAAAAATGGCCAACTGGTTAATTCACAAGGCGTTGGCATAGCAAATACACAGGACCGCTTAAAAACACTTTATGAGAACAACTACTCATTCGTTCTCTCTGACAATACGCCAAGTGGATTAAAAGTTAATCTGCGCGTTCCGTTTGAAAAGGCTGTTAAGAAATGAGCAAAATTAGAACTTTGATCGTTGACGATGAACCGTTAGCACGTAAAGGCTTAGCTGTTCGACTATCTGAGTTTGACGATATAGAAGTCATTCGTTTATGTAGCAATGGTCAAGAAGCAATTGATGAATGCGTATCAGGCAATATTCAATTGGTTTTCTTAGATATTCAAATGCCAAATATGAACGGTTTTGAGGTGGCACGTGCACTTAGTGAAAGTGTTAACCCATTACCAGCAATTGTATTTGTTACAGCTTTTGATCAGTTTGCTGTTAAAGCATTCGAGATTCATGCGTTGGATTATATTCTTAAACCAGTCGATGACAACAGACTAAAACAGGCGGTAGAAAAAGTGCATACCTATTTAAAAACGCAACAAGATAACGCCCATAAGAAAAAACTAGCGAGCTTTGTTGCAGGTATTACCGGTAATAATTGCGAAGAAATTTTAAAGAAGTTAGCAACGGGCGATAGCCTAGCTGATCGTCGTTATCCTGAATCGTTAGCAGTAAAAGAGCAGGGCGAGATTGTTCGTGTCCCTGTGGTGACAATTCAATGGGTCGATGCGGCTGGTGATTATATGTGTCTACATTGCCAAGACGGGCAAACGCATATTCTTCGTAAAACAATGAAAGAGCTTGAACAAGAGCTTGATCCACAATTATTCGTGCGTGTTCATCGCAGCGCAATTGTGAATACAAAACAAATTAGCAAACTTGTTACCCAAGTGAGCGGTGAGTATCTTTTAGTGTTAGATAACGGCCAAGAATTAAAAGTAAGCCGTAGTTATCGCGACAAAGTGAAAGCAGCTCTGGCGAGCTAATAGCTGTTTAAAACTAAATCAGCTAAAAACAAAAAAGGCGCAATAAATTGCGCCTTTTTTAATGAATAATTGTAACCGTTTAAACGGTTACAATTTTCATCGTGTTTGTCGCACCAATCGTTTCCATCGCATCACCGTGAGTTAAAATCACAGTATCACCAGCAACAAGCGAGCCTTGCTCAACAAGTGTGTTTAATGCGTCACGTACCATGCTGTCATCTTCACATTTCGTTGAATCGAAGAATACAGGGTAAACACCACGGTAAAGTGCCGTTTGACCAAGTGTGCTTGCATGGCGTGATAACGAATAAATTGGTAAGCCAGAACTAATGCGCGACATTAATTTAGCTGTGCTGCCTGATTCAGTCAGTGTCACAATCGCTTTTACAGAATCAAGGTGGTTAGCTGCATACATCGCCGATAACGCAATTGATTCTGCATTTGAAGAAAAACGGCTGTCTAAACGGTGTTTAGAAACGTGTGTTTCTTTTTGTGATTCGGCACCTAAACAAACGCGAGCCATAGTCGCTACAGTTTCTTCAGGGTAGTCACCAGCAGCTGTTTCAGCTGATAGCATAACGGCATCAGTACCATCTAATACGGCGTTTGCAACGTCCATAACCTCAGCACGTGTTGGCATTGGGTTATCGATCATAGATTCCATCATTTGTGTTGCAGTCACAACAGTACGGTTAAGTGAACGAGCACGGCTAATGATAAGCTTTTGTTTACCAACAAGTGCTGCATCACCAATTTCAACACCTAAGTCACCACGCGCAACCATTACTGCGTCAGATGCTAGAACGATATCGTCAATTGCTTCAACAGTTTCAACTGCTTCTGCACGTTCGATTTTTGCAAGAAGTTGTGCGTTTGAGCCCGCAGCTTCTGCTAAAGAGCGAACATAACGCATATCATCGCCACTACGTGGGAATGATACAGCAATATAATCAACACCGATTTCAGTCGCTGTGATTAAATCTTCTTTATCTTTATCAGTAAAAGCAGGGGCTGTTAAACCACCACCTAAACGGTTAATACCTTTATTGTTCGAAAGCACACCGCCAACAGTTACTGTTGTGTGTACTAGGGCACCATCAACACTATCAACTGTTAATTGAATCAAGCCATCGTTTAAAAGAAGTAAGTCACCTGATTTAACATCATTTGGTAATTCTTTATAGTCGATACCAACAGCATTAACGTCGCCTTGACCTTTTTCCATTTTTGCATCAAGGGTAAATTTTGCACCTACTTCAAGGTTTACTTTACCGTCTTTAAACGTTGATACACGAATTTTAGGACCTTGTAAGTCTGCAAGGATAGCAACGTGTTTGCCTAAACGCTTAGCAATGCTACGTACCGCATCTGCGCGGTCTTTGTGATCTTGTGCTACGCCATGTGAGAAGTTCAAACGAACCACATTTGCACCTGCACGAATAATTTTTTCTAGGTTGTTATCGCGATCGGTTGCCGGTCCAAGGGTCGCAACAATTTTTGTGCGTCTTAGCATCAAATTCTCCTGTGCGCTTAAATTTTTAAGCGAATTGATGGTTATCTATTAAAATGTCGTGCTATAAACCTTCTTCATTGGCTTATACATCTGCACGAAGTAGAACTAATAAGTAAAAAATGATTGTTTTTACTTATGAGGATCTGGCTCTTTGTATTAATTATAGAGTATACAAAGGGTGAATGACGTTATTATGACACCGGTGTCAGGTAGCGTCAATACACATACCTTTTTAAAGGGTATTATAAAAATCTGGTCCGATGCCTTAGTAATTTTGATATACTGAGTGCAACGTCGCTTCATGATTTCGATGATTTATCTCAAGTTGGCTTACAAGCTCGCATTTTTGGGCTGCTTGGGTATAATGCGCGCGTAATTATTTTGATTAACTAACCAATAGTTGTTACCGAGGAGGACACTAAATGCAAGTTGCATTAGTAGGGTTAGGCGTTATGGGTAAAAATCTTGCCCTCAACCTGATTGAAAAAGGGCTGACATTAGTAGCTTATGATAAAAACCCAGATGCGGGTGCCGAGTTACTAAGCTGTGCGAAAGCACTAGGTTTGGCAGACCGTTTACATATTGTGTCTGATTTAAATGATATGGTTAGACGCTTAGAGCCGCCTCGTTCGATTCTACTTTTAGTTCCTGCTGGTGAATTGGTTGATAAAGTATGTACAGAGCTTGCAGAAGCAGGTGTTGACTGTGATGACATTATCGTAGATTGCGGCAACAGTAACTACAAAGATGGCATTAGCCGTAAACTTAAATATCAAAACAAATTTGAATTTGCCACTATGGGTATTTCTGGCGGTGCAGAAGGTGCACGTCACGGCCCTGCAATGATGGCAAGTGGTTCAGAAGGCGGCTGGGAGCGTGTTGAGCCGTGGTTTGAAAAAGTAGCGGCAAGCTACAAAGGTGAGTCGTGTTTCGCGCGTGTAGGCCAATCTGCAAGTGGTCACTTTGTGAAAATGGTTCATAACGGTATTGAATATGCGTTAATGCAATTAATTGCTGAAATGTATCAATTACTACGTTTAGGTACTAATCGTTCACCAAAAGAAGTGGCTGACATTTTCAATGAATGGTCAGAAGGCACTTTAAATAGCTACTTACTGTCAATTTCAAGCCATATCTTAAGCCTTGAAACGACAGAAGGTGAGCCGCTCGTTGATTTAATCGACAATAAAGTTGGCGCGAAAGGCACGGGTTTATGGACTGCACAAAATGCCCTAGAGCTTGGTATTGCAGTGCCATCACTAGTTGCAGCTGTTCAAGCACGTCACTTAACAAATACCTGTGATACGCATGCTGCAAAAGAAATGACTTACGCTGCTAAAGCAACGGATACGGTTGATTTAGACTTAGCTGAGTTAAAAGATGCATTTACATTGGCAAGTTTACTTGCTTATCGTCAAGGCTTAGCGCTTATCAAAGGTGCGTCACGTGCGCATCAGTGGAAAGTTGATCTTTCTAAAACGCTACAGACATGGCGCGCAGGTTGTATCATCCGTGCTGATTACTTAGACAATGTCGCTGAAGGTGTAGAATTTATTGATTCTATGCAGCGTGAATCAGCAGCTTTACGTAAGGTAACGGGTGCAGCTGTTGCATCTGGTTTAGCTTTCCCTGTGTTAACAGCAACGCAAACTTACATTGCAACGTTAACAACGCCAAGTAATGGTCATCTTGTACAAGCACAACGTGACTACTTTGGTGAGCATGGTATTAAAACTCACAGTGGTGAGATTTGCCATTTAACTGACTTAGTTGAGATTGACGAAAAAGTTCGTTAATTATCAAATGTATAAAAAAGGCACCCGTTGGTGCCTTTTTTGTATCCACTGTTTTTAACGGCTTAACTCACCGCGCAGGTTGTCTTGCATCAAGTGACGAATTGTTTCTACTTCAAGCTTTTGACTAAATAAGTAGTGTAACTTGGTCAAACACGCTTCTAATGTCATATCGTAGCCACTGATCACACCACAATTTAATAAAGCATTACCGGTTGCATAACCGCCCATATTGACATGGCCTTTTAGACACTGTGTTAGGTTAACAATCACCATGCCACGTTTGCTTGCGTCATTAAGAATATCTAAAAAAGCGGGATCTTGCGGGGCATTCCCCACACCAAAGCTCAGTAAAACAAGTGCTTTGATGTTGTCGTTCACTAAACTTTTTACTACTTCAGGACTGATCCCCGGATATAAGTAAAGTACGCCAATAGGCTGTGGCGTGATATTCGATACCTGTAGTTCGTTATCAACGTAAGGGCTAAGTTGACCTTTGATTAGTTGAATATTAATTCCTGATAGTGCTAATGGTTCAAGGTTTGGTGATGCAAACGCATCAAAGCCATCAGCATGGGCTTTTGTCGCACGGTTACCACGGAATAATTGATTATTGAAAAACAGGCTTACTTCTGCAATTGGATAATTAGCGGCTAAATACATTGCATTCAGTAAGTTGACTTGGCCATCAGAACGAAGTTGCGACAAGGGAATTTGCGAGCCTGTCACAATCACAGGTTTCGTTAGGTTTTCGAACATGAAAGACAAAGCAGAAGCCGTGTAGGCCATGGTATCGGTGCCATGTAAAACCACAAAGCCATCATAGTCTTGGTATTTACTCTTAATATCGTCAGCAATTAATTGCCAGTGGGCAGGGGACATATCTGAAGAATCAATGAGTGGGCAATATTCGTGAATATCAAACAAAGGCATTTCATCACGATTAAACTCTGCATTATTGACCACTGTTTCGGTTAAAAAACCCTCTGCCGGTACATAGCCGCGGCTCGATTTTTTCATACCGATGGTACCACCCGTATAGGCGATATATATACGTTTACGTTTCATAAAAAAAGCCCAGTTAAATAACTGGGCTTAGTATACCTAAAATCGTTTAGCTAAGTAACTTATTGAATTACATTACACACTAAACAACGAGCGTAAACGCCTTGTGGATCGTTGTAATCTTTTAGGTTATCAATTTCACTACTTAACTGATTAATAAGGCTTTGTAAGTTAGCTTGTGTTGCTAGTACTGAGTGTGATGAATCAGACTTAGCAAAGAAACTCTTAACAGCCGCTGTGCCAAAGATATCTTGCAGCATTTGCTCTTGTGGTGTTAATGACTGTTTGATGGTCTTAACATCATAATGATTAAGTTTAGCAAGCTCAGCAGCAGCCTTAATTGCATCTTGCTTATCGCCAAGTTTATCAACTAAACCCAGTTCTTTTGCTTGAGTTGCAATCCATACACGGCCTTGGGCAATTTTATCCACTTGCTCAGGGGTCATGTTACGTGCTTCAGCTACGACATTTAAAAAGCGTTTATATGCATTTTCAACGCTCATTTGAATGATGTTTGACATCTTCTCATCTAGTGGACGTGCAATAGAGAAGCCAGCAAGGTCAGTTGTTGCAACACCGTCAGAGTAAATACCTAACTCAGCCATGGTGTTTTCAAACGTCATGAAAGTACCGAACACACCAATTGAACCTGTAATTGTGCTAGGGGCTGCCCAAATTTCATTGGCAGCTGATGCAATCCAATAACCACCTGACGCAGCTACTGAGCTCATTGATGCGATAACCGGTTTACCTGATGCTTTAAGTGCTAATACTTCAGCACGAATAACTTCAGAGGCAAACATACTACCACCACCTGAATCGATACGAAGCACAACCGCTTTCACTTTATCATCAAGACGTGCTTTACGAAGTAGGGCAGCTGTAGAGTCACCACCGATTTCACCTGCTTTACGTTCGCCATCAACAATGGTGCCTTTAGCTACAACAACAGCTACTTTTTCAGTAATTGGGTTATCGAACTCAACAGGCGGTTTTACAAGTGATAAATACTCACGGAAGCTTACTTGTTTAAATGTTTTACCTGTTTCTTCAGCACCGACTAATTCAATAAGTTGCTGGCGAATTTGTTGCGATGTTTTTAAAGAATCAACCCATTGATTATTTAACGCGTACTGACCTGAGTTACCGTCAACTGCTTGCATTTTTGCAAGGTAAACATCCATATCTTCATCAAAATTGCTTTCATCGAATGGACGGCTCGCTGCAACGTCAGTTTTGTACTCGTTCCAAAGTGCAGTTAACCAAACGCTGTTCGCTTCTTTTGCCGCATCTGACATATCATTACGAATGAATGGTTCAACCGCTGATTTATAAGTTCCCACACGGAAAATATGTTGAGTCACTTTTAACTTTTCAAGCGCGTCTTTGAAGTACAGTGGGAACATACCATAGCCTTCAATGCTCACACCACCATATGGGTGCATAGACACTTCATTGGCATGGGCAGCAATATAATATTGTGCTTGTGTATAGTAGTAGCCCGTCGCAATAACTTGCTTGCCTGCATCTTTAAACGCATCAATTGCTTTAGTTATTTGTTTTAGCTTATTAATGTGCGCGCTTGGCATTTTTTGTAGGTCAAGAAGCATAACTGTGATGCGATCATCTTTAGTTGCTTCGTTGATCACTTCAATGACATCATCAAGAAGAATTTCTGATGGCGCTTCTTTGCCCATAGTTGCATCGTTGATGGCTGCTTCTACAGGATCAACATAGGTTTTTTCTTCAACAATAGGGCCATTTAAGTTTAGGCGTAGCACGGTTCCGTCTGCTACTTTTACTTGATCTTCTTCACCTGTTATGGCGACAAAGAAGAGTATTACTAGTAATAGAAATAATATGTTTAGGACCAAACGGCGGGAAAAATTAATCCCGGTCCAAATGCCTTTAAATATCTTTGCTAGCAAAATAAATCCTTAATTCAGTACAGCTTAGTAGTGAACTCATCTTAGCTTAGAATAACTTTAAAATTAACTGTTAAATAGTAACAGAGTGTTTAAAACGACAATTTGCTACAGATTAATTACGAGTGAAAAGTTGATTATTCTAAGTTATTGCCGCAGAATCTATTTCAAATAGAGGTTCGACCAGTTAACGGGGCACACAATGTTAGAACAAAAATTACAATTACCGCATACCGAACTTCGTAATCGTTTGGTTATGGGCTCAATGCATACCGGCTTAGAAGAAGGCTGGCATAACCGTAAACGCTTACGTGCATTCTACGAAGCACGTGCTAAAGGTGGCACGGGCTTGATTATTACAGGTGGCTACAGCCCAAATATTCGTGGCAAGTTATCTCCGTTCGCATCAACATTTAATTCTTTCTATGATGTGATCAAGCACAAAGCATATACAGAAGCCGTGCATCAACATGGCGGAAAAATTTGCTTACAATTATTGCATGCAGGTCGCTACGCGTATCATCCATTCAATCAAGCACCAAGCTCGATTCAGGCTCCTATTAATCCATATAAACCTAAAGAAATGTCGTTAGGATCGATTAAAAAAACCATCAAAGACTTTGCAAACTCAGCAAAACTGGCTGAAAAAGCAGGCTATGACGGTGTTGAAATTATGGGTTCTGAAGGCTATTTGATTAATGAATTCATGGCTAACCACACCAATAAAAGAACAGACAACTATGGTGGTAGTCTAGAAAACCGTATGCGTTTGGCGGTAGATATTGTTAAAGCTGTACGCGCTAAAGTAAGTCAAAAGTTCATTATTATATTTCGTTTGTCTGTGATGGATTTAATTCCTAATGGATCAACACCCGATGAAGTAAAGCAACAAGCCCTGGCACTTGAACAAGCTGGCGTTGATATCTTTAACACTGGTATCGGTTGGCACGAAGCTCGTGTCCCAACCATTGCCAGTATGGTACCAGCAGGTGCCTTTAAAGAAGCATCAAAACGCTTAAAAGATACGGTATCAGTGCCAGTTATCGCGGTTAACCGTATTAACACTCCAGAAATTGCCAATGGAATTTTAGAAGCAGGCGAGTCTGATTTAATCTCAATGGCACGTCCTTTATTGGCTGATCCTGAGTTCTTTAATAAGTACGCGAATAATAAAGCTGAGCAAATTAATATTTGTATTGGCTGTAATCAGGGCTGCTTAGACCATGTATTTAAAAATAAACGTGCTACCTGTTTGGTTAACCCACAAGCTGCGTTTGAATTAGATTATAGCCTTGAAAAAGCACCATCTTCTCGATTAGTACTGGTTGTAGGTGCAGGCCCTGCAGGCCTTGCTGCAAGTTGTTACTTAGCAGCGAAAGGTCACAAAGTGACTTTAATTGAACGTAAAGAACAAATGGGTGGCCAATTTAATTTAGCCATGCAAGTACCGGGTAAAGAAGACTTTAACCATACCCTTAACTACTTTACTAATGAATTAAAGCGTTTAAATGTCGATTTACATCTAGGCACTGAATTTACCGACAATATGCTTAATCAATACGATGATGTGGTGTTTGCAACAGGTGTGCGTCCGCGCGAAGCGAAAATCGAATGCAGTGATGGCAAACGAGTATTCGCTTACGATGAAGTCATTCGTGGTGAAGTAGAACTCGGTGAGAAAATTGCGATTTTAGGTGCCGGTGGTATCGGTTTTGATATGGTTGCCTTTTTAAGTGAACATAAAGGACAAACAATTGAGCAGTTCAAAACTCAATGGGGTATTGAATGCGAAGCCGCGCCCGAAAAAGACAATCGCCAAATTTACATGCTTAAGCGAAGTGCAGGGCGGTTTGGTAGTGAACTGGGTAAAACAACGGGGTGGATCCATCGTCAAGTTGCCAAACAGCACGGTGTTAAACAAATCGCTGAGTGTCAGTATCTAAGCTTTGATAAGCAAGGTTTGAAGATTACTGTAAAAGGTGAAGAGCAAATCCTCGATGTTGATACTGTGATTGCCTGTATTGGTCAGGTGTCTAATACTGAAACGTTCGACAATCAAACCGAAAACGCTAAAGTTCACGTGATTGGTGGCGCAAAACTAGCTGCTGCTATCGATGCTAAACGTGCGATCTTTGAAGCGCTACAAGTTGCTCGTAAAATTTAATTGAAAGTAAACTAGAAAACGTGCGGTCTGTGTGATTAATCTATTTAGTCACGAGACCGCTATGTTGAACACACACCTAATACCCCTTTACCAACGCATCTTAAATAAACTGCAGTTTCTAGATGGGCTTCCCAGCCTGTTAATTCGCTTGATCTTAGCCCCAGTGATGATCGTTGCCGGCTTTAATAAACTAGCTATGAGCGGTGATGTAACTCACATCTATCAATACTTTTTAGCGTCAGAAGATATTGTTGCTTGGTTCGGCAATAGTGAATGGGGTTTAGGCCTACCCATGCCCTCTGTATTAGCTTTTTTAGCTGCATGGACTGAGTTTTTAGGAGGGATCTTTATATTATTGGGTTTATTTACTCGTTTAACCGCAATTCCGTTGATGATCACTATGTTGGTTGCTGCGACGACCGTGCATGCTAGTAATGGCTGGTTTGCTGTAACACCCACAGATGCCAGCACGAGCCCTGCAAGAGTGCTGAATTGGCTTGCAATACCAGGAAGTGAAGCTAGTTTAGTTAATTCAAATGAAGCCAGTGAGCGATTAACGAAAATGCGTGAGTTGCTAGAAACACATGGTTATACAGAGTACCTCTATGCAAAAGGGAAACCAGTGATATTAAATAATGGTATTGAGTTTTCGGCTATCTATTTTGTGATGTTATTAAGTTTATTTTTTACAGGCGGTGGTCGTTTCGTCAGTATGGATTATTGGTTAACTAGAAAAGTATCGAATAGCTTTATTGCTCATAAAGATCAATGATAAGCTTGGGCTTTCTGCCCCTATTAATAAGGGGCGTCGTACTTAAGCATTTACGGAATATTCATGGACGCTTTAACGCTATTACAAACTCGACAATCAGATCCTCGCCTTATCGCACCAGGGCCTACAGCTGAACAACTTGACATAATTAAGCGTGCAGCCATTAAAGTACCCGATCATGGTTGTATTGCGCCTTGGCGTTTTATTGTGGTTGAAGGCGACGCACGTAATAAATTGGGTGAAATTTACCATCAAGCCGCTGTTGCTGAAAACCAAGATGATAGAACCATTGAGCGTGCTAAAGAGCTACCGCTGCGTTCACCTATGATGATCATTGCCATTGCGGATGTGAAAGAAAATCCAAAAGTGCCACGTATCGAACAGGTTCAAAGTGCGGGCTGTGCAGTACTCGCTATGCAACAAGCCGCATTTGCTCAAGGTTTAGGGGGAATTTGGCGCACAGGTTATTTTGCACAAAGCCCTGCTGTTAAAGCGGCACTTGGCTGTAAAGAAGACGATGAAATTGTAGGTTACCTCTATTTAGGTACGCCAGAAATTGACATTAAAAAACCTATTAGGCACAAACCTGAGTCGTTTTTTGAGAATTTATAAATAGTAGGAACTTTTATACAGTTAAGCAGTCAGACACTATTAAGCTTACTTATGTTAGTTTTTTCAGATTTAGCTTAGCTGTAAGAAGCGCACGGATGCAAAAAACGAAATAATTCTTCTTCAGTGTGTTTTTTAATCGGTTATTTTTTGTTAACGTATGGATGGTCTTAAAAAAATAACGATAAAGAAGACGAGAACAATGGGAAACTTATTTTTACGTGAAAAAGAAAATTGGTTCGCTTGGTCAGTTTGGGGCGTAATAGGCGCTGTAGTAACCTTCTTAGTTGCTATGTCTACGAAGCAACCTCATTACCTTGGCTTATCTGCTGTAGTAGTATTATTTCTACTTACATGGTGGATGCAAAGTACTAAACGATTCGATTTTGGCCGCGCTTTTAAAATTTGTTGCTACGTTTTAACGATCACCTGTTTACCCGCTTTCGCGTTAGTCATCATACCAAGTTACAATCTTAATAAAATTGATGTGATAGTGCAGGGCTCTGGATTTGCTTTAGTTAGTTTAATTGTTTGCTTAATTTGTTCATTAATTGCAAAACGGCCTAAACAGTATTACTGAAAATTACTTTTTTAAAGTTTTTTACAATTAAGACTTTACAACGAACGCGGTAAACACTATTATGCGCGCCGTACGGAGAGATGGCAGAGTGGTCGAATGCACCGGTCTTGAAAACCGGCAGGGGTTTGTAGCCCCTCTAGGGTTCAAATCCCTATCTCTCCACCATTATTTAAAAAACCGCCTAATTGGCGGTTTTTTGCTATCTGGAGATAAGTAATGTCTACAAGCGAGTCTTCTTCTACACAAATGCGCATAATTAAACATGTTTTGCTTTGGTGTATCTTTTCTTATTTTTATCACAGCGGCATTAATGTGCTTGTCGCTATGGCCCATGATGCGCAGCCCGACTACGGTTTATTGTCTTCGATTGCTTATGGTATCGGCTTTAATGTATTAGTCGGTCATTTGATCAGTAAGTATGATAAACATTGGCCATTAATTGCTGCTGCTGTTATTGCAACTGTGGGTCTTATTGCTGTGCCTTTAGTTATGTTCGGTAAAGAGGGGTTAATGAATGGGATTTTTATTGCCTCAATGATTGCCACACTACCTGTTTCTACATTTGTGATTGCTAAAATAAAGCATCGAATTAGTGCAAACACTGAGCAAACGCAGTAAAACTAAGCGATATTCGTCGTTTTTTTATGTTAGTATGGGCACGTCTTTTAACTAAATAAACGTGAATTAAAAACATGTCAGATAATTTTACAACAGACGCTGAAAAAGCAAGTTACGGTATTGGTTTACAAATGGGTGAGCAATTAAAAGCAAATCCATTCGAAGGTTTAAACTTAAATTCTGTATTTGAAGGTATGAAAGACGCATACACTGGTAACGATTTCCAAGTTGAAATCCCAGCAATTCAAGCAGCTTTCGAGAAAATTAATGCTGAGATCCAAGCTCGTCGTGAAGAAGAAGCTAAAGTTCTTGCAGCTGAAGGTATCGCATTCTTAGAAGAAAACGCGAAGCGTCCAGAGATCACAGTTACTGAATCAGGTCTTCAATTTGAAGTATTAACTGCAGGTGAAGGTGAAAAACCAACTGCTGATTCAACTGTTCGTACGCACTACCACGGCACATTAATCAACGGCACTGTATTTGATAGCTCTTATGAGCGTGGTCAACCAGCTGAGTTCCCAGTAGGTGGCGTTATCAAAGGTTGGACTGAAGCACTTCAAATGATGGGCACTGGTTCAAAATGGCGTTTATACGTACCTCATGAGCTTGCTTACGGTGAGCGCGGTGCAGGTGCAGCAATCGCTCCTTTCTCAACGCTAATCTTTGACGTTGAGTTATTAGAAATTATCTAATCGATTTCTAATAGACATAAAAAAACCTGCTTAATGCAGGTTTTTTTATGTCTGAAGGAATAGCGAATTAGCTATTTGCTTCAGCGTATTCTTTACACGCAGCGGTGTCTTCGCATTCACCATAAAGGTAAAGAGAGTGGTTAGTAAGCTTGATGCCATTCTCTTTTGCGATTTCTTCTTGACGACGTTCAATTGTATCGTCTTCGAACTCAACAACTTTACCACATTTTAGGCACACTAAGTGGTCATGGTGAGTGCTACCAGATAATTCAAATACTGACTTGCCACCTTCGAAATGGTGACGAGAAACAATACCTGCATCATCAAATTGGTTAAGAACACGGTAGACAGTTGCAAGACCAATCTCTTCGCCTTTGTCTAAAAGAATTTTATAGACATCTTCAGCGCTGATGTGTTGGTTGTCCGGAGATTGTAGAATCTCTAAAATTTTAATACGTGGCAAGGTTACTTTTAACCCTGCTTTTTTTAATTCCAAGTTGTGATCAGTCATTCAATCTGTCTCAATTTTATTTAGTTATACTAGGCATCATAAAGATGCACACGACACATTAGCAACTATTAGAATAACGTGCCTAGTTATTAAGTGCAAAGAACAATTCGTTTAATTGCCGATTTTTCAGACAAATATGAACTGGTTGTGCATCTTTACATCAGCTAGTAAATGCGAGTAGTACTTGTTATTAATCAGCAAGTTCCGCTAAACACATTTCATCATAAACCTGAGCACACCAGTCTTTAACACGCTTTTCAGTCAATTCTGGTTGACGGTCTTCATCAATACCTAAACCAACAAAATGGCCGTCATCTACTAGTGCTTTTGAAGCTTCAAAGTCGTAGCCTTCAGTTGACCAATGACCCACTACAATTGCGCCACGCTCAGTAACGATATCGTTGATCATGCCCATTGCATCTAAGAAGTATTCTGCATAGTCTTCTTGGTCACCACAGCCGAAAATAGCAACTAGTTTACCTTCGAAGTCAACTTCTTCTAATTCAGGGAAGAAATCATCCCAGTCACATTGTGCTTCACCGTAGTACCAAGTTGGAATACCGAATAACAATAAATCGAATTCAGCAATCTCTTCTTTAGAACTCTTTGCAATGTCATGAACCGCTACAAGCTTTTTACCTAATTCTTTTTGAATCATTTTAGCTACGTGTTCAGTATTGCCTGTGTCGCTTCCGAAAAAAATACCTACGCTTGACATGGATTTAAAACCTTCTATCTATCAATAGCCAATCTTTCTTGTAAAATTGTTTCAATCAACGCGCTACGGCTAATATTCTGCGCATCTGCCATATCGCTTAACGCTTGATATAACTGTGATGAAACCTTAAATTCTACACGCTTTAAACCACGTGCTTTATCTCGCTTTATTTGATTACGTTTGTTTACTTTTAATTGCATATCGCGAGGTAGGGGATTTGTTTTCGGCCTACCTGGACGCTTTTCGTATTCAAATAAATCGGGTGTTGTTCTATCTGTTTCTGACTTTGCCATGTTTAGCCCACACCTGCGCCTTGCCAGAAGACTTGAATAAGTCCTTTCGCTATAAACCCAGAACAGCCTAAAAATAGCACTAACCAAACGATGTATCGGCCAAATCGTGGTACATCACCTTTTTTAAGGACGTCTTGAATTGCCATTCCAATAAAAAAGAAAATACCGGCTAAGCCAAAATACAACCCTAAGGTATCAAATTCGTTAATTAACTGACTGACCATCAACGTATAAACCTTTAAATTAAACGGCGCGTACTATAGCACACAAATTTGTAATAATTTAGTGCGCACGATCAAAAACAGCGAATTTTATCAGGCCAATTATTGCGCTAAAAAATCACTGATTGCTTTATTTACAGCAAGTGGTTTTTGTGCATGAAGCCAGTGACCTGCACCATGAATAATTTTTGCTTTCGCATTAGGAAATAACGCCATAATAGCAGGGCGGTGCTCTGCTAAAATATAGTCTGAATCATTACCTTTAACGAATAAAGTATCACATAAACAAGAATCATTTTCATCAACTTGCGCTAAAATATTTTCATATTGCTGGTATAAAACCGCTAAATTAAAGCGCCATTGATAGTGACCTTGCTCATTCTTGGCAAAGCTTTTTAATAAAAACTGACGGACACCCATTTCATCAATATGTTTGGCAAGAATTTCATCAGCTGCTTTTCTATCTGTGACATTCGATTGTGCAACTTCGTTAAGGCCTGCAAAAATAGCACTGTGCCTTGGGTTATTCGCAACAGGAGAGATGTCTAACACAACAAGTTTATCAATAAGCTGTGGGTGATTAAGAGCTAATTGCATGGCTACTTTGCCACCCATTGAGTGACCTATGATGTGCGCTTTACTAATATTTAGATGTTCAAGTAACTCACTGACATCTTTCGCCATAGTGTGATAATTCATCGTATCGCTGTGGAATGACTTACCATGATTGCGTAAATCGATATTTGTTACGCGGTAATTTTCAGATAAAGCTTTAGCAATAACATTGAGGTTTTCAAGCGAGCCAAACAAACCGTGGATCAATACAACGTCTGAACCTTGACCCATTTGTTGGTAGTTTAATAGCATTTTCAACTCCTAATTTTAATGGCAGTATTTTGCCTAGTGAAATTACAAATTGCAAAACATAGAGAATTGCTGCGAGCTTAGGTATAATCATTGAGAACTTTTAAAATGTGACCCGTAAAGACAGGAATAACATGAAAAAAATCGACATAGACGACGAGTTATATCAATACATCGCAAGTAACACGCAAAGTATTGGTGAAAGTGCATCAACCATTTTACGTCGTTTATTAAACCTCTCTGATGGCACTAATGCCCCAGTTGAAACAACGACTACCAAAACTGAACAAGAAACCCCAGTTGTTGAAGTACAAGAAGAAATAAAACAAGAATTAAGCCCGCAATCGAGCACTGAAGATACAGAACATGCAGTTGAGACTGTCACAGCACCGACACAAGTTAAAGGTAATGTGTTTAATGTTCTTAATAAAGAAGAGCTCGCAATGCAAAAAGGTGTTGTTGGTCGTTTCTTATTTATTCTTGCGGCTCTTTATAGAACGCATAAAACTGATTTTGCAAATGTGCTTGAGATTAAAGGCCGTGACCGTGTGTATTTTGCAACAAGTAAAGAAGCATTACTTGAAAGCGGTAGCAGCATGAATCCAAAAAATATCACTGATACAGAGTATTGGGTGATGACAAATTCAAACACAACCAGAAAGAAAATGATGCTTCACGAAGTAGCACTGTGCTTAGGTTACAGCGCAGATGAAGCAGAAAAAATACGTGATTACTTATAATCCATAAGGAAATAATATGGCGATTCATCCAGATGCAGGCAAGCCTGCACCGCAAGAAAGCTTAGTGAATGTACCAAAACTGATCTCAGCTTATTACTTAAATGAACCAGACCTAGAACAAAATCCAGAACATTGCGTTGCATTTGGTACGTCTGGCCATCGTGGTTGTTCGTTCGATGTAAAATTTAATGAATCGCATATTTTAGCGATCACGCAAGCAATTTGTGATTACCGTAAAGAAAACAATATTTTTGGCCCACTTTTCTTAGGTAAAGATACTCACGCGTTAAGTGAAGCAGCTTTTAATTCTGCAATTGAAGTACTTGTAGCGAACGAAGTACAAGTCATAGCACAAGAAAATGATGACTACACACCAACACCCGTGATCAGCCATGCTGTTGTTTGCCATAACAAAGCAAACCCAAATGAACTTGCTGATGGTATTGTGGTAACACCTTCACATAATCCACCAGAAGATGGCGGCTTTAAATATAATCCGCCAAATGGTGGTCCAGCTGATACTGATGTAACAAAGTGGATTGAAGACAGAGCAAACCAATTATTGTTAGAAGATTTGGTAGAAGTGGAGTTATTCCCTTATGCAAAAGCATCACGCTCTGGCTTTATTAAGTATCAAGATTTGATTACACCTTATGTTGATGATTTAGTTAATATCGTTAATTTAAAAGCGATTAGCGATGCAAAAATCAAAATTGGTGTGGATCCACTTGGTGGTTCAGGTATCAATTTCTGGCCAGTTATTGCAGAAAAATATAATTTAGACTTAACGGTCGTAAATAAGTCTGTTGATCCAACATTCTCGTTCATGCCTTTAGATAAAGATGGCAAAATCCGTATGGACTGTTCATCTCCTTATGCAATGACAAACCTTATTGCTCTAAAAGATGACTACGATATTGGCATTGGTAACGACCCTGATTATGACCGTCACGGTATTGTTACGCCTGATGGTTTAATGAACCCAAATCACTTTTTAGCGGTCGCTATTGATTACTTACTAAATAACCGTGAATGGTCAAACGATGTTGCAATTGGTAAAACGCTCGTATCTAGCGGTATGATTGATAAAGTCGTTGCACGTAATAACCGCGAAGTAAAAGAAGTACCAGTAGGCTTTAAGTGGTTTGTTGAAGGCTTAAGCAAAGGTACGCTTGCTTTTGGTGGTGAAGAAAGTGCAGGGGCATCATTCTTACGCTTCGATGGTACAGTTTGGAACACAGATAAAGATGGCTTTATTTTAGGTCTACTTGCTGCTGAGATTTTAGCAGTAACGGGTAAAACACCGTCGCAGCTTTACAAAGAGCTTGAACAAGAGTTCGGTGCACCTATTTATAAACGTATTGATGCACCAGCGAATGCTGAGCAGAAATCACGTTTAAAAGCGTTATCAGCAGATGATGTGACTGCTAGCACGTTAGCAGGAGACGCTATTACACAAAAGCTGACTCATGCACCGGGTAACAATGCTGCTGTTGGTGGTTTAAAGGTTGTGACTGAAAATGGTTGGTTTGCAGCACGTCCATCAGGTACCGAAGACATCTATAAAATTTACCTTGAATCATTCAAAGGTGAAGAACATCTAGCATTATTAGAAAAAGAAGCAAAGAAACTGGTTGATTCAGTAATTAGCTAATCTTTTTTATCTATCAAAACGGCTGATATTATCAGCCGTTTTTGTATTCTACTCTCACGCATTTTTAGGATAGAACAATGAGCTATTCAACCCCTTCATATCTTGACGAATTAAAATCTACCGGCGACTTCTTAACACTCACTCGCAGCAATGAATTTTCACTTGAACCAACGTCATTCACCCTTGAAAATGGCACAGAGGTCACAATTCATGATACGGGTATCATTGAGTTTCAACCAACACAGCAAACAAACAAAGATATTGTGCTTTCAAGTGCTATCCATGGTAACGAAACTGCGCCAATTGAGATCTGCGATCAATTAATCAAGTCAATCATTACAAACGAACTTGAACTAAAGCAGCGTGTTTTGTTTATTTATGGTAATCCTAAATCAATTAATATCGGTAAACGTTTTGTCGATGAAAACTTAAACCGCTTGTTTAATGGTCATCATACAATAGAAGGTATTGCCTCAAACCCTGAGCGAGTGCGTGCAAAGCTACTTGAAGATGTGGTTGCTGATTTCTTTGCTAGAGGCAGCGAGGGGAGTGAGCGTTTTCATTATGATCTACATACGGCAATTCGTGGCTCTAAAAATGAAAAGTTCGCAGTGTATCCTTTCTTACATGGTAAACCATGGAAAAAATCACAACTACAATTTCTACTTAGCTGTGGCGTAAATACAGTATTAATGATGAAATCTGCGGCTACCACCTTTAGTTACTACTCATCGTTTGTACATGGCGCTGATTCGTTTACTGTTGAACTAGGCCAAGTAAAGCCATTTGGTGAAAACGACATGTCACGATTTGAGAAAACTAAACAAACTTTAATTGCATTAATTAGCCAAGAATCGGTTCAATACAAAGAATTCAATGCAGAAGACTTTGAGTTGTTTTCAGTTTATAGAACAATAAACCGTACTTCAGAAGATTTTAGCTTTCCATTTGCTGATGATGTCGAAAATTTCACCGGGTTTGCGAAGGGGGAATTATTAGCTGTAGATGGTCAGACCAGATATGAAGCGGATGTAGACGGTGAAGCAATTATCTTCCCAAACGCAGATGTGGCCTTGGGTCAGCGCGCTTTGCTTACCGTTATCCCAATGCAAGTTGATAGCAACTTTATTTAAAATCTCTGCATTAACACCCACCTTTATTAAGTTAACTGTATGACTTTTATAGTTTTATTGTGTTGTATAGTTAACTTTCCATGCGTTTTTAGCCATTTAGCGCCTATTCGTCTATGATTAGTTGAATAACAACTTACGTTAACGTAAAGTGACGGCAGTTTAATTTAATTAGATTGAATATTGCGCAAACTTTATCCTTACAGCTTATGCTGATAAAAATACAAATAAGGGCAGTGGCGTAGGTTTCTGACAACGAAAGAAGGTAGGTTATGAGTAATCCAAATAACGTATCGCTAAACATTAATCATGAACTGTCATTTATTGATGGTCACGCATTAACGATCCCTACATTAAGCATTCTTAATGAGGAAGGCGACATCTACGAAGGTGCAACCGCACCTGATATCGACAAAGCAACAGCAATCCGTTTATACGAGACAATGCGTTTTATTCGTGCGCTGGATGAGCGTATGCAGGCTGCACAGCGTCAAGGTCGCGTAAGCTTTTACATGCAATGTTTAGGTGAAGAAGCGGCTGTAACTGCATCAGCAGCAGCCCTTGATCAAAACGACATGATCATGGCCCAATACCGTGAGCAAGCTGCTCTACGTTATCGTGGTTTTAGTCTTGACCAATTCATGAACCAAATGTTCTCAAATGAAAAAGATTTAGGTAAAGGCCGCCAGATGCCAATTCACTATGGCTCTCGCGAACTTAACTACATGACCATTTCATCACCGCTTGGTACACAAATTCCACAAGCAACAGGCTATGCGTACGGTCAAAAAGTACGTCATATCGATGCCCAAACTGGCGAGTTAAATAGCACAATTGATAACATCACTATTTGTTATTTTGGTGAAGGTGCTGCCTCTGAGGGTGATTTCCACGCTGGTTTAAATATGGCTGCGGTACATGAAGCGCCTGTTATCTTCTTTGCACGTAATAACGGCTATGCGATTTCAACACCTGCAGAAGAGCAGTTTAAAGGCGATGGTATTGCATCACGTGGTGTCGGTTATGGCATTAAAACAATCCGTGTTGATGGTGCTGATGCTCTTGCTGTGTATGCTGCAACCAAAAAAGCCCGTGAGATTGTTACCACTCAAGGTGAACCTGTTTTAATTGAATCAATTGCTTATCGTTTAGGTGCTCACTCTACAAGTGACGATCCAAGCGGTTACCGTAGTAAAGATGAAGAAGCGAAACATAAAGGCTGTCCAATCGAGCGTTTCCGCAAATGGTTATTAAAGCAAGGTTGGTTAGACGAGGCGCAAGACGCTAAAGATAAAGAAGCTATTCGTGAAGAGATCTTAGCGGCTCTTAAGCGTGCAGAGAAGGTTGCAAAACCTGCTTTAGAAGAGCTTATTTCTGACGTATACGATACGCCAATTCCATCACTGCAAAAACAATACGAACAATTAAAAGAGCATATTTTGCAGCATCCTGATGCTTATCCAACAACTGCAGGGAGATTAAAGTAATGGCTAAAATGAACATGCTTCATGCAATTAACTCTGCCCTTGATATCACCATGGCAGAGCATCCAAATGCCTGTATTTTTGGTGAAGATGTTGGTTATTTTGGTGGTGTATTCCGTGCTACATCCGGCTTACAAGAAAAATATGGTAAGCACCGTGTGTTCAATACACCATTAACAGAACAAGGTATTTTAGGTTTTGCCAATGGTTTAGCGGCGTTTGGTGCGCCGGCATTAGCCGAAATTCAATTTGCAGATTATATTTTCCCTGCATTTGACCAAATCGTGAATGAATCAGCTAAATTCCGTTACCGTAGTGGTAATGAATTTAATGTTGGCAACCTAACAATTCGCACCCCTTACGGCGGTGGTATTGCGGGTGGTTTATATCACTCTCAATCACCAGAAGCTTATTTTGCTCATACACCAGGTTTGAAGTTGGTTGTACCGCGTAACCCGTATCAAGCAAAAGGCTTACTACGTGCTTCAATTAAAGACAATAACCCTGTTATTTTCTTTGAGCCGAAACGTTTATACCGTGCATCAACTGGCGAAGTACCAGAAGAAGATTACAGCATCGAGCTTGGTAAAGCTGAAATCGTTCAAGAAGGCACTGATGTTACTTTACTTGCTTGGGGTGCGCAGATGGAAATCATCGAAGATGCCGCTAAAAAAGCAGCAGAGCAAGGTATTAGCTGTGAAGTAATCGACCTACGTACCATTTTACCGTGGGATGTTGAGACTATTGCTAAATCAGTGACCAAAACGGGTCGTTTAGTGGTTAGCCATGAGGCACCTATTACCAATGGGTTTGGTGCAGAAATCGTTGCAACAATTCAACAAGAGTGTTTCTTACACCTTGAATCGCCAATTGCTCGCGTGTGTGGTTTGGATACACCATACCCATTAGCACTTGAAAAAGAATATGTGCCGGATGCACTTAAAGTGCTTGCTGCGATTAAGCAATCAGTAGAGTTTTAGGAGTCAGTATGTCTAAAGATTTTATCTTGCCAGATATCGGCGAAGGCATCGTAGAGTGTGAAATTGTTGAATGGTTAGTGGCAGAGGGCGAGTCAGTAAAAGAAGATCAGCCTATTTGTGATGTTATGACCGACAAGGCGCTTGTGCAAATTCCTGCTGTTCATGATGGTGTGATCAGTAAGCTTTATTATGCAAAAGGTGATATTGCAAAAGTTCATGCGCCACTATTTGCGATGGATGTTGATGGCGAAGCACCAACACAAAGTGAACAAATGCAAGCTCCAGCAGTTACAACAGGGTCGGCTGAACACTTAGAAGACTTTATTTTACCAGATATCGGTGAAGGTATTGTTGAGTGTGAAATTGTTGAGTGGTTAGTTAGTGAAGGCGACGAAATCGTTGAAGACCAAGCTGTGTGTGATGTAATGACAGACAAAGCATTGGTACAAATTCCGGCTAAATACACAGGTAAAGTAGAAAAGCTTTATTATCAAAAAGGCGATATTGCAGCGGTTCACAGCCCATTATTCCAAATGAGCATTGCCGGCCAAAGCGCAGAGCCAGATGTAAGCTCAGCGGTAGTTAAAGCACAAACAAATGCAGCGACTAAACCTGCACAGAAGCCTGCGGCTTCAACAAACTCTAGCAAACAACTTAATAAGAAAGCAGTTGCTTCACCGGCTGTTCGTCGTAAAGCCCGCGAACTTGATGTTGATTTAACGCAAGTACCAGGGTCTGGTAAAAATGGCCGTATTTACAAACAAGATATCGAAGATTTCTTGAATGAAACGCCAAGCCAAGCAGCATCACAACAAGCTGTGCCAAAAGCGGCAGAGCCTGTATCAACTACAGCGTCTGCTGGTGGTCGTCGTGTTGAGCCAATTAAAGGCATTAAAGCGGCAATGGCGAAGCAAATGGTTGCCTCAGTTTCGACAATTCCTCACTTTACTTTCTGTGATGAAATTGACCTAACTAAACTGATTGCAATGCGAAGTGAGCTAAAAGAGCAGTACAAGCAACAGGGCGTTAAGCTCACGATGATGCCGTTCTTTATCAAAGCACTGTCGTTAGCGATTAAGCAATTCCCAGTACTTAACTCGCAAGTGAATGATGATTGTAGCGAGCTGACTTACTTTGATGATCATAACATCGGTATGGCCGTTGATTCTAAGATTGGTTTACTCGTACCAAACATTAAATCATGTCAATCTAAGAGCATTGTCGATGTTGCTAACGAAGTTACCCGCTTAACTGAAGCGGCACGTGATGGTCGTGTTTCACCAGATGACTTGAAAGGCGGCACTATTAGCATTTCTAACATCGGTGCGATTGGTGGCACAATTGCAACCCCGATCATCAATAAACCTGAAGTAGCGATTGTTGCTTTAGGTAAACTGCAACATTTACCTCGATTTGATGCGCAAGGTAATGTGATTTCAGCAGCAATCATGCAAGTAAGCTGGTCTGGCGACCACCGTGTGATTGATGGTGGAACAATTGCTCGCTTTAACAACTTGTGGAAGTCTTATTTAGAAGATCCTGCAAAAATGATGATGGCGATGAGCTAAATCAGTAAGCATTAAAAAACCAGCCTCGGCTGGTTTTTTTAATGCTACGGATTATATGCCGTAAAAATACAGCCCATAACCGAGTAACAGCGCAGGTATTGTTGAATACACTGTCGCCATTAGTGCAGCTTTTGGTGCTAAGGCGATAGCCGGGAATAGGGCATCGCCATCATTTGATATCGCATTGGCTGCCATCGCACTAAATGGAATAATACCTTGTATATACAGTGTCATTACAACAATTTGTGGCCCGCAGCCAGGTAATAAGCCAATAGCCACAGCCACCAGCGGTGCCAGATAGGCATAGTCAGAAAACCAAGCAGTTAAATCAACGCCAACTAGATTAACGAGAATTTCGAACAGCATAAAACTGGCAACAACCCAAGCTGTGACAAAGTGCGTGTCCATTAACACTTTCGTGAGTTTAGAAGGAGGTGTGCAAGGCGCTTCTTCACTGGTTACTTGCTTATAGCTGCTGCCATTTGATGAAAGTGCCCATACAACCACAGTAAATAACGCCATGATTGAGCCAAACAGGGTGATGCCAGTGTTAACGCTATGACTAAATGCGCTCAGGTCAGAGTTGGTCGCTATGACAGAAGCAATAATTAAGCTTGGTACTAAGGTAAATTTCCAAATAGGTCGGCTAAACTTCAAAGCGCTTGGTTGGCATTGTGGCTGCTCGTGGTATTCACCAGCTTCATCAGGTTGAAATTGATTGGGGTTATGAAAGGTATTAACTATCTGACCGCTAATAATACCCACAGCAACACCGATTAACATCATTAATAAACCATCAAGCGGGCGGGTTGCCAAAAGTAAAAATGCGGCATCGCCCATGGTTGCTGTTAATACGGCAACGACAGAGCCAAAGCTAGCTTGTTTTTTGGTAAATTGGGTTACAACGATTATCGCACCCCCACAGCCAGGTAAAGCACCTAAAATAGACGCAAAGCCCACCTCTAAAATGCCTGATTTAGCGCGTAAATAGCTAAGCTGCAATTGAGGAAGTCGATCAATAAGGTAGTAATAGATTAATAAGGTGGCTGCAACAAACACAGATACTTGAAAAAAAGCATCACTTAATGCTTGTAGGGTAAACTCTCGGGTTGCAGGTATTGCTAGGGCTATTAGCAATAAAAGAGGTAAAAATAAGCGTTTATTGTCCGTAATATAACACCTCGCTTTGTGTGGAAAAAACCTCGTTTGTGTCAATGAAAGCATACAGTGCAACCTATCAATTAATCAGGTTACACTGTATTATTAAATTAAATGAAAATCAATCTCATTTGTATTTATTTGCGTTGGAACTCTGAAGTCGCATTCCAAGTCGGCCATTCTTTACGTTCAGAGATATCAAAACCTACTTGATAGAATAACTGAAGGTCCTGAACGGCACCTGATAAATCCCACTCATCGCGGTAACGGTCACATGGCTGATGGTAACAACCACGAAGCACTAGGCTCATACGCTTACGGTAATTTGCCGTTTCTTCATCAAGAGCTTCACTACCACCACCGGCATACATTGCAGGGACACCCATGTTTGCAAATGCAAAGTGATCAGAGCGGTAGTAACCACCTGAAGACGGTTTAGGGTCGCCAGATACTGTACGGCCTTGTGCTTTTGCAGCTGTTTCTAGCAGGCTATCCATTTCTGATTTACCAATACCAACAACACTGATGTCTTTTACTTTACCTAATAGGTTTAAGCTATCCATGTTGATGTTGGCAACCGTTTGCGACGCAGGGATCACTGGGTGTGCAGCGTAATACTTTGAGCCAAGTAGCCCTTGCTCTTCTGCAGTAACAGCTAAGAATGTCATTGAGCGACTAGGGTGCTCAGGTAAAGTAGCAAATGCTTCTGCAACTTCAATTAAACCCGCTGTGCCTGTCGCATTATCGTGGGCACCATTATAGATTTGGTCGCCTTTACGGGTTTTATCAGTACCAAGGTGATCCCAGTGAGCAGAGTAAATGATGTGCTCATTAGGCTTTTCGCTACCCGGTAACGTCGCGATAAAGTTATACGAAATTGATTTTTTGATTGTGTTGTTTACTTCAACGCTCGCAGTTAGGTCGCCCATATCAACATGGTAAGCACCTTTTGCCGCATTAGCTTTCATGGTATCGAAATCTAAGCCTGCTTTTGTGAAAAGCTCTTTAGCAACATCAGTTGTTACCCAGCCTTCAACAGCCACACGATCCATGTTGTTATTTTCTTTTTGGAAACCAAATTGCTCACCGCTCCATGAGTTTTCAACTACAGACCATGGATAAGAAGCCGGTGCTGTTTCGTGGATGATAATCGCACCTGCTGCACCTTGACGGCTTGCTTCTTCATATTTGTATGTCCAACGACCGTAATAGGTCATGGCATCGCCCGTGAATAAATCAGGGTTTTTAGTTGCAAAACCCGGATCGTTTACCAGCATCACAACAGTTTTGCCTTTGACGTCTAAACCTTCGTAGTCGTTCCAGTTGTACTCTGGTGCATTAACACCGTAGCCAACGAATACTAATTCAGAATCTTTAATACTTTGTTTTGCACTAATACGGCTGCTACCCATTACCATGTCTTTTTTGTATTGGTAATCTTTACCGCCAATGCTAAGAACCATGTTTGAGTCTGCTTCAAGTGAAACAAGCGGTACTTCTTGTAAAAAGCTATCACCGTTACCCGGTTCGAAACCAAGTGCTTTAAATTGCTCTGTTAAATAGGCAAGCGTGAGCTCTTCACCTTTAGATGATGGTGCACGACCACCGAACTCGTCAGATGCAAGCACTTTAATGTGCTCTGCAAGTTGCTCTGCGTTAATGCTTTGATAGGCTTTTTCGACATCACTTGATGTGATACTTGTTGAAGCACAGCCAGCAAGAATGGCACTTGCAAGTACTGTGAGTGGAAAATAGCGTTTCATAATAGCTCTTTTTTTGTTTTATGGTGGCATTAGTATATGAGGTTCTATTAATGAGAACCAGTTTTTACGGTAAACTACCCACAATACATCAAGAAGTTAAAAATTAAGCAATGAAACGATTTACTGCTCCTGAGCAATGGTCAACGCAATACCTTACAACGGGTGCTTTTAGTGACCTAGCAACACTATTTAAGATCGATAAACTGTCAGATTGGCCATCTTGCCAATGGTTTAGTCAATACCTCAATGCCGAAACGTCACAAGGCACTGCGATTAGTTTTGTTGAAGATGAAAAGTTTGCAGATGAAACCCGTTATTATGAGCAAATCATATTTGAGACAGGGCAAGTACCAACAAGACAACAAAATTGGCATGACCTTTTTGGTGGCTTTATTTGGTGTTTATTCCCAAAAACCAAAGCCTTGATCAATCATCAGCATATTGAAGAAATTAAACTGCATGGTCTAAAAGAGCGTAGTAAACACCGCAATGCGCTTACTTTATTTGATGAATGCGGCGTGGTTCTCGCGATTACTGAGCAAAGCTGGCAGCAGCAATTACGCGACCACCAATGGCAGCAGGCCTTTGTAGAACAACGTGAACAATGGGGTAAAAGTATTAGGCCATTTATGTTTGGTCATGCTAATTACGAAATGCTTACTCAGCCGTATATTGGTTTAACGGGTAAAGCATTATTTGTAATTGTACCTAATGACATATTTTGTAAAGATTTAAGCGAGCAATATGCGTATCTAGATCAACGGCTTTATGAGATGATAAAAGTCGATGATTGTTTACGTGATAATAAAAATTTATCACCTTTACCCTTGTTAGGCGTACCAGGATGGTGGACTGACAATGAAAATCCAGAATTTTACAGTAACACTGATTACTTTAGACCGAAACGAAGGAAACGCACATGATTGAAGTGGCAGGGCTTAAAAAGAAGTTTAAGCTAACAAAAGATCATAAAAAAAATAAAACGGACAACATAGACCCCCGTGAAGATAAAGAGTTTTTTCATTCTGTAAGAGACGTCAGCTTTCAATGTAACAAAGGTGAAGTACTCGGTTTACTCGGCCCAAATGGTGCTGGTAAAACAACCACCCTTAGAATGATTTCAACAGCCTTAAAACCCGATGAAGGCAGCATCACCATTTCTGGTCACGATATTGTTAAAAAACCTTTAGTTGGCCGCAAATCAATTGGATTTCTATCTGGTAGTACAGGCTTATACGGTCGTTTAACGGTAAAAGAAAACGTCGAGTATTTTGCCCGCTTACATGGCATGAGTAAAAAAGCAGTCGCAGCACGTTGTGACGAGTTATTCACCTTGCTTGATATGCACAATTTTATTGATAAACGCGCCGAAAACCTCTCAACGGGTATGAAGCAAAAAGCCAATATTGCTCGCGCAGTCGTTCATCACCCTGACGTGGTTATACTCGATGAGCCAACGACTGGCTTAGACATTATGACTACACAAACCGTAATTAACTTTATTCGCGGCCTTAAAGAGCAGGGCACACCTGTTATTTTCTCAACCCACCATTTAGATGAAGTTGCCTTACTGTGTGACCGTGTTGCGGTGATAAACCAAGGTATCAGTTGCTTTGATGGCACTTTAGATGAGTTTAAACAAACGGGTCAAAGCGAAGAGCTAAACCAAGCGTTTATGAATATTTTGACGGAGAGTCGTAATGTTTGAAGTATTTAAAAAGGAATTAAGAGAGCTGTTACGTGACCGTAAAACATTGATTTTCGTGGTCGCATTACCAGTTGCTGTTTTCCCATTATTATTTGCAATTATGGCCTTTATCAGTTCACAAGCGGCGTTAGAGGCAGAACAAGAGGTCCACACTTACGCCATTATTAATGGTAACTATGCACAAGAGTTTACAGATAAGGTGTTTTACCATAAAAGCTTTGCTTTATATAAAGGCGACGAAACCTTTAATACGGTAGAAGAGCTCACCAAAGCGGTTAAAGCAGGCACCATCGACATGGGGATCTATTTACCGTCAGACGCAAAGCAAACACTAGATGATGCCAAGCAAAGCGAATGGCAAGTTGTATATAACGACGCTAAGGCAATTAACTTTTTGTTTGACCGTGTAAAAGAGCTTGCAAAAGAGTATGGCGATAAACTGCGCACGACAAAGCTGTTAAGTTTTGGTGTATCAGAGCAGCAGCAAGCCGCCATTATTGAGCCTATTAAAGTGGTGAAGGTCGACACTGCTGATAAACGTGAAAATCTCGGTGAGAAAATTGGTGGGTTTATTCCTTACCTACTCATTCCTCTTGTATTAATGGGCGCAACATATCCGGCGATTGATCTCGGTGCTGGTGAAAAAGAGCGTGGTACACTCGAAACCCTTCTACTTACACCAATCACCCGTACACAGCTGGTGTTAGGTAAGTTTGTAACCTTACTCGCTTCTTCAATTGCAACAACCACCATTACCGTACTCAGTATGGGGGTGTGGATATCAGTGGCCATTGCATTTGTAGATTTAGCAGTTGTTAAAAACGCATTTAGTTCTTTAACGGTATTAGATTTAGGGCTGATTTTTGTGTTGTTATTGCCTATAGCTGCAATCTTCTCATCATTAGCGCTGGCTATTTCTATTTATGCGCGAACCTTTAAAGAAGCACAAAACTACATGGCACCACTAAGCATGGGTGTCATTTTTCCAATTATGGTTGCTTTAATGCCGAATGTTGAACTGACGAGCAAAACCGCTTTTATTCCTGTGACAAACGTTGCGTTGGCAATAAAAGAAATCATTAAAGGCACCGTCGATTACACACTTGTGGGTTTAATTTTCCTAGCGACAGTGATTGTCGCAGGTGCATTACTCGCATTTTGTGTTAAATGGTTTAATAAAGAAGATGTCTTGTTTAGATAAGCGATTTATTGATTTTACCTAATGATAAAGCACCATTTTGGTGCTTTATTTGTTTATGAGCTTATCTAAGTGCTTGCTAGTCCTTATTAATTAATATTTTTTCTGTATACTCCTCCTTTGCTATCAATCTCTCCTATACTCTAATGCAGAGTAGAAAAGAAGGCTTTCGATTCAATGGATTCTGGACATTCAGCGCATTTCTATCAACGTCATAAATTACCAATACTGGCATTATGTATTCTTTTAGTATTGGGCATTTTTGTTACTGTAAAATATGAATATGATCTACGAGAAGATGTGTTCACTCGCACCTTTGAACAGATGCAGCGAGAGCTCGACACTAAAGAAAGTGTATTAAAAACAAGTTTAAGAGAGAATATTTCAGCACTTAACTTTTTAGATTCAACGCCGCCAGTGCTTGCAATCATGCGTGCTACAAATGATCAAAATATCGATCCCGTTTTAGGCACGCCTATCTCAGCATGGAAAGACCGCCTAGCAAAAATCTTTACTGGTTTTATGTCAACAGATAAAGACCTCGCACAAGCTCGGTACATTTATATTGCTGATAATGGCAAAGAAGTTGTGCGGGTTGATAGTTTAAATGGTCAGGCTTATAGAGTGGCTGATGACAAGTTACAACACAAAGGCCAACGTGATTACATGCAAATTACGGCAAAGCTTGAAAATGGCCAAATTTACATTTCACCCATTAACTACAATCGTGAAAATGGCCGTTTACAACAGCCTTATATCAGCACATATCGGATAGCCAAATTAGTAAAAGATAATGAAGGTAAGGCGTTTGCAGTGTTGATCCTCAACTATTATGCAGCCGATTTGCTTAATAAGCTTACCAGTAACACCGCTGATAATCTGTCAGTGTATTTATTAAATGCGCAGCAACAATTTATCTATCATCCAAAGGAATCATATCGTTTTAGTTTTGAGCTGGATGATGCTCATTATTGGTCTGAAGAATTTAGCACTGAACAACAAATGGCAGGCGTTGATTTTTTTGATGTAGTTAACTTGCCCGAAAAATTATATGTTCAGAAAATTATTGAGTTTAACAATGGCGTTCAAATGCAGCCACTGACACTGGCTATCTCAATAAATACAGATACATTACTCAATGAAATACATCAAAAGCGATTAAGGTTTATTGGCATATTATGCTTAATTATTTTTGCAGTCATGATGTTATTTATAGTGTATCAACGTGACATCAACAGAAAAATTGAGCTCAGTTTTTTAAAAGAAAAAAACAGCAAAATAATTGAAAGCTCAACAGATGCCATCATTATGGTTCAGCCAAATGGCGTTATTTGTAATGCCAATGAAACAGCAAAAACATTTTTTGGTATCAAAGAACAAACGACCCATTTTGATACTTTATTTAATTATAATGATGAAGATTTTCAAGGGATTGGACAAGCCATAAAAGAGGGACAGCGATGCTCGTTTGAAGCGGTCCACATTAGCGAAGATAACACACACTACTTTTCTATCACTATGGCACCAGTCTTTGATGCTGCAAAACAGCAGTACCAAATAGCTGCCATACTGCGCAATATCGATTCACTAAAGTGTGCTCAACATCAACTTGAAAAGCTTAATGTTACTTTAGAAGAAAAAGTAAAAAGTCGCACAGCAGAACTTGAAAAGGCGACCGAAGAAGCATTAGCGGCCAGTAAAGCGAAAAGTGAATTTGTCGCTAATATCTCCCATGAAATCCGCACTCCGATGAACGGTGTTCTCGGTATGCTGGAAATGCTTGAAGAAGAGCCATTATCTACTCAGCAAATGCAATACTTACACTACGCGAATACCAGTGCAAACTCATTGATGACATTGATCAATGACATTCTAGATTTTTCAAAAATTGAAGCTGGTAAACTTGATTTAGATAGTCACGCGTTTGATGTTGTTTCAGTGTGCAGTGATTTAATAACGTCGATGGCTGTACAAGGACAGAAAAAAGGCCTTGAAATACTGTTTGATGCGCATGCTATTACTCAGCGAACCGTGATGGGTGATAGCCACCGCTTAAAACAAATTCTCAATAATTTATTGAGTAATGCATTTAAATTTACCCACAAGGGTCATGTTAGCTTAACGGTAAAAGAGCAGCTGCATTCAGATAATACGCTTTGCCTAAGCTTTGTTGTTGAAGATACAGGTATTGGTATTTCAAAAGAAAACCAAAGTAAATTGTTCGAAGTGTTTACACAAGAAGACTCAAGTACAACGCGCCATTATGGCGGTAGTGGCTTAGGACTTTCAATCAGTCGAAAACTCGCTCAGTTAATGGGGGGCGATATTATCGTAGAGAGTGAAAAAGGTCAGGGCAGCCGATTTTGGGCAAGTATTTGTGTAACAATAAGTGAATCGCCAAAAGGTCAACATCAGATCAATCTACTTAATGATAAACAAGTAGGCTGTGCGCTTCACTATGATTTACTCGCTAGCAATGTTGAGCTGCAACTAGAAACACTATGCCAGCATCAACGACCTACAATAACACGTTTATCCGATGTATCTGAAAACGCCTTTAAACATTTAGACTTACTGATTATCGACCACAAACACCCTGATTTTAATACTGTTTTAGGTTTAGCATCACACTATCCAGATAAACATGTATTAATTTTAGGTGTAATGGCATCGCTTAAGCAAAAGCAAACATTACCAGGTAACTGTACGGTTATAGCAAAACCAGTGACCCCGGATGAATTGGCTTATAAACTGGCTGTGTTGTTCAATGACAAAGACTCTGTAATTGAGCGTAAATCCCCTGATGACAAGGAACGTATTGAGCTGGATTTAACAGCTCGTTCAGTGCTTATTGTCGACGATAACATGATCAATATTGAAGTGAGCAAAGCGATTTTAAGAGATAGCCATGTGCATATTGAGTCTGCCAGTGATGGTCTAGAAGCAATTGAGGTATTAAACAACAGTGATACTCAGTTTGATCTGATTTTAATGGATTGCCAAATGCCAAACCTAAATGGGTACGACTGTACTAAAGCAATCCGACAAGGTAAAACAGGCCCAAGGTATCAAGATGTAGTGATCATTGCGATGACAGCAAGCGCCATGGCTGGTGATAGAGAAAAATGCTTAAGTGTTGGCATGAATGACTATATTACCAAGCCCATCAAACAAGCCACATTGCGCAAAAAGCTCTCAATGTGGCTGAAAGCTTAAGCGGCATCTTGGTTTTTATTTAATGCAGGTTTAGGTGTCAGTGTACTAATGTCTGCAGAGTGAATCACTTTTTGTGTTTCACTCCAATGTAGTAGCTCAATACGGCCAGCACTGTTTTCAACTAACGCAGTACAGTTTTCAATCCAATCACCATCATTGCAATATAAAATGCCATCAACCACTTTAACGGTTGGGTGATGAATATGCCCACAAATGATGCCATCGACGGCTTGTTTTTTTGCTTCGTGAATGGCCGCTTTTTCAAATGCATCAATCGCTTCGCGCGCTTTATGCACTCGCGCTTTGATCCAAGAGGCCAATGACCAATAATTACCACCAAATAAACGGCGAATGCGATTAGTCCAGCGATTTAAAAATAGTAAAAAGTCGTATCCTGCATCGCCTGCAATACTGATTAATTTGTTGTAACGCGTTGCTGAGTCAAAATCGTCGCCATGTAGAAGTAAAAACCGTTTATTGGCTTTTGTGGTATGGATATATTGCTTATGTACTTCGATACCGAATAATGAATCATTAGCATAATGGCGAAAGGTTTGGTCATGGTTTCCCGGTATATAAATGACGCGCGTGCCATCTTTCGCTTTTTGTTGAATAAGCGCTAGCACATCGTAATGGCTTGGGTGCCAGAAAAATTGCCGTTTCATTGACCATAAATCAACAATATCACCGACCAAATACAGTACATCGCATTCAATAGCATTTAAAAAGTCTAGTAAGTACTGTGCTTGGCAGTCTTTGTAGCCTAAGTGAACGTCGGAAATCCAAACGGCAGGATAGTGGGTTTTACTACTG
>Ga0208113_1000078_pt1 | contig 45192 bp, 47 predicted proteins | sample Knorr_S7_td_NADW_FD_185598 | JGI IMG/M metagenome (GOLD analysis project Ga0208113, IMG submission 185598) | Marine microbial communities from Southern Atlantic Ocean transect - Knorr_S7_td_NADW_ad_2505m_LV_A (SPAdes) (version 2) | ecosystem: Environmental > Aquatic > Marine > Oceanic | place...
AATCGGCATCCAGCCGTCACCGAATTCGACAACCCGATTAAATGTTGTCGGGCCATCGCCGCCCACGATGATCGGTGGATGTGGTTGTTGCACAGGTTTGGGATAACTCCAAATCTTGTCAAAATCAACGAACTCGCCGTGGAACTCAGGCTCTTCTTTGGTCCAGATTTCCTTCATCGCCAGCATTCGTTCTCGGAGCAACCTCATACGGCTTCGGGGATTGGTGCCGTGATTCTCCATCTCCTCTTTGTTCCAGCCGCCGCCGATGCCAAAGAGGAACCGACCGTCTGAGAGCCGGTCAAGGCTGGCAACCTCTTTCGCCAAGACAATAGGGTCATGCTCGACCACCAGACAGATACCGGTCCCCAGCTTCAAATTCGTGGTGACTGCTGCTGCCGCAGTCAGGGCAACGAAGGGGTCATAGGTATGCCAGTACATCTTCGGGAGATCGGCGCCTCCGGGCCACGGAGATTGTCGACTGGCAGGGATATGGGTGTGCTCTGGAACCCACATGGACTCGAACCCTCTGTCCTCCAGCAGCTTCGCTAGATCGTTGGGCCTGATTGAGTAGTCGGTGGAGAACATTACGGCGCCAATATCCATGATTCGCTCCTTAGTAGGATTCAGGTATCAGGTGTCAGGTTGGTCCCACAGCGATTTGTCCTGATGATAACGGTGGCAATCGAGTGAGAAAAGTCGACACTTTGGAAGCCGAAACCAAGCATATCAGCCTGCGACGTCTTCATCAATCATCAATTCGCTAGAGAATAATTTTACGCAGGATCTAGTCAGTAATCGGTTGTTCCATCGAAGTCACCCTGCTACAATTGCGCCCGATTTTACTTGGATTGCCCTTCACCCAAGAGAGGACGACATCATGGTTGCGAAGTTTGGATTCGGAGACTACCGGTATGAATTGGTGGAGGGATGGCCCAACTTGACCGCGGCGGGCGTTGCCTCAGATATCGCTTTGGACTCTAGTGGACGCGCCTATATTGCATGGCGCGAATGGCCCTACCCAGATGTCACAGGCGGCGCGGTGCTGATCTTCGACGAGAATGGCAAGCTGTTGGAGACATGGGGCGAAGATTTGTACACGACGCCTCACGGCATGTGGATCGGCCCCGATGACGAAATCTTCATGACTGACAGCGCCGACCACACCGTCCGCAAGTACGCCCGGTCCGGCGAGATTCTGATGACAATGGGGCAGAAGGGTGTCACCGGCGCTCCGGGCGCTCCCTTCAACAGGCCGACCCGCGCCGTGCTGTCGCCGTCGGGAGAGATTTTCGTCGGAGACGGCTACGGCCAGAACCGCGTGCATCGCTTTACATCTGCTGGCGAGCACATAATCTCTTGGGGAGCGGACGGCACAGGCCCCGGCCAGTTCGACCTGCCCCATGACGTGACCGTTGATTCCAACAACAACGTCTACGTCATGGACAGAGAGAACAACCGCTGTCAGGTCTTCGACGTCGTGGGCAACTTCAAAACGGAGTGGTCAGGAGTCCCAGGCCCCAACGACGCTCACCTCGACGATGACGACCTGCTCCACGTCGCCACCGGACACGAAGGAATCCACGTCATGACGCTAGACGGTGAAGTAATCGGCAAGTGGAACCAGCACGGCGAAGGCCCCGGAGAGTTCCGAGGCTACCCTCACGGCATCTGGATAGACTCTGGCTCCAACGTCTACGTCGCCGAAGTCGGCGCCCAAAATGCCATCCAAAAGTTCGCGCGGGTGTGAACGAGACTTGCTGATTAAGAGACAGTTGCTCTCTTAGGACAAAGGCTGGGCGTATCAGGATGGGTTCAGGAGATCATTGGGCTCAACGGTTTCTAGGAGTATCGGAGCCAGGATTTTGAGAATGCCCGACGCGGCGATTCGCACCGTTTGGCCTGACGGGTCCCATTCCGGCGAGACCTCGCACAGGTCGAAGGCTCCCAGCATGTCGAACTTGGTGCGCATGTCCATTGCCTCGAAGAACTCGTTGGTGGTGACGCCGTGGAACTCCGTTGATACGGTGCCTGTGGACTCGTGGGCGTCGATCACGTCGATGTCGATGCTGACGTACACGGCGTCCACGCCGTCAGACGCCGTCTCCATCGCGTCGTTCATGATGGCGACGATGCCCCGATCTCGGACGTTCTGGACGATGGTCATCTTCAGGTTGTGGTTGCGCTTCAGATCGAACTGGTCCAGGGTCGCAGGGTTGTTGAGTCCCACCCCGGCCAGGTTTTTGTAGTCGATCATAGGGTTCTCGCTGATGCGGCGCGCCATCGTTCCGTGGTAGTATCGGCCGCCCAGGGAGTTGCTGTCTCCGAAATCGGTGTGGGCGTCGATGTGGATGAATCCCATCTTCGCGTTTTTTACGCTCGGCGAACCCTTTGGCGTAGCCCTCAAAGGACGGGTAGGCGACGTAATGATCGCCGCCCATGACCACTGGAAAACCTCCGCGTTTCACCACCTCGCTCATGCCTTGGATGACCGATTCGGTGGTCTTCATCAGGTCGTTGGGGTAGATGTTGAAGTCGCCCAGGTCTCCGATGTTGGGGTTTTCTTTGAGCTTCGTGCCCACCTAGGTGTCGAGATCGACGCGGAGTGTGTCAGGCGGAAGCTCGTAACCGGCGCGAGAGAACAGCGACGATTCTCGGATGGCTCTAGGGCCGAACCGCGCTCCGACTCTGCCGCCGTAAATTCCGTTGTCGATGGGGACTCCTGCGACGACGGCCATCCCTTCGGTGATGTCGTCGAATCCGATCTCCGGCAGTCAGAAGAACGAGACTAGACCGAAGAAGTAGGGCTTAACGTCTCTTTCGTAACCTGGAGACCCCATCGTTAAATCTCCTGATGTCTTGTTGGAACATAGTGCGGTTGGTTATGAATAGTTATTGACCTCTGGACGATTAGACAATTTCGAAAGAAATATCCTGGGCGCCCTCCCACAGCACCTTGTGACCGAAGTCGATGAGATGCTCGCGGCCATCGACGATGGTCAGAAAGTGGTTTCCGGCCAGCAGCCCCATCTTACTGCCGAAAGCGGTGGAGCCATAAGGAAATAGAATCTCGGTCTCGCTGATTCCACCGGGATAAAATAATATGTCACCCTTTGAAGGATAGGACGTGTGGTTCTCGTACTGATCAATCATATTGAAATCGCCCAGCGACACCCATGCTGACTCTCCACTCCATCGAGCCTGGATGATCTTCTGTCGAAAGGGCAGCAACTTCAGGAACGCCTCGCAGGTTTTTGGCGCAGCGTCCTCTGTTCGGGCAGTGAAGGTAAATGGGCCAATGGTGATTTTCAAAAGTTCTGACATGATGAAATCCTCTTGTGGAGATTGCCGCTCGGATTCATCGTCCGCTTAATCCGGTGATGCAAGATGATAACAGGTTGTCGATTCGCAGTGGCATGGAATCAAACAGTGAATAATCGGCCTGCTAGAATAACGGCACGCTGAGATTCTGAATACGTGAGGCCCTTCGAAAAATGTTCAACGCATGCGCCACCACAAAGATCGTCTGTCGGCCCAACTGTCCTCCAGGCCGACGCACCAAACCCGAGAATCGTAGACGCTTCCCGACCCTAGAGGATGCTTACGACGCCGGATTCCGCGCCTGCCTTGTGTGCCTTCCTGACGTCGGCCCTCCAGGCCCGTGGATGTCCAAAAAGGAACGACTCTCGGCCAGTCGGACCGTGTGATATGATTTGGCCTCCAAACACTGCAAGGGAGGCACTATCATGCCGTTCGGAGGCAACGACTGGCTGGCTTTAACCCGGGAAGAAACTCTGGAGCCGGATATCCCTATCTGCGACCCACACCACCACTTTTGGGATTTCCGCACCCAACGCATCCCGTATCAGAGATACCTGCTTCACGAACTGGCGGACGACGTTAACAGCGGCCACAACGTGAAGTCAACCGTGTTCATTGAGGCCCGGTCGATGTACCGGACTGACGGCCCTGAGGAGATGCGACCCGTCGGCGAGGTTGAGTTCGTTCAGGGTCTCGCCGCGGCCAGCGCCAGCGGACTGTACGGCCCCACCAAAATCGCGGCGGCGATCGTCGGCCACGCCAACCTGAACCTGGGAGATGCTGTCGAACCGGTGCTAGAGGCATTACATGCAGCCAGCCCCAACAGGTTCCGGGGCATCCGGCACTCGGTGACATGGGACCCACACCCGGAGGTTGAAGTCACGTCCGCCCACAGGGCAGAAGGTCAACTGCTCAGCGATAATTTCCGAGCAGGCGCGCGAGTTCTGGCCCGGATGGGCATGTCTCTTGAGGCATGGATGTACTTCCCCCAGCTTCCCGAGCTTGCAGACTTCGCCAAGGCTGTCCCCAACTTGCCCATCATCTTGAACCATATTGGAGGGCTTCTGAGGGTCGGCCCCTACGCCAATCGGGACGACGAGGTGTTGGCTACTTGGAGAGAGGGACTCGCAGCGGTCGCCGAGTGTCCCAACGTCAACGTCAAGCTGGGCGGAGTCGGCATGCCCCGCACCGGGATGGACTGGCACGATCGCGACACGCCCATAGGCTCAGAGGAGTTGGCCGAGTCGATGGCCCCCTTCATGAACTACTGCATCGAACAGTTCGGCCCCGACCGCTCGATGTTTGAGAGCAACTTCCCTGTGGACAAGGTGGGGTACTCCTACCACGTCATGTACAATGCCTTCAAGCGGCTGTCCAGCGGCTACTCGGATTCAGAGCGCGCCAGTATGTTCCACGACACCGCCGCGAGAGTGTACAGGGTGGAGGATTAGCGGTCAGAGGTTACGTCTCGAACTGATGGGTGACGGTTTCACATGCTGTGATGGACGGAACGATGGGACAACCCCTCGATTTCGTGAAAGTGTGTGATTTGGCATATGCGGTAATCGACCGTCGAATCATGAACGGAAATTCCCATATCTGCTGGTAACGGCGTTGTAATACACAATATATAGGTAAAAAAGGGTTGCGACTTTCGAAATCGGCGTAATATAATATCGCACAACCTGACCCTTTGTTGCCTTGATACGTCGACGTTTTGTCAGGACAACTTTTCCGTCAGAATGTCGTGACCGCATCCCCGACGGGAAGACGCTGCGATGATGGGCCTCCGCGCCGCCGCTTCGGTTCTAACCTTTCCTACACTGCATCCTTTAGGAGGGATTAATGCAAGCCTACTGCCTCAAGTGCCGTGACCACCGCGACATTAACGACGCCCAACAAGTCACTCTCAAGAATGGCCGACCTGCCACTCGTGGCAAGTGCTCGGTATGCACCGCCACAGTATTCAGGATCGGAAAAGCCTCTTAGCGCCGGTTCTGCCCCGCCAATTATCTCAATGTGATCTGACCATCCCGAACGCCGCAGTTCCAACGTTCGGGAGCCTGTCAGAAATGCGAACCTTTTAGCCACATAGCTGTCTGACCTGCCCTCGCAGGCTCGCGGTCAACTTTCGAGTCTGACGAGAAGATTGCTACTCCCTGTTCGATGTGCCGCTGACGAGGCCCCAGTGGTATCGGAAGTGAGTTATCTAATGCAGTATCTGCTTCCTACGGTTCACACTCTTATCGAAATAAACGACTTTGTCTGAGGCTTCGCTTGCGTCAATTCTGGGCGTCGCAGACCTTTGCGGTGTATCTGTTGACCCTTCCGCCACCCGTTGATATATTCGCTCTCCACAAGAGAAATGACACATGATGAGCGAACTTATTCAAAGGCAGATTGACCGCTTTCTCGATGATGCAAAACAAGCATCCGCCTTCTCTTAGAGCATTGTTCTCTGCTCTTGGGTGAAGGCTAGTGGTGGCCCACTTTGCAATCGCCACGGCCGGTCTTCATCACCACTTTACAGGGACATTATCTCTCCGTTGTTTCCAAGAGATACGGTTCAGTTTGATCCGAGCTTTGCGCAAAGGAGCCTAGGCCCTGTTTCATTAACCGCAAAGGACAGAGCGCAAACCTTCCACGTTGTGATTTCGGGGCCGGAATGCTCAAACGGCGTTGCGTGGTCGTTTGGTCAGCGGCTGTGATGATTGACACATAATGAGACCGGGCGCGAAATATTTCGCGCCCGGTCTCATTATGTGTTTGGTAAGTAACTGATGGGTATTATGCTTCGACTGTTGGCACTTGGCCTGCGTTAACCTGAGCCATGATCTGCTCGATTTCTACCTGATTCGGGCCGACGAACGGGTCTGCCGACGGCAGTTGGGCCATCGTCTTCAAGAACTGGTCCAACATACCGGTCGCGGGGGCCAGGTGCGCGCTGAGTATGGTCTGAGGGTTCATCTCCTTTACCACATTCAACACACTGCCCAGTTTTTTCTCGTCCGCCAGATGCACCCAGGGGTGGTTGCCCTTGTTGAACATTCCAAACCCTTCCAAAAGAGCATCGCTGGCAACATCTTGAGCGTTGGGCACAGGTTCCGGAACGAATGCCCCGAAGCAGTCGGAACTGAAAAACGCGTCGCTTTTAGGGTCGTACAGTCCCATTGTGGCTGGCGAGTCGAACAATGGCGGCCTCACAGCGTGCAACATCCGATCTCCCACGTCCAGAGTCTCTCCGGGGTTCACCAGATGCACCATGTCTAAGTTGATGTGCCAGGAGGTCTCCATGCGGGCGACGCCGATGATATTGGTGATGATTTTTGCCTTCGGCGCGCGCGCCAGCACTGCTTCCAGGTTGCCGATGTGGTCGGCATCATCGTGCGTAATCCATATCCATTGGATTTCACTGGGATCGATTATCGACTCCAATGCGCTCATGTACTCGTCGGCCTCAATGCCCATTCCTGTGTCAACAAGCACCGGCTGTTGAGATTTGAGGACGAAGGCGTTGATTCCAACATATCCGTGGCCGGGTATTGGCAATGGCAGGTGGGAGGGCAGAACAGTGATGTCTGAGTTAACCTGAACGGGCTTGTCCATGCGGGGGTCTCCTAGGGGTTTTGAATGAGATATTTCGAGACCCTGGTATTGTACATCAGCCCGGACATGGTTCCCATTTCAAAACCGTGAGAGATTAATATGCACAGAATCCGATCTCTAACGTGGACTGGGTTCTCTTGAAACCCAGACAGTCACCGCACCTACGAGATACGCGCATATTATGGCGATGAAGGCTGGTTGGTAGGTCAGGGATACGTCGGACCAGTACCCGATCAGAACAGGACCGAGACCGGTTCCGACGATCGTTATGGGGTAGCCCACGCCTCGGATTGCGCCGATGTGCGATCTGCCGAAGTATTTGGCCCACAGGAACTCGCTCAGGGGAATCGTGCCGCCAAAACCGAATCCGTAGAGCAGGAAACCTGCTAACCAGACTGACGCCTGTCCCGTCGTCGCGGCGATCAGCATCAGCACGACGCCTGTGGCTGAAAGCGAATAAGCTGCCATCACCAGCAATCGAGGTTCGACTCGCTGAAGGCCATATCCCCAGACAACTTTGGAAGCCAGGTTTCCGAACCCGTTAACCGCCAGGGCTGTCGCGGCCATGCTTCTGGAGAATCCGACATCTGTGGCAAAGGGTATGGCGTGCACTAGCACCGATGTTAGGGCCGTCTGGTTCAAACCGAATCCGACGATCAGAAGCCAGAACCCCCTGGTGCGGACTGCTTCGGCTCTGGTGAAGGAACGCGCCTCTGCTGCTACAGACACAGCGCCCACGTTAGATGAAGACACTTCAGCGTCGCCATCTGGCGACAGCCCATAGTCCTCAGGGGTTCTACGCATAACAAAAGCGGTGGGGATTACCGCGATGAGAACGAAAACCGCTAGGACGCTATACCCAGTTCGCCAACCGTAACTGTCTACGATAGTGGTCATCACAAATGGGGCGATCAAACCTGCCATCGAGATTCCGATAGAGCCTATCGCCAACGCCCATCCGCGCCTTCGGATGAACCATTTGCTCAGCGTGGCATTGACCACAAGCGGGCTAAACAAGTTCCAGCCGACCAACCCGGCGGCAACGTAAATGGCCAGAAACACGACGAGACTGGACTGGCGCCCCAGCAGAAGCAAGCATGCCGCGCTCACGACTGCTCCGACCAGCATCAGCGGGCGGGGACCTTTTGAGTCAACGATGTTGCCTGCGATAATGCCGGTCATCGCGCCCGCGCCCACGGCGAGTGATGATCCCAAAGTGAACTGCCAGACCTTCCAGCCTAGGTCATCAATGACCGGCCTCATGAATACGCCAACAATGGCCTGGCTCACGCTCATGAAGGCGAACTGGCACAGTATCGCGCCGCCGACTATCCACCAGCCGTAGTAAAGTCGGGCCATCGAGGGTTTCATAGTCTGGAGACCGAATCTATCAGGCCGGACAATGGTTACTCGCCGCGCTTGCGCTTCCAGTTCTCGAAGTCTTCTTCGATTTGGGGCGACCATTGCGTGTCGATTTCGCCGGAGCTGTACTTGCCCTCCCGCAGGCGTTGGTGGCCGAACACGTCCCGAAGGCGGACGTTCTCCGAGGACACCACAACCTCCTCGGCCAGATGCGGAGGAATGAAGATTATGCCGCCTCGCGCTCCCAGCACGATGTCTCCGGGCATAGCGGTGGCCTGGCCCATACGGGCAGGGCCGTTGAGGCTTATGAGAGTCATGTCGCGGATGGCGGTGGGGTCGTATCCCCTGCAATAGACGTTGAAGTCGTCAAGCTCATAGATTCGGGCTGTGTCGCGAACTCCGCCGTTGACCACGAGGCCCCGTCCCCCTGCGCCCTGGATGGCGTTCGACAGATTGTCGCCCACGAACGTCCCGTCTCTCAGCTTGCCAAACAGGTCTGCCACGATCACATCGCCCTCGCCCACAGTGTGGATGACCCAGTTGTTCTGCGAGCCGTGGCGGTCTTCGGCCTCGCCCGTGGTGTTCACCACGTCGTTGAGGTCAGGTCTAATAGGCGTGAACACGGCGGTGATGACCCGGCCAACCATCGCGCGGTCCGGGTGCATGTTCACCCAGTCGCCCTCGAACTGCCAGTGGTAGCCGTTCCTCCGCAGTACGCCCCACGCCTCTTCCAGCGTCACCAGCTCCATACGCTTGAGAATGTCGTCCAGGACACGGGGCCGGCCGTCCTCGGTTCGGTCATACGGGTTCTGGGGCGTCAGGGCTATCACATCTTCTGGAGAGCCGAGTCTCATGGCTGATTTCTCCTGAGTTTTCTGGATATCGGGACTGTCGAGCAAGTCCTGTATTATGCTCGGCACAGGGTATCACGGCGTCGCAACACAGGCGAACCCTACAACGCTTGTGTAGTGATACACTCCGACCCGACTACACATCGAGAGGTCAAGTGATGGAGACAAGACAGCTAGGAACAGACGGCCCGCAGGTCTCGTGCATATGCTTTGGAGCATGGCCCATCGGCGGAGGCATGGGCGCGGTGGCGGACCAGCAGGCCATTGAGGCAGTTGAGGCTGCCATAGATGTCGGGATGACGTTCATCGACACCGCCGAGAGCTATGTTGCCAGTGAACGCCTTATCGGAAAGGCCATTTCAGGAAAGCGAGACCAAGTGTTCCTGGCGACAAAAGTTTCTGGAAAGGATCACTCACGCGAGCATATCGAACAGGCCCTCGAGGCCAGCTTCCAGGCGTTGGGAACCGACTACATGGACCTCTACCAACTCCACAGCCCCCAGCCTCAGTGGCCCATAGATGAAACGATGGGCGTGCTTTCGCGACTGCGAGACCAGGGGAAGATACGCTACATTGGCATATCCAACTACTCGGCGGAACAGACGGCAGAGGTCATCAAGTATGGCCCCATCCACAGTTCCCAGCCTCGATACAACATGCTGAATCGCGAGGCCGAGGAGTCGATATTGCCAGTATGCTTGGAGAATGGCATTGGCGTGATTCCCCATTCGGTGCTGGCAAAAGGGCATCTGTCGGGTCGTTACCAGCCGGGTCACACCTTCGACGCCGACGACGAACGCAGTGAGTTTGCCAGCTTCACCCGAGATGGCATGAAGCGCGTCATCGAGGTCACATCGAAACTGGCATTGTGGTCTCAAGACCACGGCAGAGATATGATTCAGCTAGCCATCGCGTGGGCCCTTGCCCAATCGTCGATCACGTCGCCCATCGTAGGCGCAAAGTCAGTGGAGCAGGTAATCCACAACGCGAAGGCTGCCGATTGGAAACTCTCGGATTCGAACCTTGCGGAGATCGACGACATCCTGGATGGTATCGTGGTGGATCGGTGAGACGCCAGCAGCCCGGTTCAATAATCTTGGAGGATTCCCCCTATGAATAATCAATCCGTCGGAGGGTTTTTCCCAGAACGTTGGATTGATGGCAGAAATCCCGTTGAGCCGCCAATAAAGGTTCAACAGTTCGCTGAAGGGACGTGGATATTGCGAGAGTCGCCGCTGGCGAACTGGGAGACTCGTTTCCTTTATCTACTTAGCAGCGCATAAAGAGCCGTTTTGATAGACACTGGCGTCAGCGGCACGATACCTTTGCGAGAAACTGTTGAAGAATTGATCGGGGTAGATCACCCGCTGGTGGTAGCTCACACACATGCTCACGGAAACCATATTGCAGGCGGCCATCAGTTTGTCGATCGACCTGACACTGTGGTCGTTGGGCACGAACCCACAGAAGGGGCGGATTTATTTGAAATCGAAAACTGGTCCATTGAGGGTTCGCTGCTTGAATTAGGCACCCGGAGCATCGACATAGTACCCATTCCTAGTCATGAACCGGCCAGCATCGCCATCTATGACGCCCAGACCGGATTGCTGATTACCGGTGACACGCTATATCCTGGAAGGTTGTACGTAGGAGACTTTGTGGCGTTTCGGTCAAGCATCCGACGTCTGGTTGAATTCACTTCCTGCAGACAGGTCACTTGGGTCCTGGGAACCCATATAGAGATGACGAACCAGCCGGGCGGTGACCTCGAGATTCGTTCACCTTCTCATCCCAGCGAGTGCAAGCTAGAGGTGACCCGTGAGCATCTGTTGGAGCTTAACGAAGCGGTGACCGGTATGGGTGATGAAGCGAAACACGAGGTTCACGACGACTTCACAATCGCGCCGGTTTGATCGGCCCCACACAGCAAACTCGTGCGCCCCTCATCGTTGCCAATGCACGCCGCGCATTGTTCACTGTTCGGCATGATTGATAACTATCTGGTTGAAGGTTAATATAGCCTCTGAATTCAAGAATCGTGAGACAAAATTCGAGTTACCAGGCATCAATACATGAACATTCTCATAACATCAGCGTCCAAAAGACTGGCCCGGCATTTGGCGGCCGAGTTGGACGCCGAACACGACGTCCGACTCACCGACCGCGAAGACGCGCCCGGAGCGCAGAGCTTCACACTCTGCGACTTGAACCACGATGAGGCCACAAACGAACTTGTTCGAGGCATCGACGTGGTAGTTCACTTCGGCGAATTGGACTCATCTCTCAGTGTGTCCGGCCAGTTGGACGACGCCATGAGATGCACGTACAACCTGTTGTGGGCCGCGTCAGAGGAGAAGATTCCCCGACTTATATATCTGAACTCTCTGAGCGTTATGGGGAGGCATGATGAATCATACGCCGTTACCGAACGCTGGAAACCAGCGCCAACAACCGAGACCTCCGATCTGGGGTACCACCTGGGCGAGTTCGTATGTCGAGAGTTCGCACGCGAGAACAAGATCGACGTGATTTCGCTGCGGTTAGGAGAACTGGTCTGGGACCACGGAGAGGCTTCGTCGTCGGCTCTGTATCCCGAAGACGCAGTTCAGGCGGTTCAGAAAGCCCTGATCGCCGAGGTCTCCGATGGTTACGCAGGCTCGTCCTCCAACTGGAATGTGTTCCACATCCAATCTGCCGTGCCGAATGCTAGGTTCCTGACCGCCGCTGCGGAGCAGGGTCTGGGCTACCAGCCTTCCCCGCGATGATTATGTACCGTCACCGTCGCGCATCTCGATTGGAGGCCGACGGTTGTCGACACCGCAAGGCAATAAATCTATGAATGTGCTGATTCTAGGAGCCAACGGCCAACTAGGGCCTCACGTAATCAAAGCCCTCGAAAATGACGGTCACACACTGTGGCTGACCGACATCAACGATCCGCCTGATACTCCCCACGAGTATTTCAAGTTGGACGCTGGCGACTTGGATGGCGTAATCGCCGCCGCTGAGGGAATGGACACGATCATCAATCTGTCGGTGTTGAGGCCCCACCGACAGATTGCCTTCGATGTTAACGCCCGCGGGACATACAACGCGATGGCCGCCGCCGTCCATCACGGCATCAAACGAGTGATAAACACCGGCCCCCACTTCACCATTGCAGGGCCGACTTACGAGAACAATGACCATCTCATCGGCCCGGACGTTCCCACCCAGTCCGGCACGCTTTTGTACGCCATCACCAAATCGCTGGGACAGGAAGTGTGTCGAATCTTCACCGAGAACCACGATATTCATGTCCTAACCCTGCTGTTTTACAACTTCTGGTTTCCTGACGACCACTCAGCCGACGGCCATGACGTCACGCCCTTCTCTGTGACGTGGCAAGACTCGGCGGAGGCGTTCCGTCCGGCGTTGAGTATCGACCTGGAAGAGTTGCCCTCCAAGTGCGAAACCTTCTTTATCTTCGCCGACATGCCCCATCAGAAATTCACTAATGAGAAGGCCAAGCGAATTCTCGGATGGCAGCCCACAAACACTCTGGCCCACCGCTGGACGAAGATGTGACCTTGTCGAATTAACCCAATTAAGGTATAACCAGAACACGATCCAACCTGATTCCTGATACCTAGTAACCTCGTAAGGAGACCACATGACAAGCTCTCAGAGCGCATCGGCAATGGAGCAAGGCAACCTGACTGAACAGACCATAGGCCGACCTGTGGTTTACGGCACCCAGGGCGTGATCTCCAGCGGCCACTATCTGACCTCAATGGCTGGCATGCGGATGCTGTTGACCGGAGGCAACGCCTTCGACGCTCTGGTCGCAGCAGGATTCGCAGCTGCCGTCACCGAGCCGATTGCCGCCTACTCGCTCGCCGCCGAAGGCGTGTTCATGCTCTATGACTCCGAGAGCGGAGACCTGCTATCGCTCAGCGGTCAGGGGACCGCGCCTCGCAAGGCGACGGTCGAGTATTTCAAGTCACTGGGTCAGGACGAAATACCCACAGGCCCCGGCCCTCTGGCGCACCTGTCCTTTACCCTGCCCGGCGTTGTCGACGCCTATCTGTCTTTGCTGGAGCGGTACGGTACCAAGAGCGTCGGAGAGATTCTCGCGCCGTCCATCCAATACGCCGAGCGCGGCATTCCTAACTACGACTACATGCTGGACAGACTCAAGTCACCAATGACCATTCCCCAGTTCGACGAGTATCCCCCAGGTGGCACAGACGTGTTCTACCGCAACCGCGAACTGCCCCAGGCAGGAAGCCTTCTGGTGCAGAAAGCCCTGGGATGCACCCTGAGGAAGCTGGTTGAGGCCGAGAGCGCTGCCGCTGGGCATCGCCTGAACGGCGTTCGGGCCGCTCGTGACAGCTTCTACACTGGCGAGGTGGCTCAGATGATCTCCGACGCCAGCCAGAGCGTCGGCGGAATCATGGACATGGAAGACCTGGCAAACTACCATGTTGAGTACGAGACCCCGGCCAAGACATCGTTCATGGGACACGAAATTCACACTCAGTCCTTCTGGACCCAGGCTCCGGTGCTATTGCAGGCGCTGAACATCCTGGAGAACTTTGACCTGAAGGGGATGGGGCACAACTCCACCGCCTACATCCACACGATCACCGAAGCGCTGAAGCTGGCCCTGGCCGACCGACAGGCGTACTATGGCGACCCCAACTTCGCCACGATTCCGATGGACGGCCTGCTGTCCAAGGAGTACGGCAAAGAACGTGCGAGCCTGATTGACTCCGGCAAGGCCAGTCCAGGGCTTCCGTCCGCTGGCAACCCGTGGCGATACTCCACGCTGTCGGGGGTTCCTCAGGCGGCGCATACAGCCGAGGCCGCAGGCTCTAATGGCGGAGGAGGCGACGACGGAGGGACCACGCACGTGTCCGTCATAGACCGCGACGGCAATATGGTCTGTGCCACTCCCAGCGGAGGCTCGTTCGGCAAGTCGGTGTTCTTCGAAGACCTGGGCTGCGCCCTCAGCACACGCATCGAGATGTTCAACTTCGAGGACGGACATCCCAACCGACTGGAGCCTGGGAAGCGTCCTCGCACGACATTGGTCAACTACATCGTCACCAAGGACGGCGTGCCGGTCACAACCATCGGCTGTCCCGGAGGAGACCATCAGGCGCAGGGCAACATGGAGCTAATCCTGAACACGCTGGTGTTCGGCATGAACCCTCAGGAGGCTGTCGAGGCTCCTCGTTTCGCCAGCCAGAGCGTGACCAACAGCTTCTACCCGCACACTTACTACCCCGGGCAGCTGGCCGTCGAACCGACCATGCCATCCCAGACCGTGGACGAGCTAAGGGCTCTGGGCCATGACATCACGTTCGTAGCCAGCGCAGGCATGGGCGCCACCGTCTCCACCCGCGACCCGGAGACGGGAGTCCTGGCCTCGTCCGGCGATCCCCGCAGGGCCTGCTACGCTCTGGCTTGGTAGTGTAATCACACAGATTTTCGCGTAATCGAATGAGGGCGGGTTTAAGACTCGCCCTCATTACTTTATTCGGTATTGATTCCCATCCCTATTGGTGTGACTTGGCCGTCATGATAAACCTCCGGACTTTGAAGGTTAAAATTACAACCGCCAATCCTCCCAACAGCGCCCAGACAGCGGAAGTGGTCATGCAGAAAGGCACGAATTTAGCTCCCACGGCGTTTTGAATGTCAGGGAATTGTGATCGCAGGGGGTCAAGCTCTTTTTCTCGTTCGATAGTGTACGGCGTAAGTTCTTCGATCTTTTCCGGCAGGCGTGTCTGCATATCGCCAATCCTGATGCCGGACAAGGCAACTTCATCGGCAGAAGGTATTCCTGGAAGATGACCTTCCTGACGAATGACCTGTTCCAGATCAGATAGGCCCATCAGATCGTAGTCATCATCGAACCCATAGCCGGAGAAGTTTGTAGTTGTGACCACCACTTCTCGGGATTTTACAGTCCCGTTTACGTTAAGTTGGTAGTTTGTGAAGGCATCGCCAATGGTCACATTGCCGTCCAATTGAGTTTTGCCGCTTACCTGAAGCGCTTTCCCTGTGCCATTTGTTGAGACGTAAAGTGCGCTGTTGGGATTGAAGGTGTTTTGAATCACGATTTCATCTGCCCTTCCGGTGCCTGAGGTCGAGGCAAGTAGAGCGTGTCCTGATCCGTTCGTATCGTCGATTGTGAAAGTTACAGCGCCCCCGTTGCCGCTCTTGATAGTGCTATGCAACCCACCGCCGAATGTGCTTTGAATTTCAAGACTGGCGCAGAATGAATCTGTGCCGATCCCATTTGTGAGTGATGAGTCCATATCAAGCGAGTTGGCGGTTGAGTCGACCCAATTGGAATCTCCAAGACAATCCGGTTCTCGATTTCCTGTGGCTCTGGAGTATAATTGCCCAGGCGTATGTCCGAACCGATTTCGCTTATCCGTCCAAACTCGCAGGAGACAACACACATGAAAGTCGTGCTGGCTAGCCTTATGAACGACGAATTCCTGAAAGACTTGACCGAGACTTTCCCTGATGTGGACTTTGCGGTCGCCAACTCCGCAGAGGATCAGGCTAGGGAGATTCAGGACGCCGACGTGTTCTTCGGCATGCCCAGCCGAGATGTGTTCGTCGCCGGAGAGAGGCTCAGATGGCTTCAGATTCCGGGAACGGGCGTGGATAAGGCAGTAGAAATCCCTGAGTTGGTGAACAGTGATGTGGTGCTGACCAACGCTCGCGGCCCTCACACCAATCCGATGGCCGATCACGTGATGTCTGTCGTGCTGGACTTCTCCCATCGCACTCACGAGATGATGGGCGACCAACGAGACCGATACTGGTCCACGGAGAAGTACGACCAGCGAATCGCCGAGGTGGGAGGCTCCAAAATGGGCATTCTGGCCCTTGGAGGCATCGGTCAGGCGGTGGCTCGGCGCGCCCACGCTTTTGGGATGGAGGTTTATGCCGTCGACAAAAACCCGTTCCCCGCGCCTCCTGAGGTTCGGGAGGTCTGGGGCCTGGACCGGCTGGATGATATGTTCGAGATGTCAGACTGGATCGTGATTGCAGCGCCGTTGACCACCGAGTCCCACGGGATGATTACCGCGCGCCACCTCGGACTGATGAAACCTTCGTCGCATCTCATCATCATCTCCCGGGGCGGCATCGTGGATGAGGACGCTTTGCTGGACACTCTGAAAAAAAATCGCATTGCAGGAGCAGGCGTTGACGCCTTCGAGAACGAGCCTCTGTCCTCGGACAGTCCCTTCTGGGAGTTGGACAACATCATCATTTCACCTCACGCCTCGGCTCTGACTTTCGAGATGTGGGAGGGACGCCGCCAGATATTCAAAGAGAACCTGCGCCGGTTCCTCGCAAACGAACCGTTTCTGTATGTGTGCGACAAGGTGGCGGGGTTCTGACCGGAAAAACATTGCAAATCTGCCATGCTGAACCGAGGCGAATCATCCGATCGACTCTGGGACAACCGCTGTTTTGCAAGCGACCAGATTCTTCGGTTGCGACCTCAGAATGACAATTCTAAGACAACTAAACTAGCGGCTCTCGAACAAGAAACCCGTCGTGGATGCGGCGCATGGCTTTGACGTCCCAATCGTTGGTCAAATCGTCGATGTCCAACTCTTTGCAGATGAAGGCGAAGAGGTCTATTCGACGGAATCGGACGAACCCGGGTATCCGCTTGACCCGCTCGTCGCTAATGTCCATGTGCTGGGTATAGCCCTCCAGATATGGGCCGTAGAACCAGTCCTGTTTGGTCGCATCCATACTGGGCAGGTGGAAGGATAGGACGGCGTAGAACATCGGCGCGGACAGGTCGTAGGCGAACCAGTGGTAGTGGGCGTCATCAAAATCGAAGACGGTAACGCCGCCGCTGTCATCCCCAAAGTAGTTGCTGTGGTTAATGTCCGTGTGGACCAATCCGAAAGTGTCGCGGCTGGTTTCCAGGCTGGATGCCCACTCAACGACCTCGTCGAACTCCCGTCGGGCGATGGTTTCGCGTTTAGGGACGGACTGTCCGATGTATCGCATGTCATTCAGCCAGGACTTGCGTTTTTGGATACCCTCGGACGGCTGATAAATCCTCGTGGCAGAGTGCATCTTGCCGACCAACTCACCTAGTCGTCGGTGAAAATAAGGGTTCCAGTCCATCGAGAACTGCATCGGTCTGGCCGGCGCCTTGGTGAACACCGACACGTGGAGCGGGCCGTCCTCGATATCGAAAGTCTCCGCCAGGTTGCCATCTTTTGATGGCAGAGGCCCAGACACGCTGACGCCCTACTCAGAGAGGAAGCGGACCCAGTCCAGCTACGCTTCTAGCTCGGCGATCGTGCGGTGAGAATCCTCGGTGACTCGAATTATTCTTTCCCGACCCTCCGAGCCTGCCTCGTAGGTGTAATTCTCCAGCCTTTTCAGCAATCGCGCTGGGCCGATGTTCCATGACGAGACAGCGCGGTCCGCTGCGTGTCCAGTGGAAGCTGTGTCGGTTTCGTAAAACTCCTGGGACATGCGGTAGCGTTAGCGGCCCTGAAACTTCGGCTCTCGGCGTTCGACGAAAGCCCGAAGTCCCTCTTTACGGTCCTCTGACGAGCCGGAGGCTGTGCTGGCCTGGCCTTCCATCCACAGCTGTTCTTCAAAGGTGCGCTCGTGAGCCGTGTAAACCATCTTCTTGGTGAGGGCGTGGGCTATTGAGGGACCGCTCGCCAGTTTCTGGGCAAGCTCCATCGCAACTTCTGAAAGCTCGTCGTCAGGCACGACCCGGCTGACCATCCCGATGCGATCTGCCTCCGAGGAGTCGATGATGTCTCCTGTGTACATAAGCTCCAACGCTTTGGACATCCCAACGATAGTGGGCAGAGTCTGCGTGCATCCGTAGTCGGGCGAGAGAGCGCGCTTTGCGAAGATGGCCGAGAACCGCGCGCTTTGGGCCGCGATGCGAATATCACATGCCAGAGCCAATCCGAAACCGGCCCCCACCGCTGCGCCATTCACCGCCGCCACCGTCGGCCTCGGGAACTCCCGCAACAGCATGGCGTGATAGCCCAGAGGCATACGTATCGTCCTCAACAGGTCGTTGCTGCTTGGATGGCCTTTCCCTTCGCCCGCCGCAAGATCAGCGCCGGAGCAGAATCCGCGCCCCGCTCCTGTTAGCAGCAGCGCACGAACTCCGTCCTTTTGGGCTCCGCCAATCGCGTCGGCCAGTTCCTCGGTCAAGGCGAGATTCAGGGCGTTGAGAGTGTCCGGCCTGTTTAGCGTGATGACTGCAACGTCGCCGACCCGTTCAGAGATGATAGTCGTGTATCCCATTATGTCCTCCTGTGATGGGCGAATGGCTCCGGTCAGGTTATCAGGTTTTTGGGGGTCAGGTCATTGGGTTTCGTGATTTCACGAGGCTGTTGACGTTTGACAGTTTGAAGGTGTGGATGTAAAGTCTGTGCCAATCAGATTCGACGCAAGCATAAACTGGCTCGAATCTGCTCGGAAATTCTATGCCTAGAGGAGCACCAATTGTCCGATTCCGTTGAGCAGGCAAGAGCATCGTTCGAGCGATGGAATACTGCATTCAACGCCCGAGATAGGGACGCTATGGTCGCCGAGATGCACTTCCCCCATAGAAGGCTGTCTGGACAGAACCAGTTTCAGGTTTGGGAGACTGCTGACGATTTTTGGGCTTCCAGCGGCGACAATTTGACTGTCGGTCTCAAAGCTGAGGGATGGGACCACACAGCGACGACCTCCATCGAGGCTGCCCAATCAGGCGAGGACAAAGTGCATCTCGCCATACATCAGTCCAGGCGACATGCTGATGGAACAGAATACAATGGATTCCTGACCCTTTGGATATTTACCAAAATCGACGGACGCTGGGGCGTTCAGTTCCGCTCTTCCTTTCTCTCAGGAGCCGCGCAGACTAGAGGACACGCGCTAGGGTAGTATTTCGGGATGGACGAGATATTCTGGGTGGATTATTCACAGCGCCGATTTGTCCCTTAAGAAACACGGATCAGAGTTCTCTCCCACTAGGATTCACGGATGCTTGATAACCAACAAAATGAACGACGGCGAGTCCAAGGTCGCGATCCCAGGGCTTTTTATCAAGGCATGAACGAGGGTCGGCTTGCCCAGGGCTCCATGGACGATTGGGTGATGGCGCTCAGGTTCTTTTTTCGCCTGGTGACGCTTCCTATCTGGCTGCCGTACAAAGTTGGAAGATCATCAGGTTTAGGCGTGAGATGGCCGAGTTTGCAGCGGCGCGAGGAAGGAATCTTATCATTGGCGACCGCGCGGTGAGGGAGGTCACCCTTGCGTGGGTGGAGGACCATCCTCAAGAATTTGTCCTCGGAGAGTATGATCCTGCCGTTCCAAAATTACAGAGCGCTTCCAAGAAGGCGATGGACCGTCGAAGGTAAGGATGTGCCGTGGGCCGGCTCTGAAAATAAGCGCTTTCGGATAGGGAACACCTCGCCAAAATCGCGTCGCTTAATATAGAAAAATGCTATCGGGGGAAATTCATGATTCACCATTTCCAGCCGCCATTCATGCCCAAGTCGGACGCGCCTTACAGTCCGATGGTTCTGGACGAGAACTATGCTTATCTGTCAGGGCTGGTGGCTGCCGACTTTCCGGAAGGCCAGGCAGTTCTAGGAGATGTTGAGAAGGAAACTCAAGCAGTGATGACTGCGATCGGCAGGATGCTGGCAGAGTTCAACCTCGACGTGGGGCAGATCGTACGGGTTGACGTGCATCTTTTGACGCTGGATGACTTCGACGCAATGGACGACGTCTACCGAGAGTTCTTCGAGAAAGACAAGTACCCGGCGAGAACCACCACCCAATCGGCAGGGCTTTTCGGTGGGAGTCTCGTTGAAATCACCTGCATGGCGAGACGACGGCGGTAACCGCGAGTTACCGTCTACCTGACACCTGAATTACCAGGCTGGATTAGTGTCCTGGGCGCTGTTATTGGTGAGGCGATTCTGACTCTTGCCGTCGGCGCTCATCAAGAAAATGTCGGCATCGCCGTCCAGGTATGACACGAATGCGATCTGCTTGCCTCCCGGAGACCACACTGGTTGGTTGTCCACTATAGTGTTGAAAGTCAGGCGCGTGGGTCGCGCGCCTGACTTGGTGACGGTGTAGATTTCAGGGTTGCCGTCGCGCTCCGAGACGAACAGCAGGGACTGGCCGTTGGGCGACCATGAGAGGTGGTACTCCGGGGCATCGCTCTCGGTCAGACGCTTGAGATTGCCGCCGTCGGCGTCCATTATGTAAATTTCAGCGTTTTTATCTCGGGTGGACAAGAAGGCCAGTTGCCGGGAATCGGGAGACCAGATGGGGTTATAGTCCAGTGCATCGGTCACTCGGTACTCGTTCACGCCGTCGGGGTTTCGGATGTATATTCCCTGGTCTGGCCCGCTCTGCACTGTGAAAGCCACGGAGTTGCCATCGCTGGACCAGTCTCCCACCTGGTCGCCTCCAATCGAGGTGAGCAAGGCAGTCTTCTCCTCGCTGACTAACGTCACATAAATGTTGGAGTTAGCGCCGTCATTCTTCACATACGCAATGCGGTCATTGGAAGGCGACCATCGTTGGCTGCTGTGTTCCGCGCTGCTCTGGGTCAGGCGTGAGCGCTCGGTGCCGTCGATGCGCATCACCTCCACGGCGGTGTCCCCCGGCACTCCAGACAAGAAAGAGACGAGCCTACGGTTCGGAGACACCACGGGAGTGAACTCGGGGGTCCGAGTATTGGTCAGATTGGTCAGCTTCTCTCCATTGGCGTTGACCGAGTAAATCTCCAGGTTGCCGTCTCGGTCCGAGGTGAAGACGATAGAAGATGCGGGCGAGCTGCAACCCAGCCCCGCCAGAATAAGAATTACGACAATTGTCAAAGCAACTTTGGTAAACAAAAGGCCACCCCGCATGTGCCAGAACCTACCAGCCATTCAGAATATCAGTCGAGAGCATACATCAGAAAAGGCAATATAGCTAACCTAATTAAAACTGGGATTGAGAAGACATCCAAAGTATTTCAACGCTTCAGGGGGCTATATTGGAGGTATGCTACCATAGGCTCCGGCATTCCAACCAAGACTGGTTTAGGCCTTCCCATGCCCGATTTCAGCCATGTGGGCCGCCACGATTCCTCGTCCTCTTGAGTTCTTCAAAACTTTTCTAAGGCTCATGTAATTGCGATTCAAAAAATTCGACCCGATACCCGTGTATCTGCTGATGGGATTTGTTGAGGGCGCTGGATTCGCGTGCTTTGCGACCATGGCAGCCGTTTATCGAATCACGGAGGCGGGGCTCAACCCCCTGGAGCTGATCTTGGTGGGCACGGCGCTGGAAGCGGCGGTGTTTCTATTCGAGATACCAACAGGCGTTGTGGCCGATGTGTTCAGCCGTAGATTGTCCCTCATAATAGGGTTCGCTCTGATCGGGGCCGGGATAATGCTGGAGGGAGCGTTCCCGCTGTTCGGCACGATTCTGCTGGCCCAGGCAGTTTGGGGGGTCGGCTACACATTCACCAGCGGAGCGCGTCAGGCGTGGCTGGCCGACGAACTCGGCGACGACGGTGGGGTTGGAGACGTGTTTCTTCGAGGCTCCCAATTCACACGGATGGGCGGGTTGTTGGGCATTGGCCTGAGCGTGGCGCTGGCTTCGGCGTTCATCGCCCTGTCCCTGATCGTCGGAGGGGCGATCATATTATGTTTGGCCGTCGTGCTGGTTTTCGTGATGCCGGAGCGGGGATTCACCCCGACCCCGCGCTCCGAGCGTCAGACGTGGAACTCCTTGAAGACCACTTTGAGTTCTGGAATAACGGCGGTCCGGATGCACCACGTCCTGATGGCAGTTATCGTAATTGAACTGTTCTACGGGGCGTCCAGTGAACCATTCGACAGGTTATGGGGAAAGCACATGCTTGACTCCTTCGCGTTCCCGGCTATTTGGAATCTTAATTTTGTGGTGTGGTTCGGAATAATCGAAGTTATCGTGCTGGTATTCGGCATAGGGGCGACGGCTCTCCTTCGTCGGGCAGTGGACGTTGACCTAGCTGGCGTGCCCCTGAGAATCCTCACGGGCGCAAACGGGCTAACTATGGGCGCGGCGCTGGTCTTCGCGCTATCGGGAAACTTCGCTCTGTCTGTCTCAATGGTGCTACTCACTGCGCTTGTGCGGAGTGCCACAGGCCCGGTTGTGGACGCCTGGCTCAACCAGATGGTGGAGTCAAGATACAAAGCAACTGTGTTCTCTCTGCACAGTCAGTCTAATGCATTTGGGCAGGTGGTTTTAGGTCCTGTCATGGGCGGGATTGCGATACTGACGTCGGTTCGCGCCGCGCTAATTGGGGTTGCGATTCTGCTGGTTCCTCCCCAGGGGATATACGCGTGGCTGGGGTTGCGGCGCTCGGAGGGTGACTCCGAAAAACAAAAGTAACCTCTCGGGCGGTTGTTGGCACTACATATTGAACGCGTTCGATCAAGGGATTCAGATGGAACAAATGTTAGATGCCGAACTGGCAGCTCTGGCCAGAGCAAGAGACCGTGACGCCTTCGGGAAACTGGCCGAACGATATTCTCTGATGGCTCGGCGTGTGGTATACCGTGCCCTCAGTCATCACGACGCCGCTCAAGAGATCACTCAAGAGGCCATAGTGCAGGCTACCTGTCGTTGGACAGACTGCGGAACCCGGATCGGTTCCAAAGCTGGCTGTACAGAATCGTCCTGAATCTCTGCCGGCATCACATCCGAGATCGAGCCGCGAATCGCACGCTGTCCTACAAGTCGTTAGTTGGTGGAACCACTGGCGCCGGACTTCTGACGTCGGACACCGAGCCTGGGCCCCAGGAAGTGGCCGAGGCCCGCGAATTGGCTCGATCTGTCAGAGACGCGGTGGACATGCTCTCGCCTTCGAATCGGGGAGCGAAGTTGATGTACTACTTCGACCAGCCAACCGTTCGGGAGATAGCCCTGCACCCGGGAATCTCAATATCGGCGGTCAAGGGGAGGCTTCACAAGTCACGGAACATTCTTCGTGAGACACTAGAGCCGTTGACCGCATTGTTGGAGGGTGTATCCGCTCGAGCGTAAGAAGAAATGAAAGTCATGGTCAAGGTCTCGATTGCTGACGTCCTGGGAATAGAGAACACCAACGAGGATATGGCCAGGACCACCCAACAATTTGTGGCCGTGCTGAAAGAAGATGGCGGTAACAGAGCGTTCCCGATATGGGTCGGCCCCGCAGAGGGCGAGGCGATTGTGATGGGGTTGAAAGACATCCAGCTTCCCAGACCGATGACCCACAATTTTATCGCGAATCTGCTGGGCGCGGCGGGCGTGGAGATTGAGGAGGTGCGGGTGGAGGTTGTTGAAAGGGACACATTCATTGGCGTCGCGAAGATAAGGGTTGGGGATGTTGTGAGTGAAGTCGATGCCCGACCGAGCGATGTCTTTGCCCTGGCGGTGCGGACCGGCGCTCCTATATATGCTGCCGAAGACGTAATTGACCGCGCAGGAGTAGAAATCCCTCTCGAAACCTCTCCAGCATTAAAATGCGAGGCCGAGATCACGAACATGGGCAAGTTAGCCGAAGATATGATCAACTCCATGCAGAAAGCCAGCGAGCAACGCTTAGAAGCTCAGGTGACCCATAGCGCAGAAGAATTGTCGGACCGAATGAAGAACATGGCTCGTAATATCATCGGCCAGGTGTTCGGCGGATCGGCCTAATCTGCGGTGTTCCTCATTACCCACCATTCTCAAGCTCCCGCGCCCGCAGATAATCCTTGTAGCTAGCGTCCTTGTTGCCCTTCATATGGTGGATGATGCCGCGATGCCTGAACGCGCTCCAGTGGGAAGGGTCCAGCTCGATGGCCCTGTCTAAATCCGCCAGCGCCATGTCCAACTCTTCAAGCTCTGAATATGCGAGCCCCCGGTTGTGGTAGGCGTCTCGATACGTCGGGCCGAGCTCTATCGCTCTGGTGATGTCGCGGATGGCCGACTGAGGGTCGTTGGTGCAAAGATGCGCCACGCCCCGGTTGTTGTGGGCCATGACATTGTCCGGCTCCATCTCGATCACCCGTGTCATGTCCCTCTTGGTCTCCTCATACTCGCCCTTGTTGGAGTGGGCGTTGCCTCGACGGAAGTAGGCGCGGACGTCGTTCGAGTCCAGCCCAATGATCTCGGTCATCTCAGCGATGATCATGTCAAGGTCTTCGTCGGGTTTGGGGTTGGGAATCAGTTGCTCGAAATTCACGGGAGTGCCTTCAGGTTTGCTTAAGAGTACGGTAGATTATACATCTCCCTGTCGCAACGACGTTTGTATCGACCGAAGGAGATGGACTGTGCCCCTGAGCGTAAATGCCTTCATATTCGATTGTCACAACCCTGGAGAGTTGGCCCGATTCTGGAGCGTTGCTCTGGACTACAAGATCACGGCGGAAGAGAACGAAGCCATTGCGACTCCCTCCGATGCACACTCTTCACGACTGATGTTTCTCAAAGTCCCAGAAGGCAAGACTGTCAAGAATCGCGTTCACCTGGACCTGCGGCCCAGCGACACATCCAGAGATGCTGAAGTAGATAGATTCATTGGTCTGGGAGCGCGGAAGGTCGCCGACTTCAATGAGCATTCCTGGGCGTGGACGGTCCTGTTGGACCCCGGAAGGCAACGAGCTCCGCGTCGAACAGCCGATTGACGCTTCAATGGCATGATGCTACGGTCTCGTCTGACCGGCTTATGCTGCTACAAAAATGCAGAAGTGAGGAACCCCTATGGAGGAAAAGAAGGTTGAAGCGTGCGTAGATCGGCTATTCAATGAGATGAACGCAGGGATGAGTTGCTTGAACTTGCATGTCGACCACCGTCTAGGGCTGTTCCAGGCGTTAGCAGATGCGGGTTCAGCAACGTCTCACGATATATCCCATAACACGGGATACGTCGAGAGGTACGTGCGGGAGTGGCTGGAGTGCATGACGGCAGGAAGATACCAAACTCACGATGCCGATTTCGAGACATTATCTCTGCCCGAAGAACACATCGCCGCTCTTTTGGACCCTGACAGCCGGTCGTCGGCTATCGGAGTTATGGGTAGGGTTCCCAGCTTCGCCAGCGTGGCCGTGCTGCCCATCGAAATCCGCAGTTGCGGTTCTACAGGCTGAATCCATGAAACGAGTAATCATTGACACCGATCCCGGAATAGACGACGCGGCGGCCATATTCCTTGCGCTGGGCAGCCCTGAGTTTCAGGTCGATGCCCTGACTACCGTGTTCGGCAATACCGCCGTCGAGCAATGCACGGTCAACGCCCTGCGTATTCTGGAGGCCGCCGGCCGCGCTGACATCCCCGTGTATCAGGGATCAGGCAGGCCGTTCAACTTTGGCGCTCCGGAGTTCGCGGAGTACATCCACGGCTCCGACGGTCTGGGCGACGCAGGGTTGCCAGCGCCGTCGGTCGAGGTCCGGGATGAGAACGCCGTAATCAAGATAGTCCAGAGCGTGATGGACGCTACGGGAGAGATAACATTCGTGGCTTTGGGGCGGTTGACGAACCTGGCGTTGGCGATCAGCGTTGAGCCGCGAGTCGCGTCATCGCTGGCCGAGGTGGTGGTTATGGGTGGCGCAGTCACGGTGCCGGGCAACGTCTCGATGGTCTCAAGCGCCAATCTCTGGGGCGACCCCGAAGCGGCAGACGTCGTGTACCGCTCAGGTGCGTCGGTGGTCCAGGTGGGTCTGGACGTGTGCAACAAAGTCGAGATTTCTGCGGAACAACTTTCCAGAGTCTGGGCGGCCAGAACACCGGTCTCCGAACTGATGGAGAAAGCGACCCCTTTCATCCAGAAGGCATATGCCGAGAGGGGCCGAGAGATGGGGCCGGGGGCAGTGAAGTACAATGACGTTCCAGCGATGTCCTACGCCATCGACCCGACACTGTTCGAGACTCGCCACCTCTACGTGCGTATCGCGATAGGGAACGAGTTGACGCGAGGCCAGACTCTGGCCGACCTGGACGGCCAGACCGGGGAGCAGCCGAACACCCTCGTGGCTCTGGACGTTGACGGAGCTCGGCTGTCGGAGATGTGGGCTGAGCGGGTTTCGGCGTTGTGACCTGCTAGCTCAACCCTACGCGAGACAAGAACTCCGGCTTGCCTTGGATTCCCACATTCACGCGGAAAAGGCCGCCTGCGCCAGGGCCTTCCTCGGCCTTGTTGCCGCCTCCGGCTGTGGTTACGTACATATCAGTCAGATCGACGCCGCCGAATATCACACTGGAGACTTTCTTGGCTGGGAACTGTATCTGCACAACCTGTTCGCCATCGGGATTGTATCGGTACAGTGATGAGCCGTCCCATCGAGCGCCCCAGACGTAACCTTCGGCGTCCACGGTCATGCCGTCTGGAATGCTGCCGTCGTCCGGAGTCTCGACGAACACGCGTTGGTTAGTGATGTCGCCAGAGTCGATGTCGTAGTCGAAGATGTAGATTTTTCGGGCCAGCGAGTCTGTGTAGTACATCTGCTTCTGGTCGGGCGAAAAACCTATCCCGTTGGACAGACCCACGCCTTCCAACACTGTTGTTACCGAGCCATCGGTGTCCATGCGGTACAGAGTCGCTGAGCGAGTATCGGTGGGCATTGTTCCGCAAAACACGCGACCCGCCGGGTCTGCGGCGACATCGTTGAAACGGTTGTCGGTCTCGCCTTCCATCTCATTGACGAGGTACTTAAGCTTCCCGTCCCGCCACACAGCGACAGAGCCTCGGTCCATAAACAGTAACAGCGAGCCGTCAGACTGGATGGTGTATCCGCCGACAATGCGGCCTTCATAAATCTGTTCGTGCCTGCGAGAGAAGGGGTTCAATCGGAAAATTCGACCACGAGGGATGTCCGACCAGTAAACCTGCCTCTCCATTGGGTGCCACAGAGGGCCTTCGCCAGTTTCGCAACGGTAGTCTGCCATCAGTTCAGGGACCATGTTGTGCCTCGCGGACTCGCGGACTCGGGGTTTCAGGTATCAAGATTAGTTCGTCAGGTTTGTCGCAGGCGACCAGATGCTTCGACTTCGCTCAGCATGGGATTTTGGCAATTTACCACCTGATACCTGACACCTGAAAACCTGATAGCTTCAAGAAGCGTCAGAGCTCGCCAGTTGGCCGAACTTGCCTTCAAAGAAGATCAGAGGATCGCCAGAGCCGACGTCGATCTGGTCCACCTCGCCTATGAAGATGGTGTGGTCTCCCGCTACGGTTTCGGCTACGACGTGACAGTCCATATGAGCCAGTGAGCCGTCAACGATGGCGCCGCCATGAGGGGACATGGTGAAGGACACTTCAACATCGCCCGTCTTCTTCTCTGTGGGTCGGGCGAAGTATTGGGCGATGGCAAGTTGTTCCATCTTCAGGATGTTGATGGCGAACCGTTTGGACTCTTTGATGAACGGATAGGACGCGGTGTTGTGACCGGCGCATACTAAGGCCAGCAGCGGGTCCAGTGAGACGGAGCAGATGCCGTTCGCTGTCATGCCGTGGACCTCTCCATCTGGCTGGAACGTAGTAATAACCGTGACGCCGGTGGCAAACTTGCCCCAGGCCTGACGAAAAAGATGTGGGTCGGACATAGCAGAACCTCGCAATGGGAGATTTGGAAGGCGGCGAACCTCCGATGGTCGTGTTTGAATTTCTCGAATTATAGTGGCGCCAGAACGATATGGAAAGTCTAACGCGCTGGTTGAACCACCATGAGGGAGTGCTTGTTCAATTCCGCCTGAACAGAACCGGAGTACGGAATGCCCTTCTGTTCGCTGATTGGCTGGCTTCGAACGTCATAAACCGTGATGTCGATTAGTTGGCCTTTCGCGAAAGGGAGACGCTGGTTTACGGATGTGTTGTCATAGGCCATCGCGAAGGCCTGTAGGCCGCTCCACACATGGGCCTTCGTTGGCTTGGCGAGAACAGCGGGCAGCCCCGTTGCCTCGGCTATCGCTTGACCCACGATGAAGGGGAATGCTTCGTGGTGGAGTTGGTTTATCAGCCACAGGTAGTTACCCTGCCCATTGGTCACGAGGTACGGCGCGGCGCGCTCCTTGCGGGCTCCGTTAGAAGTTGGGACCAGCATCGAGCAGGAGGCGAAGATACGATCTGCGGTTATCTCGTTGGAGCCTGCCAGATTGGCAACTTCCCGCAGACGGCAAAAATCCGAGAACGGAGCGAGGCTCATCGTCTGCCCCAACGCCTGTCCCGAAGCTGCGAATATGGACTCGTCTTTGGAGGCATCCTCGTTCTCTCCTTCAGAGGTCACGGCGAACGAAGTCAGCAGGGAGATGTGATACTCCACTGACGACGACAGCCCTGGATTGGCGAATGCGAATCGTGTGGGCAAACCGAACTGTCCACGCACGTTCTGCCAGGCGCCTGAGTCTGGCAACCCGACGACCGGATGGACGAACACCGGCCCTGGCTCGTTAAACGGGTCCAGTAGTGTCACAAGCTCGGCACTGAGGTCTTGAGCGTTAGTCCAGTAAAGCGCCCCATGCCAACTTCTTCCTCGGTGTCCTCGTTGCCGCCGGGGGTGAGGATGTGCGTCAGGTCCGACTTTCCGCCTTCCCACGGACTGTCGTTTGTCAGGATTGTGCGATATCCTGCCGCCTTCAGAGCGTCACCTACGTTGCCGACGATGCTGATAGAAACATGCTCGAAATACTCGTCAGCCGAGAACCCGCCTTCGCTTGGGACGCGGAACCTGTCCAGGATGATATTGACGATGGGGCGAGCATCGTCAGGCTTCAGATGGGCAGCGATGCGTTCGAGGATGTCCGTGGTGATACCTGGCCTGGGAGAGGCGGCGATGGATGTCTCCATTTGCTGTGGTGAGAGCGGAAGGGTTTGAAGATGGTTGAGCGGGCCCTCTGGATGCCACGGACGGAACTGGCGTTGTGGCTGGGTTGGGCGCAGGCGAGGCGGGTTGAGCAGGGTTGGATGTTGGACCGCCGGATTCTGTGTCGGCGCGGAGGCCACCGGCTCGTCTTCATCGAAGTCTTCCTCATCGTCATCCCCGCCGCAGGAAACCAGATCCAATAGCGTCATCAGACTGATAAGAATCAAAACACTTTTGCCTGCACGCAACGAAAATCGAGAATAGACCACGAAAAACCCTCCGTTGGTGACTCCCCAATCCGGTGAATCTAGCAACGGGATCAGCCATGGTCAATCGGCAGCTAGATTGATATTCGTATGGATCAGGACTTAAATTGACATACCCGACGGCCAGTCCTTAGAATGCAGGCACGCTTGACGATTCGATAAGACGCCTTTTGGAATCACACGCGCACTGATAACTCTACTGGAGGCTGTAACATGGCAACCAAGGCTTACATTCTAATAGAGACCGGTGTGGGCAAATCGAAAGACGTGTCCGACTCTTTGACATCGGTGTCTGGAGTCAAAACCGTGGACACGGTCACCGGCCAATATGACATTATTGCCACCGTCGAGGCGACTGACCTGAATGCGATCGGAGAGATCGTGACCGGGCAGGTTCACACAATCAACGGAATCATGCGAACCGTGACGTGCCTGACGGTCGAGTCTGATCAGCCAGCCTGATTCAGCGATTCATCGAGACTGCGCGCCTAACATTCCTCTCGGCAACCATCACGGGTAGCAGTTCTCCAATTCAGCTTGGCGCCACCTCCATGTAAGGTCTCGCCGCCATATCTGGTTTCTGCTCCTAAGTTCCTTATCTCTTCTGAACTTCACCGAATTGTGCGACAATGCGGTCGAAATTTTCAGACGCTGAAAGGAGGCGATACCAATGCCCGTCAACATTACGCCAACCGATCACAACGTGGAAGTCAACGGCCTTAACATCCATTATGTGGACTGGGGAGGAGATTCCAACCGTAACCTTCTGTTGGTCCACGGTCAGGGCGGAAACGCCCGAAACTGGGATCACATCGCCCTGGCTCTGCGAGACGAATTTCGAGTCGTGGCCCTAGACCAGCGTGGCCATGGAGAGTCGGATCACACTCGCGAGGGCTATGCAGTAACGGCCTTCGCTTCGGATCTGGCCGAGTTCGCCGAGAAGATCGGCATCACTCCATATTCCTACGTCGGCGCGTCGCTGGGAGCGCGGAACGGCATATCCTACGCAGGCGACCACTCTGACCACCTCAAGCACTTCGTCTGCCTGGACTACGGCCCCGAGATGAGCGTCGCCTCGGCCAGAAACCAGATAAGCGGCATGAACCGCCGCGCTCTGGGTTGGCGCAGTATCGACGAGTACGTCGACCAGCAGCGCATCAACAACCCCAGGCTCTCCGACGAGTACGTTCGCCATCAGGCCCAACACGCCCTCAGGCTCAACTATGCCGGAAAATATGTCACCAAGTCTGATCCGGATATGTTCTGGATAAACGGAAGTTTCGGCGTAAACGAAGTTCCCCACCTGTGGGAGCAGTGGGCGAAGATAAGCTGTCCGATACTGGAGTTGAAGGGCGGCGAAAGCGACTTCCTGTCGCCGGAAATTTGGGACCGAATGCACGAGACCCAGCCCAGCCTCCGGTTTGTCGAGGTGCCGGAATCAGGCCACGGAATCACCGGAGACAACCCTGAGTTTCTGCTGAAAGAGCTTCGCGGCTTCTTCGTGGACTAGGCGCAAAACCTAACGCTTGAGGGTCGTCGGACGTTATCTATTGTGAAGCGTCTGGCGGCCTATGAACATCTCATTGGATGGGGCGGACGTTTCCAACGTTACAATTCGCTCCCCAAGAATCTGTCGAACGCCAAACTCAAGGACATATCGACCCGATCGCATTGACACAGGCCGATCTGTCCCCTGACTGAGGCGCCGACTTCGGAGGTTTCATCGAATGCTCAAGCGTTATCGAGTGGCTCTATTCCTAACTCTGATTGTCATCAGCGCGGCGGCTCTAAGCGCATGCGACCTGGGATCAAGCTCTCAGGACTCACCGGCCACCGCGACTGTCGTTACCGTCCCGACCGATACAGCGCCAACCGTCGAATCTGTCGTGCAACAATCGTCGCCTGCGCCTGCGCTTGCGCCCATAACCCAGTTCGCGACCCCGTCCCAAGCTCCGGTGCAGGTTCCTACGCTGATAACGGCGCCCGCGATACCGATTCAGGTCCCAGAACCGACCGTATCGGCAAGCCCGACTCAGGCTCCCGAACCGACGAGCGCTCCGAGTCCAACCCAGGCCCCAGCGCCGACCAGCGAGCCTATTGTGACGGCAGCCGCCAGCCCCACGCAAGAACCTGACACCGTGATGGTGATCGAAGGTACGCGCAGCGGCAGTGGAGCCGCCGTGGTCTCCCTGAATCCGGCTGCGGCGGAATTGACCACCGTTGACGTGGTCAAGATACTCAAGCCGTCCATCGTTCAGATAGTCTCAGAACTAGCGGCGATGGGATTTAGTAACTCGGCGCTGCCCCCGACGGGCGTCGGCACCGGCGTCATTCTCGACCAACAGGGCCACATTCTCACCAACAACCACGTGGTCGAGGACGCACAGCGACTGACTGTGACCCTCGAAAACGGCGAGAGTTTCCCCGCACAGATTGTGGGACGTGACGATATTACAGACCTGGCCGTTATACGTATTCAAGCGGACGGTCTTCAGCCCGCCAAATTAGGTGTATCCGCCGAGGTGGAGGTGGGGCAGGATGTCATCGCCATCGGGCACGCGCTGGGTCTTCCCGGTGGTCCGACCGTCAGCAAAGGCGTCGTAAGCGCTTTGGAACGTTCCATAAACACCGAGCAAAATAACACTATTGTTGACCTGATCCAGACCGACGCTTCCATCAATCCCGGCAATAGCGGAGGCGCGTTAGCGAACACTGCGGCAGAGGTCATCGGTATCAACACGGCCATCATCCAGGGTGGGCAGGGCATCGGATTCGCGATCAATATTGACGACGCGAAGGTGGTCGCTCGACAGCTTATCGATCAGGGCTTCGTGCGACGCGGATTCCTGGGCATCACGCCTGTCAATCTGACTCCGGGTATAGCAAACCAGTTGGGTCTGGACATCACCGAGGGCGTGATTCTGGCCAGGGTCATTCAGGGCACAGCCGCCGCGGAGGCAGACCTACAGGTCAATGACGTTATCGTCCGGCTGGGTAACGAGAGCATCGGCAACACCGGAGAGCTTTCCAAGTTCCTTATCGCTCACCAGCCCGGCGAGACTGTGGACATCGTCATCATACGGAACGACCGCGAAGTGGTAGGCAAGCTGACCCTGCGAGACAGGCCTGGCTAATCTCGGGATTCGCAATTCTGAGTTCGCAAACGAAGAATCTGGTTGTCCGCAAATCGGCGGTTGTTCCACGGCGACCAGATGCATCGGTGTCGCTCAGCATGACAGTGAATAATAGGGGAGTCGGAAACGGCCCCCAATTTTCTAAACGGTGCGGTGCGTTGGATTGCGCCACGCCATGCCCTCGGTGCGACGCATGAACTCGGCGTGCAAACGTGCGCTGGAGGCGATGATGCCGTCGCTAAACAACCCTGCTCGACTGCCTGCGCGGTCGGTGACGACGCCTCCGGCCTCCTCGATCAGGAGCAGGCGCCACCTGGTCCCAGGGTTCCAATCGGTGGTTGAAGTATATGTCGTACCGCCCAGCGGCGGCGTAGGATATTCCCAGCGCCGCCGACCCCAGGTTCGCGTTGAGCCGACGTCGTTCAACATAGCTTGGATGACTTGCAGTCCGTTGGACGCTCCGTCGCCACCGGCGTAGTTCAGGTCGAATCCGACCACTGATTTCGATAGGTTGGGCCTGTCCGAAACGTGTATCGGATCGTCGTTCAAGAACGCTCCTTTGCCTCGCTCGGCGTGGAACATCTCGTTGCACATTGGGTCGTAGTTCACGCCGACCAGCGCCTCGCCGTCAAGAGCCAGTCCCACCACCAGCGAGACGAAGGGTATCCCCCAGGCGTAGTTTCGAGCGCCATACATCTGGATCAACGATCCATACGTGGCGTTCATCAAGCCTCGCGCTGGCCGACTCTTCTCCCAGCAGTCCCATGTCTGGGAACTCGCGGGCAAGCTCGGCCATAATGAAAGCTTCCGACTCCTTGTCCACGTTGGTTACGAAGTCGTTGCTTCCCTTCATTGAGATTTCCTTGGCCTGGTAGAACCGCCCCAACAGGATTTCGCCCGCTTTGTAGGACACCTCAATGGCAACCTGCATCGCTGTCTTGCAGCTGACGCTCAGAGGTATTTCTGCCATTTTGTCTCCTTTGATGTGAGCGTAAACAGTCGTGATTCTATTCCAGTTAGGTTTGTGGCAATGTATCAAACGGACACCGACGCGGACAAGCGGAGAGCGCTTACCGGTCCATACTGATTGCCAGAAAACCTGTCAATCTGACGACCTCGCCTCTTGATGTTTCGACCTCGTTCTGTGCTACTATCGAGCCCTGTTTCAGGGAGACGAGGCTGAACGATGACCACCACCGCTAATCAACCCAAAGAGCTATGGGAAGCAGTCCTGGGCGACCTGCAAATGCACGTCACGAGGCCCAACTTCGAGACGTGGCTCAAAAACACCGTGGGCATCGCATTCCGTGACGGCGAATTCGTGGTTGGCGCTCCAAACGCCTTCGTGGCCGAGATGCTGGAACAGCGGATGTACTCTCTCATATCTCTGACCGCTGAACGGGTGGTCAAGGGCCCGGTGGAGGTCCGATTCCAGGTGCTGTTGTCCGAGGAGGTTGATGCGGCTGACGAGCCCGAAGACGCAGACGATCAACGGTTGACTGAAGCGGAGCCAACGGGAGTTCTCCACCCAACGTTCAACCCCAAAGCCAGACTAACCACACTGAACACGAAATACACCTTCGGGCGTTTCGTCGTGGGCAAATCCAATGAGTTGGCTCACGCCGCCGCCGAGGCTGTGTCGAATCGGCCCGGCGAAGTGTATAGCCCCCTAGTGCTGTACGGCGCCGTCGGACTGGGCAAGACTCACCTGATGCACGCCATCGGGCACCGTGCGGTTGCCAACGGCCTGTCCCTCATCTACGCGACCACTGAGGAGTTCACAAACGAGTACATCAAGGCCATTGGAGAAGGCCGAACCGAAGAGTTCAGAGACCGCTACCGTAGCACCGATGTGCTGTTGCTGGACGACATACAGTTCCTGATAGGCAAGGAGCAGACTCAGGAAGGGTTCTTCCACACTTTCAACGCCCTCCACATGACCAACCGGCAGATCGTGATAACCAGTGACCGTCCGGTAAGCGCGCTGACACTGCTTGAAGATCGCATCCAATCCAGGCTGGCTGGAGGGTTGGTGGTGGACATTCAGGCCCCGGACATCGAGACTCGGCTTGCCATTCTGAGAGCCAAAGCCGAGACTATTAATCAGGACGTTCCTCAGACGGTGCTGGATTTCCTGGCCGAGCGCATTCACAAGAACATTCGCGAGTTGGAGGGCAGCCTGAACCGAGTCGTCGCCTATGCTGACCTGACGGGCAGTCTCTTAGACGTCGAGTTGGTCAAAAGGGCTATCGACGGACTGGCGGACCCGGATGAGCATCGGGCGATTCTCGACTATGTGGTCGTCGACACTGTCGCGACACACTACGGCGTGGACCAGCAAGCCCTCAAGGGTCGCAAACGCGACAAGAAGACCGCCCAGGCGCGCCAGATGGCGATGTACCTCATGAGAGAGGATGGCAACATGGGTTTGACGGCCATCGGCAGGGCGCTGGGCGGCAAGGACCACACCACCGTGGCCCACGGCTGCGATCGCATCAAAACCCAGCTTCCTGTGGACGCTCAACTACGCCGCGACCTGCTCAAGATTCGGGAGGCTCTGGCGGCGGCTTAGCGCGGCACAATGCCGTACTGAGCGTCCCCTCGCCATACGAAGCGGAGCGAAGTATCTGGTCTCTGTGATCCAAACGGTTGTTTGTGACGATCAGATTCTTCGCTTCCGGACTCAGAATGACGAATGGTCTGAGGACTCATGATCGCGAAAGCGTGAGTTACGCGACGCTGGCAGGCGCAAGCTCCAGCCTCTCGACGATAGCCCTCACCTCGTTGAACGTACGATCATCCGGTGGACTAGCCGGGTGGCGGACGTTGACGGTCTTGGACACGCCCCGTAATCTCAGCACTTCTTTGCCCAGGTAGTTGGCGATGCTCTGCCCCAAGGTCTTGAGCAGCGAAACAAACCCCTGAAGATTGTCCGTAGTCTAGGCGGGAGCAAGAATCGTGCCAAGAAAGCGGTTACGCGCCGACAATCTCCAGAGATGCGGTCTCAGCGTCCAGAGAAACGAGGATCACGAAGTCGCGAATGTCCTCAAGGTGGCTGGTTATCTGCTGAGCAGAGATCCCCTGCAGCCCGTAAACGACGAACAACACATCGCTGGTGTCCGAAGTGATGGGCGTCCGGTTGTCGGGCCCGTAAATGATGGAGGACATTACGCCCTGAGCGTCGGCGACGAACATATCGCCTGGACTGAGAGTCTGCTCTTTGCCAGACATCATTGTGTACTTCTCGTCTCCGGTTGAGACGTCCAGCGTTACGGGATTTTGAAGCGTCGCCACGTCGTGTCCTGCTGTCAGTAGGTGATTCTTTAGCTCGGCGGCGAACATCGCGCTCACCAGCGTCGAAATCCGGGGCAGGCTGCGGCCTTTGAGGGCGATGGACTCGATCTGCAACTGGACGTGATAGGTTTTTTTGAATTTTTTGTAATGGGCTGTGTATGCCTGGATGGTGGGCAGTGCTCGGATTGTCGGCCTGCCGCCTTCAAAGTAGTTCTTGCGAATTTCCGACTCAATCGCACTCATCCTGGAGTTCAGTTCGGGGTGGTTGGCGGGATTGGACACGTTCTTCATTACCAGGGCGCCGACCGACGCTCCGGGGAACGCCTCTCTCCATCTATCGGTTGCCTCAAACATAATTGTCCTTCCTTGCGACTCTCGATATTTGCGTGAAAGTATCTCACATTTGATAAGCTGACGAATTGTGAGCCTCCGATCTTGTGAGGAACAGAATATGACCATCGAAATCGTCGGGTTTGACGATGACCGCCTGGAAGCCGCTGCGTCTCTGGTGGCGGCCCGATACGGCACCGAATTGGTGCAAAAGCCGTTGTTGTCGCGTCGGTATCAGCACGCTGCTGAAACGATTCCGTTTCTTCACGACCTCAGAAACGAGGGCCCTGGAGTTGCCGCTCTAGAGGACGGAAGGCTGATCGGCTTTATTCTCGGCATGGTCTCGATGTTCAAAGGAGTGTATACGGCATATGTCCCGGACTTCGGACATGGGACCGGCACATTGAACAGCCGAAACGTATACCGAGATATGTATGCTCAACTGGCCGCTCGCTGGGTTGGAAGCGGATGCTTCACTCACAACATATCCATCATGGCCCACCACCGCCAGGCCATCGACGCATTTCACTCGCTGGGTTTCGGCATGATTAACATTGATGCGCTGCGGGACTTCAGCCCTGGCCCGGATTTGCCCCCCAAGATTGAGGTGCGCCGGGCGGGTCGTCGAGACTTGGAGGTCTTGATGTCACTGGAGACGAAGCTGAAACGCCACCTGGCGTGGTCTCCCATCTTCATCCCGTCACTACCGAACCCTGTGCAAAGGTCTGTTGAGGAGCAACTGCTCGATTCAGACCAACCCATCTGGATTGCCAGCCACGAAGGCGCACCGGTGGGATTTATCGTCACAGAATATACTGACCGTGGCCCCGTGCTGGCTCGATCAGACGGTGGCGTTTTGAGCCTGGTGGGCGCCTTTGTGGAGCCGGACGCCCGGAGCCTGAGGGGGCGGTTCGGCTTTACTTAACACAGCCCTGGAATGAGGCTGTCCGGCGGATTACAACGTGTGCGTTGTCGACTTCGAGTCGGCGAATATCGAAGCAACACGATTCTGGCAGGGGGCAGGCTTCCGCCTTGTGATATATTCCCTGTCCCGCCGCTTGGACGACCGGATTGCCTGGGCCAAAGATTAGCGGCGACAGATCTAGGGCGTGAAGTGATATATCTTCTCGTCGAAGGAGAGGATGAATATCTCTCCTGAAGGGGTCTGCGCGAAGGACGATATTCTGAGGGATGTGTCTGCGATCATCATCTGCTCGGTGACGCGGGAGCCGTCGTGCCTCAGCGCCCATATTTTGCCTGAGCAAAAGTCCCCGTACACGTATGCGCCAAATAACTGGGGCAGGCGAGAGCCTCGATAGACGTATCCACCCGTGACCGAGCATCCGCCGCCCCGGTCATACTCGGCGACCGGAAGCGCAAGACCCGACTGATCGCATGTTCCGTCTGCGAGAGCGTAGCAGTGGAGGCCCTCCATCACGTTCCAGCCATAATTGCCACCACGATTAACCAGATCAATCTCCTCGAAGCTATTTTGCCCTACGTCTCCAACCCACAGGTCTCCAGTGAGGGGATCGAAGCTGAAGCGCCACGGGTTCCGCAGCCCGTATGCCCATATTTCGCCCCTGGCGTTCGGGTTGCCCACGAAGGGGTTGTCGTCGGGTATGGCATATCTCCCCAAGGAGTCCAGCCCGCTGACGTCGATGCGGAGAATCGAGCCAAGCAGGCTCGAGCGGTTCTGCCCGTTGCCGTTGGGGTCTCCGCGACTGCCGCCGTCCCCGAGTGAGATGTACAGGAACCCGTCTGGGCCGAAACGAATCTGACCGCCGTTGTGATTGGAAAATGGCTGGGCTACTTCCATGATGACAAGTTCGCTGTCTGGGTCCGCGCGGTCAGGAGTGTCAACGCTCACAGAGAAACGCGATATGACCGATCGCCTGGGGCTGGCGGCTGAGTAGTAGGTGTAGAAAAATCCGTTGACCGAAAAATCGGGGTCCAGGGCCAGCCCCAGCAATCCCTCCTCGTTGCTGCGGTCGCCCACCCGGCTTCGGATGTCCATGAACGCGTGAACTTGGGCGTCTTCCCCAGTAGAATCCAGAACTTTGATCTGACCAGGTTGCAGCGCCAGGAACGCTCTGTCAGAGCCATCGTTAGTGAAGATCATGTCCACCATCCTGTCGAATGAGACATTGGGGAACACCCTCGCCACGTTCATCGGTTGGAGGGGCGCAGGCTCGGGCTGGGGGACGGGGGTTGGAATTACCTGCGGCGGCGGCACAGAGGTTGTTGGAGGCAAAGGGACATCGACGAGCACAGGTGTGGGAACTAACGCCGTCTGAGGTGTTGGGCCGGCTGGCGTAGGTTGAACGTCGCCGGATGGCTGAGTCAGCGTCTCGGAGCCGTTGCAGGTCATGGCGGCCAGCGCTGCGAAAAATCCCAAAAGTAGGCTTCTCATGCCTGTGATTATACCGGTGGGGCCATCACAGAGTTATGCTCTGACCCGTAATTTGAAGTGTAATGATAAACGCGGCGCCCTTGAGGAAAGGACACCGCGTTTTATACAGGGAGGGTTATCAGTTTTCGGCAGACAAGCCGGATTTAGCCCAGGTGGCCGTACCGCTGATTGCGAGTTCGCTCGTATGCCTTGAAGTCCTTCCGGGCTTCATCGTACGTCGGGCCACTCATCGGCCTGTCTAGTCGGACGTTGTTGTAGTACGCCTCAATGATTGAGGGATGGTTTACCCGTTGGATGATTCCGATTACTTTGTGAAGCATATTGTTGTTCCTGCTTTCTTACGCCTGACGGCTGGTGCTCTGATAGTACTGACGGCTGATGCTCTGATAGTCCTTGCGGGCCTCGTCATAGGTCGGACCTTCGCTCGGCATGCCCCTCTGGACGTTGTTCATATATGCCTGGAAGCCGTTGGGCCTGTTGGCGCGCTTGATGATGCCGATAACTTTGTGAATCATATTCCCTTTCCTTCTCCTAGCACGCTTTAATATCTGTGTTAGGAATGTTATGTTCTATGTATTCACTATAATCCGAACATAGCATCTTGTAAACAGATACTATAAGATATTCAGTATTCTAAAACAGAATACTGATGAGAGGCGCAATGGAACTACGGGAACTCAGAAGTTTTTGCACTGCTGCGAGGGTTCGAAGCATTTCGCGTGCCGCAGACATCTTAGAGATCGGACAGCCGACAGTCACGACACACATCAAAAAATTGGAATCCGAGCTTGGGACGGTACTATTCGACCGGGTGAAACGTCCGATCCAGCTGACCCTGTCTGGGAAAACGCTGGCCGATCTGGCAGCGCCGCTGGTCGAGGGAATCGACGCCCTGGCAGACACAGCCGCCGAGGCCGAGGAGCGCGGCCCAGTCGTAGTTGCTGCCACGCCTGACCTCATCCCCCACACCTTGCTGAGAGTCGTCCGGGTCTTCCTTGCGCGCCATCCACATATCCACCTGCGAATAAGTTCGGCCACTCGGCATGAAGTCCAGGAGATCGTTTCTGACGGCGAGGCAGACGTCGGGATCGTCCAGCATTACGACCGCGATGAGCAGTTCGACTTTGAGGGACTGTTCGTCTATGAGCGCGTGCTGATAACCCCTCGTGATCATCCCCTGTCCGTCGAGCCTGTTGAGTCCCTGGCTCAGGTCGCGGAATGGCCCCTTATCCTGATGAGTTCAGGAACCCACACTCGCGACATCCTGGAGTCAGAATTGAAGCGTCGAGGAGTCAACTACGAGATAATCGTCGAACTGGACAGCATGGACATGATAAAGCGGTACGTTGCCCTGGGCATGGGAGTGTCTATCGGCCCTCGGCTTGCCATCGACCCTGAGGACCAGGACGAACTTGGCGTTGTGGGGCTGGGACACCTGCTTCCCGTCGATCAGGGAGGCATCATTACCCTGCGCGGCAAACGCTTGTCGACTCCAACCGAGCGGTTCATCTCCGTGATGCGGGACACCCTGGCCACCGCCGGTGCTCAGGGTGGATGAGGGCTTCGAGCAAAGGATGGTCGAAGTTCACGGGGAGACGGGCCGCGAATGGCTGACTCGCCTGCCGGAGATTCTATCTATGTGTGCCCGACGGTGGTCGCTGACCGTGATGCCGCCTTTCGAGGTTCTCTCCTACAACTATGTCGCGCCAGCCCGTCGACAGGATGGGACTCCAGCAGTCCTTAAGCTGGGCGTTCCCAATCCAGAGATCGAGAGCGAAATCGAGGCGCTGAGAATCTTCGACGGAGACGGCATCGCTCGTCTTCTGGACTCTGACACAGACCTGGGCGCAATGCTCATCGAACGCTTGGAACCGGGCGACACTCTGCTGAGCATCGAGGATGACGAGCAGGCGACATCCATAGCTGTCGGAGTGATGCGAAATCTCTGGAAACCCGCGCCTGTCAACCACCCGTTCCCCACTGCGGAGCGATGGGGACTCGGCTTCGGCAGACTGAGGAAGACCTTCGATGGCGGTCCAGGCCCCTTTCCCTCTGGGCTGGTAGATAGGGCCGAGAGTCTATTTTCCGAACTCCTGGCTTCGATGGGAGGCTCATTCCTCATCCACGGAGACCTGCACCACGAAAATATCCTGAGCAACGAGGGTAGACCAAGCGGCCAGAACGACGAACGCGAACCCTGGCTCGCCATCGACCCCAAAGGCTTGGTGGCCGAGCGAGAATACGAGGTAGGGGCGCTCCTCCGAAACCCAATGCCCCAACTCCTGGACGGCTCCAACCCAGAGCGCGTCACCGCCCGTCGAATAGCCCAACTGACGGAGGAGCTTGGCTTCGACCGAGAGCGCATCCTCGGATGGGGCCTATCCCAGGCCGTCCTGTCCGCCTGGTGGAGCTACGAAGACGAGGGCCACGGCTGGGAGTCAGCCATCGCCGTCGCGGAGATTTTCGCTGGGTTGATTACCTGATTCGTCACCTGTATGGGCTCTTGAAGAACGTTTTTAAGTCAAAAGCTCCATGAACTCGATGCGTTGGCTTTCGATCAGGGGGCGGACCTCGGCGCCGACTTCCAGGGCTTCAGCGGGCAGTTTGTTATCGGGGCGGGATGGGGAGTCAATGACATCTGCTGTCCACTGGAGGACCACGACGTTTTGCTCTCCGGGGAGGGTGGCCCCGTTGTACGAGACGGTGATCTCGCTGCGTTGGCCTGCGTCGCGGTAAATCTCTCCCTGCCGCTTGACCAGACGCGCCACTTTGGCGGCCTCGCCGGGTTTGGTCTTGTAGATTCTTCGGATAAGGTACACGGTTGATCCTCCGTCATTGGTATTGTGCAATGGTCGTCCGTCTGTAGTGTGTCAGCGCTTCGCTTGTGTGAGGTGACGGCGACATGATACCAGCAGTGACACAGGAACAAAACCATTGGAGAGTGTCTGAGGTTTTGTTGAGGAGGACGCGGCGGGGCTGTGTGAAGGAGAAAGCGTTCGCAGACGACCGGATTCCTCGCTCATGCTCAGAATGGTACCTGAAAACCTGATCCCCTGATTCCTCTCGCCTACCCCCGCTTCACGCCTACCAGCTTGCCAGTAACCAGGATGCGATGGTCGTAGACCAGCCGAGGCACGCAGGCGACCAGCGTGATCGTGGAGTCGTCGGTCTCGGTGAGTTGCAGGTCGTCTTGGTGGACGACTTCGGTCTCGGTGATTTGGTAGAGGTACTCTCCGTCGTCGGTGACGATGCTGACGTAAACTGGGTCGCCGTTTTTGAGCATGCCCGGAATCTGGGGCAGATTCCGAAAAACGTTGCCCTCACCTTTGATGGGGCTTTCCAGATGGCCGAAGAACCAGGCGTTGCCGGTTTCTCCGGCCTGAGCGGTGGTTGGAATGCGCCCCACCAGGTTGTCTGGAGTCTCGTAGGATCTACTGTCCCCCAGGTTGATTACTTCGAGGTCTTTGATCGTCGATTCCACGCCTATGGATGGGATTCTGATTGTCCGCGCCTGCGCTCCTTGCCCTCGCGCCAGACCATCGGTGGTTGACAGCGCGGCGAATCCGTCTGGGCGGCTGACCACTCCGTATGTGTACGGGTCGGTGCCAGCCCATAGTGGGTCGCCCCAGTACTTGGGGTGAATCTGGAAGCCAGGGTAGATGGAGTTGTAGTTGGACACCAACGCCTCGGCGTTGGGTGCGACGACCTCGACGGCCGCGAGTTCGGCCACCGGTTCAGTGGAGACATGGATGGATTGGCTGGCTTCGGCGGGCTTGCTCACAGGCTCTGGATAGACGGTCCGCACAGGAACGACTTGGGCCACGCGTGTGATTGGAGTCTGAACAGTCTCGGGATTGACTGCCACGCCGCCTGATGCGAAGAAGGCTTCAGGGCTGGTGGCCACGGTGTTTATGGGTTTGAAACTGCCGTCCGGCATCAGCGCGCCGTGAATCTCGGTGGTCTCGGTTGCCTGGGCGGGAATTTCCGGCAGCGACACCGGCCCATCTTTGACGACGTTCAGTTCGTCGAGCTTGGAGGCACCGTACAGGCCGAATCCGTAGTAACCTCCAACCGCGACCAGAACCACCGCGCCAATCACGATCATGCCAATTCCCAGGGCGAGGGTTGCCCATCGCCTGCGTTTTGGAGGGTTTGTCGAGTTCAATTCCTCAGCCTGCGTCATCCCCGCCACCTCAGATTGATTTCGTCCGGCGCCGACGCTCGACCCGGCATTTCAGTATAGCATTCGCTTTAAGACCAAGTATCAGGGGCTCAGGTATCAGGATTTCAAATCCTTAATCTAATTAGATGAACTACCTGTTGTTGAAGATTCAAAAAAATCGGGAACGAAAAAATCCCCGCAAGTGCGGGGATTTTTCTCTGACTGGCTGTTTCTATGGAAACCGCTATCTCATGCGCGGATTGTGGGATGTCCCATCGTGGATCGGCTCGTCGCGATAGACGTCGCCGTTCCTGATCTTGATGTTGAAGTCACAATCCGGATTGCTGCACACCCAGGCTTTGTAATGTATAGGCGCTCCCTGGCTTCCGAAATCTGAGAGCGGCAACAGGTTGCCCTCGGTGCATTTTAGACAATTGGGCCAAGCGTTTACTTCCACAAATTCCTCCTCAGTAGCCACCGCCCTAGTGTTAAATAGCGGGCAAAGGATAACACTTCGGCAATCGATTTAACAACTGTCGCCCAGTCGCAAGCACTACTCTGAGCACGCAGAGACACATGTTATCAATGTAACGGACTCCGCGGGACGGGGCAATAGACGCGATGTGTGCTTCGAGGGACTCCTATGATGCACATATCCCACCGTTCGAGTAGGGGCATCTCCCCCAACCTAACCTACCCAAAACCGATACCTGGACATACCTAACGGGACATTCCTGTCGACGCACTTATAAGGTAGAAATGTTAGTGCGTCGTGAACAGTAACGACTCGCTGCCCGGTGGCCCGAGTGTGAGGGCCATCACGATGCCAGAGATTACGCGACTGACACTATGCCGTTGAGAACGAGAGAGAGGATTCAGGAGGAGCCAAATGCTTGCCAAACGGTCCATCATCGAGTCAGCACGCACTGGCTGGGCTGTGAAGGTGGAACGGGCGTCGGTCTGACGTTGGCGTCGTAGAGGCGGGTTTCAACCCTGCCCCTACCGTTACCCAGTCATGCCGAGTCACCAGGCGACAGAACCTGACAACCTCCACCTATACCTTCTGGAACTTGGTCACCCGCGCGCCGTTGCCAATCTCTGTGACGTAGATGTTGCCATCGAGGTCAACGCAGATGCCGTGACCGCCGATGATGCTTCCTTCCTGAGGTTCATTGCTGCGCCAGCTTGAGAGCAGGTTGTGGTCCAGGTCGAAAATACTGATCCCGCCCTGAGGGCCAGACTCGATAACGTAAACGATGTCGTTCAGCATAACCATGCTGCCGGGCCGCACAACATCGTCCCATTGCTCTAGGAAATTGCCGTCGGCGTCGAAGATCTGAATCAGGTCGTTCTCGCGGTCGGCGATGAAAACCCGGCTTCTGCTGTCTACCCAGATGTTGTGCAGGAGCTTGAACGTCCCCTCTCCAGAGCCTTCCATGCCCCAGGAGTGCAAAAGCTCGCCGTCGGCGCTGAACTTGTGTACCCTGTGACCGCCGTAACCGTCGGAGGCGAACAGCTCACCGTTGGGGGCCACTGCGATCCCTGATGGCATGTTGAACGGCATGCCCTGAAAGGAAGGCGACGGGGCCAGCTTTTCGCCCAGCGTGCGTAATTCCTTGCCTGCGGGTGAGTACTCGGTGGCGATGTGGTAGTCTCGATCCACCAGCCAAACGTTGTCATTGAGCGCGATGTAGATGCCGTGAGGGTTGGCCGAGAACGTTCCTTCGCCCCAAGAGGAGATGAAGTTGCCATCGGTGTCCCATATTGTCACGGGGTGCAGTCCCCGGCTGAATATGTGAACCTCGTTCTTGGAGTTGACCGCGCCGTCGGAGGCCAGCCCCATCTCCCAGTACTTGGGCATATTGGGCCACGACGGGACCCTCTCAAATTTGTAATCGCCTGATCCGACCTGTGCTGCCATGCTTGATACCCTCCTGTGATGTGGCTCGCTTTTTGGTGACCTTTGTGACTCGCAAATATGAATTCGGCCTCATGATAATACAAAACCATACAAAAAGCCCTGGGTCGAATACCGACCCAAGGCTAATTTTTCAGACTGTGCTGAAGAGAGACCTAGTCGTCGGCAGCTACCAACGCGCCGAGCCTATCTCGAATGATGGCTCGCATCTCTTTGACACGAGGAAGGGTGGGCATCTGGCCGTCTTCTTCCTTCTTGTCAAAAATCTTGTCCCCGTCCACATAAACCTGCATAATGCCTGCTACGCCTGGGGTGATTTTAATCGCGACATCCTTGCCGCCTTCAGCAAAAAACTCGGAGGCCATCCAGACCGCCGTACCGTGATACTGTCAAGGCACGCAGTAGATGATCTCGATCTCAAACTTTCCTTCACCAGCCATATTTACCTCCTGGCGTTATTGGCGTCAGATTCGTCCGTGGCTCATTTGCGCGGACATTCCGGCGCATCCTTTATAACTAAACGAGTTTATAACGGGCAGTGTGGGGTGTCAATATCGTTGCGCGAACAACTTCTCGCTGGCCCACGTTTCAGCGGGTATGACTTAGGTGGATTGGCAAAATCCTACCCTCTTTTGATCAATTCCTCCAGGCTAAATTCGTCACTC
>Ga0208113_1000079_pt1 | contig 44761 bp, 38 predicted proteins | sample Knorr_S7_td_NADW_FD_185598 | JGI IMG/M metagenome (GOLD analysis project Ga0208113, IMG submission 185598) | Marine microbial communities from Southern Atlantic Ocean transect - Knorr_S7_td_NADW_ad_2505m_LV_A (SPAdes) (version 2) | ecosystem: Environmental > Aquatic > Marine > Oceanic | place...
AAACAAAAAAGGAGCTATTCAGCTCCTTTTTTATATCAAATAGATTTGCACTGATTAATCAGCACTGTTCTCTTCTTGATTGTGTAGCTCTAAACTCGCTGACATGGCGTTTTCGCGGGTTGATTTCGCTGAATCATTACGTAAACGGTCAATGTGGTTTAGGTAATCTTGGTCGATATCACCTGTGATGTATTGACCATCGAATACTGATGTTTCAAAACGGGTGATTTCTGGGTTTTCTTGGCTTACTGCCGAGATTAGGTCATCTAACGATTGATAGATAAGACCATCTGCACCGATGCTAGCATTGATATCTTCCACTTCACGGCCATGCGCAATTAGCTCAGCTGCAGATGGCATATCAATACCGTATACGTTCGGGAAACGAATCTCTGGCGCTGCTGACGCGAAGTAAACATTCTTCGCACCTGACTCACGAGCCATTTCTACGATTTGCGCTGACGTTGTACCACGAACAATTGAGTCATCAACAAGTAATACGTTTTTGCCTTTGAACTCACGGTCAATCGCATTCAGTTTTTGACGAACTGATTTCTTACGCATTTCTTGACCTGGCATGATGAAGGTACGGCCAATGTAGCGGTTTTTAACAAAACCTTGGCGGTAAGGCAGGTTAAGTGCTGACGCAATCTCAAGCGCTACATCACACGACGTTTCAGGAATAGGAATAACCACATCGATGTCTTTATCAGCCCATTCACGTGCGATTTTTTCACCTAACTTAGTCCCCATGTTTACGCGTGTCGCATAAACAGACATACGGTCAATCGTTGAATCTGGGCGCGCAAAGTAAACAAACTCAAAGATACATGGCGAGTAAGTTGCTTTTTCAGCACACGCTTGTGAGAAAAACTGACCATCTTCAGTTACGTAAATCGCTTCACCTGGTGCTACGTCACGAACAAACTCAAAACCGTCGGTTTTTAATGCCACGCTTTCTGAAGCAAACATGTACTCAGTACCATTTGCAGTTTCACGCTTACCAAACACCAACGGACGAATGCCGTTCGGATCACGAAACGCAACAATACCGTGGCCGATGATCATTGCAATCGTTGCATAACCACCATTTACTTTATTGTTTACTTCGGTCACTGCATTGAAGATATCTTCAGCGTCAAGTTTTAGCTTGTTTGACTTGCTTAACTCATGTGCCACGATGTTAAGTAAGATTTCAGAGTCAGATGTTGTATTAACATGACGGCGAGCTTCTGAAAATAATTGCTGCTTTAATGCTTCTGCGTTTGTTAAGTTACCATTGTGCGCAAGTGCAATACCAAATGGTGAGTTAACGTAGAAAGGTTGCGCTTCTGACGAGCTAGAAGAACCAGCTGTCGGGTAGCGAACATGGCCAATACCAATTGTGCCTTGAAGGCGTTTCATATGACGGGTATGAAACACATCTTTCACAAGGCCATTGGCTTTACGTAAGCTAAACGTGTTGTTTTCAATGGTAATGATGCCAGCTGCATCTTGACCGCGGTGTTGCAAAACAGTTAAGCCGTCATATAACGCCTGATTAACAGGAGAAGTTCCGACTATGCCAACGATACCACACATTAAATTTATCCTCGCCGATTAACGGTTTACAGAATTTAAAAAGCTCGAGTTGTTTTCGAGGTACGAAAAGAACCACTCAACAACAAAGCCAAATTCTGGAATCAAAATAGAGTTGCCCCACCAATGCGTATTAGGTGCACCGGTAAAAGCATCAAGAAAGAAGAGTAACGCGCTTACGACCAACACGCCACGAAGAGCACCAAACACTATGCCAAAGACACGGTCTGTGCCAGATAAACCCGTACGTTGTACAAGCTCACCTAAAATATAGTTTAGTAACCCACCCAACAGGAGTGTCGCAAAGAATAATATGGCTATTGCGGCTGCATTTCTTAAAAGGGGTTCTGAAATACTTGTTAGGAAGGATGCTAAATATTGGTAAAACAAACTAGAGATGATAAATGCGCCAGCCCATACAGCTAATGACATTGCTTCTTTTACAAAGCCACGTATTAAGCCGATGATAGTGGATAGTGCAATAATGCCAAGTATGGCGTAATCAACCCAGATCATAAGAACCAACTAGTCGTTAATTTGGGGCGCATTCTATAAGAGGTATGCTTAAATTGCCAGATCATTTTGTAATTTCAAACTGAGTGACTTTGCCGTTTAATTTGGTTAACTGCTTTAACTCAGGAAGCTTACTCTCTAACTCTTTCTTGCTAAGTGAAGGACCTACAAAGACTTTTGTCAGTGTGCCGTTCGGGGTTTTGATTGGACGCGTAAAGGTTTTGAAACCATTCGCTTTTAGTTTTTCTTGTAGTGATTTCACATTAGGTGCATGAGAAAAACTACCCAATTGGATAACATAAGCCATTTGTGTGAGGTTTTCTTCTGGCTTACGGGTTGGCTCTGGAGCTTTGACAACGGTCTTTGCCGGCTCTTGGACTGCAACTTTTGGCTCAGTTTTACGAACCACAGGCTCATCTGTTGATGCTTCGACCATTTGCGGTGCATCATCGACGATTTGTTGCGTTTCGTTAGCAGCAAGCTCAGCATCGTTGGCTTGAATATCTTCAACTGGCGTTTGTGACGGTTGTTCAGCAGAGGCGACTTTATTATCAATCGCCTCTTGTAAATCAATCGTAGTGAACTCAGGACGTTCAGGAATTGCTTTAAAGCCTTCAGTATAATGAACCTTTTCACCATCCAAAATATTTGGAATGAAGACAATAGCCGCTACAACCACAATGGTGGTACCTACTAAGCGATTAATAAACCCTGCGTTCACCGATTTCCTCTCTATTTTTTAAAGTAATTGATGGCTGCAGCCACTGTTATAAATGAACCAAACACAATCACAAGCGTGTTTTCATCGACATTTGGTAATAACGTGTCTAATGCAGTTTCAACACTCTCATATTGCGTGCTAGGCGCTGTTGATGTTGTTTCTGCAAGTGCGTTAGCAAGATTCTCAACCTTGTCTCCACGGAAACAATCTAAGCTTGCTAACGACCATTGGTCAACTACATTTGCGACAGCCGACATGGCAGCCACTTTATCTTTATCTGCAAGCATAGCGACTAATGCATGAATTTTAAACCCTTGATCTTTATACACGCTTAATTTGCGTGCCAAATAACGAGCAGATTCAGGATTATGCGCCACATCTGTAAAAATGAGCGGCTGCTCACTGAGCTGCTGAAAGCGCCCTTCTACAGTAAGACTCGCTAAGCAATCGCGAACTAGTTGCTCACTTGGCAATAGCTCAAGTTTAGCTAATAAGGTCAACGCTGTTGCGGCATTTTGACAAGGGATAGCAGGCTTAGCTAAGCGCCAATCGTTATCTTGGTACTGCCAGTTAAAGCCTTCACTGTCTTCAGTGAATTTAAAATCACGGCCTGATAACACCATATCAGCGTTAATTTCATTGCCGTAATCAGTCACGGTATGCGGAATCGCTAAATCGCCAACAATGGCAGGCGTATTCGGTCTAAAAATACCGGCTTTGTCGTAACCCACTAATTCACGGGTATCACCTAAGTATTCTTTATGGTCTAAATCTATGGTGGTGATCACGCATGCAAATGGGGTTACGATATTAGTGGCGTCATAACGACCACCCAGACCCACTTCTAACAGCACATAATCAACAGCGTGACGTTTAAAAATAGCCAGTGCGCCCAATGTTCCGTATTCAAAATAAGTCAGCGGTGTGTCACCACGACCTTTTTCAAGCATATCGAATGCATCAACATGGAATTGATCATCAAGCTCTTGGCCATTAATACGCACGCGTTCGTTGTAACGAATTAGATGAGGAGATGCGTACGTACCGACACTAAAACCCTGAGCAAGTAATAAGCTTTCTAAACAGCGAGCGGTGGTCCCTTTACCATTAGTCCCTGCAATTAAAATTATTTTGCTAGGTGTATCGAGTAAGCCGACTTGGTTAGCAACGCGTGCAACGCGCTCTAAGCCCATTTCAATATTGGCAGGATGGACACTTTCTAAATAACAAAGCCAATCATCAAGACTTGATGATTGGCTAGGAAGGATTTCTGTCATAGCGTTTAATCAGTTAAGCTGAAATTTACGCTACTCTATGCTCTTGTTCAGTAGAAGGCAAGTTCATAAATTTCGCTAAGATACGTGCAAGAGTGTCACGCATTTCACGACGGTCTACAATCATGTCGATTGCACCGTGCTCTAGCAAGAATTCACTACGTTGGAAACCTTCAGGTAGTGTTTCACGTACTGTTTGCTCGATAACACGAGGACCAGCAAAACCGATAAGCGCTTTAGGTTCAGCAACGTTTACATCACCAAGCATTGCTAATGATGCAGATACACCACCCATTGTTGGATCAGTCAATACTGAAATAAACGGTAAGCCTTTTTCGCTCATTTTCGCAAGCGCAGCACTTGTTTTAGCCATTTGCATTAATGACATAAGTGCTTCTTGCATACGTGCACCACCTGATGCAGAGAAACAAATAAGCGGCATATTGTGTTCTAAACACTGGTCTACAGCTTCAACAAAGCGTGCACCAACCACTGACGCCATTGAACCACCCATAAATGAGAATTCAAATGCAACAGCAGCAACAGGAATACCTTTTAGGCGGCCCTTCATTGCAACAAGTGCGTCTTTCTCGCCACTTGCTTTTTGTGCTTGGGTAATACGGTCAGAGTATTTTTTAGAATCTTTAAATTTTAAAACGTCTTTTGGCTCGTGCTCTGCACCAATTTCTTGACGTTCTGCATCATCTAAAAAGTTTTCAAGGCGCTTACGGCCACCTAAACGCATGTGGTGATCACATTTAGGACACACGTTGAGTGCTTTTTCTAATTCTGCTTTATATAAAATTGAATCACAGTCTGTACACTTAGCCCAAACCCCTTCAGGGATTTCTTTACGACCTGACGATTTGGTCGTTTTAGGTAAGATTTTTTCTAACCAACTCATTTGCAACTCTCTTAATGCTGTTCTGTGTCGCAGTCTGTTTAATTGGAAACACTCGCTTGTGTTTCTGATAACAAATAAACAGACAGATTTTTTCAATTAAAACATGAATTACCCGCAGACGATATAAAAAACTGGTCTTAGTAGTAGTCTACTAAAGTCTAACTGTCTGAATCAGGTAAAAACAAAGGCCCTAATGGTGTTTTAGGAATGCCAAAATGTTCAGGGTAATCCACATCAACTAAGTAAAGACCCGCCGCTTTTGCTGTTGCACTCGCTTTAGCACGTTCTTTTAGATCAAGTAATTCTTTTAACCACACTGGCTCATGCTTATGTAAGCCTATATCCATTAAACAGCCTGTGATGTTTCGAACCATGTGATGCAAAAACGCATTCGCTTTAATATCAATGATCACATAATCACCTTGGCGTTTTACCGACAAGTGGTGGATAGTGCGATTTGCTGTATTCGCTTGGCAATGTAGCGCCCTGAAAGACGTAAAATCATGCTCACCTATTAGATACTGACAGGCTTCTTGCATTTTAGTTTCGTCTAATGGGTGATGAAAATGAGTCACACCTTCGCTCATAATGGCGCCACGATAGGTGTAATTGTAAATCACATAACGATAGCGACGAGCTGTGGCACTAAAACGAGCATGAAAATCGTCACTGACAGGTTCAGCAAAACGAATCGAAATATCTTTTGGTAGTAAGGTGTTCATACCCATTGTAAACGCGACCATTTCGCGCTCAGCATGCGTATCAAAATGGATCACCTGCCCGGTGCCATGAACACCGGCATCGGTGCGACCTGCACAAACAATTTCAACTGGATGATTACAAATACGCGACAACGCCGTTTCTACTTCTTGTTGTACGCTATTGACGTGTGATTGACGTTGCCAACCACTGTAACGTGCGCCGTTGTACTCTACTCCAAGTGCTACTCGCATAATGACCTATTTACCTACTGAACTAAATGACGGGGCATTTTATGCGATCTACGAGCGCAATAAAAGCCACCGTGGTCGATCACATTACCGTGCCTGCTCAGATATCATACCAATTCGCTTAACGATGAGTGCGAGCTGGGATTAATCTTCTTCGATGTTGTCTAGGCCCTTGGTGCCGTCTTTAGCACGCAGCTTATGATGGATAGCCGATTTGATCAGCATATAGCCGCTGATAGGCGCGGTGATAAGCAAAAAGATTGAAATAAGAATTTCTTTCACGCTCACCCCCTCATTGGTGTAACTAAAATACACCATTGCAGCAATCAATAGCGATGCCATTCCTAAGGTAGTTGCTTTGGTAGGTCCATGTAAACGCATGAAAAAGTCAGGCATTTTCACAAGACCAATTGAACCTATCAGAATAAAGCAACCACCAATTAATAATAAGATTGAAACAATCCACTCACTCATTATCTGTTACCTTATTCAATAATGTCGCCACGCAGCAGGTATTTACACACCGCTACTGTACTTACAAAACCTAGCATCGCAATTAATAATGCCGCTTCAAAATAAAGTCCCGTGCCCATGCTCATGCCATAAAGAATGATCAAAGCAATGGTGTTAATAAACATAGTATCAAGCGCTAAAATGCGATCTGGCACCGACGGACCAACGATTAGGCGCCATAGATTTAGCAATAACGAGATTGCAATCATGGCATAAACAATTAAAAAAACGGTATCTAGCATCGAAAAATCTCCTTAAGCGGTGCTTCGTAACGCTGCTTAATAGTATTAATTAACGCCTGCTCATCTGCTAAATCGAGTACGTGAATTAATAAATAGCGCTGCTCAATAACTTCGCCCTCTTCAAGTGACTCAGGAATAGGATACACCTCTGCACTTACAGTACCCGGCGTTAACGACACGGTACTTGCCAAAATTGTAATTGGCATTTCATGACTTAAATCCAAAGGCACTTTTACAAAACCCGGACGCAATTTTTTAGTCGGTCCTAAAATCAGCAGTGCCACTTGCAAGTTAGCCGTCACAATATCGTACAGAACTAACATTAAGTGTCTAAATGCCAGACCAGGTTTCACGATAAGTGGTTGCGGATCACGAAATGGAAAGGTGATCCACGGGATAGTGATGGCAAAAAACGCGGCTAATAACAGATGACCCGGTGACACACTGTTATTCAATAACAGCCACACAACAAACAATAAAACACTGCGAAAAGGTGTCGGCAGCCAACGAAAACGAGCTTCTAAACGCATTATTGACCTCCTTGTAATACAGCATTGATGCTCGTATTAATATCAAACAACTGCTCTGAGGTTGCTAACATAAAATCAGAAATTGAACCGGCAAAAACAACCATTAAAGGTGAACATGCCAACAAAGCAATTACCGCGGTTACTTTTAAAGGGTGTGCTTTGCTGCCCTCAATTGCTTCGCTGTCTTTGTGTTTATGATCCCAAAATAAGCTTGTGCCAGCACGAGAAACTGCGACTAATAACGCAAGACTGGCAAGAATATAAATTGGCCAGAATAACATGGCTTTTTCACTATCAAGGGTGCTTTTTAGAATCCAAATTTTGCCCACAAAACCAGATAGTGGTGGCATACCAACCACTGCAAGTGCGGCGATAACAAAACAAATACCCAGTAAGAATGGCTGCGCAACGGGACGCCCTGCGACTAAACGGTCCGCAACCTTACCACGCTGCTGTGCAATTAAATCGGCAATTAAAAATAGCGCGGCACAAATTACCGTTGAGTGCACTAGGTAATAAAGGAGTGCCGCTGTTGCCGAAACATTTTGAATTGCAACGAGTGCCACTAATGTACCGACAGACACAATCACTAAATTGGCTATCAACTTTCTAAAATCTTGACTCGCTAATACACCAATTGCTCCCATCACGATGGTTGCTAGTGCAAGGCCCCATAACCAAGGCTGTGCCATGTGAGCAAGCTCACCCGCGTTTTCACCAAAGATCACCGTATAAATACGAAGTATGGCGTACACACCGACTTTAGTCATAATGGCAAATAAGGCTGCAACTAGCGGCATCGCATTTGCGTAGGTATTTGGTAGCCATAAATGCAAAGGTAATAACGCGCCTTTTAAGGCAAATACCACAATTAAAAGTAAGCCACCAATTTTAGCTAGGTAAACATCATCACCTGTCAATTGCGGGACTTTTTGTGCTAAATCAGCAATATTTAACGTACCTAGTACACCATATAGTACGCCTAAGGCAATTAAGAATACGCTTGAGCCAATCAGGTTTAAAATCACGTATTGTAATGCAGCACGGGTGCTGTGTTTATCCGCTGAGTGCATTAATAATGAATAGGATGCAATAAGTAACACTTCGAAAAATACGAATAGATTAAATACATCGCCAGTTAAAAACGCGCCGTTCACGCCTAAAATCAAAAAGTGCACTAATGGGTGAAAAAAGCTGCCTTTTTTGTCATCACCAGCACAACTATAAAGCACCACGACCGCCCCTAAGAAGCTAGTAAGCAGCACTAATAATGTCGCAAGTCTGTCAGCGACAAGTACAATCCCAAATGGCGCCGACCAATCACCTATGGCGTAAACCATTGGTGCAGTACTGTTGATATAAAACAGCAAATAGGCGCTCACCAACACTGTAACCAAAGATAAAATGACAGAGGTTACACGGCGAATTTGTAAGTTCTTTCCGCAAGGCGGCATTAATAGCAAAACGCCAGCCAGCATAGGAATTAAAATCGGTAAAGAAGCGAGATGCTGTATCATTTTTGCTCCTTCGACGACTTAACCATATGACCATCGACATGGTCATTCCCTAAATCTGCGCGTCCGCGAATCGCTAAAATAACCACAAACGCAGTCATCGCAAAACCAATTACAATGGCAGTTAAAACCAGCGCTTGCGGTAATGGATCTGCATATTCGCTGCCAGAGCCTAATACAGCGGCTTTATTAATGGTCAAGCGTCCTGATGAGAATAAAAACAGGTTTACTGCATAAGAAAGCATGGTCAAACCCAGTACCACCGGGAACGTTCGCGCTCTCAAAATTAAATAAATTCCGCATGCAACCAGCACGCCCACGCATGATGCGTACAACACTTCCATTAAATATTTACCTCTTGCTTGGGTGTATCAGCAGTCAGTTTTCCTAAACTTGCTAAAATCATCAGCGTTGCACCTACAACGGTTAAATACACACCTAAATCAAACACGATAGCACTGGCAAGCTCAGTCTTGCCGACTAACGGAATATCAAAATAATCAAACCATGTTTTTAAGAATGGACGATCAAATGCCCAACTACCTAAGCCCGTTAATAAAGCAATGGCAATACCCGAAGCGATTATCTTGCGGTAGTTAACATCAAAGCGCTCTGAAATCCAATTCGAACCATTTGCCATGTACTGTAAAATAAACGCAATTGCAGTCACTAGACCGGCAATAAAGCCACCGCCAGGTAAATTGTGACCACGTAAGAAGATGTACGCAGAAACCAATAAAGCCAGTGGTAATAAACTTTGCGAAATGCTCGCTAACAAAATTGGGTGGCGTTCGCGCGCCCAAGGGCGACCTTCGCTATCACTTGCTGGCATAAACAGTGGCAAGTTGATAAGCAGTTTATAAATACCCAATGCCGCAATACCTAGTACGGTAATTTCGCCAAGGGTATCAAAGCCCCTAAAATCGACTAAAATCACGTTCACCACGTTAGTACCACCACCGCCGGTTTTAGCATTGGCAATAAAGAAGTCAGAAATCGACTCAAGTGGTCTGGTTAATAAGGCATAACAGATACTTGCTACAACAACACCAATGGCTGATGAAATTCCTAAATCTCGCAATATACGTAATGAACTAGACTCTTTCGGAGTGCGCTGTGGTAAGAAAAACAGCGCTAACATAAGTAAGATAACCGTCACGACTTCTACAGTTAACTGAGTCAGTGCTAAATCTGGCGCTGAGAAACGTGTAAATACCACCGACACCATCAAGCCTACAATCGAAATCATAATCAACGAAATCATTCGTGAGCGATGCCAGATAACCGTTGCAAGCGCACCAATCACCAGTAGACCAGCACCAATCGCATTATGGAAATCGATTGGGGTAAGCCCATTTGCACCCGCCAGCTGACGCATTTCGAATAATGGCCAACCTGCGCACAACAACACCACAGTGATCATCACAAACGCATAGCGCTGTAATGAACCATTTTCGATGCGATTAATTCTTTCTTGAGACCACTTAATTAGCCCGTACATACCGCGGTCAAAACCTTTCTTCGCATTTAAGGTCGGTAATGACGCTTGGAAATGGAATAAATGTTTACGTTGAATGTAAATTAATACACCGCACGACGTTGCGATGAAGCTCATTAACAGCGGTAAGTTGAAGCCATGCCACACTGATAACGTGTATTCAGGAGCAACATTGCCTAGCACTGCAAATGAGGCCGAAGCCAAAATATCGCTTACAGCAAAGTCAGGGAACATACCTACTAATAAACACAGCACCACTAATATTTCGATTGGTACACGCATGTAACGCGGTGGCTCATGAGGCTGCTTTGGTAAGTCGACAGGGTCACCATTAAAGAAAACATCATGAATGAAACGCGCTGAATAGGCGACAGAGAGCGCTCCGGCAATTGTCGCTAATACCGGAATTAACCATGACATAGAGCCCAATACTTGTTGGTGTAATGTTTCAGCAAAAAACATTTCTTTCGATAAGAAACCATTTAATAGTGGCACCCCTGCCATGGCTGCGGCTGCGACCATGGCAAGCGTTGCGGTATAAGGCATAAAGCGCCACATACCATTAAGCTTACGCATATCTCGGGTGCCGGTTTCATGGTCAATAATACCCGTTGCCATAAATAACGACGCTTTAAACGTTGCGTGGTTAATAATATGGAAAATAGCGGCCACCGTAGCAAGCTCAGTGTCTAAGCCAAGTAATAAGGTAATTAAACCTAAATGGCTGATTGTTGAATACGCCAGTAAGCCTTTTAAATCATGTTTAAATAAAGCGATATAAGCACCAACGAGTAAGGTCGCAAGACCCGTCATGGCTACTAAAATAAACCAAATGTCTGTGCCTGCTAGGGCTGGATAAAAACGCGCTAATAAGAAAATACCCGCTTTAACCATGGTTGCGGAGTGAAGATAAGCACTAACCGGAGTAGGTGCGGCCATGGCATGCGGTAACCAAAAGTGAAAAGGAAATTGCGCAGATTTAGTAAACGCACCTAACAGCACTAATACCAAGGCAACTTCATACAAGCCATGTGACTGGATCAGGGTTTTGCTTGCGAGGATTACATCAAGGTTATAACTGCCAACAATATCACCAATCAGCAATAAACCTGCTAGCAACGCAAGACCGCCAGCACCGGTTATGGCAAGTGCCATGCGTGCGCCTTTTCTGGCTTCTGATTTGTGCCACCAGTAGCTAATCAATAAGAACGAGCTAATACTGGTTAGCTCCCAGAAAAACCATAACTGGATCACGTTGTTCGACATCACAATGCCGACCATCGCGGTCATAAATAGCATTAAATAGCAAAATAGCTTTGCCATAGAGTCATTACTACTTAAATAGTAACGTGCATAGAAGATCACGAGGGTACCAATCCCCAAGATCATATATAAAAACAGTAAACTCAAACCATCAAGTCGAAACGAAACTTGCATGTTTAAAAGTGGGATCCAATCCGCGCTATAGCGAATTGTTTCGCCAGAAAACACCGCAGGGGTATACGAAAATACAATTCCAAGGGCAATCAAAGGCGCTAACATAGTCAAAGCGGTACTTTGATTTCGTGTTAGTTTTGAAGTGCAGGATGAAATAACACTGCCGATTAAGGATAACAGGGGTATCCAGAGCAAAGTCATAATTAGGAGCCTTTTAGTGTCATAAGAATATCAATACTGCTGCTAGTTTTAATTAGTTGCGTACTGTTCATTTGGATGGTTTAAAGTTGGCTTCAAAAAAAGCTTATAGTGCGTACAGTTATACTGATCAGGGGCTATTTTGTCTATAGGAGACAGACCTATTTGCTTAAACTTTAACCGACTCGCATACTAAAATAGCAATAAATAGACGATTAGTCAGAAAATTTCTGTTCTCTTGAAGCCGTTGTAAATACAGGCTTTACTCCTAAAAATGCAAAATATTCAGAAAACCGAACAGGCTGTGTTAAGGGCTGGTTAATTTGTTTTTGCCAAAGTTGCCGATATTGCGCTGACAACCCCATCGTTTGGTATTGCATAATTGACCAGTTAGGGCTGGGCTTATACGCTTTTTTATTGCCACAGGCGAGACTCTTTTGCCACCCTTTAGGAGGAGAAGATTGGTTAGCAATAAACAAATTGGGCGCAACCTGCCCTTGCTGCTTACAAAGCCACTGCTGTTTTTGCTCTGGTAACGCATACTCATCTTCAAAACCATTAAAGTGCATCAACTCATGTAAAAACACCGCATAAGATTGCGATGAGTTGATATGCATGATCCCGCCAAGCACATTTGCAGCTCCTTGCTGCGACATCATGACAATAAAATCAAACCCCGCAGGCCATGAACGCGCTGCCGCATTTTGCCAGTTACAGCTCAGTGCCCCACTGCTGCCATCACAGTTAAACGTATCTGCCACATAGACAATGTCGGTGAAACAAAAGCTCCCCTTTGCTGGCTCAGGTTTATTAGTGTATTGCTGTTTAAAGTGCTTTAAGGTCGCGATGCCTTTGTAGTGATCTGTCATCATTAGAACATTAAACCGACATTGATCACTTGGCTGTAAATGCACAGCCGATAACACAAACTGTTGTTGCTGCGCATACGCAGAAGTTATTTGCTCAACCGGCATTTTTTGATGCAGTAGAAAAGCCTGTTTTGCACTGCCCTGTGGTAATTGACCAGCCTGAAAAAGGCGAGCGAGCTCATGCCATTGCGTTGTTGCAACAAGCTTATCTGATAACGTGAGTTGCTGTGTGGTTGTGAAGTCAGAAAAGTAAGGCTGCCACCATAGTTTTGCCCCCTTGTAATCCCCTTGTTGTAAAAACCTGAGTGCAAGTTGATACGCTGCGCTACTGTCATTAAGCTGTGCAAGCTGTCGAAGTTGTGCGTTACTTAATGCTAATTGCTGGGCATTTATCGCACTTGGTGCAAGATAATAAATAGCCGTTGCTTGTGAAGGATTAACGTTCGCGTAGTAAAGATAGGCAGGAATAAAGCGAGACACTGAGCTTGAAATACACCCCAAGCTCAGTATCAGAATAACACTAAAAAAAAGCTTAGCTTGCGTTTTCACCAGCCATTAACTCAAGCTCTAAACGGGCATATTTGTATTCAACAAATTCATGCACATTGGTGGCAAGGGCAAGTCTGAAGTAATCAGCTGCAAGGTAGTCGTTACCCGCCGCTTGATGTAACTTAGCTAGGTAGAAATAAGCTTCACACAGGCGATGCGCATATTCTTGCTCGGAAGTAACGCCTTCGATGATGCCAGATAAGAATTCAAATTCACTGATATCGCCTAAATAAAGTGCCAGCAATTGATAACCCCATTGCGACTCATCAACACCTTGTGCATTCGCTTTCAAATCAATCAAGGCTTGTGCTTTATCGGCTTCTGACTGAGCTAAATAAAGCCATAAAACACGATACGGGTCACTCGGCGAACGGTTAAGGAACTGCTGAAGATCATCTTGTGCAAGTAATGGACGCTCACCGTAGTAAAGCGCAATACCACGATTGAGGTAGGCATATTCATGCTGCTCATTTAATTCAAGTGCTGAATCAAAAAACTCATACGCTTGCTCATACTGCTGCATTAATGTGTGGTGGATCCCTAAAAAGTTATACACCTCTGCTAAATCAGGTTTGAGCTTAATTGCACGATTAAAATCAATACGTGCCAATGTCGACATGCCTAAGCTGTCAAATAATACGCCACGGTCATAATAAAGTTTTGCTTGTTGTTCGCTACTTAAATCAGCACGATTTAATAATTCAGAATAACGAGCAATTGTAATTTCATTACGAAAATCAGGCGCTAAAGGTGCAGTGAAAGGCACATTAACAATAGGGACTGACTCAGGTTGTGAGGTTGTTTGACATGCACTTAAAGAAAAAATAGCCACAGCGGTCAATGCTAAGTGTTTAAAAATCATTAAATTCCTTAATACCTGAATTCTCTGTAGACAAAGGCGAAGCGGATAGGTTTCATTAAAGCATAAAAAAAGGGGCTAAACAGCCCCTTTTTCTTATATCCAGTAAATAACTGGTTATTCAATCATCATTAAGCGTCTTTTGGCTCTTCTGCTTTTTCTTCAGCAGCTGGTTCCATTGCTTCTTTGATGCTTAGACGTACACGACCTTGGCGATCTACTTCAAGAACTTTAACTTTAACTTCTTGGCCTTCGCTTAGGTGGTCAGTAACGTTGTTAACACGCTCTGTGCTGATTTGTGAAATGTGCACTAGACCGTCTTTACCCGGAAGGATGTTAACGAACGCGCCGAAATCAACGATACGTACAACTTTACCAGTGTAGATAGCACCTACTTCTAGTTCAGCAGTTAATTGCTCGATACGCTTGATAGCTTCGTTTGCACTCATGCCGTCAGTTGCAGCGATCTTGATTGTACCGTCATCTTCGATTTCAATCGTTGTGCCCGTTTCTTCAGTAAGTTGGCGGATAGTTGCGCCACCTTTACCGATAACTTCAGCAATTTTCTTCGCAGGGATTTGCATTGTGTAGATGCGTGGTGCGAATTGAGATAACTCTTCAGAAGGAGCAGAAATCGCTTCATCCATTACACCTAAGATGTGTAGACGTGCAGCTTTCGCTTGTTTAAGCGCGATTTGCATGATTTCTTTAGTGATACCTTCGATCTTGATATCCATTTGTAGTGCAGTGATACCGTTTGAAGTACCTGCTACTTTAAAGTCCATGTCACCTAAGTGATCTTCATCACCTAAGATGTCTGAAAGAACAACGAAATCTTCGCCTTCTTTTACTAGACCCATCGCGATACCAGCAACAGATGCTTTGATTGGTACACCCGCGTTCATAAGAGCTAGTGACGTACCACATACTGATGCCATAGACGATGAACCGTTTGATTCAGTGATTTCTGAAACAACACGGATTGAATATGGGAAGTCAGCTAATGTTGGTAATACTGCAGCAATACCACGCTTAGCTAGGTTACCGTGACCGATTTCACGACGTTTAGGAGAACCTACGAAACCTGTTTCACCTACGCAGAACGGAGGGAAGTTGTAGTGAAGCATGAAGTGATGCTTGTTAGTACCAGTTAAGTCGTCGATTAACTGTGAATCACGCTCAGTACCAAGTGTTGCAGTCACAAGTGCTTGTGTCTCACCACGTGTGAAGATTGCAGAACCGTGAGTACGTGGTAATACACCCGTCATTACGTCTAGTGCACGAACCATATCTGGTTCACGACCATCGATACGTTTTTCACCAGCGATGATACGGCCACGAACGATTTCTTTTTCTAAAGAACCGAATAGTTTACCAACTTCTTGCGTATCTAACACTTCGTCTTCAGCAAGTTCAGCTGTTAATGTAGCAACAACTTCTTCTTTCGCTACACCGAGTGCTTCTTTACGCGCTACTTTGTCAGTGATGCGGTATGCTTCACCTACTTTTTCAGCAGCGATTGCAGAGATTTTCTCAGCAAGTGTTACGTTTTTCTCTGGAGCAGTCCAATCCCAAGCTGGTTTACCTGCCTCAGCTTTAAACTCGTTGATTGCGTTGATGATAGCTTGAGATTGCTCATGACCATAAACAACCGCACCTAACATTACGTCTTCAGAAAGCGTTTCAGCTTCTGATTCAACCATAAGTACTGCGTTATCAGTACCAGCAACAACTAGGTCTAATTGGCTTTCTTCAAGCTCAGCGAGTGTTGGGTTAAGTACGTATTCACCGTTGATGAAACCAACACGTGATGCACCGATAGGACCATTGAATGGAATACCAGAGATAGCAAGTGCTGCTGAAGTACCAATCATAGCAACCATGTCAGGTTGGATTTCTGGGTTAACAGAAACAACTGTCGCGATTACTTGTACTTCGTTTACGAAACCGTCTGGGAAAAGTGGACGGATTGGACGGTCGATTAGACGAGCGATTAGCGTTTCGCCATCGTTAGGACGACCTTCACGCTTAAGGAAACCACCAGGGATACGACCCGCAGCGTACATACGCTCTTGGTAGTTAACTGTTAGTGGGAAGAAGTCTTGACCTGGTTGTGCATCACGCTTACCAACAACAGTAACTAATACTGAAGTGTCGCCAATGCTTGCTAGTACTGCGCCGTCAGCTTGACGAGCGATAGCACCCGTTTCTAGGGTCACAGTGTGTTGACCTAGTTGAAATTCTTTAATAATTGCTTGCACTTAAAAATGTCCTTTAAATGTAAAAGCAACTCAGAGCAGTGCTCCGAATTGGTAAAAAATAGTCCATCAAAGTACCAATTACAGTACTTAATTAAACTTAAGAAAAATCAATTAAGTACTACAATTGGCAATGATGTTTTTTGATATCTAGGAAGCATCCACTCCCTAGGTGTGCGCTAGTATACCTTTCATACGCGCACAAAAAAAGGGGCTAAATAGCCCCTTTTCTCGTAATCTAGTTCTTAGCGACGTAGGCCAAGCTCTTGGATTAACGCAGTGTAACGTGCAATGTCTTTACCTTTAAGGTAGTCAAGCAGTTTACGGCGTTGGCTTACTTTGCGAAGAAGACCACGACGTGAGTGGAAGTCGTGCTTGTGGCTAGCAAAGTGACCTTGAAGCTTGTTGATATCGAAAGTTAGAAGTGCAACTTGTACTTCAGGTGAACCAGTGTCGCCTTCAGCGCGTGCAAATTTAGCGATGATTTCAACTTTTTCTTGATTGCTTAGTGACATAGTAACTCCAAAAATTAATTTAAATTGTGTTTTAGCCGATCACTAATTCAGCCAAAACGATTGAGCGGGGCGTATTCTACCCAGCTTTGCTCATAACTACAAGGTAATCTTTACTCAGGCAGTTGATTTGATAAACCGCGCTTTGATTTTAAGTGGCCGTCTTTATGACGCTCACCAGTGCCAATGAACACGCCATCAGCCATGACTTTAACCACACCATCGGGGACAGGCTTACCAATAACCACGGTTTGACCATGGCTAAATGCCACGCCCTGCTCTTGGGTAATTTCAATCACAGGTAAATCAACCAAAGCAGTATCCATTGGCAGTAATAACTCATCGAGGTAGCTTGAAGGCGCAACATCATCAGCTTTCGCTTGTTGTAGCTTTTCTTCAAGTTGCTCAAGGGTAACCATTTTCTCACTTGGATAATGCCCTACCGCACTACGATGCAGCATAATAACATGCGCACCACAGCCGAGCTTTTCGCCTAAATCATCAACAATAGTACGAATATAAGTACCTTTAGACACATGTGCCGTCATTTGTACTTCGTTGTTTGCTTCATCAAACTCATCAAGCGTTAAACTAAATACATTAATTTTTCGACACTTACGAGGTACTTCAATGCCTTCACGGGCATATTTATACAAAGGCTGACCTTGGTATTTAAGCGCTGAGTACATCGAAGGATATTGATCCGACTCACCTAAGAAGCTGGCAATTTGCTCAGCTAATTGTTCACGCGTGACCGATACTTCGCGCGTTTCAACCACTTCACCATCTGAATCAGAGGTAGTGGTTCGCTCACCAAGTTTGGCGCGTACAACATAGGTTTTATCAGTATCAAGCAAGAACTGGGTAAACTTAGTCGCTTCACCAAAACAAATAGGCAGCATACCCGTCGCGAGCGGATCAAGCGCACCGGTGTGGCCTGCTTTTTGAGCAAAGTAAATTCCCTTTGCTTGCTGCAATGCTTTGTTTGATGAAATACCTTGCGGCTTATTAAGTAATAAGATGCCGTCAATAGCACGACCTTTACTGCGTCTAGCCATTAGTCTTTAGTGCCTTCTTCGCTGTCGTCTTCGTCTACATGCTTGGCATTGTCTTCACGAATAACTGAGTCAACCAAGTTTGAAATACGCATACCTTCCATAAGCGAGTTATCAATAACAAAACGTAACTCAGGCATGATGCGCGCACGAATGCGTTTACCTAATAAAGAACGAATATAACCCGTTGCTTCATTTAAGATTTTAGCGCTTTGCTTAGCTTTATCTTCATCGTCAGTGTTAAACACTGTGATAAATACTTTTGCGTAAGATAAGTCGCGAGATACCTCAACCGCAGACACTGTCACCATGCCTAAGCGTGGATCTTTGATTTCGCGTTGAAGAATAACAGCAATCTCTTTTTGAATTTGCTGTGCAACACGATCAGTGCGAGAAAATTCTCTCATTTCATTTCACTCTAAAATAATAACTTATTGATGTTAAAGAATAAGTTAATTTAATTACGAATACACAAATGGGGGCTAGGCCCCCATTTAAAATAGTGACTTAAACGAAATTAAAGTGAACGTTGTACTTCAACCGTCTCGAATACCTCGATTTGGTCGCCAACTTTAACATCGTTGTAGTTCTTAACGCCGATACCACATTCCATACCGTTACGAACTTCTTGTACGTCATCTTTAAAGCGACGTAGTGACTCAAGTTCACCTTCATAGATAACCACGTTATCACGAAGTACACGGATAGGCGCGCTACGCTTAACGATACCTTCAGTAACCATACAACCTGCGATTGCACCAATCTTAGGTGACTTGAACACGTCACGAACTTCAGCAAGACCAATGATCTCTTGCTTAAATTCTGGTGCAAGCATACCTGACATCGCTTGTTTAACTTCTTCAATCAGGCTGTAGATAACGCTGTAGTAACGTAAGTCTAGGTTTTCTGACTCAATAACTTTACGAGCTGATGCATCAGCACGAACGTTAAAGCCAACAACGATTGCGTTTGACGCCGCTGCAAGTGTTGCATCAGTTTCAGTGATACCACCTACACCTGAACCAACAATCTTCACTTTAACTTCATCAGTAGATAGTTTAGTTAATGAATCAGCAATTGCTTCAATTGAACCTTGAACGTCTGCTTTAAGTACTACGTTAACTTCAGATACATCGCCTTCAGTCATGTTAGAGAACATGTTTTCAAGCTTCGCTTTTTGTTGACGAGCAAGTTTAACTTCACGGAATTTACCTTGACGGTAAAGCGCTACTTCACGCGCTTTACGCTCATCTTTAACTACCGTTGCTTCGTCACCAGCCGCAGGGATACCAGATAGACCTAAAATCTCAACTGGGATAGATGGACCCGCAGACTTGATGTCTTTACCGTTTTCATCTTTCATCGCACGAACACGGCCATATTCAAGACCACACAGTACGATATCACCTTGGTTAAGCGTACCAGACTGAACAAGAATTGACGCAACTGGACCACGGCCTTTATCAAGACGCGATTCAATGACAACACCTGCCGCCATACCTTCAGTTGGTGCAGTTAATTCTAGGATCTCAGCTTGCATTAATACTGCTTCAAGTAGGTCATCAATACCTAAACCTGTTTTTGCAGAGATATGTACGAATTGCGTGTCACCACCCCACTCTTCTGGGATAACGTCTAGCTGTGCTAATTCGTTCTTAACGCGATCTGGGTCGATGCCTTCTTTATCCATCTTGTTAACTGCGATGATTAAAGGAACGCCAGCAGCACGGGCGTGCTGAACCGCTTCTTTAGTTTGTGGCATTACACCATCATCCGCAGCAACAACTAGGATTACGATATCCGTTGCTTTCGCACCACGAGCACGCATTGATGTAAACGCGGCGTGACCCGGAGTATCTAAGAACGTGATCATGTGACCATTTGTTTCAACGTGGTATGCACCGATGTGCTGTGTAATACCACCAGCCTCACCAGAGGCAACTTTTGCTGAACGAATGTAATCAAGTGTTGACGTTTTACCGTGGTCAACGTGACCCATTACTGTTACAACCGGTGCACGAGGAAGCGCTTTACCTTCTTCGCTACGGTCGTTTAGTACTTTCTCTTCTAATTCGTTTTCTTTAACGATGATAACCTTGTGGCCCATTTCTTCAGCAACAAGTTGTGCTGTTTCTTGGTCGATCACTTGGTTGATGGTAACCATGTCACCCATCTTCATCATTGTTTTAACAACTTCAGCACCTTTAACCGCCATACGTGATGCAAGCTCTGCAACAGTGATTGTTTCACTGATACGTACTTCGTTTTTCACGTCTGCTGTTGGTTTTTGGAAACCGTGTTGTAATGAGGTAGGTGCTTTTAGCTTACCTTTTTTACCTTTAGGACCAGAAGTTAATGGCTTCTCTTTTTGAGGTCCTTTTTTCTTTTTCTTCGCACGACGAGCACTTTGCTCTTCGCGAGCATCAGACTCATCTTCTGCTGCACGTGCGTATGAAGAAGTCGTAAGGTGGTGATCAGCGTTCTTTTCACGCTCTATACGCTCTTCTTCTTCCTTCTTCCAGCGAGCTTCATTTTCTTCAGCTAGCTTTCTTGCCTCTTCTGCTTGACGTTTCGCTTCTTCTTCAGCTTTTCTCAATGCGGCCTCTTCTGCTTCTTTTTGCAGACGCTCAGCTTCGGCGCGATCTTTTTCAGACTTAGCACTTTGCTCTGGGGTCATCTGCTTCTGTTTCGCTTTACGCTCAGCCTCAGCTTTGCGTTTAGCCTCTTCTTTGGCTTGACGCTCAGCTTCTTCTTTCGCTTTGCGCTCTGCCTCTTGTTTCGCTTTAAGCTCTTCAGCTTCTTGCTGGGCTTTAAGCTCTGCTGCTTTACGTGCAGCTTCCTCTGCAGCTAAACGCTCTTCTTCTTGCTGTTGCTCAATGGCGCTTTTCTTAACGTAAGTACGTGTTTTACGTACTTCAACTTGTACAGACTTTGCTTTACCTGTTGAACCAGTCACGCTCAGCGTGCTTTTGCTCTTACGTTGCAAAGTCATGCGAGCTGGACCTTCAGAGCCCGTGCCGCCATGCTGCTTGCTCAAATGATCTAATAACGTCGACTTTTCAGACTCAGTTACCATATCACCTGCTTTTTTAGGAATACCGGCTTGCTCAAGCTGCTGTAGTAGCTTATCAACAGTTGTACCAATATCTCCGGCTAGTTTTTCAACATTTACTTCTGCCATAGTGTGTAATACCTCCGTTAATAAATTACTCGTCTGCGAACCAACAAATGTTACGCGCAGCCATAATTAGCTTGCCAGCTTCTTCTTCTGAAAGGTCAGTGATATCCACTAACTCATCAATGCCTTGCTCAGCTAAGTCTTCAAGTGTAACAACACCTTTGCTTGCCATTACGAAAGCAAGGTGACGCTCTAAACCTTCAAGTGCTAGTAGGTCTTCTGCAGGCTCTGCACCTTCTAGGCTTTCTTCTGTTTTAAGTGCTTTCGTTGTTAACGCGTCTTTTGCACGTGAACGTAAGATATCAACTGTTTCTTCGTCTAAACCGTCGATTTCTAAGAACTCAGAAGCTGGTACGTAAGCTACTTCTTCAAGCGTTGAGAAACCTTCGTTGATAAGTAATGTTGCAAACTCATCATCGATGTCTAGGTATTCAGTGAATAAGTTGATTAGCTTGTCTGATTCAGCTTCGTTCTTCGCACGCATGTCATCTACTGTCATTACGTTTAATTCCCAGCCAGTTAACTGACTAGCAAGACGAACGTTTTGACCGTTACGACCGATTGCTTGTGCAAGGTTGTCTGCTTCAACAGCGATATCCATTGAATGCGTATCTTCGTCCATTACGATTGACGCAACTTCAGCTGGCGCCATTGCGTTGATAACGAATTGCGCTGGGTTGTCATCGTAAAGAACGATATCAACACGCTCACCACCAAGCTCACTTGATACAGCTTGTACACGTGCACCACGCATACCAACACACGCACCAACTGGGTCGATACGTTTGTCGTTAGATTTAACAGCGATTTTTGCACGAGAACCCGGATCACGTGCTGCGGCACGTAATTCAATCATCTCTTCGCCAATCTCTGGCACCTCAATGCGGAATAATTCCATTAGCATTTCTGGCTTAGAACGCGTTACAAATAACTGCGCGCCACGTGCTTCTGGCTTAACTTCGTATAGAAGACCACGGATACGGTCGCCTGGACGGAAGTTTTCACGCGGTAACATATCGTCACGGTAGATAACCGCTTCAGCATTGTTACCAAGGTCAAGTACGATAGCGTCACGGGTTGCTTTTTTAACAACACCTGTTACCAATTCGCCTTGTTGGTCTTTGTATTCTTCAACAACTAATGCACGCTCAGCTTCACGTACTTTTTGTACGATAACTTGCTTAGCCATTTGTGTTGTAATACGGTCAAATTTAATTGATTCGATTTGCTCTTCAACGTAATCACCAAGTTGTAAAGACGGGTCTTCAACTTGTGCTGCTTCTAGCGTGATTTCGCTGTAAGGATGTTCTAGTGAACCATCTTCAAGAACGTTAGCAATTTTCCAACGACGGAACGTGTCGTAATTACCTGTTTTACGATCGATTGATACGCGAACATCAATTTCGCCATCGTGTTTTTTCTTTGTAGCAGTCGCTAATGCGAACTCTAACGCTTCAAAAATCTTTTCTTTTGGAACCGCTTTCTCATTGGAGACGGCTTCAGCAACCAATAATATTTCTTTTGCCATGGGTTATGCCTCGCTTGCCCTATTCCTTCGCACTCGAATTAAAATTTTGCGATGATGTTCGCACGTTCAATGTTACTGATCATAATCATATGCTCAGTGCCATCTGCTGAAAGTGTGATCATATCACTGCTAACTGATACTAAATCGCCTTTAAAATTACGACGACCATCTTGTGGAAGTTTTGTACGCACGCGTACTTCTTCTCCTTGCGCCTTCTCGTAGTGATCTTGTTTGAATAATGGACGATCAACACCAGGAGACGAAACTTCCAAATCATATTCATTTGTAATTGGGTCTTCGACGTCTAAAATTGCGCTAACTTGACGACTAACGTCGGCACAATTGTCCACCGTAATCCCTGCATCGTGATCAATATAAACACGTAATGTAGAGTGGCGACCAGCTTGCACAAACTCAAGACCATGTAACTCAAAGCCTAACATTTCAACGGCCGGTGAGAGCATGGCTACTAAATCTTGCTCAAGTTTTGTCACGAAAATCCTCCATACAAACAAAAAAAGGGCATATAGCCCTGAAATACTGAGTTTAATAATGATTTAAAATCACCGCCAAGCAGATACAACAACGCCCCGAACCAAGCGGGGCGTCACACCTAAAGCATAAAACTGTGTGGCCTAGGGCCAAGCTTGGTTGCGAGTCAGTCACCTGACTAAATTAAACTAGATAGCCTAAACGCAAAACGCGCATTACCAGAATGCGCGACTTCATACAGTAAAAACTTACTGTGTATACTAAGTACACTCAACAATGCCTTAGCATGTATTTGGTTGCGGGAGCCGGATTTGAACCGACGACCTTCGGGTTATGAGCCCGACGAGCTACCAGGCTGCTCCATCCCGCGCCAATTGATATTAAAAGTATCTTAATATCGTCTGATTGAGCGATAAACACCTCAATTCAATGGCGGCTATTATAAGCATGTAACGCTCAATTAGCAACCTTCCGACATGAATTAGTTAGACTATTTTTTACCTAAAAAATTTATGACAACCTTGTCATAAAATTTCCCATTACCGAAAAATCTCGTCTATATTTAGTCATATAATAAGAACAACCTATAGCCTTGGCTATTAAGCGATTTACTATGAGTCTCTCTTCGTTTCAAAAAAGACTACTACAACAAGATATTGAATTGCTAAAACCCGATTTTCATCAGTTTACAAGCGCATATCATCGTAGTCTTTGTTCACGTAAGTTAACCATGTCAGTGCCTGAACACGAAAGTATAACTAAACGCAGTTATATCTTGTACTGCGCGCTTAACAAAGTAGTGAGCCACCTTGATGATCTATTGCAAGTGACGCCATTTATTCATTATCTAGCAAATAATCTCAGCTTTTTAAATGTGTCGTTTGAGGACATCGATATCCTTTGCGACGCATTTATCGAAACCCGCAAATCGTATATGCATCACATCAACACGCAATTACAACAAGCTTGGCTGCAAGCTATGCGTATATTTGCCAATATTGTCAAAAGTTACTTGTTTGCTTACTCAAATGTGGTGTCGTTTAGCGCGTATTGTCCGGCACGTTTAAGCTCATAACCTAGTTAATTCGCTGTTGAGTCTGTCGATTTGTTTTTGCTCAATGGCGATAAGCGTATTAAAGCGGCTAGTTAGCGCAGTCATTTTGTCTGCTAAGGCACTATCGCTATTTGCATCAGCTAAATTTCGAGGGCGGCTATTTAATTGTTGCTCAAGCTCTGAGATTTGTACGTTTAACTCACTTTGATAAGTATCTATTTTATTTTCATGCTCTGAAATTTTACGCATAATTTGTTTTGAGCGAATAAAACTAGCAACCTCATTATTAGCAACCGTATTTGCAGATGAAGTTAACGTGTATTTTTCAGCCGTGAGTCTATCTATACTGCGCTGCTCACTGTCTATAAGCACGCCGTAACGCTCAGATACCGCGGTCATTTGCTTGGCAATAGCCGCTTGTTTTTTAGCCCCTACCAAGTTACGTAGCTGAGCATCTGATTGCTCAGATAAAGCCACTATTTCCCTGTCCATTTTGAGCTTGAATGTGTCAATTTTATTGTTATGTTCTGCTATTTGTGCATCAATTTGCTTTGACCGAATGTAACGATCAACCTCTGCAGTATCTTTATCTGCTGATGGTTGTGCAGTATTTTCTGACGCGCTCGAAAGGTGTGGGTTTTGCTCTTTTATAGTGATTAGCTTTGCATCTTTGCCGCATGGCTGTTGACTAAATTCAGCAATACCATTTTTCTCACAGTGATACACAGTGCTGTGCGCTGTTTGGCAAACTAAGAGACTTATAAATAATAAGTTTAGCTTTAATGGAATAAGTGTCATGTCATGCCTTCCCTAGTAAATGACTCATTATGAACTTCATAACAGTACCTTATATATAGACTAAAATTATCGATCTATCTTGGTGTTTATTTCGTAACTACCTAGATTACTTGCTGCAAAGGCTATTAGAAGTGCAATACTCTACCCTGCGATTTATTTTTGGCGATCAACTAAATGCAAGCCACAGCTGGTTTAAAGATAAATCACAACCAGACACGCTGTATGTCATCGCTGAATTAAAACAAGAAACAGACTATGTAAAGCATCATATGCAAAAAGTGGTCGCCTTCTTTGCAGCAATGGAAAACTTTGCCAACGCACTTACAAGAGCAAACTTAAACTGTCTGCACCTTACACTTGATGACACACAAAACGATGCTTCATTACCTGAACTACTCACCCGGTTAGCTAAGCATTATCAGTGCCACAATATTGAGTACCAATACCCTGACGAATACCGCCTTAAACAACAACTCGCTGATTTTGCAAAGCAGAGCGAATTTAATGTCAATGCGGTTGATTCGGAACACTTTCTACTACCTTTTAATGACATTGACCAGCACTTTAAGCCAAATAAGCCGGTAAAAATGGAGTTTTTTTATCGTGCTATGCGCAAACGTTTTACTATTTTAATGGACGATGATAACCAACCTCGTGGTGGCAAATGGAATTTTGATCAGCAAAATAGAAACAAGTTAAAACCAAGCGATCTTAAAGAAATTCCCGCCCCCTTATGCTTCGCCCATAATGTAAGCCACATTCTAAAACGGATTGAAAAGCACCAAGTAAACACCTTTGGTGAGTGTAGTGAAACACTTATCTGGCCAACAACCCGCGCTGAAGCAAAACAATTGCTCGATTTCTTCTGCGACCATTTACTGGTGCATTTTGGTCAATTTCAGGATGCTATGACGTGCCAATCAGCGCATCAATGGTCTTTGTATCACAGCCGATTATCGTTTGCTTTAAACACCAAAATGCTGCACCCGATGCAAGTCATCAAGCGGGTATTAACCAGCTTTGAAAAACAGCAGATTGATATTGCACAAGTAGAAGGCTTTATCCGTCAGATCCTTGGTTGGCGTGAATATGTACGCGGTATTTATTGGCAAAATATGCCTGATTACGCCAGCAAAAATGCCTTAAATGCAAAGCGCGCCCTACCTGACTATTTTTGGCATGGCAAAACAAACATGAATTGTATGCACCATGCCATTACACAAAGCTTGCAAACGGCTTATGCGCATCACATTCAACGTTTGATGATCACGGGTAACTTTTGCTTGTTAACCGCTATAGAACCGAGTGAAGTGGATGCTTGGTATCTGGGTATTTATATCGATGCAATAGAATGGGTAGAAATGCCCAACACACGAGGAATGAGTCAATTTGCTGACGGTGGATTAATTGCAACTAAACCCTATGCGGCCAGTGGTAATTACATCAACAAAATGAGTGATTATTGCAAACACTGTAGCTACAACATCAAAGAAAAAGCCACTGATGATGCATGCCCATTCAACAGTTTATATTGGCATTTTATGTTAGAGCACGAACAGCAACTATCACAAAACCCACGCATCGGTATGATCTATAACAACTGGTATAAACAAGATGAATCTGTTCAGCAAGCAACACTCAAGCGCGCTAGCTGGTGCTTAGATAATCTAGAAAAGCTGTAATGACAAAGAACCAAAATAGGTAAAGTTGTTAATTAAATGTTTAATTTTTCTGTCACTCTAGTGTAATCACGCTCTTTTTTAATAGCGCTGCATATTAAATAACACTATGAGGACACAATGAAAAAAACACTTATTAGCGCAGCGTTTTTAGTTGCATGCAGCAGTAACGTACATGCGTTTAGTCAAGAAACCCACAAACGTATAGTGATTGATGCTGTTAATTACATGCAACAACACCCAAGCACAACACAATACGCTGCGTTAGCCAGCTATGCACAGCAAAATAATATGACTATCACTCAACTTGGCGAGCTACTTGGTCAAGCAGCCTATGACGTCGATGATTTTGAGGACACGTTTTTTTGTGGTGCTATTACAGGTTCTTGTGTACAAGCACCAGTTTGGGGTGCTGCAGAAAGTATCGTGAAATACACCAGTTATTGGCACTTTCAAAATCACACGCAAGGTGCTGATCAACATGGCAACGACTTTGGTGGCTACAACTATCAAAAGCTGACGGTGTGGGGGACGGTTGATAATCTTGCAGCGACATGGCTCAAAGGCGATTACCTAGATGATGGTAAAGGTGGCGAAACAGGCTGGTTCAATGCTGACTCTTCAAAATATAATAGCTATGGCGTTACTGAAGCCCATTACCGTATAGATAGCCAATCAAGTTACAGCATGTATGATGATTTTGAGGAAATGCCATTCCAACCTATCGATAACTTAGGGCAATACTGGTATCAAAGTTACTTGCAAAGCGGAAATCCACAGATTTTAGGTTTTGTATTTCACACCACCGATTTACTCCAGCCTCATCATACTTGGACAACCTCTGATTTAAATCACTCAAGCTGGGAAAGTTGGGTGAATGAATATTACGACCAAGAAAACCTCAATGATCCAGCACTTGTTACACAAGCAATGACGACCTTTGCAGCATTAGATACACAATCAACTGATGTACGTCCCTTATTAACCCAAGGTGGGGCATTTTCGTATGCACAAGGTGGGATCGTGTTAAATTCAGAAGATCATTACGACCGACTCGATACTGCAAAACAAGTGGTTCCTCATGCGATTGCAATGGTGGTTCACCTACTTAATCATGCCATGGTTGCTCGATAATGCGTGGGCTTTACATTTTGACAGCACTGCTAGGTTTGCTTTTTAGCAACCTAGCAGTTGCTGCGTTTAATCAATACACGGAATCTGAAATTGATCTCATGTGGCAGGTCTACAAAGAACAACGCCCTGAGATTAGCAAACAGCAAACACGTGAACGCCTTTACGAAAATCAATTTTTACTTGAGTACGCACAGAAAAACATGCCAGAACTTGTAGAGCGCCAAGCAAGCGTTGGCTTTTCGACTCATTACCATGTTATGCGCTACTTAGATAATCTGTTTATTCATCAGCTAAATCTCACCGATAAACCAGCTAAAACTGGGCTTGAACCATTTGATAAACACTGGCTGAAAACCAACTTAGGGCAATACCCGCTAAATGGTCAGTACAGTGATGACCAAATCAAACAGTTCAATGCTATTAAACTCAATTTGTTTGAAAACTCAATGACGCTGTACGAATTTATTGCGCCTCTTTCTATGCAGACTCGCTTTCGTTTGCATCAAGGGGATAGCGACTTGTTCAAAACCGAAATTTTAAAACATCGACAATTTATTTTGCATTTAAAGCAAGCTGACGCAGTCTTACATACACAGCAACTTTCGCTACCCCATCTTTATTCTATCGCCAAGGGCGATATTTTAAGACCTTCAATTCAAAGCTGGCTAGGCATAAAAGGTATTATGCATGTTGATAGCCCAGTACTCACTCGCTTAGAAAGCACCGTAACTGGCACTGAAATCCAGCAATATTACCAACAACACAAAGAAAGATTTCATTATCTAAAATCGGTTAAGGCCCATGGCGGCGAATTTACCGAAAGAGAGGCAGCGTTAGCATTTAGAAAGCAAGCAGAAACAAGTTCAATACAACACGCACTAAAGCAATTAAATCAGCCCGATATTTACACTCAATATAAAAACCTCTTAACCCGAGAGCATAAACGAAATTGGGCAGTACAATTAGCTTTCACACAAAAACCTCAACAGTTGAGTGAGGTAATACGCTCACCGAATGGTTTATGGGTGGTAGTAATGAGCTATGATCATACTTTTGGCTACTTTAACGCAAATGACGAAACCGTTCGCTATCAAGCTAAAAAAGCCATCGCAATTGAAAAAGCCAAAAGCAGCTATCAACAAAAATGGCTGGCGTGGCAAACACACCATGGCGTTAAGCTATGAAATGGTTAGCTTTAGCACTCATGGTACTGTTAAGCGCTGCCGTTATTATTCATCTGCAAACTCACCCTATTAGTTTAGCGCCAGCTAAAAAAGCACCGGTGTCCGTTGAGGTTGAAAAGAAAGATGTTCATGATCAGCAAGCACTGACCAGCACGCTCGAAAAGCAAGCCCACCCAGCCATTGAGCAAATCGACAATGCCAGCATCAAAGCGATAATCACCACACCTGATTATATAGCCCCTATTGCAAAGCAGCCCCAGCAAGCAAAGCGGTTTACAGGTGATCTTAATGATCACAAAGCGTATCAGACATATCATCAAGCGCAGCAAACTGAACTAGAGCTTCGCTTTATTGATGCCGCAGAAAGTAAAATTGCTACTCTCGAATCCCTTTTAGAACGTGGTAAGCAAGCGGGATTGTCAGAAGATAAGCTTAATGAAGCCGTCGATAAAATTGCGGCTTTAAAGACGATGCAAGCAGAATTAATTGCAAAGCATAACGAAAAAAGCCGCCTCAGATGAGGCGGCAAAACTAACTAGGGGAAACAATGCTGTTGGAAATTACTTATTTTCGAGTAATTTACCGTTACCGATTTCGATTTTACGTGGTTTTAGTGCTTCTGGAATTTCACGTTGTAAATCGATACTTAGTAAGCCATTTTCAAGGTCAGCGCCAAGTACTTTAACGTGGTCGCCCAACTGGAACTTACGTTCAAAGTTACGCTCTGCAATGCCTTGATGAATAAACTTACGTTCCGCATTATCTTGTTTATCAGCTTTAGTACCGCTAACTTTTAAGGTGTTGTTTTCTGACTCAATGGTCAACTCACTGTCACTAAAACCTGCTACGGCCATAGTGATACGATATTTGTCTTTATCGAGTGCTTCGATGTTATACGGAGGAAAACTAGGCTGCTTGTCTGTGCGTGCTGCCGCATCCATTAATGATGCTAAATGATCGAAACCGATGAATGAACGATAAAGTGGTGATAAGTCTACTGTACGCATAATTATATCCTCATATTTAAGCGATATTTTGTTAGTACTCTTCTTTTGAACCAGCGCTAACAAAGTTAAATTAATACTATATATTTCAATTACTTTAGTTTGGTTGGGACCCATCAGGCGTCCTCACTAAACTATTTATGGGCGGGCAAAATCTTTTCAAGATTTTTAGCAAAAAAAATTGCAATTTTTTTAAATTAAATGAAATTTAAACACCCTCAAACGGGTCTGAATAAGTTGATTTTAAAGGGCTAAACACGTACAAAATAACAATGAAAAAAAATCCAACTTTTTTAAAAAAATTTATCAGTGTGCTAAAAAATGTCGTCTTAATGGCGGTCATTGTGTATGCCGTAACCTTATTTCAACAACGAAATTTACTCTCAACTGATAAAACCCCTGCCCCTTATTTTAATTTAGCCACGTTAAAAGATCCGACAGAGCGGATGACCATTGCACAATTACAAGGCAAGCAAACAGTGGTGTATTTCTTTGCGCCATGGTGCTCAATTTGTCGTTACAGTATGCCGAATTTAGAGACCGCCTATCAGCAAGGTAAGCTTAATGCGATAGCGATTGCTCTCGATTACCAAAGCATTGCCGAAGTTAAACAGTTTACGGATTCGCTCGATTTGACTATGCCTGTATTGCTAGGCAGTAAAAGTACAGGTCAAGATTACAAAATCAGTGCTTACCCAACTTATTATGTTATTGATGAGCAATTGGCCATTACTGCGCATTCTATGGGTTACTCGACAGAACTGGGTCTTAGAATGCGAACACTTGATTAGCTCAATCGCTAATAATGAGAAAAAACAGAACAGAGCAATCGATTTTATGCACTGTTTTTATTCATTTAATTCGTTAAGATGATAACCAGATAAACACATTCACATCGAGGAGAGCGATATGTTAACTGTAATTTTTGGCCGTGAAGGCTGCCCATACTGTGTTCGTGCAAAAGACGTTGCTGAAAAACTAGCTAACGAGCGTGACGATTTTAAATACCGTTACATCGACATCATTAAAGAAGGTATCAGCAAAGCAGATTTAGAACAGTCTGCTGGCAAACCTTGCCCAACTGTACCACAGATTTTTATTGACCAAGCCCACATTGGTGGCTTCACTGAATTCGAAGCGTACGCTAAAGAAAATTTAGGGTTATATCAATAAATTGTAAACGTGGTTGATTTTGGCAAATTTAAACTGATTAAATTATGACCAACATCAACCACATACAAATTAGTTGTAATTTATACAAGCAATTGCCTTGTATTTCCTATACAATGCGCGCCTCTTTAAATTCGTTGAGGCGTATTAATGTCAGAACCAGTCACGTTTGAATCTCTAAATCTTTCTCCTGCAATCCTTAAAGCAGTTGAAGAGTTGGGTTACAAGACTCCATCTGAAATCCAAGCTCAATGTATACCGTTATTGCTAGAAAGAAAGGACGTACTGGGACTAGCGCAAACGGGTACAGGTAAAACAGCAGCATTTGCTCTGCCGTTACTAAATAATATTGACCCGTCTGTGAAACAGCCACAGATCCTTGTTTTAACGCCTACGCGTGAACTTGCGATCCAAGTAGCTGAGGCATTCGAACAATATGCTAAGCATACTCGTGGTGTTGAAGTTTTAGCCCTTTATGGTGGCCAAAGCTATAGCATCCAATTAAGTGCACTTCGTCGTGGCGCGCAAATCATTGTTGCAACGCCAGGCCGCTTAATCGACCACATTAACCGTGGCACAATCAAGTTTGAGAGCTTACAAGCCCTTGTTCTTGATGAAGCAGACGAAATGTTACGCATGGGCTTCATTGATGATGTTGAAAGCATCATGGAGCAAACGCCGCGTGAAAAGCAAACATGTCTTTTCTCTGCGACTATGCCAAAGCAAATTCAAAATATCAGCAGCAAGTACATGAATGAGCCTGAGCAAGTTCATATTTCTGCTCGTAACTCAACTGTATCAACTGTTGAACAAGTATTTTGGAATGCACACGTACACAAAAACAAAGCTATCGTTCGCTTCTTAGAAGCTGAACAATACGATGGCGCGATTGTTTTCGTACGTACACGTAACGACACTGTACAATTAGCTGAATTACTTGAGCATGAAGGTTTCTCTGCTGCACCACTTAATGGTGACATGAACCAACAAGCACGTGAACGCACAGTAGACCGTTTGAAAAACGGCCTAGTTGATATCGTTATTGCAACAGACGTTGCTGCACGTGGTCTTGATGTTGACCGTTTAAGCCTAGTAATCAACTACGATATTCCACAAGACTCAGAAGCCTACGTTCACCGTATTGGTCGTACTGGTCGTGCGGGTCGTACAGGTAAAGCGATTCTTTTCGTAAAACATAACGAACGTTATTTACTTAAAAATATCATTCGTCATACGAAATCAGATATCGCACAAGTTGAATTACCGACTGCTAAAGTAGTTGAAGAAAAGCGTATCAAAGCACTTCAAGACAAATTAACAATTGCTCTTGAAAACAAAGACATCACTTTCTTCAATCAAGTTGCTGCTGATATGGCAGAAAAACTTGAGTTAAGTGCTGAAGACTTAGCAGGTGCATTACTTTGTTTAGCGCAGCAACAATCACCAATCAAGGTTGAAGAAGTTAAAGCTCAACCGCGTGGCGAGCGTAACGACCGTCGTCGTAACGAACGTGGTGATCGTGCTGAGCGTGGCGACCGTCAAGGACGCGAGCGTAAACCTCGTGAGCCACGTGAGCGCAACAGCCGTAACATGGGTCCTATGGATACTTACCGTATCGAAGTAGGTCGTGAGCACGGTGTACAAGTTAAAAATATCGTTGGTGCGATTGCTAACGAAGCTGATATCTCGAGCAAGTTCATCGGTGATATCCGTCTTCATGACACGCACAGTACGGTTCAGTTACCGCAAAACATGCCAAAAGACGTGTTAGACCATTTCCAAAAGGTGTTTATCTGTAAGCGCCCAATGAATATGTCTTTAACACAAGATCAAGGTCCAGCGCCGACTGCTGCACCTCGCTCTGAGCGCCCAAGTGGTGATCGTGGTGATAAAAAGCGTAACTTCAAAGACCGTGGTGAAAAACGTGGTGGCCCTCGTAAAGAGCGTCGTCCAGTGAGCTTCACTGCGAACTAATTGAAGCTTTAAGCAATAAAAAACCTTGTCATGAGAGTGACAAGGTTTTTTTGTGTCTAAAGTAAAGCCGTCAGCTATCAGACTTCAGTATTTTTAAAGCCTCTACTGGATGGCTGAGGCTTTGTCGTTATGAGCCGATGGCTGGGTATGCGTAGCTTGATTGTAAGCCAAGCGGGATGCCTAAGCCCCAGTACGCGAGTAAGAAGATACTCCAACCGATTAAGAAGGCGATTGAGTACGGTAACATCATCGCGATTAAGGTGCCGATACCGGTGCCTTTTACATACTTTTGACAGTACACTACAACCAATGGGAAGTATGGCATCAATGGCGTGATGATATTCGAGCTTGAGTCACCTACACGGTAGGCAGCTTGCGTTAAATCAGGTGAAATACCCAGTTGCATTAGCATGGGTACAAATATTGGTCCTAGTAACGCCCATTTTGCGGAGCTTGAGCCAACAAACAGGTTCACAAACGCCGTTAAAAAGATAATACCGATCACCGTTACTGAGCTTGGTAGTGCCATTGCTTTTAACAGCTCTGCTCCTTCAATTGCAAGTAATGCACCTAGGTTTGATTTACTAAATGCAGCAATAAATAACGCACAGAAGAACGCCATAACAATATAGTAAGCCATACCGCTCATCGCTTTGCTCATTGCATCTATCATATCTTTAGAGCTTTTGAAGGTACCCACGGCAAAACCGTAAACGGCACCTGGGATCCAAAACAGTAAGAAGATAAGCGGTACAATTGATTGCATTAACGGTGAACGGAAATTAGTTAATGAGCCATCGCTGCTTCGCATCGCGGAGTCTGCTGGGGCCGAAACAAACCAAAGTAAAGCAAGGCCAGCAATCATCACTGTACTTGCAATATAAAACGCACGTTTTTCATCACTGCGCGCTTCATCAAATGCAGGTAAGTCTTCAGTATCTCCATCAAGTGGCGTGTTTTGTAAACGCGGCTCGATGATTTTATCTGTGATATACCAGCCTAATAAGATAATAAATAAGCTCGAAGCTGAGGTGAAAAACCAGTTGTTAAGCGGGTTAATCGCCATATCTGGGTTAATAATTTGCGCGGCACTTTGGGTAAAGCTTTGCAGTAACGGGTCAATCCCAGACGGAATAAAGTTTGCGCTAAAGCCACCACTTACCCCCGCAAATGCTGCAGCAATACCAGCAAGCGGATGACGCCCCATCGCATAGAAAATGACCCCAGCAAGTGGGATCACTAATACATAACCCGCATCCGTAGCGGTATGGCTAACAATCGCCACTAAAATAATAGACGGTGTTAAAAGCTGCTTAGGCGTAACCTTTAACATTAATTTAAGGCCAGTATTGATAAAGCCAGAATGCTCGGCAACGCCAACACCTAACATAGCAACCAGCACCACACCAAGCGGCGCAAAGCCAGTAAAGGTCTTCACCATTGAAGACAAGAAGGTGGCAAGGGAATCCCCTGCTAATAAGTTATGCACTACAATCGCTTCACCGGTGCGCGGGTCGATTGCATCAAATGTGGTGCCCGAAAAGAGCCAAGATAAAAACCAAATAAGCAGCATTGCGACTAAAAATATAATCGCCGGATCAGGTAGTTTGTTACCCACCCTTTCAATCGTATTTAGAAAACGTGCGATTGCACCACTTGGTGCCTGCACATCATTATTGTTATTCATTTTCAAATTCCCTGGAAAAATATCTTTTTTACCTTAACGCATCTGTGCAATGAGGTAAATTTTAAGTTAATAAAATTACCCAATAAAGGTAATGTGAATATATAAAAAAAGCGACAAAAGGCCGCTTCTTTAGATTCTATTTAAGTCATTTAAGCTGCAAGTGCTTTTACTTCATCCCACAGACGCACAACAAGCTCTTTATCTTCTTCGTTTAGCTCGCCGTTGCGATAAGCTTTAACGAGGCTAGATTCAACTTGATTGTTTAGCTCATCAATCGATAAGTTTAATTCTTCTACTTGTGCATAGCCTACAGCTAAGTCAAAGTGACCACGCAAATAGCCACCAGCAAATAACTCGTCGTCTGTTGCTTTATCGACTAAATCATCAAAATATTGCTGCGCTGCATCAATATAACTTACTAAACTCATTGTTACTTCTCCTCTGGGTGCAGCCCATCTTGATGACCCACTGCATACATAATATGGTCATTGAAACCTGTGGTTACTCGAATATAACCACTTAATTCATCGTCTAGTTCACTATCACCCGTATCGGCAATCAGTGGTCGGCCATTCAAGGCCTGTAATTTAGTTTTCGTCGCTACCACAATAATATTGTCGCGACCAATGGCACGAATAAGTGCCGGACTTAATTGTTGATTACCTCGACCGAAGATATGGCCTTGGCCACCAATTAAAGTGATCACCAACTTGGTTTCTTTACCTTCTGTGAGCTCAAGTAATTGCTGGGCAGTTAAGTCCTGCGCAACAAGCTCTTGGTCTGCCACTAAGTCTACGCCTAGCAAGGTATTTTCAAGACCCATTTCTTCCATAATTGCCGCGACTGTAGACCCACTGCCCATCACATACAAGCAGTCTTCATCCATTTCACTAACAACATAGGCAGCTATATCGGCAAGCACTAATTCATCGGTTTCTTTGCCGCCATTTTTAACAGCTTGTACGTAGCGCACTTCACTCGGCACTTGCATTTCACCGTAACGCTTAGCTTTTACTGTACCTTCGCGAAATGCCTCTTCGTCGATATCCATAACATCGGCATCGCCAAGGCTTACAAGTTCGCCTTTAACTAGCATCTCCACAACACGCCCAGCTGCTTTGGGGGTTATTGCATAAACACCAGAATGGATTTTACAACCAGCAGGAATACCCAGCACAGGGGTACTATCACCAACCGCGTGGCAAATATTGCGGGCAGTGCCATCACCACCCGCAAATAAAATAAGGTCGACACCTTGCTCAACTAATAACTTAGCGGCCTGCTCTGTGTCTTCCGGTGTAGTGATATCATTTGTTTGGTAAATAACATGAGTATTAAAACCAAGTTGGCTTGCAGTTTGCTCACCCATTTCACCATTTACAGTGTAAATAGTTAAGTCATCTTGATGGGCAAGCAGTACTTCAAGTGCTGCTCTGGTGCGTAAGTTTGCTTTTGGCTCAGCGCCAAGTTGCATTGCTTTTGCAGCTGTCTCTGCGCCATCACTGCCCTTGAGTGCGACACTGCCACCTAAGCCGGCAACCGGGTTTACAATTAAACCTAATTTAAACTGCATTAGATAAAGCTCCTGGGTTGTCCTGATAATCACGCTGCCATGTAAACTGTGCAGCCGTTAATGGCCATGGGGTTTTATAAAAATCGCTCAATGCGTTAAGCAGTGCTGTTGTGCGCTGATTAAAGCCAGATGCTAAAAAGCTCAACACCTGCTGGTGAACCCGCGCTTGAAAATCAAATCGGCAAGTTTGCTCGCCATTAAGATTATCAACCGATACATTAAAATCGAAACCTGCTGCGGTACTGAGCGCCCATTCGATAGCTTGGGGCTTTACTTCAACCGCTTCAAATTCAGCTTGCTGGTGCTTATCACGGCCATCAGGGCAATACCAATAGCCATAATCTTCTTTTAACCGACGCGCCTCTCCAGCCACTAGCCAATGGGCAATTTCGTGTAAGGCGCTGGCATAAAAACCATGGGCAAACACAATTTGGTGATAAGGCGTTTGCTCATCAGCAGGTAGGTAAATAGGTTCATCATCACCCTTTATCAAACGCGTGTTATGGCTTTGATAAAAAGTGTTTTCAAAAATAGCGATTAAGTCAGCAATCTGATGCATACGGCTTGAATTCATCTCGTTAAAAGCGTCACTAAAAACGAGGCGAATTGTACGGACTTTTCACTGTAAAGTAAAAGCAACTACCCTCAGTTACAGGTATTTTGCGATATCAACATCATCGATTTGTGCTGGGTTTAAATAGCGTTTTGCATATTCAAGGTAAATACCTGATGTTAAAAACAATTTGAATACATCTTCATCAACATGTTGATCGGCTACCATCTTGGCTAAAATATCTATGGCAACACTCAGCGGTTTGGCTTTTTTGTAAGGTCTATCGGCTGCGGTTAATGCTTCGAAGATATCAGCCAGCACCAACACGCGCTCTGGTATTGATAAATCATCCGCAGACAACTTACGTGGATACCCTGTGCCTTTGAGTGTTTCGTGATGGGTCGAGGCATAACGAGGCACACGAGCTAATTCATCAGGAAATGGCACGTTATCGAGCATCCGAATGGTGCTGATAATATGCTCATTGATTTTAAAGCGGTCTTCGTTTGTTAATGTACCGCGTTGAATTTGTAAGTTATACAACTCGCCAAGATTATACTTATACTCAGGAATAGTAACTTGAATTCCTAAGCGCTCGTCATACTGAATTGGTTTATCGTGGGCAATCAAATGCTCAGCTTTATCTGAAAGTAGCTTTTCAGTCACAGGCAGTTGCTCATCGTTGCTGTGAACTCGCAGCTCTTCCACTGGCGAAAGCCCTATCTTATCGTCAAAATGTCGCTGCCACGTAATGTTACTGAGTGCCTCTAAGCGCTCAAGACTTGCTTCATCCATAAACTCGCCACCCACATTGCACGCTGCGATAAACGAAAAATCACTGCGTAATTGTGCTTGGCGTTTGCCAAGCTCAGCTTCAAGCTCAGGTTGCTTTTCTGGTGAGCTTTGCAACGCTTTTAAATAAGCGATTTCTGCATCTCGCCACAGTACTTCAAACCGTGTACGCACTTCGTGGATACGGTTATAAATGGTTTCTAACTTCGTGCCTTTATCTACGATATGCTCTGGGGTGGTGATTTTACCGCAGTCATGTAGCCAAGCTGCGAGGCTAAATTCTCTTAGCTCGTCTTTATTTTTAAAGGCAAACTCTTTAAAAGCGTGTTCATTTGAGTTTGAGGCCGCTTTGGCCAGCATAATGCCCAGCTCTGGTACCCGCTCGCAGTGCCCTGCTGTATAAGGCGATTTATCATCGATAGCCTGTGCAATAAGCTCAATAAATGACTCCATTAAGGCTTTTTGCTTTTGCTCATGCTGCTGAATAGATTGACTCATTTGCACCATGGAGCTAGCCAGGTTATTGATTTCTTTAATACTACTTTTTAATGTAGATACTTGATCAAACTGTCGACGTTTAATTTTTAAGTTTTCGCCCTCTAAGGTCTTAATAGGTGCAACGATGGGTGAGGCAAAAAACCATGACACCGGCAATACCATAATTAAGCATGCGGCAGTGATAAAAATAGAGAGCTTAATTTTTTCACGGGTAGAGCTCAAAACGCCTTCTTTCGGCACCACTATCGCTAAGTAATCACTATTACTGCCCCCTTCTGAAAGCGGAGTGATATACACATATTTTTCAATGCCATTTAGGGTCATCAAACGTAAATGGGCAAAGTTTGTTTTATCTGTGATTAAACTTAAAAACTCAGGATATGGCACGGTACCAATCACTTGTGATTGCTGATTGGGATCGCTCCCTAACCATTTACGTTCGAGTGCCGCAATGTACGAATTTGGCAGGTGTGTTATTGCCATATCAATTAAGTCTTTAAGCGCTTCATCTTCTGGGTGAAATAATAAATGCAGGGTATCGGGTAAAAGGTCGTGGCTATATGTATCTAGCTGATTGTACTGAATGCCATCAATAAAAAACTGCTTTTGGGTGTATTTGAACACCGCCTCGTTATCCAAGCCTGCAAAGACCCGCCCTTGGCTAACTGCATCAAGTACCGCTTTTGTACTTGGTAGCTCAACAATGTCGATGTCGGGAAAGTGCTCTTTGATCACGTTAATCACCGACCAGCCCTCGCCTATCGCCAACTGTTTGCCCGCTAGCTGCTTCATGGTAACGACCGGTGTGGTGCCTTGTGCAGTAATTATGCTAAACGGCAACCTTGCCATGGTTTCACTCATTACACCAAGTGGCTCATTAGCAGGCGTTTTAAATATAGGCTGAATAATGTCTATTTCATTTTTTGCAAATTGCGTTAAAAACTCAGACCAAGTAAAACCGTTGATAAAGGTCACCTTAATTCCCAGTAACTCAGCCAAACCATTAATATAATCAATGCTATAGCCTTTGGGATTTCCGCCCACACTAAAATCCATCGGTGGCCAGTTTGTCTCGTTTGATACGCTTAAATAAGGATACTTTGCCAATACACTTTGCTGCTCTTCAGTCAGAGGCAATTTTTCAAGCCTTGGCAGACGTAAGCTATTTTTTTGTTGATTAGAGGCAACAATTTCACCCTCTTTATTGTATATATACAGCTCACTTAAATACTGGCTGCTCATTTTACTTTGCTGTTTGCTTAAATATTCAGAGATGCTCGACAAACTAACGTCTAACGCTAAGACACTGTTTTCGCTTGCCGACTTTATCGAATAGGTTTGCCCGGGCGCTTGCAGGTGGGTAAAGAAATACGGCTTGGTTTTATTGACTCGGGTAGAATTTGCTTGCTTAAACCACAAACGCTCTCGCGGGTCATAGCTGGTACCTTTAGTTTGAGAAATGCGTAAATTAAATTGCTGATCAAAATAATGAGTGTGCTGAACACGCTCTGCCCCTTCGCCGGTAATATGGATCACGACCCAGCGATCAGCTTCGATAGCTTGCAACTGCTGACGAACTATTTCACTACTTTCTAAATTAATTAATTCATAAAAGTCACCATTCTCATAGCCAACATACAAGGCATAAAACAATGGATTGAGCTGCATGATTTCACTCATGACATTTCTCAGTTCACTTTTATCTTCGCTGTCGGCACTGATAAGGCTACTGTTTTGTACCATTACACTTAGCGTGTTTTCCGACTTTTCATTGACACCGGTAAGGTAATCAGCGACAGAGCCAGTGGCTAAATTAAAGTTTTTAACACTGGCTTCTAAGGCCATTTTTTCACTGAAATAATATTGCAGACTAATTGCAATCAGGGCTGTTAATGAGGTGGCTAATACGAACACCGCAACAACGGTAAGACGAATCGAGAAACGTATTGTTTGTTTGAGTTTTTGAAAAGCAGATACCAGCACTTATGCATCTCCTTGCAATGCTTTGTTCGTAAATAATATTAGCTTGTATAATATGTATACACCAATAACTTTGTATTACAAACAAAAACACTGCAATATTAGCCTAAAGCATAAGCAAATAATTATCTTAGATATTTTTGAATATCGACCGAATCGATTTGCGACTCATGTAAAAACTGTTTTGCATATTTTAGGTAAATGCCAGAAGTTAAAAAGAGCTCAAATACGTCACGGTCAATGTGATCGTCATCGACCATTTTCGCTAAAATATCAACAGCAACACTCAAAGGTTTTGCTTTTTTATAAGGTCTATCTGCCGCGGTTAATGCTTCGAAGATATCAGCAAGTACTAACACACGTTCAGGTATTGATAACTGCTTAGCGGTTAATTTTCGCGGATAGCCAGTCCCTTTTAAGGTTTCGTGGTGGGTTGATGCATAACGCGGAACTCTCGCTAACTCTTTAGGGAATGGCACACTCCCAAGCATACGAATTGTACTGATCACATGCTCATTGATCTTAAATCGGTCTTCCGCTGTTAACGTGCCCCGCGCCACCGACAAGTTATAGACTTCGCCAAGGTTATATTTATACTCCGGAATCGCCATATTAATGCCCAAACTTTCTGGGTACTCAACGGCTTTTTCGTGTTGAATTAAATCACTTGGCTTATCGCTCAGGAGTGACTCTTCGACAGGTAAATGCTGATTTTTCAAATCCGCCATACGCATTTCTTCAAGGGGCGATAAACCTAAACTTGCGTCAAAATAGCGCTGCCACTTGATACTAGCAACCTCATGTAAGCGAGACAACTGCGCTTCATCCATAAACTCACCACCGACATTGCAGGCGGCAATAAAGCTAAAATCAGCGTGTAACTTTTCTGTTTGTTGCTCAAGCTTTTGCTTAAGCACAGATTGCTGCTCTGGGTGCGCTAATAGTTGCTCATAGTAGGCAATTTTTGCATCACGTAGCAGCACTTCAAATCGGGTACGAACTTCGTGAATACGGTTATAAATGGTTTCAAGTTTAGTGCCTTTATCAACAATATGTTCTGGTGTGGTGATTTTACCGCAGTCGTGTAACCACGCCGCTAAACGAAACTCGCGCCGCTCATCTGGGGTTTTAAAGCTAAACTCAGAAAACGCCTCATCGGTTGAACCTGATGCGGCATCTGCAAGCCAAATACCCAGCTCTGGCACACGCTCACAATGCCCTGCCGTGTACGGTGATTTATCATCAATGGCTTGCGCAATGAGCTCGACAAAAGACTCCATCAGCGCTTTTTGTGAATTTTCATGTTGCTCAATGGAGCGACTCATATCGACCATCGAACTGGCTAAATAATGAATTTCTAGAATATGGCTCGAAAGCGTTGAAACCTCATTGTAATCGCGCTGTTGAATTTTTTTATTTTCACCCACTAGTTTCAGTATCGGGTTAACGATTGAAGAGGCAAAAAACCAAGAAACGGGCAGCAGCAAGAGTAAAAATAAGCCCGTGACTAAAATTGAAATACGTATTTTTTCTTTAATTACCGCTAACACATCTTCTTTAGATACCAGTACGGTGAAGTAATCCACTTCATCAGATTGCATATCGCTACTGAGCGGCAGAGGCAGCACAAACATGTACTTTTCTATGCCCTTTTCATGGACGCTCAGCATTTTGCCAAATTGATACGCTTTATTAGCAAGCCCTGATTGCTGTTCATCCAATTTAATCAACTGAGATAAGTCATCAAAGGTATGCTGATGGCTTTGATTTTTACTGGTCGCAATAATTTCGCCATTGCCACGATATACATACATTTCACTTTCAACCAAGTGTTTCATTTTAGTTTGTTGCGCGGTTAAAAAATGATTCAAACTTGCACTGGCAATATCAATTGCTAATACATCGCCTGTTTGCGCTGACTTTATTGCGTAGGTATAACCTGGTACATCAAACACGTTAAACACGTACTGCTCGGTTTTCGTCACCGAAGTACTGGTTGCATCCTGAAACCAAACACGGGTTCGCGGGTCGTAATCTGTCGCTTGCGTGTCTCTTTTACGAACAGTGAGCGACTCATCTAAATACGTGGTCACTTGCTTACGCTCACTACCCTGCCCAGTAATTTGGTATACCAGCCAATGATCGTCTTCATCAAGTTGAAACGATGAAGGAAGCTTTGCATAGCCTTTTAAATTAATAACCTGCAATAAGTCGCCATTAGCATGACCAAGAATGAGTGAATAAAAGTCTGGATGGCGCGTTAAAATTTCGAGCAAAACATGCTGTAAAATGTCTTTATTATCTTGGCTATTCGAAAAGAGTCGCGTGTCGTGGATCATCACGCTCAAGGTGTTGTTAGCACGCTCATTAATTCGGGTGATGTGATCGGCTATTTGCTGGCTAGTTTGTTTAAATTGTTCTGATTTAGTTTGCAGTATCAGCTTTTCACTAAAGTAATAATGCAAACTTATCGCCACCACGCCTGTGAGTAAACTTGCAAGGGCAAATACCAACAAGACACTGGCTCTAATTGAAATTTTATACCCTTTATCGTGGCGTGTTAGCATTCGCGACTCCTTGCTTGCTAATATAAGAAAATAATATGGTTAAAGATTATACCGAAATGACTATAAGGTACATGTTTTAACTCATAATTAAGTTATTAAAGTTTAATAACTAATTGATTACGTCCTGCATCTTTAGCCTGATAAAGTGCAGCATCAGCTCTTGAAATAACAGATTTTTTAGGCTCTTCTCGCATCACAGTTAAACCAAAGCTGGCGCGAATTGGTAAAGACAACTCACCAACCTCGCACATTTCACTATTTAACCGTGCGATCATGCTATTAATAATGACCGTTGCATCTGGCACAGAGCATAGTGGTAGTACAATTACAAACTCCTCTCCGCCAAAGCGATACACATCATCAGAGGTACGTAGTGAGTGAGACAAAAAAGCAGAAAAACGTTGTAATACAACATCCCCCACTTCGTGGCCGTGGGTATCATTCACACGTTTAAAATAATCAATATCAGCCAGAATAACACACACTTGTTTTGCCTCACCTTGCTGTTGCTTAGCCAACCGCTGATATTCTTCATAGGCATTATCAAAAGCACGGCGATTGGGCAGCTGAGTAAGTGCATCTTTAAGGGCTTGGGTTTTCATTTCGTGGGCAAGCTGGGCAAGCTGTGTATTTCTTACAAATAGTGCGCGGCGCATCGTGTGCTCTTGGGCTGCCATGATCAACCCCGCTAAATTAGCAGCCACATGCGCTAAGATCACCACATAAAATGAGTGAGTGGATATATCTTTATAGGAGTAAATAACAATCACAGCGAAGACACTGTAAGCAACACCTAAAAACAAAGATAACTTCAAAGATAACAATGTTGAAAAGTAAAAGGTGATCAAAATGATCACATCAAAAAACATGTGCAAAATATAATTTCGCTCATAGGTGATAACCATGAACTGGATATTCAAAAATAAAAACACCATAAACACGACAATCACGGGTTTTAACTGCCCTGGCGTTTTTATAAAACCTAAACCAAAAGCACTTAATAAACAAACTGATATAGTAACGGCTCTACCGATCAGGGCAATATCGGGCCAAAAGCTCGCTTGAATGATCATCTTGTCAAAGAATGTCACCAAAAAAGTAACAACTGCAATCAAACAGGTAAGAAACTGAGCTATTTTTTTATCTTGAGCAAATTTACTTTGCAAAAATGCTTGCTCAACCTGTAACGATTTAAATTGGCAAGCATAACGCTCAATCGACATATCTTCGTTTAATAATTTTGCTGCAAAAGCGCCCATAAATAAATGCCTACTACGAAAGGAAGTGAGGGGTGTTAGATTAAAGAGCAACTACTCTAGTATAGAATGTATGCTCATTAATTAAACTAGTATTTTTGTATAAAAATACGACAAAAACCCCCAAATAAAAGTATAGTAGACAATAAATTAAATAGGAAAATATTCTAAATTTCAGTTAGTTGATTTCTTCACCCGCTTCATCACAATCTACAATATCGGTTTCTTTCAGCGCTTCGCTGATCCAGCTTTGCATTACCGGGCAACTAAGTACGTACTGACAATACGCTTGTGCAGCATGCGAAAGCTCCACCTGATACGTTTTGAAGCGCAGCACCACAGGTGCAAACATCGCATCAACAATAGAGAACTCACCAAATAACCATGCGTTAGGGTAACTTTGCTGCTGAGCAGAAAATATCTCATCGATACGCGCAATGTCTTTTTTAGCTTGCTCTGATAATTCAACATGCCTTTTAGCGCGAATATTCATTGGCATTTCATTACGAAGTGCAGCAAAACCAGAGTGCATCTCAGCCGCTAAACTGCGCGCTTTTGCTCTTTGGGCTATTTCACTAGGCCAAGCAGCACCATTTAGATAAGCATCATTGATGTATTCACAAATAGCGAGTGAATCCCACACGATTAACTCAGCATCAATAAGGGCCGGCACTTTTTGCACGGGA
>Ga0208113_1000080_pt1 | contig 44676 bp, 34 predicted proteins | sample Knorr_S7_td_NADW_FD_185598 | JGI IMG/M metagenome (GOLD analysis project Ga0208113, IMG submission 185598) | Marine microbial communities from Southern Atlantic Ocean transect - Knorr_S7_td_NADW_ad_2505m_LV_A (SPAdes) (version 2) | ecosystem: Environmental > Aquatic > Marine > Oceanic | place...
TTACACAAATGATTCAATGAAAGGCGATAAAATCGAAGGCGAAGACTACGATAACGGTGATTACACTGAAAAACGTTACGGCTTCAACGTTGGTTTACCACTAATCAAAGATAATCTTTTCTTATTCACGTCTTATGAAAAAGTAGAAGGTGTTAAGCAGTACGAGTACGGCGGTTTAAATACGGGTAGTGTTTCAGCTGCAGACGTTGCTCGTGTACAACAAATCGCACAAGACGTTTACGGTTATGACGCAGGTGGCATGCCATCGAGCGCACCAGTTGAAGATGAAAAAATCTTTGTTAAACTTGACTGGAACATTAACGACGATCACCGTGCAAACTTGATCTATAACTACAATGACGCTTTCACACTATCTCAATCAGATGCATACAGTGATACAGTAGCTTTAGACAACCACTTCTACAAGCAAGGTGCTGAGTTTACATCAATCATCGGTTCACTTTACTCAGATTGGTCAGACAGCTTCTCTACTGAAGTTCGTATTGGTAAATCAGAGCTAGATGCAACAGTACAGTCTTTAGATGCAGCGAGCAGCTTCGGTGAAATGCAAATTAGTACAGCTGACGGCGGTACAATTTTCATTGGTCCAGATGACTCTCGTCAGTCAAACGACCTAGACTACGAAACAACGACTGTAAAAGTTGCAGGTACTTACTACCTTGATCAACACACGATTACTGGTGGTTATGAGTACGAAAAGCTAGACGTATTTAACCAATTCGTACAACACACACAAGGTGAGTGGCGTTTTAACTCTGTAGATGATTTTGAAGCAGGCCAAGCTGCACGTATCTATTACAACAACGCTGCAGGTACAAATAACCCTACTGATGCGGCTGCAAGCTTCTCATACGCTCAACATACTTTCTATGTTCAAGATGAGTACAACTTCTCAGATTTAGATGCGACATTAACGTTTGGTCTTCGTTACGACAAATACACAAGTGATGACAAACCTAACTACAATGAAAACTTTACTAACCGTTACGGTTTCAGCAACCAAGGTACATTCGACGGCATCGATTTAATTCAACCACGTGTTGGCTTTGAATGGTACGCAACGGATGCATTAGAAGTACGCGCAGGTGTTGGTTTATTCTCTGGTGGTAACCCGAATGTATGGTTATCTAACTCATACTCAAACGACGGTATCACAAACATTGGTACTTTCCGTGCAGGTGTAGATTTATTCAATACCCCAACAGTAAACGGTGGCACTCCAGGTTATGAAGTACCACAAGATATGTATGATGAAGTTGCTAATACAACAATTGGCGCGGGTGATTCTTCAGTAAATGCTGTTGACCCAGATTTCGAAATGCCTTCAGAGTGGAAATACTCAGTAGGTGCAACATACACAACTGAAGATGAGTACGTATTCTCACTAGATTACTTATTCACTAAACGTAAAGATGCTGCAATTTTACAAGACATCGCATTACAAGATTCTGGTAACACAACGTTTGATGGTCGTCCAATTCTTGAGTCTATCGAAGGTCGTAGCGGCGACTTACTACTTACAAATGTAAGTGGTGACAGTGGTGAGTCTCACATCATTTCTGCTGCAATGAGTAAGCGTTTTGATAACGGTATTAGCGTTCAATTAGCTTACGCTTACACTGACTCAACAGATGTTAACCCTATGACAAGCTCTGTAGCTAGCTCAAACTACGGTAACATGGCGACATACGATCCGACTAATCCAGGTGCACACACATCTGATTACGAAATCCCACATCGCTTTACTATGACATTAGGTTACACAACTGAGTTGTTCGATGGTTACAACACACGTTTCAACCTATTCAGCGAAACGTACAAAGGCCTTCCTTACAGCTATACATATAACGGTAGCGACAGTGTTTGGGGTGATAGCAACTCAAACCGTAGCCGTCAGCTAATGTATATCCCTGAAGTGAATGACCCGAACGTTGTTTACGACATGACTCCTGAAGAAGTAACTGAGTTTAACGAGTGGATTTCTGCTCAAGGCCTTGAACGTGGTGAAATCGTTGGTCGTAACAGCCAAAATGCTGATTGGTTCACAAAAGTTAACTTCAAGATGACTCAAGAGTTACCTGGTTTCATGCCTGGTCACAAAGGTGAAGTATTCTTCGTTATCGATAACTTAACAAACATGTTAAATGATGACTGGGGCGTACTTAAGAAAGGTAACTTCGTTGGTAACCGTATGATTAAAACATCAATCGATGACCAAGGTCGTTACGTATACTCAAACTTCAGCCCTAACAATGGTAAAACTGCAACTCAAAGCGGTGCATCAGTTTGGGAAATGCGTGTAGGTGTACGTTACACATTCTAATAACGAGTTAACCTTGTTATAAAGCAAAAGCCCGCCCCTACTGGCGGGCTTTTTACGTTTTGATGAAAGTTTGCAAGAGTAAAGCTACTAGGGGAAAGTGAGCAAGGGTAAAGCTACAAGAGTAAAGTTAGTAAGTTACTAGTGGAAAGTTAGCAAGGGTAAAGCTACAAGAGTAAAGTTAGAAAGTTAAGAAGTCGCAGCGATTTTACATCGCGTCTGAGGGCTGAAGGCTGAAAGCTTTCTAAAAAATGCAGGCCCTTAAGACCTGCACTGATATTTTTATTTAAGCTGCGTAAACCGCAAGTGGGTGTGTTGTATTGATAGAAACATGCACTGCATCACCAGGGCGTACCATCACTTCATGGCTAACACGGCTTGTCACCACAGTATCACACGCTAATTTAACCGCGCATAAGCGACTGCCACCTTCGTAACGTACCCATGTCACTTTACCATTACTGGTATTAGCATTTTGAATAAGGTGTATATCATCAGGGCGAAGTAGTACATCAACCTTCGCAGTATCATGATCAACCCTAATCGCTGGTGCATTACCTAAATCAGTGGTGGCAATATCACCTTCACAATTACCGGCAATGAAACTTGCTTCACCTAAAAAGCGTGCCACAAAGCGATTGCTTGGTAAGCTAAAGCAGCGTTCAGGGGTATCTATTTGCTGAATTATGCCTTCTTTCAGTACGCCAACACGGTCACCGACAGATAAGGCTTCTTCTTGGTCATGGGTTACCCAAATAGCAGGAACACCAGCATCTTTTAATGCATTACGAATATCCCAACGTAGGGTGTCTTTTAAAGCCGCATCTAGGTTTGATAAAGGCTCGTCAAGCAATACAAAGTCTGGTTCGTGAGCAAGTGTACGCGCAAGCGCTACACGCTGCTTTTGACCACCCGATAAGGTGGCAGGCTTTTTATCACGAAATGCTTCAAGACCCAATAACTTAATCCAATGATCTGCTTTCGAGGTATCGGTTAATCTAAAGCAAATATTTTGCTGTACCGTTAAATGCGGAAATAACGCAAAGTCTTGAAATACCATTCCTACTTTACGTTTTTCAGGTGGTACTTTTAATTTGGGTGTTGCCCGCCATGAGCCTAAATTAATTTCGCCTTCGCTGATAGGAATAAGTCCAGCTAACGCTTGTAAGATTGTACTTTTACCACAGCCAGTTGGACCAACTAGCATGAGGATCTCACTTTCCCCAAGTGATAAGTTGAGTTCACTTACCACACGATTGCTACCATAATCGATAGACAGCTTACTAACTGATAGCATTAAACTGATCCTTAATGTTCTAATTGACTGCGCTTTTCACCTGAGAGCATTATAGCTAAGCCACATGCTGATATCACTACTAACAATAAGCCAGGTATAGCAGCGCGTCCAAAGTAACCGGCTTCATAAACACGCCATAAATAGGTTGATAGGGTTTCAAACCCTGTTGGACCAAGTAACAACGTCGCTTCAAGCTCTCGCATTGATTCTAAAAATACCAAAGCTGCACCGGCAATAATACCGCGCAGTGTTAAAGGTAAGGTAATACGCATAAATGCTTCGCGAGGGCTGGCACCTAATACACGTGCCGATTTGATTAAACTCGAATCTAAGTGTTCAGTGCTGGTACGCACAGAGCCAACAGCTAGCGGTAAAAAGCGCAGCACGTAGGCAATCACTAATAATGCCAGAGTTTGGTATAAAAGTGGTAATTGCAGGCCACCATAAACAAGTGCAGTACCCATCACGATACCCGGAATACCAAACCCGAAATAAGTCACCCGCTCCATAATGCGCCCTACTTTACCGCTTAAGGCAGCATGCGCTACAGGTACTGCAACAACAACAGCGACAATAGCTGCAATGCCAGACGCATAAGCCGAATTCCACGCAATACTGAAATCAAAATCAGCAATACCATCACGTGCAAGCCACAGGGTAAAAATAGCTAGCGGCAAACAAATAGCCAGTAATAAAACAGGTAGAAAAGTCACTAGCATGGCTAATTTCTGGCTGTTCGATGGGAATAACATCAGCGGTCTACCATGGCGCTCAGAAGCTGTTTTAATTTGTGATTCGATGAACAGTAAAAAACCGACTATCACCATTAATTGTAGCGATAACATCGCTGCTCGGCTTAGACCAAAGGCGTTATATTCAACATAGATCACCCGAGTAAAGGTGTCTAAGCGCATCATCGCCGGTGTACCAAAATCTGATAAGGTATAAAGCGCAACCAGCAATGAACCCGCCGCAATGCCGTTGATAACACGGGGCAAGATTACTTTAAACACGCTCATTGGCATCGACATACCTAAAGTACGAGCCGCATTTACCATACTGGCATCTAGACTAAGTAAAGATGAACGTGTTGTAAGCATCACAAACGGAAACGTGTATAGCGTCATTACAATGGCAGCACCCGTTAAGCCATACATAGGCGGCGTTTCAAAGCCTAACAGCTGATTTATCTCACCACCGGGGCCAAATGCTGCATACAAGGTAAATGCACCAATATAGCTTGGAATTGCCAGAGGAGCGGCAAACAATACAAGCCAAAGCTTTTTAAAAGGAAGTTGAACATAGGCACTAATAAACGCCAGAGGCACGCCAATTAAAATAGAGCCTATTACTGTTAACACCATAAGTGACAAGGTGTTACCAAGAATTTTTAAATTGTGACTATCAAAAACAGCCGTCGCATCACTCGCTAAAGTGATCAATATATAAACTGGCACTAACGCCAAAAGCGCTGCAAGCAGCGCCATCGGATAAGAAGCAGGTATGCGCATTATAAAACACCGCTACTGCGCATAAGGTCAAGTGTTGGCCTTAAATCTGCCAATTGAGTTAAATCGATTTTCGGCGGTGACACATCCGTTAATGCTGGTAACCCAGCTGGCTGGTCAATGCCTTGGATCAATGGAATTTCGTACGCTTCACGTGCTAAGTAACTTTGTACTTCAGCACTAAGTAAGTAACGCATAAAGTTCATTGCATTCGGGTTATCTGTTAGCGATAACACACCTGATGCATTAACTAAGCAACCTGCATCTTGATTGGTGAAAGCAAGATCAAGGTTAGCATCTGGTTTGCCTGACTTAAGGCGTAATGTGTAATAATGGTTTGCAAAACCAATATCCACTTCGCCACGTTCAACGGCCATCACTACGCCAAGCTCACCAGCATAGGTTTTCGAACGTTTTTGAACTTTCTTCAGCCATTTAGCGGTTTTATCATCCCCTTCAAGAATGCGCATTGCTGTGACAAATGATTGGAATGATGCATAAGCCGGTGCCCAACCAATTGATAAATCGCTATCAGCAATTGCCATGATACTATCTGGGATCTGATCTTTACTTAAACGCTTAGTATTATAAGGCAATGTACGAATACGACCTGTTACAGGTGCCCAGCCCGGATAGCGGAACTGCGGTTGTAATTGCGCTTCTAAGTCAGATGGTAAGGCTTTAGCTAAACCTGCGTCGGTGACTAGACCAATAGCACCAGAGTCAACAGCCCAAAATAAATCAGCACGTTTTACACCTGCTTTAGCTTCTGCCACTATCATGTTGGCAAGTGCAGCAGTCGGGCCACGTCGGATTGATAAGTTAAGTTTTGGGTTTTTCTTTTGGATAGATTGCAGTACGTTTTCGTACAAACCACCTTCACCACGGCCTAGGTATAATGTTAGGTCACCCTCAAGGGCGGGTAAGTCATTCACTGAAATTGGGCTTGCAGCTGTTGCTGCAAAGGCACGTGAAAGAGGTAGTGGCATTGCGCCCACTACCCCAAACGCAGCCAGGCCTTGAATAAAGGTCCTACGCTTCACTAAAATACATCCTTACGTGCTTTTTCGGCTTCTTCTAGTAACACCTTAGCGCGATCTAATTTTTCTTGCATATCAACAACCACTGCACGTACTTGGTCAACAGTACTTTTATCAGAAATAGCTTTTGGCAGGGTTACGTTAAAATCTTTTTCTAGAACTTCTACTAACTTCGCATCTTTTTCGATAAGCGTACCTTCAACACCTTCGAATAAGTGAAGGTAAGTATCATGTACGATTTGCGTCGCTTCATCGCTTAAACGCTCTGCGTATTTTGCAACAACGCGGTCTAATTTGTGTTTGATTTCATCGATAGTAGCACTTTGCGTCATTGTTTCAGAAGCAGTTGCTTTTACAGCTTTTAATAAGCCTTTTTGCTGGAAGTCGGCAGCAAGTTTAACAGCTCCAAGACCCTGCCACAAGGCAGCATTTAAGGCCTTTTGATGCTCACGTACTTCGCTTGCTGGTTTTTTATCATCAATGGCCATTTTAACACCATAAATACCTTGCCAGATTGATGCATAAACCGGTACGTAGTTTGTTTCAATTGCGCTGTGAAACTTTACTGATTCCCAGAATTCAATTAAGTCATCGCTTTTAACAGCCTTTGCGCCTTTAGTTTCGTAATCGGTAACCATGGTGTCGACTTTACCGATCATCCATTCAACGTCTTCAGAATAATCTTTTAAATTTTCTTTTAGATGATTAACGTGCTCACCAATTGGGCCATTTGCCAATACAGGTTGGGCAATAAAAGTAGATGCTAATACTAGGCTTAGACCTAGTGTTTTCAAGGTGTTTAACGCTAATTTCATAAGAGGGGACATCCAAGTTTCTAATTGTAAATGATAGCCATTATCATATATGTATCGATTGTCTAAATCAATTGCTATAAAGCCTTGATTACAGATTTAAACATTTTTATTTAATTGCTCAGAAAGTGTACTCAGCGTGTCCATAAATTGTTGAAGTGCTTGGCTATCTAAGCCACTCACTAGACGTGCTTGCCACTCGTTTGCAAGCGGTACAATCTGTTCATGCAACGCTATTCCTCCAGCAGATAGTGATAGCAAACTTGCACGTTTATCTGTCGGATTCGCTTTGGCAACTATCAATTCCCTTGATAATAATGACTTTACAGCCCTCGACACAGTGGATTTGTCCATTTGAGCCATATCGCATAGCTCTTTAGCACTGCACTCACCGTATTGCGCTAGATTCGCAATCACACGCCATTGTGGCACGGTCAAATTAAATTGCTGTTGATATAGTTCACTAAATTGCTCACTCATCTGCATTGCAATGTTGGTTAACGAATAAGGTAAGAACTGTTGTAAATCGAGTATTTGTTTTCGTTCTGTTGTCATGGCTTCACTACTGTCAAAAAATATTTACACAAGTAAATTCTGTGCAGTTTGAATTTAGTCTCACATGAGAGTATCTTACCTAAAACCTTTCAGGAGTCTAGTGATGAATAACGAATTACAATATATGACAGGCTTTGGTAATGAATTTGAGACCGAAGCCTTACCCGGTGCATTACCTATCGGTCAATTCAGCCCTCAAAAAGTAAAATACGACTTATATGCTGAGCAGTTCAGCACAACCGCATTTACAGCGCCGCGTGCTGATAACCGCCGTACTTGGTTTTACCGTATTCGCCCGTCTGTAGTACAAGGTGATTACACGCCAATCGATAATGGCCTTATTCGTACAGCTCCTATCACAGAAGTGCCAACGCCACCGACGATGCTACGTTGGGATCCAATTGACATTCCTGCACAGCCAACTGATTTTATTGATGGTTTGATCACCATGGCTGCGAATGGCAGTGCCAATGCACAAACAGGTATTGGTATTCATATTTATGTTGCTAATAAATCAATGCAACACCGTTACTTTTATAATGCTGACGGTGAAATGCTGTTTGTTCCGCAACAAGGTGAGCTATTACTAAGAACAGAATGCGGCAAACTCACCGTTCGAGCTGGTGAAATTGCGGTTATACCTCGCGGTATTAAATTTGCTGTCGATTTACTTACTGATACAGCCCGTGGCTACATCTGTGAAAACTATGGCCATGCCTATATTTTACCAGAGCGCGGCCCTGTCGGTGCCAACGGTTATGCCAATGACCGTGACTTCCACTACCCTGTAGCCGCTTTTGAAGATGTTGAAGGTGATTTTGAGCTAGTTGCTAAATTCAACGGCAATATGTTCCGTTGTGATATTGGCCACTCGCCTTTAGATGTCGTTGCTTGGACGGGTAATAGCGCACCTTATAAGTATGACCTTGCTCGATTCAATGTCATGAATACAGTAAGTTACGATCACCCAGATCCATCAATCTTTACTGTATTAACATCACCATCGGGTACAGAAGGTGTTGCTAATATCGATTTTGCTATCTTCCCTCCACGTTGGATGGTGGCTGAGAACACATTCCGCCCACCTTATTACCACCGTAATATCATGAGTGAGTTTATGGGCTTAATCGAAGGTGTATACGATGCCAAAGAACATGGCTTTGTACCAGGTGGTTCGAGCTTACATAACTGTATGTCGCCACATGGTCCAGAAGCCGATGTATTCGAAAAAGCATCAAATGCTCAGCTTGAACCACAACGCTACGAAAACACCTTGGCATTTATGTTTGAATCACGTTACGTTATTTCACCGACAAAATATGCCCTTGAAGGTAAAGAGCGTCAGCCTAACTACACAGACTGTTGGCGCACTATTAAAAAACATTTCACTGGTAAACAGGACGCATAATGAAACTTTATAGCTATTTTCGTTCATCAGCTGCATACCGAGTACGCATTGCGCTTAATTTAAAGAATATTGATCACGAATTAGTGACAGTTAATTTATTAAAATCAGAACAGCAAAGTGAAGAGTACCTAGCAAAGAACCCGCAAGGATTATTACCAGCACTTGAAACTGAGCAAGGTGTACTTGCACAATCGTTGGCTATTTTAGAGTGGCTCGAAGAAATCCACCCAGAAACACCGTTACTAACGGGTGATGCGTGGCAAAAAGCTCAGATCCGTAATTTATGTTATGCCGTAGCGTGCGATATTCACCCTATCGATAATTTACGCGTATTAAAGTACTTAGCTAATGATCTTGGTGTTGATGAAGAAGCAAAAACGACCTGGTATAAGCATTGGGTAGAAGTTGGTTTTGAAAGTATCGAAAAGCTACTTGATGAAGCGAACACTTTTTGTGTGGGTAACAAACCAACGCTTGCAGATGTGTGCCTCGTGCCGCAAGTATTTAATGCCTTACGCTTTAAAGTTGATATGAGTAAATACCCTAAAATTGCTGCAGTTTATGAGCAATGTAATAAGCTTGATGCCTTTATTGATGCTGCACCGCAAAATCAACCAGATGCGATTTAAGTGTTACTATGATTAATGTAAAAGGCCCGAATAATTCGGGCCTTTTTTATTTGTTATCTTAGCGCTGAGTTAATCACACTCACATGATTAATTAAATCGAGTCCCAAGTCGGTTAAGTAGCCCCCATCAGGACTATCCGTGATGCCTTTATCATAAAGACGTTTTGCTGCATCTCTGATAGAGCTTTCGGCATCTGAGTGAATTTTAATTCCCTGCATTTGAGAGTCGCGGGGAAATTTTGCAAGGAGGGTTAATTCGTCAATCATATTTTTATCAAATTGCATGTGTTCACCTTTTTATTATTTATTCCTTGTCATAAGCTTAGTGTAGTTATGCAAATCTGCCCAACGGGAGACGTAATTTGTTAAAGAAAATTTTAATTCTAACTACATTGGTTATTTTACTGTTTTTAAATAAATCAATGGCGAAAGAAAAACCCCTCGTTGTGATTGATGGTCAAGAAACACTGAACAATCACAGAGTATGCTGGTACGAAAATAAGCGCTATACCGAAGGTGCGTATATCGTCGTTGGCGAGATGACGTTAATTTGCAGCGCCAAACAGCCTAATTTTTCAAACAGTGATTTGGCATGGCTAAGACTCAATGCAAATGGTGAAATTATTTATCCCAAACAGGCTAAAACGATTCATGTCAATTAGCTTAACGTTCACAGATAGGTTACTATTGCGCGGTTGCAAATAACCTAAGATTTATCATGGACAATCAACCTAATAATCCGTTGCATGGCATTAAGCTAGCTGACATCGTTACTAAACTTGAAGAAAAGCTTGGTTGGGATGGTATGGCAGCGCATGTCGATGTACGCTGCTTTCAAAATGATCCGAGTGTAAAATCGAGCCTAAAATTTTTACGAAAAACACCATGGGCGCGCGAAAAAGTTGAACAGTTATATATTGATACTTTTATCAATAACAACGCGGCTGATGACGGCTCGTTCCAATGGAAAAGCATTAAGAAATAACGCAAAAGCGCTATTCTTCAGCGACAATCACCGAAAGCGATTTCGGTGATATCTCTACTTCAATTTTTCCCGCCGTTTTCACCTCACCATCTATTACATAACTTAAGCCAGCATCTGCACTCACTGTTACTCGTTTTGCGTTTGTGTGGTGGCTATTAATTGCAAAACTAGTTTGCGTAATGCTCGAAAACACTAACTCAGCAATACTGAGTGTACTCGCTTTAGAGTCCGCACTGGGTGTTAACCAATTTACATCAAGTAAACCATCTTGATGATCTGGCTGCCCTGCAGATTGAGCAAGTAAAGTAGTAAATGGCGCAGCGTTGGCAATGATTAAACTTGTGGTATTAATTGTTTGCGGTTCGTTATCATCAAGCGTAACCAGATAATCTTGCGCCTCATGCTCACCTAATGCTTGCCAAAACCCTTGTAAATACGCAAGTTGCCCTGATTCATTTTTTGCATCACGGTGAGCTTTTTCAATCATCTTTTGTTCAAAACCAATGCCTGCAAGTAATAACATACGCTCACCATTGCACACAGCGGTATCTATTCGGCTTGCCTGCCCTTCAATTATCAGTTCACACGCTTGTTCAACAGGAATAAGTTTCGATTTAATCCCCATTAGCACATGCGCCAGTGCATTGGCGGTACCAAGGGGGATAATCCCCAGCTTACAATCTGTATTGACAAGTACACTTGCCACCTCTGTTACTGTGCCATCACCACCACAAGCAATGACTACATCAGGGTTCAATTCAAGTGCTTCTTTGGCTAACTCAGTACCGTTTACCTGTTCCGACGTTGTATAAACAGTTAAATCATAATACTCAGATAAGCGGGATGTAATTTGCTTACGTTTTGCTTCCCACAGTTTTGTGCCAGAAACCGGATTAGCAATAAGCACCGCTTTATTCTTTATTAATAAGTCACCACGGCGATGACGTTTCACAAGATGACGCAGCTGACGTTTATTTAAATTTGCAGTTTCACGTGTCTCTTTAATTTGCGCCAGTACTTGGTGCACATCGGCATCTTTGTTTTGGCTAAGTAAGTAAGCAGCCATAACAAAGACAGAGCGCCCTCGACCAAGGGCACAATGCACAACCACCCTTCTATCTTCTTTAACTTGGTGATCAATCCAATTAATTGCTTGGTGTAATTGCGCGCGTGTTGGCACACTATGATCAAGTACAGGGATATTTAAATAGCGAATATTCTCTTGGGTAGAAGACCACTCAAGACCATCAAATTCACACGTCACATCTAAAATAGCCGTGATACCCATCTCTTTCATGGTGTCTATATCTGAAGGAAATAAACGACAAGCTAAAAATAAATGCTCATTAATTTGTTGCAGTGGTGGCACTTTGTCATTTTTTCTTGACCACGCATTATAAAGTTGCGCGCCAAGTAAAAAGGGAATGAATGCCCACCGTATGTAAATGGGGATGACACCATTTTCTCGTTTTCTGAAAATACGTGCGATATTAAAAAAGTATGCACCACTGACTAACAGTAACGACAATGCAGTCCAATAAAAGAACAGCGCAAAGTACACTGTTTCAACCCGAATAGCCGCAATTATAAATACAATCGCTAGTGTTAAGTAACTAAATGCTGCCCACATAATCACTCCTTGTTATTCTAATTGCATAGTACGTTGCAAATTTCACTCCAGTAAAACCGCCTTATTTAAACTTGGTGGCTATTTAAAATCAGTAACTTAGCGTTCACTTAAAAAACCTATACTTTAAGTTTAGGACATTTTTTCACAACTTTATGAATAACTTACAATTATTTACACAAGGCACGATTGATAAATTTGCCAAGCTGTTTTTCCCTGCTAGTCTAAATTAAAAGCAAAAACTAATAATCACAGAGTTTGAGTGTCGCTTTTGTCAAAAATTTAAATCAATTCGAGCCTAATTCGTTATGAAATACGATGACCAAACGCTACTTAATTTACTTGCAGCAGAATACGTTCTAGGCACATTACATGGCCATGCCCGTGATAGATTTAGCCGCTTAATGCGCACCTCTCCTCGAGCCCGATACGCAACATCATTATGGCAAAGGCATATAAAAAATTTAGAAAACGCGATTGAATCTAACCCACCCGATCAACAAGTATGGGATAAAATCACGAAACGAATTGACCCCATATTTTTACCAACACAGAAGAAAGCAAAAGACCCTAACTATGGAATTTTTAAGGCTTGGGGTGCAATTGCCACTGCAGTCTGTATTGTATTGGTGTTAATTACTTGGCAACCACAAGAGTCATTTAGCGATAAAATCACTCATTCAGTGACATTTTATGATTCATCAAATAAGCCTCTTTGGAATTTAGATATAAGCGATCACAGTATTTTACTAAAAGCAGCTAGTGATAGGATTATAGAAACTAATTATGACTACCAGTTATGGATCCGTTTAAAAGGCTACCCCAACGCTATTCCTATTGCTTTATTACCTAAAACAGATAGTAAAGAAATTGCCCGCAATGCATTATTTAAACCGCAAAATATTGCGTTACTGGCGATAAGCCGTGAGCCGACGGGTGGTTCACAATCAGGCTCCCCAAGTGAAATTATTTATACAGCTGAACTTAACGTCAACTAACCATACACAGCCCAAACACTCATTATTAAAACACGAGCAAAGCCACTATTTCTAAGACAGGTGACCTAGCCGTTAAACCTGTGTACTTGCTATAGTAACAGCCCCTTTTTACTTATCTAAAAAGAAATGCGGTCATTCGAGCATAAGACTTGCTCGCCGTATTATCTTAGGAATAAACATGAAAAAGTCGTTGTTGTTTACGCTATTTCTATTAATTTTTAGTTTTACCAGTTATGCCCACCAGCAAAGCACCGCTTACCTTACTTTAGAACAACAAACGAGTCATACACTTTCACTCACTGGTTCTTGGCAAGCCTCTGTAACTGATCTCGATAAAGCGATTAACTTCGATAAAAATCAAGATAATGTAATTACATGGCATGAAATTACGTCTCAGCAGCAAGCAATTTTTAACTACCTAAATAGCCATTTTAATGTTTTACAGCAAGAACTAAGCTGCAAGGTTGCTTTTAAAGGTGAGCTCAGCGTGAATAACCACTTTAATCAATCGTACATTCACGTGCCATTAAACGTAGATTGCCCTTCTGAGAGTTCAATAACGATTAATTACACTGCCTTGTTCGAATTAGATCAGCATCATCAAGCAATTGCTGCTATTGCTAACTCAAGCCGCGTGTTTACAGAAAACACGCCAAAACAAGTTATCAACTTTAAAGAGCAAAGCTTTATCACAACATTTGTTGAATATGTACAGCAAGGCATATTACATATTTGGATGGGCACAGATCATATCTTGTTTTTAATCGCCTTATTGCTGGGCTGTGTGTTAGTTCGTAAGCAAGGACAGTGGCAACGTGTCGAGTCTAAAAAACAAATCCTTGTTGATACTGCATGGATCATCACCGCTTTTACGCTTGCTCACTCAATGACCCTCACAGCAACTGCAATGAATATCATATCGCCAAACACCCGATGGGTAGAATTAGGTATCGCGCTTTCAGTTTTATTTGCTGCAATAAATAATATTTGGCCAATGATTGTGCGTTTAGGTTGGATCACCTTCTGCTTTGGTCTATTGCACGGTATGGGATTTGCGAGTGTGTTAGGTGAGCTTGGCTTATCAAATGAATACCAGCTAATGAGTATTTTAGCGTTTAATTTAGGGGTTGAGATTGGTCAACTGGTTATTTTAGCCATTTGTTTACCGCTACTAATGCTACTTAGAAATAACCCCTGGTACAAAAAAGCCATTATGCCAGCAGGCTCAGTGCTAATTGCAATTATGGCAATCCAATGGTCTATAGAGCGCTTTTAACAAGCGCTTTATTCAAACGGTAACAACAAGGTTTTCATTGCCGGACGCAACGCTTTATGTAACTCATTGATATTAAGATCTGGGTTTAACATCTTACGCAACAAGAGCCCCCCCATGACAGAAAACATCACTTCAATACGAGCATTTACTTCTTCAAGTGCCGTTCCTTGTAATGGCCCTCTTTCACCTACTAATAATTCGCGCATTGAATCACGGGCATGGGTATCTGAGCCACGTAGTAAGTTAGCTACTTTTTCATTACGCGCAGCTTCGGCCAACATTTCTAAATCAAGTGCACCTTGATTTAAATCGGTATGGCGCTCAACACCTCTGTCAAGACCATCAAGCAACACAGTAACGCGGTCGCCTGGTTTATCAGCAAACTCTTTAAAAATTGAGAACATTTCTTCCATATCACGTTCTACAATCGATTCAATAATTGCTTCTTTACTGGCAAAGTAATTATAAATATGGCCAGCGCTCATGCCTGCAGTTTTAGAAATTTCTGCCATTCCTGCGCCATGATAGCCTTTACGTCGAAAACAATCCGCTGCGGCACAAAGCACTTGATTACGTCTTGCCTCGGCAAGCGCAGGGTCATTGTGTCTTTTCGTTTTTTGCGTCATGGTTTCTCCAAGCTTTACTGACTATGGTTAACTTAAATTTAAACAAGGTTTACAGGATCTTAATCTTAGAGGAGAGTCAAAACAACTAAGATCCTGCAAAACCTTAAATAAATTATGCTTTTGCTGATTTATTGCACAGATTTTTGTGCATTCCAGCCGCCACCCAGTGCTTTATACAAATTAATTTGGCTCGCCAGATATGCTTGCTTACCCAAAATTAACTGTTGTCCGGCACTGTACCAATTTCGTTGTGCATCCAATACTTGTAAGTAACTGTCTGCCCCTTTTTGAAAACGCGCATCCGATAAAGTAAAAGATAGCTCATTACTTTGATATAAGTCATTGAGCGCATCTAGCTGATGCATATAACCTTCACGATCAGCAAGTGCATCAGAAACCTCTTTAAACGCTTGCTGTATGGTTTGCTCGTAGCTGGTTAGTGCCATTTCTTGCTGAGCTTTTGCAACATCAAGATTAGCTTGATTACGACCCATATTAAAAATAGGCAAATTTAGCGAAGGTACAAAACTCCAAGTACCTGAGCCTGAATCAAACAGGTTACTCAAGTCAGCAGAAGCCGTCCCCGCATTCGCGGTTAAACTGATACTTGGATAGAATGCCGCTTTTGCCACACCAATGTTTGCATTGGCTGCCAGTAAATCATGCTCAGCTGCTTTAATATCAGGTCGCTGAGTCAATAGCTCAGACGGTAACCCCACTGGTACATCCGGTAAACTCAGTACATCATCAATATTTTGTGATGGTAATAAATCCGCAGTGACAGTTTTACCCACTAAAAAATCGAGGGCGTTTTTATCACGCTTTAATAAACGCTGATAGTTTGCAATATCAACCTTCGCGGTTGCTACTGTGCTTTCAAGTTGCGATAGCGTTAACTGAGAAGCTGCACCAAGGGCAAATGTTTTACGGGTTAGCTCTAAAGACTCCTGCTGTGACTTTAACGTCTCGTTTGCAAGTGCCAAAAGCTCTTTGTCCGTCGCATAGTTAAGCCATGCATTCACTAATTCTGAAATCAAACTAATGCGTACACTGGTTAAACTGTATTCTGCAGAATAAAGATTTTGCAAAGCTTGCTCTGATTGGTTGCGGACTTTACCCCAAAGATCAATTTCATAAGCGGTTAGGCCAACAGTCGCTGAATAATTTTCAGAAATAGTTGCTTGTCCGGTACCAGATAAATCTGCCGGAAGACGCTGACGCGTACCCGATGCATTCAAATCAATGCTTGGGTAAAGCGCTGAATCTTCAATCTGGTACATTGCTCTTACCTGCTGCACATTCAGTGCAGCAGTTTTTATGTCTTTGTTGTTTTCAAGTGTGAGCGCAATCAGCTGTTGCAGCTGCGCATTACTGAAAAATGACTGCCAATTGAGCGCATTGATATCGCCTGCTGTACCTTGGATATCATAGTTTTGAGCAACGGGTAATTCACGCTGCTCCATATCTGGCGCCATATTACAGGCAGATAACATAAGTGCAGCAACAGACACTGAGATTAGTTTAGCTTTCATTATGCCTGCTCCTCATTCGTTGATTTTGTTTTACCTGGGAATACACGACGCACCAGTACAAAGAACAATGGTACAAACAACACCACAATGGTCGATGAAGCAAGTGTACCGCCGATAACAGCAATACCTAGTGCGTTTTGCGCACCCGAACCCGCACTTGATGCAATTGCTAGGGGTAGTACACCACAGACAAATGCCATTGATGTCATAAAGATTGGACGTAAACGAAGGCGAATAGCAGCCACAGCAGCATCGACTAATTTCATACCTTCATCCATTTTATGAATCGCAAACTCTACAATTAAGATGGCATTTTTTGATGCCAAACCTATGGTGGTTAAAAGACCTACTTGTAGATAAATATCGTTAGATAAATTAAATACAAACGAGGCAATCGATGCACCAAATACCCCAAGCGGTACAATTAGCATAACCGCAGCAGGAACTGACCAGCTCTCGTATAATGCCGCTAGACATAAGAATACAACCAACAATGAAAGTGCATAAAGCAATGGTGCTTGACCACCACTTAAGCGCTCTTCATATGAAATACCTGTCCATTCAAACGACACGCCAGCTGGTAATTTCTTAACCATTTTCTCAACTTCAGCCATCGCTTGACCAGTACTGTAACCCGGCGCAGCCGCACCTTGGATTTCCATCGCTGAGAAGCCGTTGTAACGCTCAAGACGCGGTGAGCCATAAGTCCAATGCGAATGAGCAAACGCCGTAAATGGCACCATGTCACCACTTGCGTTACGTACATACCATTCATCTAAGTCTTCTGGCACCATGCGTGATTCAGGTGTGCCTTGTAAGTACACTTTTTTCACACGGCCACGGTCGATAAAGTCATTTACATAGCTACTCCCCCAAGCCGTTGATAACGTATTATTGATATCTGCTTGAGTCAGACCTAATGCTTCAGCTTTTGCTAAATCAATATCAAGTTCAAGCTCTGGCTTATCTTCTTGACCATTCGGGCGCACACCCGATAGCACAGGGTTCTGCGCAGCCATACCTAAAAACATGTTACGTGCTTCAAGTAGTTTTTCATGACCTAGGCCAACCCTATCTTGTAAGAACAAGGTAAAACCGTTTGCAGTACCAAGTTCAACAACCGCAGGGGGTGGGAAAGCAAATACGAACGCTTCTTTAATCGTTGAGAAGTAACCCATGGCTTTACCCGCAACTGCACCGACTGATAGATCAGGACGTTGACGTTCATCCCAGTGTTTTAAGCCAACAAAGCCGATTGCCGCATTTTGACCAGAGCCTGCAAAGCTAAAACCTGTTACCGTAAAAATAGATTTAACCGCTTCTGATTGATCTTCTAAGAAGTGGTGTTCCATCTTTTCAACAACTTTTAACGTTTGCTCTGTTGTCGCACCCGCAGGTAAGCTCACTTGGTTAAACAAAATACCTTGGTCTTCATCTGGTAAAAATGCCGATGGTAATTGTGAGAAAATAAACACCATACCACCCACGATTAAACCGTAAATAAGTAAGTAGCGTTTACTGTGTTTGATCATGCGAGACACAAAACCTTGCGCACCCGAGTTTGTTTTGTCAAAACCACGATTAAAACCAAGGAAGAAACGACCAATAAATGACTTGTTATTGTGAACATGACTTGGTTTTAAAATAGTCGCACAAAGCGCTGGTGTTAAAATCAACGCAACTAGCACAGATAGACTCATAGCTGTTACTAAAGTGATTGAGAACTGACGGTAAATTACACCTGTAGAGCCTGGGAAGAACGCCATAGGCACAAATACTGCCGAGAGCACCATGGCAATACCCACAAGTGCGCCTTTGATTTCATCCATCGATTTACGTGTTGCTTGTAATGGCGATAAGTTTTCTTCAGTCATTACACGTTCAACGTTTTCAACAACAACGATGGCATCATCTACCAGTAGACCAATGGCAAGTACCATCGCAAACATAGTGAGGGTATTAATTGAGAAACCAAACACTTGTAAAATGGCAAACGTACCTAGCAATACAACAGGTACTGCAATGGTCGGAATAAGTGTTGCTCTGAAGTTCTGTAAGAATAAGTACATTACTAAGAACACCAGTACAACAGCTTCAATTAGAGTGCTTACTACTTTCTCAATTGAAAGTGATACGAATGGCGTCGTATCGTAAGGAACAACCGTAGTTAAACCTTCAGGGAAGAAAGGCTCAAGTTCAGCAAGCGCGGCTTTTACGCCGTCTGCAGTATCAAGTGCGTTGGCACCACTGGCAAGCTTAACACCTAAACCCGATGCAGGTTTGCCGTTAAAGCGCGCAACAACACCGTAGTTTTCACCACCTAATTCAACATTTGCAACGTCACTTAGGCGAACAACTGAACCATCAGCATTGGTTTTTACAAAAATATTTCTAAATTGCTCAGGTGTTTGTAAACGGCTTTGCGCAGTCACCGTTGCATTTAATTGTTGGCCACTTACTGCTGGCAAGGCACCTAGTTGACCTGCCGACACTTGCGCATTTTGAGCACTGATTGCAGCGCTAATATCTGCAGGAGTTAACGAGTATTTAAGTAACTTAGCTGGGTCTAACCAAATACGCATTGCATATTGAGAGCCAAACAGCTGTACTTCACCGACACCATTTACACGCGAAATAATATCAAGCACGTTTGATGAAACATAATCACCGATATCGATGTTATTCATACTGCCGTCTTCTGATACAAAGCCTACAACCATCAGGAAGTTACGGGCAGATTTTGCAACCGAGACACCTTGACGCTGTACTTCTTCTGGTAATAACGGTGTTGCAAGCGACAGTTTGTTTTGTACTTGAACCTGTGCGATATCAGGGTCTGTATCTGCACTAAATGTTAAGGTTAACGTCGCTGAGCCATTTGACTCAGAGGTTGATGACATGTAAAGCAAGCCATCTAGCCCTTTCATTTTTTGTTCAATAACCTGTGTAACCGTATCTTCAAGAGTACGGGCCGACGCACCAGGGTATGTGGCTTGAATACTAATTGCAGGTGGTGCAATTGATGGATACTGCGCAACTGGCAAACTTCTAATTGCTAAGATACCTGCCAGCATCACAACGATAGCAAGTACCCATGCAAATATGGGCCGATCAATAAAAAATCGTGACATTAAGTTTCTCCGTTACTGGCTATTAGCTGCTGATTCTGCAGGCATTGCATTGACTGGTGCACCTGGGCGGATTTTCTGTAAACCTTCAACAATTAGCTTATCGCCACTGTTAAGGCCATCTGTCACTAACCAGTTTGAGCCCACAGTACGATCAGTTTTAAGCACGCGAGCTTCTACGGTGTTGTCTTTGCTTACAACCATGGCAGTAGGCTCACCTTTAGTGTTTCTGCTTACGCCACGTTGCGGTGCTAAAATCGCATCACTTTTCACACCTTCAACAATCACTGCACGAACATACATACCAGGCAGTAGTAATTTTTCAGGGTTAGGAAATTCAGCACGTAACGTTACTGAGCCTGTGCTTGGATCAACGGTTACTTCAGAAAATTGCAATGTGCCTTTATGTTGATAAGTGCTGCCATCTTCCATCTTTAATTCAACTTTTGAATGTAAAGCAGCATCTTTATCAAGCTCACCCGCAGCAATGGCTTTTTTCAAACGTGTTAGTTCACTGCTCGACTGGGTTAAATCAACATAAATAGGGTCTAATTGAGTAATAGTTGCTAACGCTGTAGCTTGATTAGCGCTAACCAGTGCACCGGGTGTGACATCTGATTTACCAATTTGACCACTAATAGGTGCTAACACTTTGCTGTAGTTTAAATTGATTTCAGCAGTTTTAAGCTGCGCTTGAGCTGTTAGTAAGTCTGCTTTTGCACCTTTGTATGCTGCATCTGCTTCGTCGTAATCTTGTTGGCTTACTGCTTTGATACTCAATAGTTCTTTATAGCGTTCAGCTTTTGCTTTTGCATTAGCAATACTTGCTTGTGCTTTTGTGATAGCCGCTTTGCTAGTCGCTACTTCAGCTTCAAAAGTAGATGGATCGATTTGATATAAGGCTTGGCCCTTTTCTACTTCAGCACCTTCAACGAACATACGTGATTGAATAATACCGTTAACCTGTGGGCGAATTTGCGCGATACGTGAAGCAGCCACACGGCCTGGCAATTCTTTAGTTAGCGTAAGAGGTTTGCTTTGCATCTCAATAACGCCAACAGGTACAGCTTGTGCTGCCTGCGTTTGCCCTTGAGCCGATTCAGATTGGCCGCAGCCTGATAATAAAACAGCACCAGCCAAAGCTGACAGTGCAAAAAATGGAATGCTAGAGCGCTGCATGTGTAGTTCCTTAGTTTAGAGTGAACGATCATTCTAAACTAAAAAAGGCACAGATCAACCATCTTTAAAGAACTTTACATTAAATAAAAAGCTTGCTTTAACGCATGATTTTTGTGCAATACATAAATTGCTAATTGAATTATTGCGAAGATAACTGAGAAAGTTGTTTTAAAACTATTAGTTATGCGAATTGAAAGTATATCAATTCGCAGATTATTCGCCTAAACACATGCCCATAGCGCGGGCACTTGTTATTAAAGAATGCTCTAAAGGAATGACGCGATATTCTGAAGTAGCTTCTTTTAAACTGATTGGTTTAATTTCACCGTCTTTACTGACAGGGATAAAACCAAACTGACCTTTCTTTACTAGCTCGAATGCTTGCACCCCAAACTCTGCTGCAAGTACCCTATCGAACGCATTCGGTGTACCACCCCGCTGAATATGCCCTAACACAGTGACTCTTACATCAAGATCAAGCGCAACACGTATCTGCGAAGCCAGTTGTTCAGCAATGCCACCTAGTACAGGGTTTTCGTAGCCACGTTCATTTGATTGTTTACTAACAACACCACCAGCAATTGGTTTAGCTCCTTCTGAAATGACGATATTGGCAAATCCATGGCCTTTATCAAAACGTGACGTTAATTTGGTTTTAATCGCTTCAATATCGTAAGGAATTTCTGGAATAAGTGCGACCTCAGCACCGGCAGCAATAGCAGAGTGCAAACAAATCCAGCCTGCATCGCGCCCCATTACTTCTGTCACAATCACCCTATTATGACTTTGCGCTGTTGGTATTAACCGATCAATGGCTTCGGTAGCTGTGTCGACGGCAGTCTGAAAACCAATTGTGTAATCAGTGCCATATAAATCATTATCAATGGTTTTTGGTACGCCTACGATATTTAAGCCATGCTCAAATAAATGCTGAGACACTCTGTGCGAACCATCACCACCTATATTTATTACCGCATCAAAACCAAGTTGCTTTATCGTACTGATCAGCTCATCAGAGCGGTCAATAAACACTTGTTCGCCAGCTATTTCAGCAGGAAATGCGGTTGGGTTTCCTTTATTAACAGTTTCCAGAATTGTTCCACCACGAACATGAATACCAGCCACCACTTCACTGGTTAAGTGTATAATATCGTTTGGCTTTTCAAGCACACCACAGTACGCTCTTCGGCTACCATACACCTGCCAATTTCCATCATGTTCGGCTGCTTTAACCACCGCTCTGATCACCCCATTAAGCCCAGGGCAATCACCCCCACTTGTTAATAGCAGTAATTTTTTCATTGTGTTACCAACTTCGTTCACTGATTAATTAGAGATTAGCTTATATGTTGAACTTTCGCGTATGACTTACATCAACTAAAACTTGGTTTTTTATGCGTAGAAAAAAGCGCAACAAATAGCACTAGTAATACATACTTAGGCAGACTAGTCAGTAAAGTGGTGTTATCAATATTTGCAGAAAAGGTGTTAACAGCAAAATATAAATGCAGCGCTAAAAATGGTGTCAGCAATATAAAATATGAATACGCTTTGTCTTTGAGATACAGCGACTTACTTATTAATAAAAACACCAAAAGTAACGCTAATAATGGAAGACCTAAAGTAACGATATCAACCATTGATAAAGCAAAGTTAGGTGACAATTCATAAAGCGGGGAAAGTACTTCTGTAGGTATCGCTATAGCTGCACCATAACCTATGACTGGTATAGATAAATAGGCAAATAAACAGCCAAAAATAAATAAAAGTAGTACGTTATATTTCATAACTCCATTCCATGGTTTGTTCATTATTAGTTTTACGCTAACTAATAATGAACAAATAATCCACTACTTTTTCAGTACCTTAACTGCTAAAAGGTCTTAACTTTAAATGCTAGGTTTTCTACTGCACAGCCTGTACTACTAGTATTTACACGGTAATAATCAGTATTGTCAGTGGCATTTAAATCCAATAAAAACTCATCGTGCTGGGCTACTGCCTGTTGCTCTTGGGTTAAACACATAGCTTGTACAAGCGAACGTAATTTAGCATCTGAAAAAATAGTGCCAAAACGCTGCATAGGCAGTGGCGGAATTTTAATATTAGGGAGTGCATTATCAACAGTTCGTTTAGCGAGATTAAAACCATCCTTTGTTACATCAATAACTGCACCTGCAGGCCAATAACTAATTGCTCCGCTGTTTTTAGCGTCTGATTGAACATGCACGACACCGCTTTTACCAATCACCGTCATTAATGAGGTTTTACCTGCTCGTATTGATACAAGGGCTGTGGTTTCATCAATGCCAAAACCATGCTTTTGCTTTGTATCTGCCAGCAATCTAGCCAAACGCATTGTTCTGTTACGCTCGCTAAAGTGTGTATCAAGAACACCGTACGTAAAACTGCCTAGTCCACCTTGTTTTTCATAAGTGAGTGAATCAGCTGAAAGCTTATCACCACATTTATTATCACAGCGTTCACTTGGCGGTGATACCGCAAACGCACCTTCTCTCATTGCAGCTAAACTTGTGCCGTTTGTGATCATTGGTACTGAACCATAGGCATTTTTACCACCACTTTGCACCGCAGTGCCTGCGCTAGTGCCTACAAGTAATGGCCTTTGTAAAATTGCATGAGTCCAAGGGTATTGCTTACCCTCTTCATCAAAAAGAACTTTTCTGGTTAAACTTTGATCGCCCCCGTTAAACATAATCCCCGTGGCATTTTCAATTAGCTCAACTAAATGATCTACCCCTTTATCACAAAGCGCTTTTTCGGCCTTAGTTCGATCAGGGTAAATTGTCTCACGATTAAAAACGCCCATGGAGTCACTACGTAAAGAATCCAAACTCTCACATTGCTTACTGGTTATCGCTTTTGCTAAGGCAGGAGTAAGAGGTAACCAGCTTGATTCAACACCATTAAAGTTTAATAACCCTTCATAAAAGTCAGCTGATTCATATGGGTCTCTGCTTGAAGCTGTAACAGCCAAAATTGCTGGTGATTTGGTGGTTGTTTTTAAAGAAGCAGCCACGAAGTCTAAAATATCATTAGCTGCACTTTCGTTATTATCGCTTGTACTAACCTGCTCTTTTTGACGGGTCGAATCTGTATTTAATACAGCTACTTCAAGTGAATCTATGACAAAGTTGTATTCTGAATCAGTGAGTTCGTTTAGTAGTGTGTTATCTAAATCACGCCATGCCCATAAAATATCACTTTTAGTGATCACACCTGAGTTTTGACGTGCAATTTGTGCTAAAACCTTGAGCGTTTGCTGACGATTTTTTTTATTCTTGGTTGGCCAGTTTGTCTTAATTTCACTTAAGGCATCATTATTTAATCGATATTGATTATTCTGTTTACCACTGATCTGTTTATTCGAAAGGCAATTTTTAGGGCTCATACTTGAGCAAGTGGTCAAGGCACCGCCAACTAAGACCAACGTTTGCTGTTGATCATTTGCATAAACTTTGCTGCCAAATGACGCGAAAAACAAACCAAATACCAAAGAAAAAGCTGAAGTTTGATATTTAGTCTTTTGCTCCTTAAGGATGTTCATATTGTTACACTCTTGTAAAAAAATATTAGAAAATTGCTTGCGCAGCTTTTTGTTGCTTGCTATAAAAAAAAGGAACATTTAAAAACGCGAGTAAGCTAGCACTGTATCGCTAGCTTTGTCAAAAGACCTTACGGATTGGAATTATGTTGAAAAACGCATTATCGCTTTGCACATATTTCTACTCTCCACACTACCTTTCGGAGTGGTTTGACGAGTAGCCACACCTCACTTCCTGTGAGGGGCTAGTTGTGTCTATAACCTACTGCCCTGTCTAAAAAATTATAACAATTATTCAAAACGTCACGGTTTTGCCGTGTGTTTTTTAAGGCAAAGGTAAATCAATATGTTTCGTCAGCTATCAATTGCTGTAGCAATCAGTGCTGTGCTGTGTCCAGTACAAACTGTGTATGCTCAAAACGACCAACAACCAGAAAAAATTGAACGAGTAGAAGTAACAGGATCACGAATTAAAGGGGTTGATTTAGAAGGAACCATCCCGCTTACCGTGCTTGACCAAGATGCAATCAAGCGCTCAGGAGCGAACACCATTCATGAGTTGTTAAAAGATTTATCCGTTTTCAAAGGCGGTTCAGGTACCTTTTCAACATCTGAAAGTGGTGGTACATCAACCTCAACACCAGCGGGTCAATCAGCGGCTAGCCTCAGAGGTATGGGGCCTTCTGCCACATTAACACTCATTAATGGCCGACGTGTAGCACCTAGCTCATTCGCAGCAGGCACTGAAAACTTTGTCGATGTGAACTCAATTCCACTTGCTGCAATTGAGCGAATTGATATTTTAGCCACTGGTGCATCGGCAATTTATGGGGCTGATGCTGTCGCCGGTGTTATTAACTATATTCTCAAAGATGACTTTCAAGGAGCTGAAGTAAACACTTCTTACACCAATAGTTTTGACAGTCATGACGAAGGTAAGAAGCAACTTAACTTGGTCTACGGCACGAATATAGGTGAAAGTAACTTAACGGTATTTGCTGATATTTACGACCGCAATGCCTTTAAAGCAACCGACAGAAGCTATACCGCAACACCTAATTTAGTGAATGGTTACTCATACTTACCGAAACTTGAGAACACGCCGAACATTTATTACTACAGCAGCCGAGATGGCAATGAACTACCAGCGCCAAACTGTAAAACAGAGCTTGTCACGACTGAGTATGGTGAGCAAATTTGTGCTTATTATGCTAACCAAGATGATTACCTTGAAACCCCATTTGAAAGCCTTTCAACTGGCTTTATGTTTAACAGCAACCTCGCTGATTTAGATTGGCATACCGATTTCTTCTATAGCCAAACTAAATCAAAGGCATATTCATCACCTGCACCAATCAATCAAATAAACGACGATGATGGTCCGTATATCATAGAAGATGCGTTATTCATTTATGATAACGCTGATGGCAGCAATGACCTGATGGACCAGCTTTACATTGATCCATTTACTACTCAAGCAGGTCGAGATGTGTATGGTTTTGCATTTGATGCACGTTTTAATTCACCACGAACTGTTGAAGTTGAAACTAAAAACTTTCGCTTAGTCAGTAGCCTAGCAGGTTACATTGGTGATTGGAGTTGGGAGTCTGGTGTTACCTTTTCTCGTTCTAAGTCAGAACAACAAGCAATTGATGGAATTTACAACCGTTACCAATTTCATGCTGCAATCACCGGTGAATTATGCTCTGACGGATCATTAGCTACATACGATGGAACACAGCTCAATTGTGCACAAGGTCAGTTAATGCCGTTCTACAACCCTTTTTTACAGGGTGATGCTAATAATGATGCAGTGCTTGATCTTGCAAAGGCAAACCCAAGTAGAAGCGGTGAAAGTACAGTCTACGGTTGGGATTTAAACTTTAATGGCGATTTATTTACGTTTAATGAGTTACCCATTTATGCTGCATTTGGTATTGAAGCTCGCCGAGAAGAATTAAAAGATATTCCGTCGTTAGACTCACAAGCACGTCCTGAAAATGGGTATTTAGTCGATGTTTTTGGATTTGGCTCGAGTCTATCAGAGGCCGATCGTACCCAGTACGCTGCATTTTTAGAATTGAGTATGCCAGTCACTGAGCAGCTAGAACTGCAACTTGCTGGTCGTTACGATCATTACGATGATTTTGGTGGAACATTCAATCCTAAAATAGGTTTAAGTTATCGCCCATCAGATTCTCTGATCATTAGAAGCTCTTGGTCAACATCGTTTAGAGCACCTTCATTAACTCAAGCTGGCGTAAAATTACGTACCACACAATCAAGCTTTGATTGCAGTGCAAACCAAGCTGTTGCAGATTTATACTGTATGGGTGATGGCACTGAAATCAGTGTTAACAGCCTAGAGCTTGGTAATCAAGCACTTAAAGCTGAGGAATCTGAAGCGCTTAGCATTGGCTTTGCATGGAGCCCGTCTGTAAATACCAATCTAACCGTCGATTATTGGCATTTTGATCATGAACAAGTCATCGATACCAATATGACTGCAGTGCTAGATAGAGCAATCACGGACGCTTCTCTTCGTCATTGTGGGTTAGTACCACAAGGCCAACAAGGTATTTCGTACGAAGAGCAGCTGTGTGAAGTAACCGATAATGCAGGCCTTAATATTGAAAGTGATGGCGCTAATCTCTCAGAGATCCTAACAAACTATATTAGTGAGTTTAATCCGCGAGAAGATGAGCTATTCCTGCCACTATTTAGAGATCATGTTATTCCTCTTGAAAATACCGGCACGCAAACCTTAGCGGGTATCGACTTTAAGTTCGATCATCGTTTTCTTTTTTCAAAAGGTAGTTTAACACTCGCTTTCGATGGTACACATTATTTAGAGTTTGAGAGAAATAAACCAGGTTCAGATGCAATCGAAAAGCTAATCGGCACTTATCGTTACCCTGAAAATATAGGCAGATTCTCTATCGATTGGGATACCAATAGTTATTATTTAAACCTTGGCGCCAATTATACCAGTAGCTATGAGGATGATATTGAAGGGCTCCGAGGCCGTGAAATAGACGAGTTAGAAGAGCTTGGTGAGCTTAATGATGAGCTAAAACGCGACGTTGATGATTGGCTGGTGTGGGATATATCAGCTGGATATTTTATCAATGATGCATTATCAATCCGTGCTCGTATCGATAATATCTTCGATAAAGAACCCCCTAAACTGTATGGTTCAAGTCGAGGATTTGATTCTATTAACCATAATGCCTACGGTAGTCGCTATACATTAAGTTTGAGTTATCGTTTTTAAACCTATTGTGGGCGGTTAAATACCGCCCACAATATGCAATTCATTAAACAATACGACTCAATCTTACTACACTCAGTGTTTTTCTTTATTAGCAAGGGATACAATACCTTGCTTATCTAAAAACCCGAATTAACTTAAGTGATTTTATGAAAAACAAACAGTTTGCGATGCCTGATGCCAGCATCATTTTGTTGTGCGTCGCCGTTATCGCCTATTTTGCCAGTTTATTTATCACCCCCGGTGTCTTTAATGCCGAAAAAGACAGTCATAGTGTTGAGTTATCTCAATATCAAACAGTTTCTGACCATACCCCACCAGCGCTTTTTGCAGAAGGTGGAGACATAGGCCTCGCTAACGTTTTATTTGAAGGTTTAGTATCAGGTGATAAGTATGGCGCTGCAATTGGCGTGATGGCGTTTATTTTAATTACTGGTGGTGCATTTGGTATTATCTTAAAAACAGGTGCTATTAATAATGGCATCATGGCATTGATTAATAAAACACAGCATATTGAATGGGTATTTATCCCACTGCTGTTCATACTGTTCTCATTAGGTGGCGCGGTTTTCGGCATGGGAGAAGAAGCGATTGCCTTTTGTATCGTGTTATTTCCGATTATGAAACAGCTTGGCTATGATGCAAAAGTTACCGTATTAACAACCTATGTTGCCACACAAATCGGTTTTGCAACGTCGTGGATGAACCCCTTTAGCATCGCTATTGCCCAATCCATTGCAGAGATACCAGTCTTTTCTGGCGCTGGCTTCAGAATGTTTGCTTGGCTTGTTTTTACCTCATTTGGCCTTCTATTTACTATTAAATATGCCAATTCAATCAGAGCCACAAAACAACAAACTAAGCAACACCAAGACAGCTCTATTAGTTTAGATACTGCAGATAAACTAATCTTACTAACTTTTATTGCAGGCATTGTTTGGGTTATTTGGGGCGTAATGGCGAGGCAGTATTATATTCCTGAATTAGCAGCGCAATTCTTTTGCCTAGGTATTGCTTGTGCTGTAATCGCCGGCCTATTCAAAAAACAAACGGCAAATGAGAGCGCAAACGCATTTAAAGAAGGTGCGCAAGAGCTTTTACCTGCAGCGCTTTTAGTGGCACTTGCTAAAGGGGTTATTTTGATTCTTGGCGGTAGCGACTTAACGTCACCTTCTACCCTGAATACCTTGTTATACTATAGCGCAAGCAGTATTTCGGTTGTGCCCGATTATATCGCTGCATGGGGCATGCTATTATTTCAAAGTATTTTTAATTTCTTTGTTTCGTCAGGTTCTGGTCAAGCAGCGATAACGATGCCGCTCATGTCACCGCTCGGTGATTTATTAAATATCTCGCGACAAATTGTGGTTTTAGCGTTTCAATTGGGAGATGGATTGACGAATATTTTTATTCCTACCTCAGCAAGCCTCATTGGCTGTTTGGGTATTGTTAAACTTGATTGGAGTGAGTGGGCTGGTTTTATTTGGCGTTTTACTTTAGCTTTATTTGGCCTTGCTAGCTGCTTTATTTTTCTCGCACACTTTATTAACTATCAGTAAAAGAATTTATTATGTTAACACTTATAAAAGGCGCAGACGTTTTCGCCCCCTCTCCTTTAGGCATTCAAGATGTTCTTATTGCTGGCACAAAAATAGTTGATATACAGCCTGAAATCACTATCGATACTTACCAAGGAATTACTACGGTCGATGGCACTCATTGTATTTTGGCCCCGGGGTTTGTGGATTCACTCGTTCATATAACTGGCGGAGGTGGCGAAGCAGGATTTGCCAGCAGAACACCCGAAATGAACCTTACTGATGCTACACAATATGGCACAACAACGGTTATTGCAGCCCTTGGCACTGACTCAAGTAGCCGAACTCATAGTAATCTTATTGCTAAAGCAAAGGCATTGAAAGAGCATGGGCTCAATGTTTATTGCCATACAGGTTCCTATCATTTACCTGCTAAAACACTCACAGATTCAATCACCAGCGACTTAATGTATATAGATGAGTTTATTGGTGTGGGTGAAGTGGCCATATCTGATCATCGCAGTAGTCAACCAACAGTACAACAGCTGGCAGAGCTGGCTGCAGAGGCAAAAGTGGCTGGCATGTTAAGTGGTAAAAAAGGCACTGTCAGCATCCATGTTGGCCCTGTTGAAACGCATTTATCGTTACTACACGAAGTTGATAAGCTTACCGATATTTCGCTGGCACAATTTTATCCAACTCACATGAATCGTAATATTGATTTGCTAAATGCAGGCATACAATTTTGCAAAGCCGGTGGCACTATCGATTTTACAACAAGTACAACTGAGTATGATCTTGCTCATGGCGAATACTCTGCCGCACACGCACTTGCCTATTGCCTTGAAAATAAAGTCGACCCTACAAAGCTCACCATGAGCTCTGATGGCCATGCAAGCCTTCCTATTTTTGACAAAAGCTTTAATCTGCTTGGTCTTGAAGTCGGAAAAGAGTCTACATTGCATGGCTCATTTGTAGAAGCGGTGCAAAAGTATAACGTTTCGATTGAACACGCTTTAATGGCGATTACATCAAACCCTGCACAGGTACTGGGTATTAATAAAGGTGTTATTAAGCAAAATGCAGACGCCGATCTTGTGTTACTTGATAAAACAACGCTTGCGCCAACAGAATGCTGGTCAAAGGGTATTCATATGGTGAGTAAAGGCAAAGCAATTGTTAAAGGGGCATTTGAATAAGGCCGCAATATGCGGCCTTAAACACTAACCTAAACAGATTCAGAAATACGAGTAACGAGTAGTTGCTCGACTTTCACTCCTTCAACATCGACCACTTCAAACTTATAGCCACCGTAATTAATAAACTCAGCACGTTTTGGCAGGCGTTTCATGGTGTAAATTAAAAACCCGGCGACTGTTTCATAATGAGATTGATCTGGGAACTCTTCAATTTCGAGTACCTTGGCAAGCTCAACAACTGGGGTTAAACCGTCAACTAACCACGATGAATTGTCACGTTTAATGATTAATTCTTCACCCTGATGGGTAATTAAATCACCCATAAATCCTTTCATTAAATCTTTAACAGTAACAATACCCACCATAAGCGCATATTCATTAACCACTACGGCAAACGGCTCTGCCGCTTTTTTAAAGGTGTTTAACGCTTCAGAAAGGCTTAATGTTTCTGGCAAATAAAAGATGTCACGGCTGATCAATTCGTTATCTATTTCAGCGGTTTGCCCTTTTAGCACCTTGCGAAGGATATCTTTTGATTCAACAGAGCCAATCAGTTTATCTAAGCTACCATCACACACTAAAAAGTGGTTATGAGGGTGCTCAATAATCTTAGTCGCCACTTCTTGTGCATCGGCTTTTACGTCAAAAAACACAATTTGATCACGAGGCGTCATCACACTTGATAAGAAACGCGCTTCTAAGTCGAACACATTACCAATTAATTCATATTCTTGTTGCTGTAAGCTGCCGTATTCTGCCCCTGCATCCATCATCGCGACAATATCTTCTGTCGTAACAATGTCTTCTCGCTCTGCGGGTACTTTAAATGCTCTAAGTACCAAATTGGTAATGCCATTAAAAAAGACCACAAAAGGAGTTAACGCAAAGGTCACCCAACGCATAATAGACACCACGTTAACTGCAACAGCTTCTGGCATTATCATCGCTAACCGTTTTGGCAATAAGTCAGCAAATAAGATAAATAACGAAGTAATACTAAAAAACGAAATTAGAAAACTGATTTGACTCAGTAATGGGCCTTGATAAATCATCCCTAGGATCTGTTCAATATAAGGCGATAATGCCTGCTCACCAACAATACCACCCAAAATGGCAATTGCGTTGAGGGCAATTTGAATCATGGCAAAAAAAGCCCCAGGCTGTTCTTGCAATGTCAGCACCGCTTGGGCTTTTTTATTGCCCTCGTCCACCATCACTCGTAATTTGATCTTACGTGATGCCGCTATGGCTATTTCACTCATAGCAAACAAAGCACTAATCAAAATTAAAATCATAATAATGAGTAAGTCACTCATTGTAGCTCCTAAAAATTAACCGCATTCAGAGTGTTGAATGCAAACAACTTTTTGCTCGTTTAGGCTGGCTAGAGTTTGGCGAGAATGGACAAAAAGCAGCTGATTATAGCCGCTTTATAACATTCAACAAGTGCTATTTTTAATCGTTATCAGCAAAGCCTTTGATTAACTTTTCAAGGATAGCGGGATTGATGTTTTTATTACACGCAAAGTATAACTGTGGTGTCCCAACGGGCAGTTTTAATATAGGTTTTAAATCTTCAAGCGTTTTATCGCCATCACGTTCATGTTTAAACTGTTCATCACTGAGGATGACTAAATCAATGCTTGAGCGTCTGCTTTTAAGTACATCGTAAATGTTGTCAAAGCTATCAAGTAAGATCAGCTGATTACGCTCATCAAAGCCATTTTCTTTTAAGTAGATGTGTGAATAGTTATTTTTTAAAACTGCAATTCGGTATTTTTTAGCTTCATCTAAGTTAGCTATTTTTACTTGATCAGATTTAAATGAATAGAATGACGCCGAAAAACCACCAATTTGCGCTACCCAAGAAAATTTATCCTCGCGCGCAGGAAGCCTCGCCATAGAAAAAATGCAGGTACTGCTGTCTCTTAATGCTGCGTTGTACGAAATTGACCAAGTGTTTACTGAAATCTCATATTCCACGCCACTTTTAGCTAAACCTGATTTTACTTTATCAACCACAGTGCCGGTTAATACACCGTTTTCATCTAGGTATTGAAAATTAGGGAAGTTTTCGGTCACTACAGTAATTGCTGCAAAACATGGATGCAGAAAAAGCAGCAATGACAGGGCTAAAATTGTGCGCATAGTGAGCGATACCAAATAAATTATAATTATTTTTTATAATAATATAGCTCGAAGTTGTGGATATTGAAATATTATTTAGTGAAAAGGAATGAGCGAAAACGGGCTGTTTCCGCTCTAGAGTCAATTACTTATTCATTGCATTAATTAAAAACGCTGAGATTTTAGCACCTTCTCTTAGCGTTGTTTCTGAGCTTGTTTGACCAATTAATGAACTGTCCGTAAATGGCGCAATTTCCATCATATCAGCACCTGTAATTGGGAACTCGTCAGCCAATGCAACTAAAATGTCTAAGGCATGCTCTGGTGTTAAACCTCCTGCTTCTGGTGTGCCAGTCGCTGAAGCAAAGCTTTCATCAAGTGCATCAATGTCAAAACTCACATAAAGCTCATCAACGTTATCAGCTTTAAGCTGTGCAATGACTTCTTCGGCAACCGCTTTAGCACCACGCTCGATAATTTCGTGTGCCCAATGTTGCTTAACACCAAAGGTATCTTCCCAATGTTGCTTTGGTTTACCACTTGAGCGGATACCAAATTGAATCAAGTTACGTGGTGCTGGTAAATATTCAAGAATATGTGTACACCACGAACCAAAGCATAAATCGATACCTAAACGCTCTACTAATAAATCGGTATGAGCATCAAAATGAATGATAGCTGTGCGTTTGCCCGCATCACGCTTTGCTTTTAAGTAGGCTTTAGTTAACGGGTAGCTGATTGAATGGTCGCCGCCAATACCGAAAATGCCCTTTTCTGGGTAATTTGCATAAAAGCCATCACATACATCTTCAGTGATAGACAAAGGCGATACATGGTATTCGCTGTTTTCATCAGCATAGAGTGCTTTTTGACAGTTTGTGATGGTCGCATCGTTAAGGTATTTATCATGCAGTAAATGTGGGATCACACGTACATCGCCTAAATCAAAGGCACGCGCTTGTGGCTGCTGATCAATTAAAGTAGAGCGTAAGAATAGTGGGCCCCAGTTAGCACCACGTAAAATACCACCACCACAGTCAGAGCTAATACCTAAAATCACCGCTTTGTGCTCAGAATCAGCCAGTGTTTCGAGAGACTCTTTCCACAGCACATCAACATTATCTGTTTGACCATATAATTTAGTACGTAATGCATCTTTACGCTCTTTTGCTGTATTTACAGTAAATACGCCATCTCCTGGAGGACAAAGACACTGACTTAGTTTTTCGTGGAATGCTTTTTGTGTGTTACTCATCTCTACTCCGCTGATCATTGTCTGCATATTCATGCGTAAGCAAAAAACTTACGCAATCAGGATTGTATTGTGTTTAGTTCGTTGTGTCTCAATAAACACCTAACAAACAAAACATATAACATACTGATATTAAAGAGTTATAATTTTAATGCAGAAGAATTTAAACTGCTCTAGTTAAATAAGAGCGCTGTATTTTGGCAGGTATAACATGCGCGAAAAGAAAGTCAAATTTTACGGCAACCCACTCGGTTGCCGCATTAGATTTATATTCAGACAGAGTGAATACTCATTATTCGTAACCTCTTGGCTTCTTAGTTTTGATCACCGCAATATAGGCATGCCAACTGGCATAACTAAGTAACGGCATGATTACGATAAATCCGGCAGTGCCCGTAATAAAGCCGACAAACACTAAACACAAAATCAAGCCAGCCCAAACAATCATGGCACCCGCATTTGTTTTAACGGCATTAATAGACGATATTACCGCAGTCATAATATCAACACGGCGCTCCATCATAATTTGCGGTGTGAAAGCAGAGATAGCAAATACAGCCACCAGTAAGATACCCCCTACAATACTACCGAGTGTTAAAAACGCCGATAGCTGCTCAAAACTGGGATTAACAACATTTGGATATAACGCATGAATAAGCGCTGCTAAGCGCATCCAGACGATCATAATCACCATTAATAACACGGCAAAGCCCCACTCACCTGCAGGATTCCTAAACATTGATTTCAAACTGTGCATTAAGGTTGGTTTATGGCCTTTCTCAAGTTCCCAGGCAACATCGTATAGGCCGGCAGCAAAGGCAGGGCCAATGAGCGCAAAACCAACCACCGCAGGCAAAATAACTAAGTGTGTATCAAACTGATAAACAAAATACATTATCGTTGCAGGTATCAGCGTAAAAATTAATCCGTAGACTAAACTGAGTATGGGCGCATTCGCGATATCTTTAAATGCAAGTGCTAACCAATGAAAAGGCGCACTCATTGAAATGTGTGAGCTTTCTAAACAACGTGCAAACTCATGATGTTTACTCATAGAAGATGAAGCAGGCATAATATATCCTCTTTTATCGTGACATCTTTAGGTTTAGGTTATCTGTGCAATTCTTGCAACATTCGTAATCTAATAGGACATCTGTCCTGTACTTTGAACACATATGATTAAAGTATTACGCTTTAGACAAAAATAAGGTTTAATAATGGAAAAGGTATTTCACTTAGGGCTTACTCGTCAGGACTTAAACGGCGCAACCCTTGCGATTGTCCCAGGCGATCCTGACCGCTCAGCACGCATTTCAACTCTTCTCGATAACCCAGAATGCTTAGCGAAGACCCGTGAATTTCATGTATACCGTGGTGAACTTAATGGCCACAGCGTTGTTGTTTGTTCAACTGGTATTGGTGGTCCATCAACCTCTATCGCTGTTGAAGAGCTTGCACAGCTAGGTATTGATACCTTTTTGCGTATTGGCACGACCGGTGCAATCCAGCCACACATTAACGAAGGCGACATTTTAATTAGCCAAGCCTCTGTACGTTTAGATGGTGCAAGCCAGCACTTCGCTCCTCTGAGCTTCCCTGCAGTGTCTGATTTCTTTGCCACTCAAGCGATGGTCAATGCGTGTGATAAATTAGGCATTAACTTCCATATTGGTATTACTGCATCAAGTGACACCTTCTACCCAGGTCAAGAGCGTTACGATACCTATTCAGGTTATGTACCACGAGCTTTCCAAGGTAGCTGCGAAGAATGGCAAAAGTTAGGTGTGATGAACTATGAAATGGAATCAGCGACTCTGTTTACTATGTGCGCGGCACTCGGTTTGCGTGCAGCGTGTGTTGCAGGTGTATTAGTAAATCGTACTAAACAAGAAATCCCTAATGTTGACCACGGCGAGATTGAGAAAAAATCAGTCGCCGTCGTCATCGAAGCTGCAAAACTATTACTTAATTAAACGTTACTTAGTTTCGCAATATAGTGCTCAAATGCTGGTGGGTTTGCAAAGCTTGCCAGCACACTTTTAGCCACCTCATACTGATTTTCTGCGCCTTGCGTTTCGAGTAAGGTAATCGCTTTTACACACTTATCATCAAAAGTTAAGCCCGCAAGGTAAAACTGACTCAATGCACTTTGTAGTGGAGACAGGCTTGGACTATACGCTGCATTTTCGGCATAGCTGCCGTAAAAGTCACCTTCATCAAAAGTCGTTAATTTCACCGCACTAAAATTACCTGTGTATGGCACGTATGCATTGAGTGCCAATGCAACAAGTTTAGGGTCATCAATCGTAAGATCAGTAAATTGTTTATCACTTTGCTTATGTGAGAATAAACAAGCTTCATTACCTAAATCTTTTGGGCCAAATGAATAAGGGAGTAACTCGTGCAAATTAAAATCACGCTCTGGTAATAAAATTTCCAATGAATCTGCGGTGCTCAATTCATTCATAAATTGGCGGCAGTAACCACAGGGTGCATCACTGATTGCGATCCTTTGCACTGCTTGCGCACCATTAAGCCACGCATTATTAATCGCTGATTGCTCAGCATGAACGACTAAACTTAATGCTTGATGAGAAAACTCAACATTCGCACCAAAATAGAAATTTGTTTCGCCTTGCTTGTTTAACCCTACTGCAATCGCGCCCACATAAAACTTTGAAATTGGTGCGACAGAAAATAAACTTGCGACGGGTACGCAGGCTTTTAGTAACTCAAGTTGACTCACTTGAAACTGCTGACAAAGAGAAGAAATATCTGTTTGAGATAAGATGCCACGTTGCTTTTTAAGCTGGGCAAATAGCGTGTTTTTTTGTTGTTCATTGAAGCTAAACGTCTCTGATTTTAGAGCGTTTTCGCTTGCATCAATCCTAGTTGCTGTCATAACAAATTATAATTATTAATTGGCTAAACAGTTTAAAAGGTTACGTGGTGAATTACTAGGTTTTGCGCTTAATCGTCTCGATAATTAGCACAGCAAAAGCTGATAAATCACCGTATTTGTAAGCTCAGATATACACAAAATTATGAGCCATGCTAGTTCGACGATTTATTGACGAACTAGCCAGTTTTTTGCCTTGTTAAAACATTCAAAGTTTTCTGCTTGCAGGTTATAGCGCTTTGCTTTTTGCACAAATAAATCGTGCATAAAACCATCAAAGCTAACTACAATAGCTAAAACCGCTTGTTTTAATGAATTAGCGATCACAGGCATGATGGTAAACAAATCAGCCGGTGCAAAATCATGAGTCAATTCAGACACATCAACAAGAATTTTTTCTGACCCATATAATACAGAATATTGGTGGGCAATTTGATAAAAATTAATCACATCCTGTGCACTTGCAGTCCCTCTTAACGTCATCATAACGAGTGACGTCGATGCATCATATGTAATGCAAGTAGACACGTTTGGCATAAGTTACTCTAAAAAAGCGTGGGTATTGATTTTTGGCTTAACAGTAGCTGAATCAAAAAGCTGGGCTATTTTATTGATATCGCCCCCCTAGTCAATACCTAGCAAAAAAATAGGTATGACCAGTCATTAATTTCAGATTTTAGGATTAGTTTTAGTTTAATTACTTGTTAGCTGAATTCATCTTTCGTTTACTTTATACACAAGTATGAGTTTTCCTTTCCTAGATTAAGCTTTTTCAGATAAACCTCTATTTAGTTAAAATTTATAATATTTAGCGTTATTTAGGCAGCAAAATGGGTGAGTGTTTTTTGCACTCATTTATGAAATGGATTGGTGTGTCATGAAAACGCGTTTGGTTTTACTATTTAGCTTTATGCTGTTGATTTTTATAAATACAACAAAATGTAATGCAATGCCGACAGATGAATTTGAGGAGCTCAGAAACTCTATCAGACCCAGCTATGCAGACTCACCTATTGACGGGCTAAAGTTTGTCAATGCACTGATTGAGACCACCGACCTTACATTAGAACAAAAGATTATTGTTACTAATTACAAAGCGTGGTTTTTACTTGAAACAGAGCAATTAGAATCCGCCATGGAAACCATTGTTAAGTATATGAATATGGTTTCACAATCCAATGAAAAAGACTTGATGTATGGCTATTTCAATATTTCTGGGGGCATTTATGCGCGCCTTGGCCTGTATGAAGAGGCCTTAGCCTATTACCGCGATGCGATGCCGTTTGCACAATCTCGTGATGAACGTTTGATCTACCAAACCGAAAACAATATTGCACTGATTAAACTCAACCTAAAGCGATATGCTGAGGCTGCAATTGCATTTGAAAAGTATCGTGACTATGCACATAACAATAAGCAAACACTCAATGAATCGTTTGCAAGTAATAACTTAGCCCTTGCTTTGATTGGCCTAAAACAATACCCAGAAGCACTTAACATTATCAATCAAGCTATGCGTTTACAAACTCAGTTTGATTACACAACGCATCTAGCGGCAAGCTTAATCTTAAAAGGAAAAGTATTACGTTTTCAGGGCTTATTAGCCGAGTCTGAGAGCGTGCTTAATGATGCGTTTAAGCTTATTGAAACGAAACAACTTGAGAGTGAACAGCTCAATATTATTCTTTGCTTAGCGCAAACTTACGAAGCGCAAGGCAACACTGATAAAGCGCTCGATATACTCGCCTCTGTCGAATCATATACGCTCAACCACGCTCACTTTGAAACCCAATTATCCATCGCAAAATTAACAGCTGAGCTTTATGAGCAAAAACAAAGCTATGCTGAAGCACTAAGTGCTTATAAACAATACTCTTTGATCAATGAAGCTATTTTAACGAGGCAAGCAAAAGTTAATTTAGCCAAAGCACTAGCTGAAGCTGATGTGGCGAGTAAAGAAGTTCGAATTTCAGAATTAACCCGTACTGAGCAAATTAAAGCAACTAAAGCAGATGCATTTAAAGACCTCACCATAGTTGTAAGCATCTGTTTAGTCGTAATTTTATTTGGCTCTTTCATAGCTATTAATAGTATCGATAAGCAAAAACAAACCCTTGCAAAAACCTTAGAACAACTGAGCGATACGCAAAATCACGTCATCGAAATTGAGAAAATAGCGTCTCTCACCGCCCTTGTATCCGGTATGGCGCACCAGTTAAATACACCTATCGGCACTATCGTCACTGCCAGTTCATTAATTGATGATTATATGGAAGGTTTAGAAGAAAAGTTTAAAGCGCGTGAACTATCCAGTAAACATTTTCATAAATTCATTACCGATACCAATAGTGCAAAAGAATTGGTGATAAGCAGTATTAACCGCTTAGCCGGGATTGTTGAAGAGTTTAAAGCGTTGAATGTATCAATACATCTCGATAAACCAATGAGTAAAATTCAATTGCCTAGCTATTTAAAACACCGCTTAGCCCCCTATAGTAAGCACTTAGGGAAACAAATCGAGTTTAAAATTCATGGCGATGAAGTGGCCATTACCTCCTACCCAACTATCTTGAGTGATGTATTAAAAACTTTAGTGATTAACTCCTGTGAGCATGGCTTTATTCATTCAGATCAGGGGGTGGTCGAAGTAACTATAAAAGCCTTTACGCATGTGGTTGAAATTACCTATCAAGATAACGGTGTGGGTATCAATGATGAGATCCTACATGAAATATTTACGCCATTTTATACAACAAATCTGGGTGGTAACCATCTAGGGCTGGGCTTAAACGTGGTATTTAATGCGGTTAAATATAATCTTAGAGGGAAAATAAGCGCCGAGTCATGTAAACACGGCGCTCGTTTTGTGATTAGCTTGCCAATCGATGCAAGGTTAATCGATGACACTAGCTATTAGCCGGTATTACGCATACCCGCAGCAATACCTGTCATAGTGATCATTAATGCATTATCAATATCACCTGCTGAACTTTCGTCTGCTTCACGTGAACGACGCAGCAACTCAACTTGTAATAAGTTAAGTGGATCTGTGTACGGGTTTCGAAGCGCAATTGACTCTTTGATCCAAGGTTGATCAGCAAGTAAGCTCTTCTGTGGGCTTAGTGATTGAACAAGCTCAATCGCTTCGCTTAGCTCTTGACGTAGTTTTACACCAAGTGGCTTATATTGCTCTGTTACCAATGCATCATCGTAATGCGCACTTAACCAACTATCGGCTTTACTGAATACCATTTCTAGCATCTCTAAACGAGCACGGAAGAATGGCCATTTTAAGCTCATTTCGTGAAGTGTCTCGATGCCATACTTATCTAGCGCAGCTTTAAGACCGGTTAACGCACCTAACCAAGCAGGTAGCATTAAACGGTTTTGGCTCCATGCAAAAATCCATGGAATAGCACGTAGGCTCTCTACGCCACCGTTCGGATTACGCTTCGCAGGGCGAGAGCCTAGTGGCAATTTAGAAAGCTCTTGCTCTGGCGTTGCCATTCTAAAGTAAGGAACAAAATTTTCATCATGGCGCACAACTTGGCGGTAATGCTCACACGAATCAGCACTGATCAGTTCCATAACATCACGCCATTCGCTCTTCGGCTCTGGCGGTGGTAGCAGGTTACTTTCGAGTACAGCACCAGCGTAAATATTTAAGCTTTGTAGAGCAACAGCTGGTAAACCAAACTTAAAGCGGATCATCTCACCTTGCTCTGTTACACGTAGGCCACCTTTTAATGAACCTGGTGGTTGTGAACGTAGTGCTTGCGCAGCTGGCGCGCCACCGCGACCAACCGTACCACCACGGCCGTGGAATAAAATAAGTTCAATACCACGCTTTTCAGCTAATTGAACAAGTTTATCCATTGCTTCATATTGTGCCCAACCAGCAGCCATCATACCTGCATCTTTTGCAGAGTCTGAGTAACCGATCATGACATTTTGTTGGTTTTGAATATGACCACGGTACCAGGTGTTATCAAGTAAACATTCGATAACATCTTTACCATTATTTAAGTCGTCTAATGTTTCAAATAATGGTGCAACCGGTAAGTTAAACTTACAACCACTTTCTTTAAGCAGTAACTGCACTGCCAGCACATCAGATGCAGTGCGAGCCATCGAAATAATATACAAACCAAAAGTTTGTGCATCTTGCGCTGCAATTACATCGAATGTATCAAGCACTTCTTGTACTTCTGGGCTTGGTTGCCAATGTTTTGGAATAAGCGGACGGCGCGAATTTAGCTCAGCAAGTAAGAACGCTTGTTTGTCTTCTTCTTGCCATTGATGGTAATCACCTAACCCTAAATAACGTGTTAGTTCAGAGAAAACATCACCATGACGCGACGAATCCTGACGTACATCGAGTTTAGCAAGACGCAGACCAAAGCTATTTATACGACGCAGCACATCAAGCAGCAAGCCATCGGCAACCACTTTCATGTTGGTCTTAATAAGCGAGCGATAACACACTTCGATTGGGTGCTTGATTTGTGCAATATCTTTGATTAAATCTTCAGAATCAGTGCGCTTTTTCTTAATTTTTGCGCCTAAATGGGTCACTGTTTCAGCAATTTGATTCTTTAGATTTTTAAGTACGGCACGATAAGGTTCAAAGTCTTGACCTGCAAGTTCAATAAGTTCATCACTTGCATCAGACATTGATAACTCATTGCTTAGCGTTTCAATATCACGCGAATACAAATCAAGCGCCATCCAACGACCGTGATCGAGCACTTGTTGAGTCACTTCAGCGGTAACGAACGGGTTACCATCACGGTCACCGCCCATCCACGAAGTAAACTCAATTGGGCTGTAATCAATCGGTAATTCTAAATCAAGCTCAGCTTTTACATCGTCGCTAAATTCACGTAAGAAGCGAGGTACTGCATGCCATAAGCTATTTTCTATAACCGCAAAGCCCCATTTAGCTTCGTCGATTGGCGTTGGGCGTGAACGACGAATATCGTCGGTATGCCACGCTTGGCTTATTAGCTGAGCAATACGGTTTAATAAGTCAGCACGCTCACTAGGTAAATTGTCTTTACGCTCGAGTGATGCAAGACAATCACTCAATTCAACGTGTTTGTTAATCATAGTACGACGCGTCACCTCTGTTGGGTGTGCGGTGAGTACAAGGTTTATGTGGAGTTTTGAGAGTGTTTGTGCCAAGTGATTAGGATCAACCTGACCATGCTTTGTTGCTGTTGCTAACGCTTTTAATGTTTGAGTGAGAGGGTTTAGTTGGCAAAAACCAACATCATTAAAGCGTGAAACGGTATGAAATTGTTCTGCAACATTAGCAAGATTCAAAAAATGATTAAATGAGCGTGCAACCGGTAATAGTTCTTCATCTGTGAGAGCGTGTAGTACATCGATAAGCGCTTTTCTGTCGGCTTCGTTACCACTACGTGACGATTTAGATAAAGCACGAATTTCTTCTACCTTATCTAAAATGGCTTGTCCTTGTGCATCTTTAATGGTTTGACCCAGCATTTGTCCAAGCATACTAACATTACCGCGAAGTGCAGCGTATTGTTCACTCATTCTCATACTCCTTTCTTTTACTAAGTTGAAAGTACTTACTGCACAGTATTTAACCTAGCACGAACGCAGCTAAATACTGATCCTTTTTATTAATATCATTCTCGGCGTTAATTTAATAGATCGAATTTTCTAACAAACTCGTAAAAAAGAATAACCAATCTCTCAACATAAAAGTGTAATAAATACGCACTCTAGTCCGGTTTATCGTTTGACGCTCAACACAATTGGTAAAATGGACTTACCAATTCAAAAGACAAAAACCGCATAAATTAAGGCATCGCTACTGTGAGTTTGGTCAAATTTTTATCCGTCTTTTTTATGTGTATTAATTGTGAGAGAAGAACAACAGCGTAATTTTCACTTTATTCACTGATGAGAATTTGAGCGAAAAAAATTTTAATTATTTTTACTAGTAGGTCAAAAATGCAGCTTTATATAGTGTGTGGTGCAAGCAGTGAAATAGCGAAAGCTTATTTCACTGCGCTAAAAAATCATATCCGTTGTGGTCATATTGTCACTATCAGTCGAGGTGAATTTAAAGCGACTTTTGATGAAACAGTAAACAATGAGATCAGCCACCAGCATTTCAAAACTGATTACACGGAGCAAAGCTTAAGTGGCATAGCTAAAGAACTAGCCAATGGTCACTTTGAATTAACACAACTGATGATATTTAATGGCCTACTGCATGATCCAGAGCACGTACCTGAACGTAAACTTGAACAAATATCTGAGCAGCACTTTATAAATAGCATGCAGACAAACGCCCTACTGCCAATTCGCTGTGTGGCTTTATTCTTAACGCTTTTAAAGCCGCAAGTAGCTACTGTTATTTGTGCGTTGAGTGCACGTGTTGGTAGCATTAGTGATAACAAGTTAGGTGGTTGGTTTAGCTACCGAGCGTCGAAGGCAGCTTTAAATATGTTATTTAAATCCGCAGCGATTGAACTTAGCAGACGCTATAAAAAATGCCACTGCGTGTTATTTCACCCAGGTACCACTGATACACCGCTATCAAAGCCGTTTCAGGCAAATGTACCCGAAGGAAAGTTATTTACCCCTGAGTTTGTTGCCGAGCAGCTGTATTCATTGATAAGTGATACTGACTATTTACAACAATCACCCAGCCCTGCCTACTTTGACTGGCAAGGTAAACCCATAGACTGGTAACAGGACAATTATGCATTTAACAAAGCAAGCCATTGCTGATTTAGAAAACCGCTACCGCGCCCATTTAATTAATAGTTTGTCGGGATTTAAAAGTGCCAACTTAGTTGGCACACAAGATAGTAACGGCCAAACTAACTTAGCGATTGTAAGTTCAGTATTTCATCTTGGCGCACATCCCCCTTTGGTCGGCATGATCATTAGGCCTCATTCAGTGCCTCGCCATACCCTAGAGAACTTACTAGCCACTAAACAGTACACGATTAACCATGTGAACAAAGACATTTACAGCAAAGCACATCAAACATCGGCACGCTACGATAAAGACGAGTCTGAATTTGATGCAACAGGGCTCAGTACTGAATACCTAAATGACTTTACAGCGCCTTTTGTTAAAGAAAGTAAGCTTAAATATGCGCTTGAGCTGAAAGAACACCACCACCTTGCCATCAATGGCACTGAGCTGATCATAGGTGAAATAACCGATATCTATTTAGATGAGGCGTGTTTGCAAGAAGATGGCTTTGTCGATATTGAAGCCATTGGTACAGTCGCAGTGAGCGGGCTAGATAGTTACCATGTAACTGAACGTTTGGCCCGCTTAGCGTATGCTAAAAAGTAACTTTTGATTTAAGCACTAGATTATAAATGGCTTAGGCGCATGGGTTAACACCTCAAAACCAGATTCGGTGACAACTATGTCATCTTCTAGGCGCACACCACCATAGCCTGGTATATAAATGCCGGGCTCAATGGTGATCACATTACCAACTTCAAGGCTGTAGTCTGTCAGTGTGTTGATAAATGGTACTTCATGCAAAAATAGCCCTAAACCATGGCCAAGACCTTTGCCCGCGTATTCGCCAAAACCTGCATCAGCAATCACCTTGTTTGATATGGCATTTAAATCCAAACAATTAACTCCCGGTTTAACCATTTCAAGTGCTGCATTTTGTGCATCTAGAACAGTATTATAAATACGGGTTTGTTTTTCTGATGCTTCGCCAATAATGTAACTACGAGTCATATCAGAGCGATAGCCATTTACAACTGCACCAAAATCAAGGGTTACAAAGTCACCTTGCTTTAAAACCTGATCTGACGGGTTACCATGCGGCAAGGCTGAGCGCTCTGCAAACAGCATGATGGTGGCAAACGA